>Ga0310906_10000417_pt1 | contig 10992 bp, 15 predicted proteins | sample C48D3metaG_FD_203749 | JGI IMG/M metagenome (GOLD analysis project Ga0310906, IMG submission 203749) | Lab incubated soil microbial communities from West Virginia University Organic Research Farm, Morgantown, WV, United States - C48D3 | ecosystem: Environmental > Terrestrial > Soil >...
CGCGACGGTCAATGCAGCCGTCAGCGTCAAGGCTAAAAACCCATACCTCTTCATTTGCTTCTCCTCTGATGAGCTCTTGTTCACACGCACGCCGTGATCAGAGGTGCAAGGACAGTGACCTGGTCAGTACGTTGCTCTGCCGCCGCTGATATCGAAGACGGCTCCGGTTGAAAAGGAGCAGTCCTCCGATGCGAGCCAGCAGATGAGGGAGGCGATCTCGTCAATCTCGACGAAGCGTCCCATCGGGATCCTGGAACGCATGTATTCGATGTGTTCCGGCTTCATTTGCGCGAAGATTTCCGTGTTGGCTGCTGCCGGTGTGACGCAGTTGACGAGAACGTTCTTCGTCGCCAGTTCCTTGCCGAGAGACTTGGTCAGTCCGATCACTCCAGCCTTCGACGCGCTGTAGTGAGACGCGGTGGGGTTTCCTTCTTTTCCCGCAATCGATGCGACGTTGACGATCCGGCCGTAACCGTTCGCGAGCAAATGGGGAATGACGGCGCGCGACACGAGGAAACAGCCGACAAGATTGACATCGATGACACGGCGCCACACGCTGGGATCGAGCTCCCACGTAAGGCCGTTGCCGCCAGTAATGCCGGCATTGTTCACCAGGATGTCGATGCGGCCGTGCCGCGAACGCGTCGCGGCTGTCGCCGGCGCGACAGACTGTTCATCGGCGATGTCCACCCGGTCGATGGAAACCGTCCCGAGGGGCGACAACTGCTGTCGCGCTGACTCGAGACGCTCAGAATCGATATCCCACAGCGCAACCGTCGCTCCCGACTGCAGCGCGCGTTTCGCGATCGCATAGCCGATGCCGCGGGCGCCACCTGTGACAATGGCGACGCGGTCTTTGAGATCGAGTTGATTCAACTAGGGCTTCCACCAATCGCCGGAAATGAGCTGCGGCGAGCCTGAGGCCTGACGCCACTCTTCCGACAGCAACTGATGCTCGAGCGTAATGATGCGTGCCTGGAATTGAGAGAAGTCCGCGAAGCGTTCGGTCGTGGCGAGACCGTCCGACCATTCCATCTCGAGAACATATTCTCCGGTGGGTGTGTCGAATCGTGTGATGAGTCGCGCGACGCGATCGCCGCGTTCAAACAGCCAAATCATGTTTTGTATATCGGCGCGACCGCGATGCGCGGCCAGACTGTGGGGGAGTTAATCGGCCGGCGGCATCGGAAAGCGCGCAGACCGATTGTTCTGACGCACGGTCTTGCGGCGCTCCGGGATCGTCCAGGTCTCGCCGCAGGCGGAGCAGCGGATATATACAACAGTGCGGCCAAGCGAGTCAGCCTTCGCGGACACGGCGTTACAACGCGGACACGAAAGAAACCGACCCGGCTCGCCAGGGTCCAGGGGGCGCTGATCCACGATAGCTCTACGATGCCATAACCGGGACGGCGGCACAATTCGAATTCTTGTTCCGACACCCTTCAGCGTCACTGTTCACGCCACATTACGAATTGGTAAGTGATCAAGGCTAGGATCCAGCGTACGCCACGTTTCGAGGAGGAGCTATGAGGTGGAGTAGCGTCGTTCTCGCAGGATTCATCGTCGCCATCGTGGGTTTCGCTGTCAGCATCAGCGCCTCGCAATCCAATACGCGGGGAGCGACGACGCAGCAGGAGGACCTGCTGCCGGCACTGCTCGCCGAAGTCCGGGGGCTTCGCGCGGCGATGGAGCAGATGGCCTCCGCCGGTCCGCGCGTGCAGCTTGCGCTTGGCCGCGTGCAGTTGCAGGAACAGCGCGTCAACAATCTGCTGCGTCGCAGTGAAGAAGGGCGCGGACATCTCGCGGACGCACAGCGGAAGTACGACCAGACGCAGCAGCAGCTTCGCAGCCTTCAGGAGGCACTTCGCGAGCCGAGGCCCGACGGCCCGCCGGCGGCCGAACTGCAGGCGATGCAACGCGACACCGAACGCGAACTCGCGCGAGTCGGGGCGGACCTTCAGCGCCTGACTGGTGAATTAGCTGTGATGGATGCCGATCTGGCGACCGAGCAGGGCCGATGGATCGATCTCAATCAACGAATGGAGGCGCTCGAACAGTCGCTGGTTCGGCGCTAAGTTGCTACGCCAGGTTCGCCAGGATCGTGTTGTAGACGATGCGCACGCCTTCGTGGCGCGCAACTTCGATCGCGTACAAGCCTTTGTACCCGAGGCCTTCGGTAAACTTGACGGCTTGCCCGATATCCCAGAACGGGCTCGACTTGACGTGCATGTTGCCCGACGAATAGGGGAACCATGCCTTGATGCAGTCGTGCAGTTCCTGCTGGTTCATCGCGCCAACATTGCCGATGTCGACATTTGAGTTTGCACCGGCATCGCGAAACACGGTCAGCCCAAACTCCCACGGTTTCATCCCGATTGCCTGGACGTACTCGGGGGTGCCGACGCCGCGCGTCTCGAACGAGACCTTTACGTTCTTGGTGCGCCCGTACTCCGCCATGGCCTTCATCGCGGCGACCGCGCCATCTCGCGTTTCCTTGGTGAGCTGCGCCTGCTGCTGGTTGATCATGACGCGCGCACAGCCGTACTGCGACGCGATGTCCATCCACTGCTTCACGTGATCGACGGCCTGCTGCCGTCCGGCGGCATCCGGGTTCGAGATCGACTGCACCGTCCCGAACTCCAGGTTGATCTGGGTCATGGTCACTTTGTTTTCGTCGAGGCGCGCTTTCAGTTCCTTGATGAACGCCGGATCGGTTTCCGACTCGACGATCGTCTCGTGCTGATACTCGATATTGTGGACGCCGTAGTTCTCGACGTACATCTTCGGCAGGTCGAACGGCGTGAGAGTCTGCTCGGGCGTCGGATTCTGCGTCCTCGGCGTTTTCATGTACTGGTTGAAGTTCAGCGTCATTAGTGAAATGCGCGCGAGCTTCTCCGGCGCAACCGGCGCCGGGCCGCGGCCGCGACCGCCAGCCCCCCCACGCCCCTGCGCGCCTGGACCTCCTTGCCGGCCGGCGGGAGCAGGCGTCTGATTTCCCTGGGCCCGTAAGGCCATCACGCTCGCAGCACCGGCAGTAGCACGCGCAAGAAAGTCTCGACGTTTCATGTTCAAGGCTCCTTTGGGTAGCGTCGCGTGAGACTCTACACGTCCGCATTCTCCGGGGCAAGCCGCCGCGGCATCATTCGTGCTCCCATTCCTTTTGCTCCCCAGCAACCGTCCCAGATCTGTCGGGACCGTGTACATATGTGGGCATTTGACTGGTTTCGCTCGTATTGGAAACCGACACCGTGTCCTGAGCCGACGCCTGTGGTGCGGTGTCCAAACTGCCGCTCCGATCGGGCTGCGTTTGGGATTCCCGCGAGTCCCGAGTTCGAGGCCCACGTCTGTCTGAGTTGTTCCTACGAGTGGTCGATTCCAAGCGGAATCTCGTCGCGTGGCTTGCCGCGATGGGCGGAACCCGACGCGCAGAATCGTGCAGAACTGCGCACGCCTCTCCGGGCGGAGCGGGCCTGATGCGAATTCGCATCGTGCGTCGGCCGCCCGGGCAAGTTGACGGAGTCGATCTCCACCGCTTCGAACTCGGAGCCATGTACGACGTCACGGCATCGATCGCCACGTACCTGATGGTTGGCGGCTACGCCGAGCCGGTGGCCGACACGACTCCAGCGCGCGTCGTCCCGGTCGACATGACGACGGAAATCAGAAATCGGGTCAGGCACGTCAGCGACAAGGCAGCGGAGATCTCGCGGAAGAAAAAGCGTCAGCCGTAGCTGTGCGACGAGTCCCTCCACGGTTTCTTTCACTCCTACGATCCGTCTCGGACATTTTCGATATCGCCGCATTGATGCGTGAGTGATCACTTCGCGCGCATGAGAGATCACGCGACTGCCTGGGGAGTCGCGATTGAAGGCGTGACGGAAACCGAACACTCCGTCCTTGCGTTCGGTCATCGCGAGGATCAACGAGTAACACTTAAGCTCTTCAAGCAACGCGACGAAGAAATACTGGCAGGACGCGTGCTGCGCGCATTCGCTGGCAACAGCACGGTGCGAATCCTCGATCAGGTTCAGGGCGTACTTCTGTTGGAGCGGCTGATTCCCGGAGAGTCGCTCGTGACGATGGCGGCAAGCGGACATGACGAGAACGCAACCGAAGTACTGGCCTCGGTGATTGGCCGCCTGTCACCCGCCGCCTGTCCCGGCGTGCCAACAATCGAACAATGGGGGAAGAGTTTCGAACGCTACCAGGCCGGCGATGACCAGCCGTTGCCGACGCGACTGGTTGCCGACGCTCACCAGCTGTACCTGGACTTGTGTTCATCGCAGCGGTACCGCCGCCTGCTGCACGGCGACTTGCATCACGGCAACGTATTGCACGATTCGGAGCGCGGGTGGGTCGCCATCGATCCCAAGGGCGTGCTGGGCGAACCGGAGTACGAGATTGGCGCGGCCCTCCGAAATCCAATCGAGCACCCGGAAGTGTTCCTGGAGCCACGCACAATCGAGGGGCGACTCAGTTGCTTGGCCGATCGACTGCAGTTGAATGCCGATCGGGTGCTCGGATGGGCGTTCGCACAGGCTGTGTTGGCGGCCGTCTGGCTGCGTGAGGACGGCGTCGCCGTTAGCGACGACCATCCGTGGCTCGCTCTTGCTCGCATCATGCAACCGATGCTGAAACGCCGCAGATGACAGAGCCAAGGCGCGCGAGGACCATCGGCGCGACCATCAATTCGCCGCGTGGACTGTGCACAGCGGGCTGAATGCGAAGCCGCGAGACCTTAGCTGTGGCACCAGGAGCCGGACGGTTCCCGCAGCATGACGGCGATCTGCTCGAGGATTCTTGTGGTGACCGTCGTGAATGACGATGATGTCGCCGGCCGACGCTTTCGTGGCAAGTTTCCTGGCAACGTCGTCGGCCTGCGGTTTGCGCCACCAATTCCAATCCCACATTCCCCACGACCAGCCGGTGAGCGTCAGTCCCGCTTTCTCGAGCCCTTCGTACATCGTCGCGCTGCGCCACCCCGCGTGTGGGCGGAACAGGGGGCAGGGTTGCGAACCTGAGATCGCCTCGATGCGCGCGGCTGCGTCACGGAGGCGCGCAGCGAGGGCGTCGGGCGATGTGATCATCAGGCGCCGGCTACCGGAGTGCAGCGCCATCGCATGTCCCTCGACGGCGATCCGTCTGACGATGTGTTCTGTCTCCGACGTGATGTGTTCGTCGATCAGGAAGAACGTCGCGCGGACACCCGTGTCCGCCAACGCGTCCAACAATGCCGGCGTCCAATCCGGATTCGGTCCGTCGTCAAATGTCAGGTAGAGCGTTGGTGGGGTGTCCGGTTTCGGCGCAACGTGCCACAAGGAGCGCGACGGGCGGAAGGCCTCGAGCAGGAAGGGGAATGGAGCGGTATGCGCGAGCCCGGCCACGGCTGCGACGACCACGACAATGACGATCGCCATACAGCGATCGTAGCGCTACACCTGCGAGGAATAGACATCTTCCTCGACACGCCGACCCGCGCGAGTAGTGGCCGATTTCACGCGGCCGCGATAGAGGAGCACGATAGCGATAAGCATCGAAACAAAGGCGTAGCGTGGGTGCCGCAGGAGCAGGACGAAAAAGAGCACGAGAAAAACAACCGGCATCGTACTCGCGTCAATGGCAAGTCGATTGCCAACACCGGGGCATCAACGGCATATCACTGGCATTGAAAGACGAAGACTCCCAAAAAGGGCGAACCTGTATGCCGTCCACTGCCGCGACAAATACGGTTTTCGCGTTTTTCGTACGAAATCTGCAATTCGAGGTTTCCTACGGCGCGGCCTTGGCCTTCATCGTTGTTTGCGCCGGCGCATGGGTCCTCACCATCATCGACATCCGCCGTTCGAGCAAGCGGAGCGCTAACCTGCCGCAACCCTCTCTGGAAGAAATCGACCGCGAATTTGCCCGCCTGACTCGTCGTCCTTGATCAGGCCCACTCAGCGACGGATGAAACTCTATGCGAAGAGCGCGATCTGGTCCGTCGTCATTACCGTTGTAGCGACGATCGCTACTGTCGTTGATCTGCCGCCGGCATTGAAACTGCTTTCGTTGCCAACTTTTCCGGCCTTCCTTCTGGCGTTCTTTCTCGAACTGGGACCACGGACCGAGGGCATGCCGAAGCCGACCAACATCGCGGTGTACATCCTGACGTTCGCGGTGTGGTGGTTGATCATTTATGTTGCCGTGAGGCGGTGGCACGGTCGTCGACGCACATTCTAGAGAACCCGAGAAGGCGTAAATAACCCCGGGCGTCAACGCGTGGTGATCCACTTCGGGGGGCTGGGCGTCGGCACGGGCTTCCGGCCTGCGGTGATCTCCCAGTGATTGAACCAGGAGTTGCCCGGAGCACCAACGAACTGATCTGGCAATCGATACGCCGGGTCTTCGAGAGCCGCCGCGAGAGACACAAAGCGATACCCGCGGCGCACCAGCGCCTCCGCCAGCGAAGCGAACCGATCCGCGTTGAGTGTGTTCGCGTGCAGCAAGAGGATCTGGGGGATCTCGCGGCCAGTCACGCGTCGCGACACGTCCTCGAAGAAGGAGAAAACCTCCTCCATGTAGCGCAAGTAGTCATCGGCAATGCGATCTGCCCGCGCGGCCTCGCCACGGCCAAGCGCTTGCGCGTACGCGGCGGCGTACACGAAATCATCGTTGTCTACTGTAACGGGAGCCACGACATAGTCATGTTTCGCCAAAAACGCCTCGAAGGCGCGACGCGTCGTCAGATCAGAGCCCACGTGGAGAAAGGGATGGCGGAAGTACCGCAGCTTCATGCCCCTGGCTTTCAGGAGCTCGCGTGTGATGGTCTCACCGCGCAGCAGGTCAGTTTGGAATTGCTCGATGGACGTCGTGTTCAAATCACGATGAGAGTACGTGTGGTTGCCCAGTTCGAGTCCGGCATCCAGCCACATCTTGAGCAGCCCGATGCGGCGATTGACGGACTGCGCGGCTGCTCCGTCGATGAACAGCTTGTCTTCATTGACGAAACCGACGGCGGGGACGTTGTACTTGCGCACGGCGGTCAACAGCCTCCGCGTGAGTTCCTCGAGGTTTGTCGGCTGGTTGACAACGACACCCGCGTGGGTTGCCGGCAAATCGTCGAACGTCACCGCAACCGCCCGCGTTGCGGTCTTTTGCGGGACCGGCATAATTACGGGGAGAAACACCGTGCCCATCACCAGAGCGCTGAGGACCATCGAGTGCAGGCCGGTCATGCGCGGCAGTTTACTCTGCACAGGGTGCTTCGCGTCCTGAATCGTCCTGGTACTGTGCGGACATCGAAGTAGACTGGCGACGCCAAGGAGGCACGCAGTGAAACTGTGTCCATATTGCCAGAAGGAAATGGAACCTGCGGCGGTGATCTGTCCACATTGCGGACGTGACTGGAAGAGTGGTGTCTCGCGCGGAAGCCCCGACGCTCCTGACGACGCCAAAGACTCTCGCCCTTTCGTGGCGAAAGGGCTGCTGTTGGCCCTGGTGTATCTTCTCCTCGTCGCGGCGGCGCTGGTGGGTTCGTCCGGACCACCTCGCGAGATGCCATCTCTGGTTGCGCTTCCTATTCTCATTCACCTGACGATGCCGCTCAGTTATGTGATCTCCTTCCTCTTTGCGTGGTCGACAATCCATGGAGCATCGCTCGCACCCATGCTGGTGATGCTCGCCATCTCCGGGTTCATCAATGCTGGTTTGATCGCTTGGGGAGTGGCTCGATCGACTGCCGATTGAATGGACAACGGCCTCGGCGTCCCCTACACTTTTGACACATGAGTCACGTTTCCGGGTCCGTGCGTCTGCCAACGCGCTGCCCCTCGTGCAAGGGCGCCCTAATCCAACGGATGCCAGGTGCGAGGCACGGGTACATTTCCTTCCACTGCATGTTCTGCAGTCACATCTGGAAAGTCCGCACCGACGAGCCTCGTCCGACACCGGATGGCGACCTGCTGGGGGACCTTTCCATCGTCACGAGAGGCGGCAGGAAGCACAAGCTTGCTGCAGTCACGGTGAGTGCGATCCCGGAAGATAGTTTCAAGAAACACCTGGCGAGCAAGAGACTTCAAGCTGAACGCGACACCGAAAAGCTCGAGCAGGACATCGAGGGGCTGGCCGCATCATTGCGAAGTGCTCAGGCGGAGGAGGATCGGCTGTGGAAGATCCTGCAGCGTGATGAAAACAATCCGCAAAAGCGCGATGCGTGGAGCGTTGCCTACGACAAAGCCAAGAATCTCCCGAGACGGATCGAAAGCTTGAAGGCGCAGCGGCAGTATGTGGATTCGGGGGAGTTTTTCCTCGAGGGGCTTCCACCCGGAATTGCTACGGCAAAGACAGATGCCAACGGCAAGTTCTCATTGATCCTTCCAGTGCAGGGGCGATTTGGCCTGGTCGCGAGCGCATCTCGTGAATTGCTCAAAGGGAAAGAAACGTATTACTGGTTCGTGTGGGTCAGTCTCGATGGTGATCCCTCAAAACGCCTGGCGCTGAACAACGAGAACGTGATGGGCGCAGGATCGCCTGATTCGGCGCTGCAGTAGCTGTTGGCCAGCCGGTGAACTGCGGCTGTTGCGTGAGAGTGTCGGTGACAAGCCACTCTATTCCGCTTACACTTTGATCACTCCCCCCTTTTGCAAAGGAAGACCCGTGTTCACAATTCGGCATTTCGTTGTACTCGGAAGTGTCCTTTGTGTGTCCGCGGCCGGGACTCTCGCACGAGACAATCCAGGGGCCCAGGACAACGCGGATCTGATGTCTGTCTTGCTCGCACAAGGTAATCCAGACCACAAAGCCATGGCGAACCATCGCCTCACTGCTGAAAACCTCCGCCACACATTCGCCGTCGATCGTGAGCTGCTCAAGTTGATACAGGAGACTCCGGAGTGGGAGGAGCGCGCCGGCGAACTACAAAGACGCTTCGATCCTCAACGTCGCGGCGGAATGGTGAGTATCGGTGCGAAGGTGTACGAAGCCATACCGGAGACGAAGCAGATCCTTCAGCGAAATGGCATCAGCGGCCGCGAGTACATGCTGACCAGTCTGGTCGCGATGGTGACGCAGATGGCTGACGAAGCTTTAAGCCAGGAGGCTCCCGGACGTGATGGCGGAAACGAGGTTCCGAAAGAGCTGATGACGCCGGCGTTGAAGTTCTGGCGGGAGATGGACCCTGCCCTCAAGGCGGAAGCCGCCGAATGGAAGAAGGTCCGCGAAGAGATGATGAGGGCCGGAGCTTCGAAGTAAGCTGCTGCCGAGCCGGATTCTGCGTCAGTTGGAGCGGGAAACACAAGCGCCACCGCGCCAACCTTTTGAAACAGCGTACCGTCAAAGTCTTCATGTCCAACCTGCTGCACGATGCGCGATATGCGCTTCGCCTGCTTCGCCGCTCACCGGGATTCACCATTACCGCGGTGCTGACACTCGCGCTCGCCATCGGCGCCAACAGCGCGATTTTCAGCGCGGTGAAGGGCGTCCTCATCGCGCCGTTGCCATATCCGGATCCTGACCATCTCGTCCGGTTGTTCGAGGAATCAGATCGCACGCCGCATTTCCCGATGGCTCCAGCTGACTTTCGCGACTATCGCGACCAACTGCAGTCGTTCGCCGGAATGGCGGCCTACGTGCGCGGAGATCTGCAGATCGGCGACGCGAATCATCCCGAGCAGCTCCGGGGCATGCAGGTCACTTCCGGGTTCTTCGGCGTACTTGGCTACCGACCGCTGATTGGACGGGATTTCGAAACGGCCGATGAGATCCCTGGCGGTGACGCCGTCGTGATCCTCAGCCATGCGTTGTGGATGCGCCGATTCGACGGCGATTCCGGCGTGGTCGGCCGGCCAATTCGTCTCTCCGGGAAAGACTTCCGCGTCGTCGGCATACTGCCGGAAGGAGTGCAGCACGTTGGCAGTACCTATCGATCGTACGGACATGGAGAGCCGGTGGACATCTGGTCGGTTCTCATCGTGCCGCGGGAGGAGAGACCCGGGCTTCGGTACTCGCATTTCTTCAACGTGGTCGCGCGGCTTCGTCCGGGCGTAACGTGGGCGGCAATGGAGGAGGACCTGCGCCGAACGGGACAAAGCGTCGCGCGGCGATATCCAGTGTCGCCGAGCCCCTGGCGCTCGCGGGCCGTCCGATTGAAGGATGAAATCGTCGGCACTGCCGAATCAACGCTCGTCGCGCTCGGCGGCGCGGCGGTCGCGGTGTTGATCCTTGCGTGCGTCAACGTCGCTGGTCTTCTGCTCGGGCGCGGCGTCGCCCGCGGTCGTGAGATTGGTGTCCGCGCGGCGCTTGGCGCCACGCGGTCGCGTCTGACACGCCAGCTGCTGATCGAAAGCGTCGTCCTCGCGACTCTCGGCGGTGCCATCGGGGTCGCCCTCGCCTACGGTGCGATCGCTGCGCTCTCGAGATTTGGACCTGCCGACATTCCGCGGCTTGCCAGTATCTCTGTCGATACTGACGTTCTTTTGTACGCGCTGGCTGCCACCCTGGCGAGCGCACTGGTGTTCGGGCTTGCTCCAGCGGTGCGGCTTGCCAGCACCGGTGTCGCGGAAACGTTGAAGGAGGGCGTCCGTTCGATTGCCGGTTCACCGCATCATCGGGTTCGCCGTACGTTGGCGGCGGTTCAACTCGCCCTCGCCTTCATGCTCGTCGTCTCGAGCGGTTTACTGTTCCGCAGCTTCGTCGCCATGATGACTACCAATCCTGGCTTTGAGCCGGCTGCGGCAATAACGGCGAGCATCGAGCTGCCGGTCGCGCGTTACGATCGGGACGCGTCAACCGCGTTTTTTGCACGCGCATCCGAACGCATTCGGGCCCTGCCAGGAGTTGTCGATGCGGCGTTTACGTCCGATCTTCCCTGGACCGGCTACGACGAGAACACAGGATTCACGATCGTCGGGCGGCCGGAAACTGACGACGACACGGGAGCACGGTATCACTTCATCACGCCTGGCTATCTTCGCGCCTCGGGCGTGCCGCTCGTTGCCGGGCGCGATGTGACGACGA
>Ga0310906_10000418_pt1 | contig 10967 bp, 6 predicted proteins | sample C48D3metaG_FD_203749 | JGI IMG/M metagenome (GOLD analysis project Ga0310906, IMG submission 203749) | Lab incubated soil microbial communities from West Virginia University Organic Research Farm, Morgantown, WV, United States - C48D3 | ecosystem: Environmental > Terrestrial > Soil >...
GACGACGAGCGTCTGGTAATAGACGTCGGCGCTGAAACCGCGCTCGGCGAGGATCGATTCGTTGAAGAGGCCGATGCCCGATGCGACGAGACCGTAGAGCGCCGCGCCGATCGAGAAGGTCCAGAAGGCCGGCGTCGATAAGGCTTGTTGCCAGGTTGCGCCTTCACGCTCAGGCGCGTCTAAAGACGCGCCTCTACGGCCGGTCTGTAGAGGCGGGTCTTCAGACCCGCCTGCGGTGCGCGCGAGCGCCAGACTCAGTGGCGCCAGAACGACAAGCAACGCAATGCCGATCGCGAACCACGCCGATCGCCAGCCCCACGACTGCACGAGCGATCCGACGACGGGGAACGCGATCATGAAGCCGATGCTCATCACGATGCTGTAAACCGCCATCGCCGTGTCTATGCCGCGCGTGAACCATTGGCCGACCATCGCGAGGCTGATCACGGACAGCGCGCTCTGACCGAGACCGCGCGTGAGTGTGACGGCGATCGCCAGCGCCCAGAACGAATCCACCGCGCTCATCGCGCAAACCACGATGCCGAGGGCGGCCGCGACGGTGGTGAGAACAATTCGCGCGCCCAGGCGGTCGATGAAGCGGCCGATGCCGATCGCGAAGACCGCGCCAATCAGCGTCGCCCACAGATTCAACTGCGCGTAATCGACGCGGCCGATCCCCAAATCGGCAATCAGCGGCTCGGTGACGAGGCCGAGTCCCTGCGTCCGGCCAGGAAGCGTGCCCACCATGGCCGCTGCCGCGAGCAGTAGCATCACCCACCGGTACGACACGCGGTCATTGTAGGCTGTATCCGTTCATGCCCTTCCAAAAGCGTCGCTCGCTGGCGGTCAAGATTCCGCTGATCACGTCCGCGCTGCTTCTGGCGGCGCTCGCCGCGATGAGCATTGCGTCGTACGTCGAGCTGCGCCGCGCGCTCATCGACCTCGCGACCGGACGGCTGCAGGGCGCCGCCACGCAGATGGCGAACGTGTTCACGATGTCGACGCGCCAGCGCGTCACGGGAATGCAGCAGCTGATGAAGCAGCCCTCCATCGTTGCGTATCTCAAGACGAGAGACGTCGCCCAGGAAACGGCGATCCGGGAGGCGGTGAAGACCTATCTCGGCACCGGGATCGAAATCGCCGACGTCGAGTTATGGGATCCGAAAGGCACGCGCATCTTCGCGGCGGGCGCGGTGTTCGCCGAGCTGACCGGCGACGCGCTCGCCGAACATCTTGCTCAGCTGAAAGCGATCAACACTGCCGTGATCGGTCCGCTTCGTCATGAAGACACGGCGTTGCTCTATCCGGTCGGTGGCCGCGTCGAATCCGGCGGCGAATTCCTCGGCTACGTCGTCGAACGGCGGCGCATCTCGAATCCTTCGCAGACGCGGCAGACGGTCGCGCTCCTCAGCGGACTGATCGGCAACGAATCGTCAATCGTGATCGGCAACCAGGACGGGTCCGCATGGACAGATCTCTCCGAGCCCGTGACCGGGATCCCGATCACCGCCGCCGGCGGAGAACGGCTCTGGAATTATCAACGCGCCGGCATGCCGCGCACTTACGCGTGGGCCGAGCCGATTCCGCTGACGCCGTGGATCGTCGCGATCGAGATGCCGCGCGCCGCGGTGCTCGAGCCGACCGAGCGGTTCCTCCTCCGCTCGATCGCGATCGCGACCGCCGTGCTCCTGATCGCGACGGCGATCGGCTGGGTGACGACCCGGCGGATCACGACGCCGCTGCTGCAAGTGACCGAAGCGGCGGAAGCCGTCGCCGAATCGCGGCCGCACGTGCACGTCGAGATCGAGCGCGAGGACGAGATCGGCCGCCTCGCGGACTCGTTCAACACGATGGCCGAAAGGGTCGAGCAGGCCCGGCTCGATCTCGAGCTGCGCGTCGAGACGCGGACCTCGGAATTGCTCGCCGCCAACAGGGAGCTCGAGGCGTTCAGCTATTCGGTGTCGCACGACCTGCGCGCGCCGCTGCGCGCCATCGCCGGCTTCGTGCAGATTCTCGACGAGGATCACGGCGCCAGGCTCGATCCCGACGCGCGCCGCCATCTCGAGCGCGTCAAGGTGAACGCCCATCGCATGGGCCTGCTGATCGACGATCTGCTCGCCTTGTCGCGCATCGGCCGGGCCGCCATCCAGAAGCAGAACGTCGATCTCACCGCCATGGCGACCGCGGTCGCGCAGGATGCAATCGCCGCGTCGGGCCGCGACATCACCCTGTCGGTCGCGCCGCTGCCGCCGTGCTTCGGCGAGCCGTCGCTCCTCAACCAGGTGTTCGTCAATCTGGTCTCGAACGCGGTGAAATTCACGGCCAATGTGCCGGGCGCGGCGATCACCATCGGGTGCAGAATCAACGGCGAGACCGTGTACTTCGTTCGCGACAACGGCGTCGGCTTCGACGAGCGGTACGCGGAAAAACTCTTCGGCGTGTTCCAGCGCCTGCATCGTGCCGCTGACTTCGAAGGCACCGGCGTCGGCCTCGCCATCGTCCACCGCGTCATCACCCGGCATGGCGGCCGCATCTGGGCCGAAGGCAAGCTGAATGAAGGCGCGACGTTCTACTTCACGCTGCCATCAGCAAGACCCTCCTTTACCCAGGCTTCGGAGGGCAAGCCGTCGTGAAAAAACTCCCACTCGTCATCGCGCTTGTCATCGTCAGCCGGGTCGTCGCGACGGCGCAGTGGCCGGACTTTCGCGGCCCGCTCGCGCAAGGGCATTCCGCGGAAAAGGGATTGCCCCTCGAGTGGAGCGAAACCAAGAATGTCGCGTGGAAGGTCCCGGTCGCCGGACTCGGCTGGTCGACGCCGGTGATTGCCAACGGCCGCGTATGGCTCACCACGGCGGTCGAGCAGCGCGGCATCTCGCTGCGCGCGATCGCGTTCGATGCCGAGACGGGTAAGGAAGTCGTCAACGTCGAAGTGTTCAAGATCCCCACGGATCGACGCGACATCAATCCCAAGAACAGCTGGGCATCGCCGAGCCCGGTGATCGACGGCGATCGTATCTACGTGCACTTTGGCGCCGACGGCACGGCCGCGTTGTCGCCGGCGGGCGAGATCATCTGGAAGAACCGCTTCGAGTATCAATCACAGCATGGCGCCGGCGGATCGCCCATCGTCTACGGCGACCTGCTGATCTTCAGCTGCGACGGCAGCGACGTCGCGTTCGTGATCGCGCTCGACAAGCACACCGGCAAGACGAAGTGGAAGACCAATCGCGGCTACCCGGCCGATCAGGCCTACACGACGCCGATCGTCATCCGCGCCGGCGAGCAGGATCAGTTGATCAGCGTCGGCGCGTTCCGCGTGCGCGCCTACGATCCGCTGACCGGCAAGGAAATCTGGCGCGTCCGATACGACGAGGGCTTTTCGAACGTGCCGCGGCCGGTGTTTGGCCACGGATTGGTGTTCATCACGACCGGATTTCAGCAGCCCGAGCTGCTCGCGATTCGTCCCGACGGACGAGGCGACGTCACCAAGACTCACGTGGCGTGGTCGCTGAAACGCGGCGCGCCGCTCACACCCTCACCGATCATCGTCGGCGACGAGCTCTATATCGTGAACGACGGCGGCATCGCGTCGTGCATCGACGCGCGAACGGGCAGCGTGATCTGGCAGAGCCGGCTCGGCGGGACCTACTCCGCATCGCCGGTTTATGCGGACGGCCGCCTCTACTTTCCGGCCGAACAAGGTGTGACGACCGTCATCGCGCCGGGTAAGGAAGCGCGCCGTCTGGCGATGAACAAGCTAGACGGTGGACTACTGGCGTCAATGGCTGTCGCCGGCGGCTCGTTCTACCTGCGAACCGACACCGCGCTTTACCGGATTAGCGAGCGAACGCCACCTGCACCGTAAATACCCTTTCTGGTCTGGGCGTAAACGCACAGACGTATACTGACTGCCCGGTTTTCTTGATTATGGAGACGATTCGATGAGCACACGACGATTTATTGCAACCCTGGTCATGTCCCTGATGGTGTCGGGTGCGGCGTACGCCCAGGCGACGGCGACGGGGCAGAAGCCGTTCGAGCCGCAGGTCGGCCAGGCCGGCAAGGACGTGGTGTGGGTTCCCACGCCGCAGGCCGTGGTCGACAAGATGCTCGACATGGCGAAGGTCACGAAGACCGACTTCGTAATGGATTTGGGATCGGGCGACGGCCGCACCGTGATCACCGCCGCGAAGCGCGGCGGCCGCGCGATGGGCATTGAATACAACCCGGATATGGTGGAACTGTCGAACCGCAACGCGAAAGAGGCCGCGGTCACCGATCGCGCGACGTTTGTGAAGGCCGATCTCTTCGAGACCGATCTGTCGAAGGCCAATGTCATCACGATGTTCCTGCTGCCGTCGATCAACCTGAAGCTGCGGCCGAAGATTCTCGACCTCAAGCCGGGCACTCGCATCGTCTCGAACACGTTCACGATGGAAGACTGGCAGGCCGATGAAACCGCGACGGTCACCGACGGCTGCTCGAGCAGCTGGTGCACGGCGCTGCTATGGATCGTGCCCGCGAAGGTCGCCGGCACGTGGAACACGCCGAACGGTGCGCTGACGCTGACGCAGAACTTCCAGATGCTCTCTGGCACGCTCGGCAACCAGGCGATCCAGGGCCGCCTGAATGGCAACGAGATCTCGCTGACGGCCGGCACTCAGAAGTGGACGGGCATGGTCGACGGCAACACGATCAAGTTCTCGTCGCCTTCGGCGATGACTGCTACTAAGAAATAAGTGCCTAGGGTGCCTAAGGTGCCTAAGGTGCTTGAGGTGCTAGGGAACAAATAGGCAAGTCCGTGCAATTCTGGCCGGAATCCGCCGATCCTCGGGCATATGCCCTGAGCGGCGGTTCCGGCCGATTTGTGTACAAAGGTCTCGCAACGTCATATCTTCTTGCCCCATCTATGCTTAGGGGAAATCGGGTGTATATTTTCGACAGATTTAGTAGGACGCCGGGGTAGCCCCTTGGCGCCCTTGGATGCACGTGCGTGTGGGGAACATCGTAATGAGAAGCGCCGGAACACTCTCCCTCGGCACCGCGATGTTGTGCCTGGGGCTCGTTACTGCGATCGCGGCACAACAGCCCGCGCCGAAATCACCATCGGCGCCGTCTCCTGTTGCAGCGACGAAGCCTGCTGTCTCTCATCCCGCTATTTCTCCTGCCGCGCCATCCGGCGCGGACTACAACGGCCTCGTCAAAAAGTATTGCGCCGGCTGTCACAACGATCGCAACAAGGATCGCGCCGGCAGCCTCACGCTCGCATCGTTCGACATCGCGAAGGCCGGCAAGGAAGCCGACGTCGCCGAGCGCATGATCCGCAAGCTGCAGGCGAGCATGATGCCGCCGCCGGGCATGCCGCGTCCGGAGCCCGCCGTCTACCAGGGTTTCATTCACACGCTCGAGAACACCGTTGATGCGTACGCGAAGGCGAATCCGAATCCGGGCAGCCGCACCTTCCCGCGCCTGAATCGCGCCGAGTACTCGCGCGCGGTGAAGGATCTCCTCGACATCCAGGTCAATGCCGCCACCTGGCTGCCGCAGGACACGATGAGCGCGAACTTCGACAACATCGCCGACGAGCAGGCGCTGTCGCCGACGCTGCTCGATGCGTATCTCAACGCCGCCGGCGACATCAGCCGCATGGCGGTGGGCGACAAGAACGCGCCCTCGATCGACAAGACCTACACCAATCAGACCTACGTCTCGCAGCATCCGTGGGATCACGTCGAAGGCGCGCCGTACGGCACGCGCGGCGGCATGGTCGTCGATCACGTGTTCCCGGCTGACGGCGAGTACGCGTTGGAAGTCACGTTCACCAACGGCGACAATTCGCGCTTCGAGGACGTCGACATTTCGATCGACGGCCAGCGCGTGGCGCTGCTCGCCTACGAAAACGGACCGCAGATCGCCGCCGATGGCAGCGGCGCGACACCGCTCTTCACGGATCCGGTGCTCGTCAAGGCCGGCCAGCACAAGGTCGCGGCCGCGTTCATCAAGCGCACCGACGGTCCGTACGAAGATCTGATCAAGCCGCACGAGTGGTCGAACGCCGGCGGCGGCTCGGGCGGCGGCGGCATCACCACGCTCCCGCAGCTGCGCGACGTCGTCATTCGCGGGCCATACAAGACCACCGGCATTTCGATGACGCCGAGCCGGAAGAAGATCTTCAGCTGCCGTCCGACCTCGTCCGCGGACGAAATCACGTGCGCGCGGCAGATCGTGACGCGGCTTGGCGGCGAAGCGTATCGACGGCCGCTTACCGCCGCCGAGATCGATCGCATCATGCCGTTCTACGAAGGCGAAGCCGCGAAGCACGGTTTCGAAGCCGGCGTGCGCGCGTCGCTCGAAGCGATTCTCGCCAGCCCGTATTTCATCTTCCGCCTCGAGAAGGCGCCGACCGATGCGCGCTCCGGCGGCACCTATCGCGTCGCCGACATCGATCTGGCGTCGCGGCTGTCGTTCTTCCTGTGGGGCGAGCCGCCCGATCAGGAGTTGATCGCCGCCGCGGGACGCAAGGAGCTTTCGACCGCCGCCGGCCTCGACAAGCAGGCGCGGCGCATGCTCGCGGATCCGCGCGCGTTTGCCATTGCCGACCGCTTCGCGGCGCAGTGGCTGCGCCTGCAGGACGTCGAGAAGGTGCGTCCCGATCCGAACTTCTATCCGAACTTCGACGAGAACCTCGCCGAAGCGATGCGCACCGAGACGAAGCTGTTCTTCAACAACCTCGTCAAGGAAGATCGCAGCCTCCTCGAGCTCTATAGCGCCGACTACACGTTCCTCAACGAGCGCCTTGCGAAGCACTACGGAATCGCCGGCGTCAACGGCACCGAGTTCCGCCGCGTCACTTATCCGGACGCGACGCGCCGCGGCATCTTCGGCCAGGGGACGATGCTGGTGCAGAGCTCGCTGGCGAATCGCACGTCGCCGGTGCTGCGCGGCAAGTGGGTGATGGAAGTGCTGCTCGGCACGCCGCCGCCGCCACCGCCGCCCGACGTTCCGGATCTCGAAGCCTCGGCCGGCGCGAAAGACGGCCGCCTGCTGACGACGCGGGAGCGCATGGAGATCCATCGCAAGAACGCGACGTGCAATTCGTGCCACCGCTTCATGGATCCGATCGGGCTGGCGCTCGACAACTTCGACGTCACGGCGAGATGGCGGACGCGCGAGAACGGCATGCCGCTCGACACCGCCGGTGACTTCTACGACGGGACCAAGGTCAGCTCGCTCGCGGAGCTGAGCACGGTGCTGATGAAGCGGCCGTTGCCGCTGGTCCGCACCTTCACCGAGAACTTGATGGCCTACGCGCTCGGACGGCGCGTCGAGTACTTCGACCAGCCGGCGGTTCGCGGCATCAGCAAGGCCGCGGAAGCCAACAACTACAAGATGTCGTCGTTCATCCTGGGCGTCGTGAAGAGCGACGCGTTCCGGATGCGGCGAGTGGAACCGGAAGCAAGTACGACCGATACAACGAAGGCGAGCCAATAGGAGACTCTCCGATGCATTTCATCACCGGCAAGCACATGCCCCGTCGCACGTTCATCCGGGGCGCCATGGGCGCCGCGGTGGCGCTGCCCTTCCTTGACGCGATGGTGGCGGCCAAGGGCGCCGGCGCCAAGGCGGCCGCAGCCGCGGACCGCACGCGCCTGATTTGCATCGAGGAAGTCCACGGCCTGGCAGGCTGCAACAAGTGGGGCGCCTCGAAGAACCTGTTCGCGCCGGCCGAGACCGGCTCGAACTTCACGATCCATCCGGACAGCGCGCTGTCGTCGCTCGAGCCGTATCGCGAGCACATGACGATCGTCTCGAACACCGACGTGCGCATGGCCGAAGCGTTCACCGCCCCTGAAATCGGCGGCGACCACTTCCGCTCGAGCGCGGTGTTCCTGACGCAGTCGCATCCCAAGCAGACGCAGGGCTCCGACATCTGGGCCGGCACCTCCTTCGATCAGATTTACGCGCAGCACTACGGCCAGGCCACGCCGCTGCCGTCGATGCAGTTCTGCATCGAGAGCCTCGACCAGGCCGGCGGCTGCACCTACAACTACTCGTGCGCCTACACCGACTCGATCAGCTGGGCGTCGCCGAACGAGCCGCTGCCGATGATTCGCGACCCGCGCGTGGCGTTCGACACGCTGTTCGGCACCGGCGGCTCGCAGGCGGATCGCGCCGAGCGCCGCAAGACCCGCCGCAGCATCCTCGACTTCATCCAGGGTGAAGTCGCCGATGTGCGCAAGGAGCTCGGCGTCGGCGACAAGAACCGTCTCGATCGCTACCTCACGCACGTGCGCGAAATCGAGCGCCGCATCCAGGCCATCGAGGCCCGCAACACCAGCGGCGAAGAACGCGCGCTGCCGGACGCGCCTCCGGGCGTGCCCGATTCGTTCCAGGAGCACATGCGCCTGATGTTCGATCTCCAGGTGCTCGCGCTCGAGACCGACATGACCCGCATCATCTCGTTCAAGACCGGCCGCGACGCGCAGAACCGCGTGTTCCCGGAGAGCGGCGTCAACCTGCCGTTCCACCCGACGTCGCACCACGGCGATCGCGAAGAGCGGATCATGGACTTCAACAAGATCAACAAGTTCCGCGTCGGCCAGCTGCCGTACCTCCTCGATCGCCTGAAGGCGTCGCAGGAAGGCGACAGCAACCTGCTCGAGAAGACACTGGTCGTGTGGGGCTCGCCGATGGCGGATCCGAACGTTCACAACCATCGCCGCTGCCCGCTCATGCTGTTCGGCCACGCCAACGGGATGCTCAAGGGCAACCTGCACATCAAGACCGCCGACGCCACGCCGATGGCCAACGTTTACCTGACGCTGGCGCACGGGCTCGGCATGCAGGACATCAAGGCGTTTGGCGACAGCACGGGCGAACAGTCCGTCACGCAGGCCGCGCCGTCGACCGTGGCCGCGGTTTAGGAGAATGCACATGAAGCGCCTGCTGAGTGTTCAGTTCCTGATCGCAGTGCTCCTGACGGCAGCGTTGGGTGCGCAGTCCACGTCGCCGCTGGCGGATGCCGCGATGCGCGGCGATACCGCCGCCGTGAAGTCGCTGATCAAGCAGGGCCTCGACGTCGGCGCCGCGCAGGGCGACGGCATGACGGCGCTGCACTGGGCGGCCGAGCGCGGTGACGCGGAGCTCGCCGAGGTCCTCGTCTTCGCCGGCGCCAACGTGTCGGCAGTGACGCGCATCGGCCTCTACACGCCGCTGCATCTCGCCGCCAAGGCCGGCAACCCGGCCGTGGTGCGCGTGCTGATCAAGGGCGGAGCCGAGGTCAACGCGAAGTCGAACCCGAGCGGCGCGACCGCGGTTCACCTCGCCGCGCTCTCGGGCAACCCCGAAGTGATCAACCTGCTGGCCGACGCCAAGGCCGATCTCAATGCGCGCGAAGCCGAGTGGGAACAGACGCCGCTGATTTTTGCGGCCTCGGCGAACCGCGCCGGCGCGATCACCGCATTGATCAAGCGCGGCGCCGACACGAACCTGTCGAGCAAGACCATCGACGTCAGCAAGCAGGGACAGCTCGATCGCGCGGCCGTCGATCGCCAGCGCAAGGTCATCGAGGGCTTCGTCGGCAAGGACTCCGCGCAGCGTCCGACGCCGGCGCAGATGCAGGCCGCGATCGAAGCGTCGCGCGAGCTGCTGAAGTCCGGCAAGATTCCGCCGCCGGATCCGAACGCGCCGCCACCGCGCGGTTTCAATCCCGAGGAGATCAACCCGCCGGTCTCGACCAAGGGCGGCATGACGGCGCTGTTGCACGCGGCTCGCCAGGGCTACATCGCCGCGGCCGAAGCGCTGCTCGACGGCGGCGCCGACATCAACAAGACCCAGGCGGGCGACAACACCAGCCCGCTGCTCACCGCGGTGATCAACGGCCAGTTCGACATGGCGATGATGCTGATCAAGCGCGGCGCCGATCCGAACCTCGTTGCGAAGAACAACGGCGTCTCGCCGTTGTGGGCCGCGGTCAACACGATGTGGCAGCCGCGCACGCGCTTCCCGCAGCCGCAGGAGATGGAGCTGCAGAAGGCCACTTACCTTGACGTGATGCAGGCGCTGCTCGACAAGGGCGCGAACGTCAATCACCGCATCTCGTCGCATCCGTGGTACCTCGTTTACACCGGCTGCGGCAACCGCAACTGCGGTCTCGCGGATACCGCGGGCTCGACCGCGTTCTGGCGCGCCGCATACGGCACCGACCTGATGGCCATGAAGCTCCTCGTCGCCTACGGCGCCGATGCCGAGATTCCGACGATGGCCCCGCAGCAGCAGATTCGCCGCGGCGGCGGTGGTCCTCCGGGAGCGCCGGCACAGCCGCAGGGCGCGGGCGGCGCGATCATGCCGACCGCTGAAGCCAACATGGAGAAGTACGACGCGCCGGTGATTCCGTACGGCGGACCGGGCGCATTCGCGATTCACGCCGCGGCCGGCGTCGAATACGGCGAAGGCTTCGCCGGCAACGCCCATCGTCACGCGCCCGATGCGTGGCTGAGCGTGATGAAGTATCTCGTTGAGGAGCTTCACGCCGACGTCAACATGCGCGACAACGACGGCTACACGCCGTTGCATCACGCGGCGGCGCGCGGCGACAACGAGATGATCCTGTATCTCGTGAGCAAGGGCGCCGACGTGAAGGCGGTTGCGCGCAGCGGCCAGACGACGGCCGACATGGCCAACGGCCCCGTGCAGCGCCTCTCGGCCATTCCGGAAACGATCGCGTTGTTGATGAAGCTGGGCTCGAAGAACAACAACCGCTGCGTGACCTGTTAATCGCTTGATCGGTTGATCGCTTGATCAGACGACGTTTACTCGCGGCCGTGTTGGTGTTGCCAATACTGGCCGCGAGCCATGTACGGGCACAATCCGCGGCGGCAGATCTGCTCGCGAAGGGCAAGGCGGATTGGTTCGCGATGCGCACCAAGTCCGCAGAGCAGAAGCTGATCGCCGCCGCCAGGACGCCG
>Ga0310906_10000422_pt1 | contig 10924 bp, 13 predicted proteins | sample C48D3metaG_FD_203749 | JGI IMG/M metagenome (GOLD analysis project Ga0310906, IMG submission 203749) | Lab incubated soil microbial communities from West Virginia University Organic Research Farm, Morgantown, WV, United States - C48D3 | ecosystem: Environmental > Terrestrial > Soil >...
CGAGCCCGGCGGCAATTGTGGCATGGCGCCACCACTTCGCAGATCGACGGATTGCTTGGTCGAGACGTTGACCACGGCGTCTATGACCTGTTCGGCCACATCAGCTATCCCCTCAGGCCCGCGAGCAGCCGCGGGCACAGTGAAGGCCGGCCAGGAGATGGCTGCGGCGGTTAAAATGGCCAAGCCAGCGCGGCCGACCGGGTTCCTCAAGCGGAAATAGTGTGCGCCCATGGGCGTCGAATCTCCTGGGAGTTAGATTTCAGTGAGAGTGGCCCCGACCGGCAGGCGATTCAAGGGCACTCTGAGACAATACCACGCGAGGCCGGTTGCACCTCATCCGCGAACCAACCAGACCACTATAAGGCCGACGAGAGCCGACCCGATCCCGATCAGACGCAGCGAGGTGTCTGGCGTTTCCAGAACACTAGCCATGGCTCGCTTCGCCGCGTCGGGAAAGGCCGCAAAGATCAACCCCTCGATGACAAAAACCAGTCCGAGCGCGGCCAGAAAGTCGGACATGCCACTCGCTGCTTGCTATCGGGCGGGAGCCTGGCCGGACGACGGTGCCACTCTGTCTCGTGCTTTCCCGGAAGGATCGGAGAAATAACGGAAAAAGCTTGAGTCAGGCTTGAGCAGCATTCGTGTGTCGGTCGACTTCAGGCCGTGTTCGTAGGCCTGCATCGAACGGTAGAAGGCGAAGAAGTCCTGATCCTGGTTAAAGGCATCCGCAAAAATCTGATTCCGGATCGCGTCGCCCTCACCGCGAATCTGCTCTGATTTCGAGGTTGCCTCGGCGACAAGCACGGTGACTTCACGATCCGCGCGGGAGCGGATTTCCTGGGCACGCTGTGCGCCCTGAGCGCGGAACTCCGCGGCCTCGCGTTGACGTTCGGTCTGCATGCGCTGGTAGACAGCCTGGCTGTTCTGCTCGGGAAGATCCGCGCGTCGGATACGCACATCCACCACCTGAATGCCATACGCGGTAGCCTCGCGGTCAACCAGTTCGCGGATGCGCGACATGAGATCGGCGCGCTGATCGCGCACGACGTGGGTAAATGTCACCTCGCCAAGCACCCTGCGCAGTGCCGAATTCAGGAGGATGGACAGCTGCGAGTTGGCACCCGTGATCGAGCCAAGTGTCTGATAGAACCGGAGCGGATCCTGAATGCGGTATCGCGCGAACGCATCAACCACCAACCGCTTCTGGTCCGAGGCGATCACTTCCTGCGATGGGGCCTCAAGATCAAGAATGCGTTTATCGATGTAGACAACCGAGTCGATGAATGGGGCTTTGACGTTAAGGCCGGGGTCGTTGACCACCCGGACTGGCTGTCCCAGGCGAATCACCAGTGCCTGTTGCGTCTGATAGACGGTGAACAATGACGAGTAGCCGATGATGAGCGCGGCTACGACAAGAACGGCGAGGATGCCGCCGAGGAAATTCAGTCTCATTGGCGGCCTCCCGTCTGCGGTTGGCCGCGCGTCTGCGGCGGGCGAGCAAGCTCATTGAGCGGCAAATACGGGACTACACCACTCCCGCCGGCACTCGAATCCAAAATGATCTTGTCCGTACCGCCGAGCACACGTTCCATCGTTTCGAGATACATGCGCTCGCGGGTGACGTCCGGAGCCTTCTTGTATTGCTCGTAGATTTTCAGGAATCGCGATGTCTGACCGGTTGCCTCGGCCACCGTCTGCGACTTGTAAGCTTCCGCAGCCTGCGTGATCTGCGCCACCCTGCCGCGCGCTTCCGGCACGACGCGGTTGGCATATGTCTGCGACTCATTGACCGCGCGTTCAAGATCGGCGCGCGCGGCCTGCACATCTCGGAAAGCATCGATTACTTGCGCCGGCGGATCGACCTTCTGCAGCTGCACCTGCTGTATGATGATTCCTGCGCCATAGTGGTCGAGCGTTTTCTGCATCAGGTCCTGCACGGCCGTCTCGATGGTCTGCCGCGCGCCGGTGAGAATCGGCTGGATCTCAGAGCGGCCAATCACCTCGCGCATGGCGCTTTCCGCCACGGCTTTCACAGTGCCTTCCGGATTTTGAATATTGAAAAGGAATTCTCCGACGCCTGTCGGTTTCACTTTCCATAGCACCGAAAAATCCACGTCGACGATATTCTCGTCGCCGGTGAGCATCAGGCTCTCCTCCGGCACGTCGCGGACTGTCGTGCCGCCGCGTCGGACGTCATCAACGACCCGCATGCCAATGTCGATTTTGTTCACGCGTAACGCCTTGGGCGTCAACACAGTCTCGATCGGATACGGCAAATGATAATTCAGGCCCGGCTGAACTTCGCGTACTTGCTTCCCGAAACGAAGCACAACACCCAGCTCGTCCGGCTCGACCCTGAAGAAGCCAGAAAATCCCCAAAGCGCGAGAACACCGAGGGCGATGAGAGCGAGGCCGCGCCCGCCCAGGTTGCCGCCTGGCAGCACGCGCCGCAGTCTGTCCTGGCCACGGCGCAGGATTTCCTCGAGATCGGGCGGAGTTGATCCCGGCGATTGCGGCCCTGAGCCCCAAGGGCCCTTGCCACCACTACCCCACGGCCCTCCGCCGCCCTGATTGGTCCAAGGCATTGAATGATATCTCCCGCGCCGGCTATTTGCCCGGCTGACCTTAGTTGGGAGGGGTTATAGGGGACCCTAGGGTCCGTTACAACGCGCTCCGATGCCGCGACTACCGGCGCATTAACGTCTTACATATGTCGCCAAAGTGAAGTTGGCATCGTCGTCCGGTCCAGCATAGCGGTCCTCGCTCGCTACCTCTTGCCAGACCTCCGGGTCGATTGGCGGGAACAACGCATCCCCATCGGGCGAAACGTGCACATGGGTAACCTCCAGTCGATCAGCCATCGGCATGGTTGCAGCAAAAATATCGCCGCCGCCTATCACCATGATTTCATCGACCCCACGTCGGATTGCATCGCTGCGCGCAAAGCTGAGTGCCGCATCGAGGCTCGTGGCCAACACGGTGCCCGGTGCGACAAGACTCAAATCGCGCGTGAGCACGATGTTTGTTCGACCGTCAAGCACCTTCCCAATGGACTCAAGGGTCTTGCGACCCATGATCACCGGACGATTGAGAGTAAGCTTCCGAAAATGCTTGAGATCGGACTTCAACCGCCATGGCAGTTGCCCCTCACGGCCAATGACCGAATTGTCGCCGATCGCAGCGACCAGCACGATTTTCATATCGACGTCCGGGCGGCTGAGCGCGTGACGGGAATCCTTTGGCGAAATAGATCCCCGTTCCCATTCGGGAAATCACAGAAAAAACTTGTCAAAAGACATGACATGATCCGGCGATCCGTCATCAATGCTAGAACGATTGTTCTGACAATTCACTAACGATCGGGCGTCCTGTGATGAACAACGGAGCCGAACAAATCGCTTCGGGCCGAGTTCCTCTTAAAATCGCCTTAGCTAGATACTTAGAAACGGCGCCAACAGGAACACGAGTTCGTGGCGATCGTTTACACAGCCACTTCGGCCTTGATGTGCGGATGCGGATCGTAGTTCTCGATCGAGAAATGTTCATAGCGAAACGCGAATATGTCCTTCACCGCGGGATTCAAACGCAGCGTCGGCAAGTGTCGTGGCGCACGCGACAACTGAAGCCGCGCTTGCTCGAGGTGATTGAGATACAAATGCGCATCGCCGAACGTGTGGATGAAGTCGCCCGGCTTGTAGCCGGTCACCTGGGCCACCATCATCGTAAGCAGCGCGTAGGAGGCAATGTTGAACGGCACCCCAAGAAAAACATCGGCGGAGCGCTGATAGAGCTGGCACGAGAGCTTTCCGTCGGCGACGTAAAACTGAAAAAGGCAATGGCACGGAGGTAACGCCATTTTGTCGACGTCAGCCGGGTTCCACGCGGTGACAATCAGCCGACGCGAATCCGGACTGCGCCGGATCATTTGAATCACATTGCCGATCTGATCGATTGTTTTGCCGTCCTGGGCTGGCCAGGAACGCCACTGATGACCATAGACTGGACCGAGTTCGCCGCGTTCATCGGCCCATTCGTCCCAAATCCGCACCCCGTGTTCCTGCAGATATTTGACGTTGGTATCGCCCGTCAGGAACCAAAGCAGCTCGTATATGATCGATTTCAGATGAAGTTTCTTCGTCGTCAGGAGGGGAAAACCTTCGTCGAGCGCAAAGCGCATCTGATAGCCGAAGACCGATAAGGTGCCGGTCCCCGTGCGGTCGTGCTTTTCCGCACCGCGGCTAAGGATGAGTTCCATCAGGTCGAGATACTGGCGCATCGCTCGTCGATTCTTTCCACGACTCGGAAAGGTGGGGAAGTTTACTCCCCACGACAACCGCCAGCACGCTTTTATCAACCACCGAAATGCGCTCTTTTACGTCGACCGATGGTCAAACCTGATAGTATTGCAATGCCGTTATGGGGGTCGTCGTGAGCTTCGATCGCATTCTCATTGCTCGCCTTCTTTTTTCATTAGTGACTATCGGCTGGGGCGTCCTGACCGTCGTCGCCGATTTCAACAAAACGCACGCGACTAATCCCGCCTGGACGCCACACGCGCGTTTCCACGTCGTCTGGCAGGTCCTGAGCTATGTGGGCTTCGGGCTGCTGGCCTTCGCGTTGATCTGGTGGCCGGGCCCATTTGCAGTGGAACGGCTTTACTTCGTGGCTCTCATGGGAGCGATTGTCTATGCAGCGTTCTTTGCCGCGCTGATCGCCATGCCAATCTATGGTGGCGCGGCCTATGACGAAAACGGCTATCAACCGTTTGCGGCGCCCATTCCGATCATCGCAAAACGATGGGACGCCAATATCACCGCCTTCTCGGTTCAGCTCATCATACTTGCGGCCGGACTCGTGGCGGTCAGCGGAGCAAGCGCGGGCTGATAAATGGGCGGCGGGGAACGCCCGCCGCCTCGAATTTGCGCTATTCGACGAACACTTCGTCGCGTCGTTTGCGGATCATCGGAAGAGCGGCGAGTACCAGCAGAAACAACGCGACCGCGAGAAGTCCAGCCGAGATCGGCCGCGTGGCGAACACGGTGACGTCGCCTCGCGCGATTAGCATGGCGCGGCGCAGGTTCTCTTCCATGAGCGGACCCAGGACGAAGGCAAGCACCAGCGGCGCCGGTTCGAACTCGTGCTTGGTCAGCCAATAACCAATAAGGCCGAAGATCGCAGCAATCACCACGTCAGTCGGCGAGTTGTTGATCGAGTAAATGCCGATGCAGCAGAACACGATGATCGAGGGATAGAGCAAGCGATACGGCACACGCAGCAGCGTCACCCACACGCCGACCAGTGGCAAGTTGATGATGACCAGCATCAAGTTGCCGAGCCACATTGAGGCGATCATGCCCCAGAACAGTTCCGGCTGCTTGGTCATGACCTGCGGACCCGGCACAATCCCGTGGATGGTCATCGCGCCGACCATCAATGCCATCACCGCATTGGGCGGAATGCCGAGGGTGAGAAGTGGAATGAATGATGTCTGCGCCGCGGCGTTATTGGCACTTTCCGGCGCCGCCACGCCCTCGATGGCGCCGCGGCCGAAGCGCTCCGGATTCTTCGAGATGCGTTTCTCAAAGGTGTAGGCGGCGAACGAAGCGACGACGGCGCCGCCGCCGGGAAGGATACCGAGCAACGAGCCAAGAATGGTTCCGCGCGCAATTGCACCGGATGAGTCGATCAGGTCCTGCCGCGTTGGCATCAGGCCCTTGATCTTGGCCTTCACGATGTCGCGGCTCTCCTGCGACATTTCCAGGTTGCGGATGATTTCCGCGAAACCGAAGACGCCCATCGCCACGTTGGTGAAGCCGATGCCATCCGACAGTTCGGCGATATCGAAGGTCATGCGGCCGGCGCCAGTCTCAAGGTCCGAACCGACCATCGACAACAACAGGCCGGTCAGGATCATGGCGATAGCCTTGAGCACCGAGCCCTTGGCAAGCACTACTGCGAAAATGAGGCCGAGCACCATCAGCGAAAAGTATTCCGCCGGTCCGAACAGCAGGGCAATCGAGGTCAGCGGCACGCCGAGCGCGGCGACCAGCACTGTCGACACGCAACCGGCGAAAAACGAGCCGATGGCGGCGATAGAGAGAGCCGCACCGGCGCGGCCTTGCCGAGCCATCTGATGGCCATCGAGACATGTAACGACGGATGTCGCCTCTCCGGGTATATTGACCAGAACCGAAGTGGTCGAGCCGCCGTATTGGGCGCCGTAATAGATTCCGGCGAGCATGATCAGCGCGCCGACCGGCGGCAATCCGAATGTGATCGGGAGCAGCATGGCAACCGTGGCAACGGTGCCGATGCCTGGGAGCACACCGACCAATGTGCCGACCAGTGCGCCGAGCAGACAAAAGCCGATGTTGTACGGATGGGCTGCGACCGAGAAGCCGAGAGCAAGGTTGGCCAGAAGTTCACTCATGACGTTTTATCTTTTTAGTACCAGGGCCAAAGCTGAAACGGCAGTTGCAGTAAATAGACGAACAGCACGACGCAGAACGCTGTCATCACCACCGCGGCGATAAGGCTTTCCACCCAACGCATCTCGCTTGAGCCAAAAATCGAGATCATGAAGGCCGCAAAGGTCGACGGCACGAGACCCAACGGCGGAAGACTGACAAAACCCAGATTGAAGCCACGGATCATGCCGGCAAAAGCAAGAATGGCCAGGATGACCCAGGCCGGACCGCGAATGGCATAACTATCGAGCGGCGGACCGTCGAAAAGCAGTCCACCGAGCGCGACAAGGGCACCGACGATCGCAAGCAGCCCAGCGAATAGACGCGGCGCCGTTCCAGGCCCAAACGCAAAGCCGTGTGTTCCCGGCAGCTCACCAGACGCCCAGATAGCGAGGATCGCCAGCGCGATCAGAGCGAGGCCACCATAAAAATCGCGTGGGCCCCGCACCTTGAAGCGAAACCCACCCCCGTTCGCGGAGGTCTTTGCCCCCTCGGACATCATGTTCCTCCCTGCGCTTTATTCTTACTTCTTGCTTCTTGGTTCTTGGGCCGGCCCCGACTGATCCCTAGCACACGGGATACCCCGGCCGGAAGCGCGGATGTTTGGCTAACCCTCTAAAGCCAGCCGGATAGGCCAAGGACCCCACCCACCGCAAAAATCCACAGGGGATTTATGCGGGTCGCAAAGCCGACGATCGCAGTTACCGCAGTTATCGCAGCAGCATAAATGTTGTGATCGGCGGTCCGCGCAAGCACGAATGCGCTGGCGGCAATCAACCCCAACGACACGGGAACCAGACCGGCCTGAATGGCGATACGCCAGCGCGCCTCCTTGAAACGATCCCAGGTGCGCGCCACGAGAAACGCCAAAACGCACGTTGGCCCGCACATCGCTGCCGTCGCTACGGCCGCACCGGCCAGCCCAGCGACGTGATATCCGATCAACGTCACGATGATGATGTTCGGTCCGGGCGAAACCTGCGAAATTGCGAAACTGTCGGCGAACTGCCGATCGCTCATCCAATGCATCACCTCGACCGCGATGCGATGCATTTCCGGAATCGCCGCGTTGGCACCGCCGACCGCAAACAACGACAACAACGCAAAATAGCCGGCCAGCGCAATCAGTGGATTGTCATTCATCTTGTCGTCCACGCGCACGCAACGCTGATCGGGGCGAGCACTACGAAAACCAGCGGCAGCGGCCACTGTATGATGGCGACGCCAACAAAGGCCGCGATTGCAACGAGAGGCGCCCAATCCCACTGTTTGCTGAACAATGGGGTTGCCATTTTGGCAACCACCGAGATCAGCAGGCCGGTAGCGGCCGCCGTAATGCCGGTGAGAATACGACCAAGCACTTCGACGTCGCCGTAACGCGCATAGAGAACGGCGAGAATGGTGACAACGATCAAAGGTGGCCCCATCAGCCCTGCCAGAGCCACCGCCGCTCCGGGCGCACCGCCAAAGCGCGAGCCAAACACGACGGAAAAATTCACAACATTCGGTCCGGGTAGAAATTGAGAGAGTGCGAAAGCTTCGTTGAATTCTTCAGCCGTCATCCAACGACGCTGTTCGACAATCATTCGCCGCGCCCACGGAAGTGCGCCGCCAAACCCCGAAATCGAAACGATCACGAAGGCACGAAAAAGTTCAGAAAGCTTGGGGCGAATTGCCGTTGAGGAAGATGATGGCGCGGTGGATGCTGACATGCGTCGTCAAAATACAACGGGCTGAAAGCAGCGACTAGGCGTTGGCGCGCAAATCTTCCCTCTGCGCGACAATGGGATAGCGGGGGCGGTAACCAATATTTACTTTCCCATGCGATAACAGACCACCGTGCGATCGGGCCGGAGAAAGACATTGGCCGCGCGCCCCGTTTTAATCGCTCAGATCTCCGACCTGCACATTACCCGGCCCGGTGCACTGGCCTACGGTCGTGTGGACACCGCCGCGGTGCTTTTGCGGAGTATCGGTACGTTGAACGCCCTCTCGCCGCGCCCGGACCTGGTAGTCATTTCCGGAGACATCGCCGATTCAGCGCTGCCGGAAGATACACGCATGCGATAAAGCTGCTTGGCGCTCTGCAGGTGCCATTCGTGGCAATTCCCGGCAATCATGATCGCCGCGCACTCGTGCGCGAGACGTTTCCCGATCCCACCTACGGAATGGCGGACAGCGCGCTCAATACAGTGCGCCGCATCGGTGGACTCGATATTTTCCTGATCGATTCAACTGTGACCGGTGCGGCGCACGGCGAGCTTGATGCACCAACACTTACCTGGCTCGACGGAACGCTCGGCGCTCGACCACACGACCTGCCTTCCTCTTTTTGCATCATCCACCGTTTGACACGGGGATTGTGTACACAGACGCCGCGCGGCTACGAAACGCCGACGCACTTGCCGCTGTTCTTAGACGACACCCGCGCGCGCTGTTGATCGCGGCAGGACATGTTCATCGCGCAGCGCAAACAGTGTTTGCAGGCATCTCAGCCAGTATCTGTCCGGCCGGCGAGCAGGCCGTCACTCTCGAATTCGAACCACGCTGGCCGGAAGTTTTCAGAATCGACCCACCGGCCTTCCATTTGCACGCATGGCTTCCCGGACCGGGATTCGGAAGCGTGGTTACTCACCTTGTGCCGGTCGGGGAGTTTCCGGGGCCCTAAACAACCCCACCCCCGCTGTAAGGCCCAATTTCTGGGAAAAGCGGCTGCTCTTTCTTCGGTAACCTTCAGCGCTTATATTCCTTCGTGCCGGGGTAACCCGGCTATGGCGATAAATGGCCGTCGTAATAAGCCTATCGGACCCGGGGGCAGTACCCGGCGCCTCCACCAAAGCCTGGCGAGCACAGGTTTTGGCGGGGGCGAAATAGGATCGACGAGGGTGTAAAGGGCGCGCTTTTGCTCGGCATGGTACCGCCGATATCGGGCCAAAATCATAGTTGCTAACGACAACAACTATGCTGGGCTTAAAGCGGCTGCGTAAGCAGTCTCGAAAAGCCTAATCTAAAGCCCTGACGGGTTAAGCTCCGTCAGGCGGGGTCCGGAGGCACCTGGCAACAGAAGCCTCCACTTTCCCATCCGGAGCAACTCCAAATATGACGGACAAGCTAAAGGGATAGCGCTCCCAGCATACGCCGCGGTAGCATTGGACGATTCACCCAGGCTTCGATCCTCCATGGCTGATCAGATTCGTTACGATCTCCTCACTCAACAGGCATTGCGTGGCGTTGTGCGCAATGTACTGACCGAGACCGCCAAGAAGGGGCTGCCGGGGGATCATCACTTCTACATTTCGTTCGATACGCGCGCAGACGGGGTGCGGTTGTCGGACCGGCTCCGCGCCCAGTATCCGGACGAGATGACGATTATTCTTCAACACCAATTCTGGGATTTGAAGGTTGGTGAAGGGGATTTTGAGGTCGGCCTGTCATTCGGCGGAATTCCGGAGCGGCTCACCGTCCCATTTGAGGCGATCAACGGCTTTTTTGATCCGTCCGTTCAATTTGGTCTGCAATTCGAAGAAGTCACGGAAGGCGACGAACGCCCGGCGCCTGCGAATGTGCAGGAGCCGTCCATCCCGAACAGCAAAAAAAAGCGATCGCCGGCAAGTCCACCCGTACCAGTCGGTGCGAGTGAGCCGGAAAAAGAAAAACCAGCACGTCCGTCTGCTCCGGTCTCCAAGCGCGAAAAGCCGGAAAAACCGACCGGCGGTGGTGGCGGAGAAGTGGTACGACTTGATCGCTTCCGCAAAAAATAGACCTGCCCTCTTCTATGGCTCGCGACCAGTATTTTTGTTTCGGCTTAGTGCCGCGATGATCTCGGATGGACCATATGGCCAGGGCACGCGGTAAATCTGCCGGAACGCGGATCGAGAGCGACGCTTTCGGACCTCTCGAGATTCCTGCCGACCGACTCTGGGGCGCGCAAACCGAACGGTCGCTCCATAATTTTCGTATCGGCACCGAGCGTATGCCGATCGAGATCGTGCACGCACTTGGCGTCATCAAGCGCGCGTCTGCCGAGGTCAACCGGCATCTTGGATCGCTCGATCGCAAACGGGCGTCGGTCATTGCCGCCGTCGCTCAGGACATCGCTGACGGCAAATTGGATGAGCACTTTCCATTGTCGGTCTGGCAAACCGGATCTGGCACGCAGACTAATATGAACGTCAATGAAGTCATCGCCAACGCCGCCAATCTCAAACTGGGCGGCACGCTTGGCGCGAAGTCGCCGATCCATCCGAACGACCATGTGAACATGAGCCAGTCGTCGAATGACTCGATCCCGACGGCTATGCACATCGCCGCAGCGACTGAGATAGAGCGACGCCTTAGGCCCGCGCTGGCACACCTTCACGCAGCGCTGGACAAAAAGGCCCGGGAATTTGCAACCATCGTCAAGATCGGTCGTACCCATACGATGGATGCAACTCCCATTACATTGGGTCAGGAAT
>Ga0310906_10000433_pt1 | contig 10803 bp, 9 predicted proteins | sample C48D3metaG_FD_203749 | JGI IMG/M metagenome (GOLD analysis project Ga0310906, IMG submission 203749) | Lab incubated soil microbial communities from West Virginia University Organic Research Farm, Morgantown, WV, United States - C48D3 | ecosystem: Environmental > Terrestrial > Soil >...
GCGGGCGCCGTGGCCTTCGCGACCGCCCTGCGCCTCGCTGAGGCCGAGCGGGCGGATGGCGCGACCCGCGTCGGCGCGCTCGCCGGCGAGCTCATGGCGCGCATCGCCGCCTCGGTGCCCGATGCCGTGCTCACGGGCGACTCCGTGCACCGGCTGCCAGGCACGGTCTCCTACGTCTTCCCGGGCACGAGTGGCGAAGCCGTGCTGCTCGAGCTCGAGCGCGACGGCGTGATCTGCTCGAGCGGATCGGCGTGCGCGGCGGGCAGCGACGAGCCGTCGCACGTGCTCACGGCGATCGGGCTTCCCGCGGAGCTCGCGCAGACCGCCGTGCGATTCACGCTCGGTGCCGAGACGACCGAGCACGACGTGGCGGATGCCGCGGCCGCGGTCGCCCGGGCGGTGTCGGTGGTGCGCAGTATCGTGAAGCCATGACCGATCCCACCACCATCCCCGCCGACGACGACGCCGAGCGCGACGCCGAGACGCGGGTCGAAGACGAGGTCGCTCCCGAAGAGGAGCTCCTCGAGGGGTGGCTTCCCGACGCCACGCCGACCGACGGGCCTGCACCCGCTCCGTAGTCCGCGCCTTCCGTGCACGCGACTTCGTCGTGCGCGGCTGAACCGCACTCCGCATATGCAACCTGCACGCGCTTCCGCGCGTTCGCGTGGCTGGATTCCATACGTTCCGATCGATCCCTCGAATCGGGAATAGCGACTCCTCCGACGCGGGTTGTCTCTCACATTCGACGCAACTCCTCCGGCGCCGCTCTGCGCCGAGATCGATTGGATGCCTTTTCCTTGACCGAACGCGCCGTTCCCGACCTGACCCAGAACCAGCCCGTCGCCGCCGGCGATGCGGCTTCCGAGCACGCCCAGCACCACACCGACGCCGAGGCCCTCCACGGCAAGCGCAACTCGCGCGTGATCTGGCTGCTCCTCGCCTCCGCCTTCGTCGTCATCCTCAACGAGACGATCATGGGCGTCGCCATCCCCCACCTCGTCACCGACCTCGGCATCACCATCGAGGCCGCGCAGTGGCTCACCACGGCGTTCATGCTGACGATGGCGGTCGTCATCCCCATCACGGGCTTCCTGCTGCAGCGGTTCGCCACCCGCCCGATCTTCATCGCCGCGATGACCCTCTTCTCCGCGGGCACCCTGATCGCCGCGCTCGCGCCCGGCTTCGAGGTGCTGCTGGTCGCGCGCGTCGTGCAGGCGAGCGGCACGGCCATCATGATGCCGCTGCTCATGACCACGCTCATGACGCTCGTCGCGCCCGCCGACCGCGGCCGCTTCATGGGTCGCGTCTCGACCGTGATCTCGGTCGCGCCCGCGATCGGACCGACGATCTCGGGACTCATCCTCACGTACCTGTCGTGGCGGTACATGTTCTGGCTCGTGCTGCCGATCGCCCTGGTGATGCTGATCATCGGCATCCGCCGCGTCGAGAACGTCAGCGAGCCGCGCGTCATCCCCATCGACGTGTTCTCGGTGATCCTGTCGGCGTTCGGCTTCGGCGGCCTGGTCTACGGACTGAGCCTCGTGGGCGGCGTCGTCTCGGGCACGGGCTCGCCCGCCGGCATGTGGATCTCGCTCGCCGTGGGCGCGATCGGCATCGCGACGTTCATCCTCCGCCAGCTGCTGCTGCAGCGACGCGACCGCGCGCTGCTCGACCTGCGCACGTTCCGGTCGCGCAACTTCGCGATCTCGGTCGCGCTCATGGTCATCGTGATGGCCGCCCTGTTCGGCACGATCATCCTGCTGCCGATCTACCTCCAGGACGTGCTGCACCTCGAGCCCGCCATCACCGGCCTGCTCCTGCTCCCCGGCGGCCTGCTCATGGGTCTGCTCGGCCCCACCGTCGGACGCCTCTTCGACCGGTTCGGGCCGACGCCGCTGCTGGTCCCCGGCAGCATCGTGGTGAGCGCAGTGCTCTGGTCGCTCACCATGGTGACCGAGACCACGTCCCCGTGGATGCTCCTGATCGCGCACGTCGCGCTCTCCGCAGGTCTCGCCTTCATGTTCACCCCGCTGTTCACGTCGGCCCTCGGGTCGGTCGAGCCGCGCTTCTACTCGCACGGCTCGGCGATCGTCGGCACCGTGCAGCAGGTCGCGGGCGCCGCCGGCACCGCGCTCTTCGTCACGGTCATGGCGGCGGTCACCGCCTCCGTCGCCGCGACGGGCGCGACGGCCGAAGCGGCTCAGGCGGCCGGCCTGCGCACGGCGTTCATGGTCGGCGCGATCATCTCGATCGCGGCCGTCGTCGGCGCCTTCTTCGTGCGGAAGCCGGCCGACATGGAGACGGGCGCGCACGGCGACGCCGCACTCGAGGCGGCCTCCACCGAGGCGTGACGACGCGGCATCCGACCACGGCATGACGAAGGGCCCGGCACGATGCCGGCCCCTTCGTCATGAGCGGCGCGCCGTGCGCCTTGCGGCTTGCGCGGTGCGGGGTGCGTGCGCGTCAGCCGCAGTTCGGGCGGCAGGTGCGCTGCGAGAGCGCGTCGACCAGCACGGTCCCGAGGTCCTCGGGTCGCGAGGCGGAATACGCCGCCCCCTTGGTCGCCTGCGCGATCTGCTGCATCGCCGCGAGGTCGGTGTCGGGACCGAATCCGATCATGATGACCGGCACCGGCTTCGTCGGGTCGTCGATCTTGGCGAGCTCCGCAAGCAGGGTGTCGAGGTCGATGCCGTTCTCGTCCTCGTTGCGACCGTCGGTGATGAGCAGCACCGAGTTGACCTTCTCGGGGTCGTACGACTCCCGCACGCGCTGCACGGCCGCGAGGGTCGTGTCGTAGAGACCGGTGGCGCCGCCCAGTCGCGCCGGCAGCGATTGGATGATGCCGGCGATCTCGGCCTTGTGCGCCTGGTCGGCGAGCGGCGCGATGGGCGAGAGGTCCTCCCAGTCGAGGTCGCCGTTGCGCGCGGTCGAGAAGACCCAGACGCCCATCTCGACCTCGCCCGAGAACTTCTCCATGGCCCCGATCGCGGCCTGCTGGAAGATGTCGATGCGCCGCAGGCCGCTCTCGGCGGGCTCCTCCATGGAGCCCGACACGTCGATGACGGCGAGCATGCGCGAGCGGAGCGTCAGCACCGCCCAGGCCCGCAGGATCTCGAGCTGCGCTGCAGCGTCGAGCTCGGTCGCCGCACCCACGGGTCCCTCGGCGGCCAGGCCGGCCACGTCGATCGTGCCCGCGCCGTCGGGCGCGCGGAAGCCGTCGGCGGCGAGGCGATCGGTGGCGTCGCGGGCCGCCGCAGCGAAGGCGGTGAGCAGCTCGGCCCGGGTCTGGGTCGCGCTCGCGGCGCCGTCGGCGGTGGACGCCTTGCCCGCGTCGGCGCGCGCCGGGAGGCGCACGAACGGGTAGTCGACGAGCACCGTGCCGTCGGCAGGGTAGGCCGCGACGAGCGTCTCCGACGGGTCCTCGAGGTTGTACGCCGCCACCTGGGCCTCGCTCGTGATCACGACGCTCGGCTGCTGCACCGCGGCGAGCGCCGCGAAGGCCGCTCCCGTCGAGGCGGGGATGGACTTGCCGAGCTCGATCATGGCGCCCGCGAACTGTCGCGGGTCATCGGGCGACGAGTGCCCGCGCAGGGCGAGCAGGCCCGCGAGGCTGGTCGACGACGCCTCGGGGTCGGGCAGGATCGTGGGCATGCCGCCGCCGAGCACGCGGGTCCACGTCACCGGCTCGCTCGCGATCTCGGCCGCCTTCGTGGCGGGCGCGGCGAACACGACGGGCGTCGTCGCGACCGCCTCGCCGACCTCGACCTCGGGCGGCGTCTGCCCGAGCGAGGCGGCCGTGGCGGCCATGCGGTCGACCCACACGTCGGACTCGGGGATCCACGCGTCGGCGTCGAGGCCGCCCGACGCGAGCACCGCCGACGTGTCGGCCGAGTCCTGCGACGTGATCTTCGTCTGCACGCAGGTCTCCGACGCGGCGTCGAAGTCCTCGGCGATGTCGGTCAGCGCCGGCGCGATCGTGGTGTCGGCCACGATGACGATCCGCTCGCTGTCGGCGCAGCCGGCGTCGGCCGCGGCGAACAGCGGGTTGAGGTACCCGCCGACCCAGAGGAAGACCCCCGACGCGACGACGCCGACGACCGCGACGGCGGCCACGATGGAAAGGATGAGTGCACGGCCCGGCCTCTTCGCCGGAGCCTTCACACTGTGACGCCCCACGGACACTCCAAGCTGGACGGTGCCGTGGCGCCGCCGATTCCCTCACTGGACGGGTTCCCCCGTCCGGGGGAAGGATGCCCATCAGCATAGGCGACGCATCCCGATACGCGAACTTCGCTCGGGATCCGACGGCGGTCCCGATCGGTGCCCTTGACGAACGCGTGGGAGAGCGCTTGCCGTCCGCGCCGTCCTCGACGCGGCGGGGGACGCGGGCGTGGGTGGCGAGCGGCTCGTGATCGGATCACCCGACGGGCGTGCCGAGGGTCGTGCGAAGCACGCGGAGTGGGAACACGCGGGTCGGATGACCCCCAGTCATCCGACCCGCTCCCCCGCCCTGGGTGCGACCCCTCAGTCGTCACACAGGCGTCTTCGGTGTTCTCCCGTCCCGACGAACCCGCGGCTCCGGTGCTCCGTGAGCCCGCGTCCCCCCGCCGTCGGATCTCCAACGCTAGGCGGACGGGTCGACCCGAAGACAGGGCTTGACGGAGGGGGTGCCGCAGGCTATTCGCGCGAGCGGTTCGGCGGGGTTTCGGGGCGGGAATCGGGGCATCCCGGAGGGGTGGCGTCCGACGCAGTCGCGTGCGAGCATGAGGCCATCCCAGCGACGCGAACCGAGGTGCAGCGATGATCGTGCCGACCGTGCCCGAGGAGGAGGCCACCGGCGAGGTGGCCGCGATCTACGACGAGGAACGCGCGTCGTCGGGGTACATCCCGACGCACGCCCGCGCGATGGCGCTGAACCCCGCGGCCGACCGCGCGTTCGTCGCGCTCACCCGCTCGGTTGCGCGACCACTCGGCATCCGCCGCTACGAGCTCGTCACGCTCGCAGCCGCCCATGCCACGGGCTCCCGGCACTGCCGGCTGGCGCACGGCGTGAAGTCGCTCTCGGTCTTCGACGAGGCCCAGCTCGAGCGCATCGCCCGCGACTATCGCGACGCGGGCCTGACCGACGCCGAGGTCGAGATGATGGCGTTCGCCGAGCGGGTGGCGACGGATGCCGCAGCGATGACGGATGCCGATTCGCTGCGCCTGCGCGCGGCGGGCTTCAGCGACCAGGAGATCGTCGACATCGCGATCGCGGCCTCCGCCCGCGTCTACCTCGGACGGATGCTGCAGGCGCTGGCGGTCGACGTCGACGAGGCGCCGTCGCTGAGCGAACCACTCCGCGCGGCGCTCGTCTCCGGGATCTGAACGGGGAGCCGACCGGGAACGGCGACACGGCGGCGGGCGGACGGATGCCACGACATGGAGCACTTCACCGATCGACGTGACGCGGGCCGGCGTCTGGCGCGGGCCTTCGCGGGTCGTGCGCTGCACCGTCCGGTCGTGCTCGGGCTGCCGCGGGGCGGCGTCCCGGTCGCGGCCGAGCTCGCCACGGCGCTCGACGCGCCGCTCGACGTGCTCGTGGTGCGCAAGCTCGGCCTTCCGCGACAACCCGAGGTCGCCATGGGCGCCATCGGCGAGCGCGGCGCCCGCGTGCTCAACGACGACGTCCTGCGATACGGCGGGGTGCGCGACGCCGATCTCGCCGCCGTGGAACGGAAGGAGCGCGCGGAGCTCGAGGCGCGGGTCGTGCGCTTCCGCGGCACCGCCGAACCCGTCGAGCTCACGGGACGCACCGCCGTGATCGTCGACGACGGGGTCGCAACCGGTGCGACCGCGCGGGTCGCCGCGGTCGTCGCGAAGGAGCTCGGCGCGGCATCCGTCGTGCTGGCCATGCCCGTGGGCGCGCCCGACAGCATGGCCGAGCTCGCAGCCATGCCCGAGGTCGACGAGGTCGTGTGCCTGTCGACCCCGCCGGGATTCATGGCGGTGGGCATGCACTACCTCGACTTCCGGCAGACGTCCGACGCCGAGGTGCAACGGATCCTCGAGGATGCGCGCCGGGAGGAGCCGGGCGGCGCCTGAGCCGGTCGTGGAACCGCCGCGCCCGAGCCGTCAGCGGCGGCGGCCGACGACCACGGTCGCCGCGAGCTCGTCGTCGCGCAGCACGCGCGCCTCGAGTCCGCCGGCCTCGACCAGCGCGGTCGTGCGCGCCGCCTGTCCGCGGCTCGTCTCGATGAGCAGGTGGCCGCCCGGCGCCAGCCACTGGGCAGCGGATGCCGCGACGCGCCGGTGCACGTCGAGGCCGTCGTGCCCGCCGTCGAGCGCGACGTGCGCCTCGTGGTCGCGCGCCTCGGGCGGCATCATGCCGATCTCGGCCGTGGGGACGTAGGGCGCGTTCACGGCGAGCACGTCGACCCGCCCGCGGAGCTCAGGAGGCAGCGGGTCGAAGAGGTCGCCCTCGACGACCCGGCCGCCGATCGGCTCGAGGTTGCGTCGGGCGGCGCGCACCGCGGCGGGGTCGACGTCGGCGGCGACCAGTTCGACGCGACCTCCGTCGGCAGCGACCCCGGAAGCCACGGCCGCACCGATCGCGCCGGCACCGCAGCAGAGGTCGACCACGACGGCGGGTCGCCCCGAGACGCCGGACGCGAGCCGCGCGGCCTCGGCGGCGAGGAGCTCGGTGCGGCGCCGCGGCACGAACACGCCGGGCTCCACCACGATCCGCAGGCCGGCGAACTCGGCCCAGCCGAGCACCTGCTCGAGGGGCTCGCCCGCCACGCGGCGCGCGACGAGGTGCTCGAGCTCGCTCGCGGCATCCGCTCGACCGTCGACCTCGGCCGCGAGCAACGCCGCCTCGTCCTCGGCGAAGACGCAGCCGGCGGCGCGCAGGCGCGCCACGACCACGGGATCGGGCTCGGGCGTCGACGGCGCGGTCGGCCGGTCGTCGGAGTTGGGGAGGGGCAGCACCCTCGCATCGTAACGGCGGGTCCCGCATGATGCGCCCGAGATGCGCATGCCATAGAGTGCTCGTCATGACCGCGTCGATCCGCACCTGGTGGCCCGCCTCCTAGGCGGCCTCCACGCGTACACCGACGCACGACGACCGCCCGAGGGCGGTCGTCTCGCATGTGCGGGGACGTTTCCGGCCGAGGGCCCGACCGGAGACCGACATGACCCGCCTGCTCCACACGCTCCTCGCCGCCGACGCGCCGTCGTTCGCGGTGATCCACCGCGAGCACGAACCGGTGCTCGACGTGCTCGTCGGCGACGTCGTCGACGTCGACCGCCTCGCCGACATCCCGCTCGACGGAGCGGAGGTGCTCGCGCTCGTGCCCTTCCGGCAGGTGCGCGAGCGCGGCTTCGCGGCGCACGACGACGGTGCGCCGATCCGCTGCCTCGTCGTGCGCGACCGCGACTCGCTCGGCGTCGACGAGGCGATCGCGCTGCTGCCGAGGCATCCGGTGGTCGTCGGCGACCTCGAGGTCGACGTGAGCGACGCGGACTACGCGGCCGTCGTGCGTCGCGTCATCGACGATGAGATCGGCCGGGGCGAGGGCGCGAACTTCGTCATCCGGCGCGAGTTCACCGGCTCGACGGATGCCGCGCCCGCCGAGGCGGTGCTGGGCTGGCTGCGGCAGCTCCTCGAGCACGAGACCGGCGCCCACTGGACGTTCGCGCTCAGCACGCCCGGACTCGCCGCCGTGGGCGCCACGCCCGAGCGGCACGTCTCCTCGATCGACGGCGTCGTCTCGATGAACCCGATCAGCGGCACGTTCCGGCACGGCGATGCGGCACGCGACGACGACGCCCTGCTCGCCTTCCTCGACGACGTGAAGGAACGCGAGGAGCTCGTCATGGTGGTCGACGAGGAGCTCAAGATGATGAGCGCGGTGTGCCCCGAGGGCGGGCGCATCCGCGGTCCGTTCCTCAAGCGGATGTCGCGGCTCACGCACACCGAGTACCTGCTCGAGGGCCGCTCCGCGCTCGACCCGCGCGAGGTGCTCCGGCGCACGATGTTCGCGCCGACGGTCACGGGTTCGCCCATGGGCAACGCCTGCGCAGTGATCGCACGGCACGAGCCCACTCCGCGCGGCTACTACGCCGGCGTGCTCGCCCGCTTCGCGCCCCGACCGGGCGGCTACGACCTGGACGCGCCGATCCTCATCCGCACCGCCTACCTCGATGGCGCCGGCCGCGTGCGCGTGCCCGTCGGCGCGACGCTCGTGCGACACTCCGAGCCCGACGGCGAGGTTGCCGAGACCCGCGCGAAGGCGGCGGGCGTGCTCACGGCGTTGGGTGCGCTACCGCGCGCGTCGGCACCGGAACGGGGTCTCGAGGCCGACCACCTCGACACGCTGCTCGCGGCGCGCAACGACCGGCTCGCGGCGTTCTGGCGTTCACCGCAGGCGGCGCGGCCGTCGCGGGCGACGAGCGCCCTCGTCATCGACGCCGGCGACGACTTCACGACCATGCTCGCCCACCAGCTGCGCCATCTCGGCCTCGACGCCCGGGTCGTGTCATGGCACGCGGTGGACGACGATCCGACCGAGGACCTCGTCGTCTTCGGACCCGGTCCCGGCGATCCGCGCGACCGCTCCGACCCGCGGATCGCCCGCCTGCGCGAGCTCATCGCGGCGCGCCTCGAGACGCAGCGACCGCTGCTCGCAGTCTGCCTCAGCCATCAGCTGCTGGCCGACCTCGCCGGACTCGGGATCGCGCCCCTGCCCGCACCGCGCCAGGGCGTGCAGCTCGAGGTCGACGTCTTCGGACAGCGCGCGGCGATCGGCTTCTACAACACGTTCTCGGCCGTCGCGCCGGCGGGCTCGACGACGCCGAGGCTCGGGCTCGAGGTGGCCGCGGATGCCACGACGGGCGTCGTCGATGCCCTGCGCGGGTCCGGCGTGGCATCCGTGCAGGGGCACCTCGAATCGGTCACCTCGCCCGACGGGCTCGCGGTGCTGGAGCGACTGCTGGACGGCGTCCTCGCAGGTCAGGAGGAGTTTCGGGAGCCGACCACTGCGGCCGGCGCGCGCGGATGATCCCGCACTCCGCGGTGTTTGGCAAGGCGTTGCGGACATGCGGTGGCACGGGATGTGCTGGACGTGACCCGACCCCGAGGAGGCGGTTCCCTGTGGACACCAGCACCATCATCTGGATCATCGTCGGCATCGTCGTCGTCATCGCGATCATCGTGGTCGTCGTGCTCATGACCAGCCGGCGCCGCCGAGAGGCGCACCTCGAATCCGAGCGCCGCAAGGCCGAGGAGCTCCGCCGAGACGCCTACGAGACCGATGTCTCGCGCCGTGAACGCGAAGCGGATGCCGCGACCGCGGCGGCTGCGGCGAAGCAGGCCGAGGCCGACGCGATGCAGGCGAAGCTCGAGGCCGAGCGGCTCGAGCGCGAGAGCGCGGCGCACCAGGCGGATGCACAGCAGCTGCGCGCCCAGACCGACGAGCGCATGCGCAAGGCCGACGAGGTCGACCCCGATGTCGTGCGCGACGAGGACGCCGCACGGGCGGAGACGGCGGAGGCACGCGCCGACGACGGCACCGCGATGACCGACGAGCACGTCGCGGCCCGCGACGACCGTACGGCACTGCACGACGACCGCGTGGCCGCTGCGGACGACCGCGACGCGGGCTCCGACGAGCGAGCGGCCGCCGAGCGCGAGCAGGCCGCGCGCGACGAGCGGACCACGCTCGACGCCCAGGCGGCGTCCCCGGAGCCGCGCAACACGGAGAGCGGGCGCCACATCTAGGCGGAACGGACCTCGGCGGGCGGCGGAGCAGGACGCTCCGTCGCCCGTCGGCGCGTCACGCCCCGGCCGCTGCTTCGCGCTCGATGAGCACACGCACCTCTTCGGCGAGGCCGTCGACCGGACCCTCGACGTCGAGGCCGGGCGCGACGACCGCGATCGGCAGGGCAGCCACGGCCGACGGACCGGCGCCGGCCGCCGCGCGCCACTCGGTGATCTGCGCCGACGACGCAGCGAACACGATCCGGCCGAGGCCCACCCATGCGTGCGCCGCCGAGCACATCGGGCAGTGCTCCCCCGAGGTGTACACGGTCGCGGCCGCGCGCCCTTCGGGAGTCAGGTGCGTGACGGCCCATCGGGCGATCTCGATCTCGGGATGCCGCGTCGGGTCGCCGGTGCTCTGCTCGCGGTTGCGGTCGGCGAAGCGCTCGACCCCGTCGGCGTCGACGAGCACGGAGCCGAACGGGCCGTCGCCGGCGTCGGCCGCCTCCTCGGCGAGTGCGACGGCACGGCGGAGGTGGACGAGGTCGGTCTCGGAGATGGCCATGGATGCAGTCTGCCCCCGGAATCAGCCGAGGGCGATGACCTCGGCGAGCATGGCGTCGTCGAGCGGACGATCGGCGAACACGAGCCGCTCGAGGTGGGTCGTGTCGTCGGGCCCGCTCGGCTCGATCGTCGACGCGCCCTGCCACACCAGCTCGAGGTCGAGTCGCTCGAGCACGCGGATCGACGCGGGGTTGTTCGCCAGGACGCGCGCCGTGACCGGCACGTCGGGCGCGGTCGCCCTGGCGGCCTCGATCGACGCGGCGGCGGCCTCGCCCGCCAGCCCGCGCCCCCACGCCTCGGGCAGGAACCGGTAGCCGAGGTTCCACGCGCGGAACGGCAGCATCGCGGCGCCGGCCGTGCCGATGAATCCGCCCGGCGGAAGGTCGCCGACGGGTTCGCGCAGCGTGACGGCCAGGTGACCGAACCCGTGTGCGCGCCGACTCTCCATCGAGCGCTCGATGGCACGGGCGGACTGCGCGCGATCGGCGTGCCGACCGCCC
>Ga0310906_10000437_pt1 | contig 10785 bp, 20 predicted proteins | sample C48D3metaG_FD_203749 | JGI IMG/M metagenome (GOLD analysis project Ga0310906, IMG submission 203749) | Lab incubated soil microbial communities from West Virginia University Organic Research Farm, Morgantown, WV, United States - C48D3 | ecosystem: Environmental > Terrestrial > Soil >...
GTCTCCTACTAAAGCACGTCCACAATCGTCATGGGGGGCCTAATCGCTCGATACAGCCCTTCCAGCCACATACCCAATACCTTTACACCCCACAAAAAAAGAAGCCTTAAAACAGGCTCCTGCAAGGTCATAGTATGCTATTCAATAATCGCCCAATCCTCTGCTAACATATCCGTTTGCGAAGCCAGCCAAGGAACAAGCTCATTCGTTGCAGTCTTCATTGCAATGTATGCAATCAATGTACCCACAATAGCAGGCTTCTCCACTACACTATATTGTTCATTGTGGTATGGATGAATAAGTATTAAGAACATACCCTTGCCATTCCACCCCGCACGTGCTACCTTCTTGCGTTCCTTTAATGCTGCTATCGCTTTGCCGAAGTCCAATTTAATCACCCTTTATTGTTTTATTAAAACAAAAAGAAGCCTTTAAAAGCGCTTCTCGTTCGTCAAACTATTGTTTTCAATAACCATATAATAAACAATGTCATTACCGTTATAGAGCTCATTGCGAAAAGAACATACATCGATAACATGATGCAATAGAACACGGTATAAAAATTAAGTTTCTCAGGCTTCTTCATCATCCCACCTCACACCATACTCATTCCAACACACACACCAATGTATATAAACGTTATCAGCAATACGAATAGCACTAAGCATAGTAGCCAATCCAATCTACTCATAACAGATACCTAATCGCTATCAACATACCTACTACCCACATTGACAACACCATACCTGTTATCATCCAGAAGATAATCCACGTTAAACGCTTTGATAGTTCGTCTCTGTCTTTCATTGTCCATACCTCCATGTCATTGATTCGTATAATCATATGACGAAAGGTAGTGTTTATTCATCAGGCCGTTTACCTATATCGTCTATATCAAATATGCCGCCTGTGTAGCCTTGCGATATATCAATAGTGCCGTCTACTTTAATAACACGTAAAGGCTCGCCCTTAATCTTTTCGATAAGTTCATCAATATCCGCGTTAGTTCCTACAATGCCGTTTTTAGGAATAACGTCATAATAAGCGGGTTTAATTCCTAAGTCCTGTTCGATGCTGTTGCATACCGTACCTATACGTTTGTTTAAATAGTTCTTTAAATCGTCCGTCGCATCATCCAAGCGCGCAATATCCAAAAGCCTATCCAAGTATTCAAGCTTTTGGTCAATTTTCGATTCAGACTTTAAACGTTTGTTCTCTTCAAGCAATTCACCAATACGAACATTCGCATCAACGGAACGCTTATAAACGCGGTCATATTCTTCATGAGTGAACATTGTTTCAATTCCTCGTTTAATCGGCGGCGCTTGCACTGGTTCTTTATCAATCAACCCGTTCACCCCTCATTATTCGATCAATTTCCTCATTCGTATAAACGCGCCATATTGACTTGCTGCCGCACTTCTTGCAATAAGGCTTGTTTTTGCTTTCTTTCTCATACTCAGCGATATGGTTACAACTCCCACATTGACCGTATATGATCTTCATAGCTGTCTGCCCTTGGTGCTTACGATCAACGTCGAAACGACAAATACTAAGCTTACTAGCTTGCACATTTCGGAACGTTTCACGATATTAGCCCCCTTATTTAATAAGGATTTTAATGTTTAATTCGAACGCTTCCGGCTTGCAAATGCCTGTATGCTCACCAAATATCTCCATGAACTCCCACGCTTGAAACGTTGTATATCCTTCTTCGTCCGTTTTAACTTCAAAAGACGAAATACCTCTGCCGACCCTAGCCTTAACTCTGTTGTCAAGGTCTTCATGCCGTTTATAAAGAATGCCGATTCCGAGCGGCTTTAGTTTCACTTTGATTGACTGATTAAGGTTAAACTCTATTTCCTGTTTAGCCACGTTTAAACCCCTCCCCAACAAGGATCAAATTTCCGTATTCATCAAACTTCGTGCCTTGTGCCGTTATAGGTTCGGCCGTTCCCATATGATGCAAGTTGTGATGGTTTAAGCACAAAAACTGCAAAACCTCATGATTCAGCGTTATCCAAGGATCGTTTATGTTTTTCGGATTAAGCTCAATTTTATGATGCAGAATGTACCCCGGCTGACCACATTCTTCGTGTTCACACATTCCATTCACTTTTTCGATGTAAGCAGCCCTGCATTGCTTCCACTGTTTGCTGTTATAAAAGCGTTTTGCAAAGGGTTTAGCCATCGACTAACTCAAACCTTATAATTCCGTCGTCTGTGTAGCCGAAAAACTCGTCGTAATCAATAGCTAATATATCGCCATCATCTTCGAACACGTAAATAACCAACCGTTCGCCGTTAGTGTGCATTGCTGTCATGAGGAATGTTGCAAACTTGCCCTCGTAATGCCTGTATCTCAGCATAGCATTCACCACATTTCACATTATTTTTTAACCAGCTTAACGTATGCGAAACGCCAACATGAGGATATACGATTTCTCTTCGCTGTCCCTCATGTCCGCATTTATACACCACGTCCAGCGTCTGCACTTCCGGACGGCTCGTTGTGGGTTTCTTCTCTTTCGGTGCTGCTTTCTTACGAGCCACCAAAACACCTCATTCGGACAATAAAAAAAGCCGTACCGTTTTAGGCCGACTTTGATAAATGATATAAGTTAGAGCAGTTCAAAGGCATGACGCTCGCTATGCTTGTCATTAACTGCATGGTACGCCGTAGTACGGCGATTAGGTTTAAAGAAGAGCACCTTTGTAACTTTGGTGTATAGAAGAGAACAAGACGATTTTAACAAGATCAATAAAACTCGTCCAATGCTGAAATTAGATTGATTGTATGTTAACCTATGCTGAAAATGAAATGATTCGCAAAGGGTGTTACTAGGACTAAAGGTGCTACACCTCCATTATTGTCCTTAGTACGGTTGCCAACCGCCAGTGCGAATCGTAGCTATAGGTGAAAGATCAGAGCGCCGCTCAACGCTGGATGAGCGAACATTTTGTATTGGACAACATACAGCCGCATTCAATAGTCATCAACTACATATCGACGGGCTTTCTGTTGTATTTAGGATTTCTTAGCGAAGATGCACCGCGTTCCTTTTGCCGAGTCCAAGCGGCTTGCGAGTGACGTATTCATACGCCAGCGGTGTTCGTTTCTCAATTTCCTATACTCTTATATTACCATGTATAAAACAAAAATCACGATCTTTTAGCTGTCTTTTTCCCATTTAAAACCTTTTCTATAACTTTCATAATAATAATAAATAATAAATAATCGTATATAAATGAAAAACACCCCTGTATTAGCGGGTGTTTAATGAATTATTGCGTTTCTTTTAATACTTCTATCTTCATAATAAGAGCAAGCTTATAAAATGCGCGCCATTTCAGTTTATAATATAGCTTTTCGCTACATTGTAGATGCTCCATCATGACGTCAATGTCTTTAACATCATCTTCCTGCATGTACCGTTCGATCATTAATGTGCGTCCACGCTTGTCCAGACGGCCCACGGCGCGATCCACTCGCTCAACGTATGCTTTTCTTTGCTCATGCAACGAAACGTTATGCAGGGCAATTGACGCGGTTTGGTCGCTCGTTACGCCTGTATTGCTTCTCGGCATGTCGCTGTATGATGCCGTTGTTGTTGCTTCCCGTTCATCTGCTGTTAAGTATTTGCATATGCGATACTTGTCCATAGCATCAACTACCGCTTGCCGCGTCTTCTTTTCGTCCAATGCGGGCAATTCAAAGTCCATGTGCAGCTGCACTTTTAGCCCTCCTTCTATCAATCTACTATACTAAATATTACCACGCACGAAAGATACCAGCAAAGGAAATTAATAAGCAGGATGAACCACCATACCATGATGAAAGACCAATTCCAACCGCTTATCCACTTTTTCAAAGCTTAGCCGCCTCCGCTATTCGTTTGTTCGCTATTTCAACATATTCAAGCTCTGTTTCAAAGCCTATAAAGTTACGGTTTGTATTCATTGCAGCTATTGCCGTTGTGCCGCTACCCATGCAGTTGTCAAGCACCGTTTCGCCCTCGTCAGTATAAGTTCTAATGAGATATTCAAACAAATCAACAGGTTTTTGAGTTCCGTGTAGCATAAAATCCTTTTTCTTCGATTTTGAGAAGGTTATAAGATTAATCGGATATCGTTTATCCAACACTTCCCCCTCGAAATAATCCTGTGTTGCCCCGTATACTGTTTGTGTATTCCTGTTTTTGCTTTTCCTAGGGTTGTCCCGTTCTCTCATCTGCGGATTGTATGACGGTTGATTTTTGTAGAACACGCAAATTTCCTCCACTGATTTCATAGGCTGTTTCTTTGCGTTCAAATGTCCGACACCGCGAACTTTGTCCCAATACCACGTGTATCTAAATATCTTCATGTTGCTACTAATCAACGAAGTTGTAAATGGTTGGGAAGCCGTCAGAACAATAGCGCCGTTAGGTTTAATAATTCGTTCATACTGCGCCCATAATGGCTCAAACGGGATAACTATGTCCCATTTGCATTGCGTTGTTCCGTATGGCAAGTCACACAAGATCATATCTATACTTTTATCTGGTATCAGCTTCATGCCTTCCAAACAGTCCATGTGATAGATTCTATTAACTTCCAAACCCGCCGACATTAATCAAGTTCCTCAAATTCCGCTTCCGCTTGATTCGGGTCGCCTTCTTCTTCCTCGTATTCATCGTCAATCGAACCTTGCTTGAACTCTTCCATACTCATTTGAGCTGCGGCAATGGTCAGGACAACGTTAGAGCCAGCCTTTTTGTAGAACTCGAACGTTTGAGCCGCCGAACTATCACCCTTAACAATGAAGTCGAGCGTCGTTTTCTTGCCGTCTTTAGCCGACTTTTCAAAAGCCGCTTTCAATTCCACACCGGGAACTTCTTCAAGGCTTAGAATGACAACCTCACGCGTTAGAATGGATAGTTCCGGGCGTTTCTCGTCTTCGCCGTTAACATGGAATTGAACCGATTCTTTTTTACTGTCTTTTGTCTGCTTGTTAAATTGCGCTTTAATTGTGATTTTCATTGTTTATCATCCTTTTCATTTTGATTTCTTCTCGCAAAATTCCCAACACTCACCGAAGCTCTACCCGTCGGAATGAACAAATCTGTCCGCGCCCGTTCTTCATCCGTCATTTGGCGCGTTGTAACTTCACCGTTTGCCTTTTCCTTGAATCCGAATGTCGTAGGAGTGACAACCGTATGACGGCGCGGACTATGGTCTTTCATTTTCTTTTGCGTGTTTAGCCAGTGTAGCGAGCTTTTCAAGCATCATGCCTACGTCACTTTGAGCGAGTAATTCCAACTCCACAAAATATTGCTTTAGGTTTTGATTTTCCCGCCGCAGCTTCTTTATTTCGTTTTCTCTAACGCGCATTTCGGTTGTCGTGCTGCTCAGCTTTTCATAAAGACTTGTCATGTAGTGCATTTGATCGACATTCTCTTGAACGGCATGGTTTAAAAGTTGTTCGTTTGTCCAATCGTCAGGGTTTAACGGCGTTCCATACTTCTCCATACCCTTTTCAATCTGCTCTCGCTGGACGTTCGCCCACAATTCCTTAGCTCTGTCGTAAATAAGGCTCATACCCTTTTCGCCCTCCTTCATCGTGTAGACCGCACTAGATAATTTTCGTACATAGCCGGGATATTTTTGACTATCGCGCCTACTCTTTGATAGCTAATGCCCATTTCTAAACCTATTTGTCGGTATGTCTTTTCGCCTAACAATGATTCGACAATGAACCTATAACGCGGCTTGAGTATCTTTAAAAATTCCTCGACTTCAAGGTTGCTATAGTCGTGTTCCGTTCCGTGAAGATTATAAAACCCCTCTTCATGGTCTTCCGAACCCGCCCAATCTGCCGAAATGCTACACAATCCGAGGTAGTAAATGGCTTTCTTAACGCGGGTGATAGGCACGTTATACAACTTCGCTAATTCTTCGGGATCGTCGTCAAGTTGTCCACGCTTTTTCATAACCTTTGCCAAATCGACAACGTGAACTGGAACGCGTACATGGTTTCTATGGCTGTATTCCCGCATCATGTAGCCCTTGATGGTTCGATAAGCGTATGTCGAAAACTCAAAGCCCCGCGTTTCATCAAAGTGTTTAGCCGCGTGCATCAGCCCCATGCTTCCGACCTGTACAAGATCATCAAAGTCAATCAACGTGTGCTTGCTTCCTCTTGTCATTCGATTGGCTAGGCTTTTCACAAGTCCCATATTATCCAGAACCATTTGTTCTTTCTCAGCCGGGAACGTCATCTCTTGAACAACTCCTTTCCTTGCATAGTAGGTTTCCCGCTGCGTTTCTTGCCCCGGCGCATTAGTTCGTAACTCGCCGCCACTTGATCCACAAAAGAAGCTTCCGGGGTTTGATACGCGATTACTTCTAGTTGCTTGTTGGTTGCTTTGTTCCAGTTCATAACCTTTGTACTCCTTCTCGCTCTCTATATGCCCGTTTAAGGCATTCTTATTTTTACCCTACCCAATACACCAAACTTAGAACAAAACGGCTGTATCGGGTTCCCTAGCGTTTGAGCGCTGCTTTCTAACTGTCGGTTTACCCGCCGCTTTAGCTTCGGCTCGTTCTTTCTTCTTTTTCTTAGCTTCTGCCTTGTCCGCTTTCTTGTCTGCGGCGGGCTTTAGAATGGTTTCGACAACCTCGATTTGATAGCCTTTGTAATTCATTGCCCGTTCGTAAGGGTCAACGGTTAGCGCATAGGCGATCTGTGCAAGGACATAACCATCAATCACGTTATCGCTCGAATGTGTGTATCCCCAATGTTCATACACGCCAGCGGCAACAACCGCTTTAGGTTTCATTTCCTTCCCGTTAGCGTCCTTCCGTTTTACCGAAGCTCCACAAAACCTTTTGAGCGACATAGGCGCAACCTCGTAATACTTGATGCCCCGGCGACAAAGTGCCATACGAACGCCCCAACCTATACCGCCGTTTTGAACGGCCTGTTGTGATGCGAATCCAAAGCCCTCGATGCAAATCACGTCTTCGGGCCGGATATGATCCATAATCTCGTCAATCAGCGTAACCATTCGAAGCGGGTCAACATCTCCAACCCCAGTTAGCTCCTTCTGCCGAAGCGCGTTGCCTTGATCGTCTAAAGCGACGAACCCCGTTTTAGTTGATAAATCTAGTCCGACATAGCGCCTTACGCTCATTCCTGCTCACCCCTTTGTAAGTTCCCTCGTCTCGAACGTGTGAGGGTAACAAAAAAACCTCGGCTATGATCTTGTGTCCTTCTTGGTGTATTTCCCACGGCACGTCTTGAAAGAATGGATCGAACTTTTCTTTCTTGGCTGCGGGCTTTTTCATCGCTACACTCTCCGATTAGAAAGAACATCGATAATTTGTTTGCTGACATCAGTCAAGCAGTCTTTGCACATGAAAATCCAATGTTCCTGTTCAAGAGCTTCGATGCAAAACTCTATCTTTTCCCCGCACTCACATTTCGAAGTGGTAGGAAGTGCATACATATCAACAACTTCTATTTTCCCCATTGTTACCCCGGCCTTTTTCATAACAACCCCAACTCCTTATACATAGATTCCATATGAGGAAACGCCGCCGCGTACTGTTCAGCCTTGTAAACGTCCACCGCTTCACATGTAAGCTCGTAAATCCGCATTTGCTTGTCCCTTTCTTCACCGCGTAAAGATGGATCTTCTTCAAGCGCCGTTGCTATATCCACAAGCCCTTTCAGCGCCTTTTCATACTGTTCATCGTTTTTTATACGCTTTTTGCTTGTCACGCGGCTCCACCTCTTTTTTCTCTAGCTCCTTGTAACGTTGTAGCCAGCCTTGGAAGAGATAGCGAAATTTATTAGTGCCGATGTTCCGACCTTTGGCGAAAACGGATTGTATGACCTTGCCGCCTTGCTCCGTATCGTCGGGATTATGCCATAGAAATTCCACTACGTCGGCGTCCTGCTCGATGCTACCGGATTCCTTCAAGTGTGAAAGCTTCGGTTCTTCCGAGTTTTCAGATTCCCGCGTCATTTGAGACAAGAGCAGGAAACAACAATCCAGTTTGCGGGCTATTTGTTTAGCCGTCCCGGTAACGCGTCCTATAGCTTGGTCACGTCGTTCTGTTTTCTTTTGTGGAATGTTCATTATTTGGAGATAGTCAACAACGATCATTGCGATTTTTCCGTATTTTTTTCGGAAACGTCTTGCAATGGCTCTTACCTCTTCGATTGTTACGCCGCCTTTGTCTTGTATGTATATCGGTAGTTGTTTCAGCTCGGCATAAGCTTCTTTGATTCGAAACATTTCGTTATCCGAAAATCCTTCGTCACCGCCCTTGTTAATGATACGGTTGTAACTGATACCGGAAATGTTGGATATCATCCTGTCTTTCAATTCGTTCTCTCCCATCTCTTGAGAGAAAACTAGGACGATCCCCGCGTCTTTCTTGTCTTCTGATTCCCGCCGCTGTCTCGCTACACCTATAGCCAGTTGTAACGCCTTGGCTGTCTTTCCTACGCTTGGGCGGCCTGCCATGATATAAAGCCAACCGCGCCATATCTGCGCCCATTTATCGAATTGATCGAATCCGCTCAACATCTTGCCCGCTTTGCTGTTTAGATGCGTCATGTAATCATCTTCGGTTTCTTCGAAATTCCGCATCTCTGCGACTTCTTTAGGTCGAAGCTCGTCAACCATTTCTTCAACCGTTGCAAAATACTCTTCATCGCTTTCGAAGTCTTCACGGGAAAGGCCAGCAATTTCCCGGCCCTTTTCTGCTACTCGTCTTCCCAATGCTTTCGAACGAATGATACTTGCGTAATATTCGGCATTAGCGGCTGATGGACAACTTTCTACCAATTGGACAATGTAGCTTACTCTGCCAACCTCGTCCATTAGTTTTCGATTGTCAAAATGTGCAACGACTTTGGTATAAAAAGGGTCTGAAACGGATACTCTATCAACAACGATGTTTTTCGTATGAAGGTATCGCATCGTTCCGTATATGAGCTGATGCCGTTCCTCCACGAAATCACGCTGCTCAAGAAATGTTAAATCATCTAAAACCTCCGGCTTAAGCAGAATAGCTCCTAGTAAAGCTTGTTCCGCTTGTAAATCTTGTTGAGAGTCATCGTCGTTCAATTGGTGTCACTTCCTCCAATAATCATCTCTATCTCGTAAAACGGATGAAAGAATTTGCCGCCTTTCGCTTTTTCCCTTTCCTCTATCGCTATCCTTTTAATTTGAGCGGTCTTTGATTTCAGCTTACTCAACTCGTATTCAGCTTTCTCAATTTCTTTAAGCAGGTATAGGACGTATTCCCTTGCCGCTTTTGTGTAGTCCATGTAAACTCAACTCCTTTTCAAAAAACAAATAAGTCAGGGTCGTTGCCATCATTCACCCATTGTTGCATCGCTATATCCCTGTCCCGCGCTTCGATAACTTTGTCTCTTTGCTTCGGAGCTTGAACGCCCATCACTTCCTTGACAACCCAAGTCAAAATAGCTCTGTAATCGTTGGCGTACTTTTTTCCCTTGCTGCCTTTGTAGTTGTCGAGGACTTCAATCATGCGCTTTGCATTTTCTTCTCCGTACTTGTCTTCCAGTTTTTTTAATTCATCCTCTGTCATAAAAACGAATTCGGCGTACTCTTTCTTCTTTATTTCTTTAGCTCTTTCTTTCTTTACATTCTTGTTTGTGTTCAGTTGTTGTTCATCTGTTGTCCAGTTGTTGTTCAGTTGTTGTTCAACCTGCTGTTCACTAGATTGGTATTCATGCCACGAAAGTATTGATATTAAGCGGTTTTTGTTGCCATTCTGTTGTTCAATCTGTTGTTCGATTTCGAACGTTTTTAAGATGCGTTGCACCTTGCTTTCCGAAATGTTAAATTTCTCGGAAATGACTTTCCGGCCCGTTATGAGCTGCCCCGGTTGAAGCATTATTTTCTCGCCGCCAAACACTTTCGACTGCTCTTTGTGGGTCGCATTCAGAAGCAAGTAAACCCAAACCGCTATATGGTCACTGTCCTTGCACACAATCGGATTATCTAATATTTTTCTGTGCAGTTTTACCCAACCTTCCATAAGTCACACCTTCCGTCCCCTTAACCTCCTTGCCTGTTGCTATGGAAGTCGTTACCCGTTCTGATTTTTCATCCACTCCTTGACCTCTTCAAGATCAAAGCGAAGCGTGTTCCCAACTTTATAATGCGGCATACCCTTCTTCAACCAATCCCGAAGCGTTCTTACGTGAACCCTTAACACTTCTGCAAGTTCTGTTATCTTCAACACTGTTTACCACCTCCTTGTCTACTAATCTACCACGTATCTCATAGTTTCGCAAGTATTTTTTGGTATATTTTTCTCGTCACTTGGATATAATACTAAGTCAAAGAAAAAAGCCCCCGCTATGGAGGGCTTAAAGTTAGTTTTCGGCGTTGAACTTGGTTACAAAGTCGGTCATGCGATCAAAGAAAAAGGGGAGCTGGTCGGCTTTCGGGTCTAGTATTGCCGAGTTAACCCATTCGCTGTATGTTTTCTCGATACCCTCCCGCAACCGACCCTCCTTGGTCTGCTCGACTGTGTAGCCGTTTATTAGAGCTACCGCCAGCGTTAAGGCTTGAGTATCAAACGAAGCAAATGTATTGAGAACTTCCATTGAGTTACTTTCCCAATCCCCGCGAATTGACTTGACCAAAATGGCTCCATCTTCCCATGAAAGAAAATTTCTGCCGCGTTCGATTGCGTCCGCAACTTCCTTCGGCAACACAACCTTTTTAGGCACTTGCTTTTCTAGTTCCAGCCAAG
>Ga0310906_10000438_pt1 | contig 10776 bp, 13 predicted proteins | sample C48D3metaG_FD_203749 | JGI IMG/M metagenome (GOLD analysis project Ga0310906, IMG submission 203749) | Lab incubated soil microbial communities from West Virginia University Organic Research Farm, Morgantown, WV, United States - C48D3 | ecosystem: Environmental > Terrestrial > Soil >...
AATATTCTACCCTTATGGGATACTGTCACTCCTGTTGGCATAGCATCATTAAAAAAAGCTACGGTTTCTAATGCTCCTACTGGATCAGCAGATGGCAACTTGTGTAGATGAGTATTTTTTGGATTATTTGACATACTATGATATCAAAAACATAGCTCATATACCTGAGATCTCTTTCGTTGCCTTTAAGCGCGGCGCCTTTTACATTGTATTCACATAATACATATCTCTCTTAAAATACCTGCCGAATATGAGATCAATCTTTTCGGTAAATTTCACTCAACAATTGACTCTATCTTTATAATTATAGAATTGAGATCAAGGCATAAATCTCTGTTAGAGTAATATAATTTCAATGAATAAATATTCATTTATCTTTTTAACAGTAATAACTACAGCCTTATTATCAACTGGTAGCGTCGTAACAAATGCTTTTTCTAGTACATCAGCTAGTGTATCTTATTGTCCCCCAATATGCTTAGATGAAGTACAACAGCATGTAAACGATGCAAAAGATGCACTAAACGATGGAAAACTCGTTGAAGCAGCATCTGAATTAGATATAGTTAGTAGTCTATTAGACCAACTAGACGATATGACTAGTAAATCAGAGTAATATTAGACTAATACTCTGGTTAGGATATATTTCTGAAACCGATCTAAATTATTTTATCCATAAGATAATAGTTCACTACCTTCATACTCCCCATGGTAACTGCTTACTAAATTAATTAGGGTATTAGCGGTAGAATAAAGCATCTGAATGGGTCAAACGGCTATTCTGTTTGAAAACCATGATTGTCATCTATGACTCGTACGATGGGCAAGGGTCTTGTTTACATGTCAGACGTCATGGTTTGGGTAGTTACTAGAACAATGACATTTAAACTGCCCGATATTCTATTGTTGTTTTTCCTCTTTAAAATGAGGTAACACTTTTTTGCAGAATTGTTGTACAAAATCAAGTTCATCAGGACTAGTGCTGTGTATATAAATCTGGGTGAAACCACATTTAAAATATTCTTCAAGTGGTTTTATCAAATCTTCCACAGACGTTACTATTAGGGTTGACTTTTCTAGCTCTTCGTCTGATACTTCTTCTAGTGCTTTTTGCTGTAATTTTCTTGGATCATTAATGGCAGTATCAAATACATTCCTTATTTCGCTTGCTCTCCAAAAATTTATGGATTTGAATGCCTCATCGTAATCCTCGGAATAGGATATTCTGGGTTTGCTTATTTTTTCAAGTTTATTTGGATCTTTACCTGCGGCAACAGCGGCCTCATCGAATTTATCAAATACTTCTTTTGAATTATTAGGCTTTGATACCGTGATCAATCCATCTGTAAGAGTAGCAGCAGCTGCAGTAGCCTTGGGTCCTGAGGCAGCCATATACAAAGGAATTGGATATGAAGGAAGTGAATAGAGTTTAGCCGATTTTGTCTTGAAATATTGACCATTATAGTTCAAAAATCCATCTTTGTCGATAAACTTCTTGTCCGATGTAAAACTAGTTTCCCTATTTGATTGAGGTTGTCGCTCTTTTTCCCAGAGAATCTTTATAATTTCAATGGCTTCTATCGTCCTTTCCAATCTAGTTCTTGAGGAGGGCCATTCAAATCCAACGGAAACTTCATTCATGGCTTCTCCTGAACCTAATCCCAAGCTAATTCTGCGTGGATATAATATGGCAAGAGATGCAAATGCTTGCGCTATTATTGCAGGATTGTACCTATAAATCGGAGAAGTGACTCCAGTAACAAATCGCATCTTCTTTGTTCTTTCTGCAGCTGCTGCAAGCCATATCCAGGTAAAATTTCCAAATCCTCCGTCATTCCACCAAGGGTGAAAATGATCACTAGTCATAGTTGAAGTAAAGCCGCCTTTCTCTGCTTCAATTGTGAACTTGATTAAATCTTGCATAGAATATTGTTCTTGGGAGGCCCAATACCCAACTGTCCTCATGTCTTGTTATTTCTACTAAAGTATTTATTCCATATACCTACATTAAGCGATGTAATTTCAGAATTAAACAATCTCATTGAAAAGTTTACTATTGTTTGGAATAGGTAGGATGCCAGAATTTGTAGAGTTGTTTGTTAATGATGAAGATTGGTTGGAAATGTTGAGACCATAGGTCAACGGAAAGAACAAATGAGACCAAATCTACACCTTTCCAGCAGAGTCTTGTCAATCGAACGAAATCATTATCTATATACGGGAAAAATTGATGATTTACAATTAGTAGCCAATCCATGAGGACAAATAGATCACATAATAAAACTAATAACCAATGAATCAACCGCAGATCAGAATAATATTTGTCATAATAGTTCATTTTCAACACAAATATTAAAAACTTAATCTTTGTTGGTTAGTAAAATTCCAAAGTAATTGTATTTGGAAATCTTCGACCACTATAATTATGCCGGTTCTATGACAATATTTGTTATACAATTAGACATCTTCTTCTGGCTGGTATACTTTGTATGATTCCATTAGGTCAATTACAAAAGTACCAAAACTATTACATGTTGCAAATTTGCACATTTTCAATTTTCCATTGGTAAGCATAATTCTTCCAGCCAGAAATGAAGAAAATTATATCGAAGAATGTCTAAAAAGTCTACTAAGTCAGGATTATCTAACTATGAAATAATTGCTATTAATGATTCATCTTCAGATGATACAGGAAGAGTAATCAAAAAGTATAGTTTTAGTCATAGTAAAGTAACCTATGTTGAAAATCCTCCATTACCACAGGGATGGACAGGTAAGAATTGGGCGTGTTACCAAGGCTACTTTATGCTGGTCGCTTTTATCTAATCATTAGTTAAATCAAAACAAGGGCATGTGATCAGCTGGAGAGATAGGAAATATTCACTCAGAATAAAAAACAAAAACAAATATCAATAGTGGATGATTTTGAAATGTTACGTATTCTACATATTGCATGTCTAACTGATTATTTTTCTATTTGTTTTAGAATTACGAAATAAAAAAAGTCAAAGAATAATCTGGCTACTAGGAGTTTGATATCTATTTTGATTCACAAAGTTGGACAAGAAACAAATGTATCTTTATTATCTTTTCCAGTTTCATGATAATTCTTTACAATTCATTTTCCATTCTCGGTAAAATATTCTCATTTATCCTAGGCCTTTTTGTTCAAATCATTAAAAAAGCCCACATTCGAAATTATAAAGTCATTCCATATTTTGTTGAAAGCCATAGCACTTTCTATGTAAGTGCTAATCATCCCTGAATACATGTCTGGTATTTTTTTAAAGAATTCTTGGTTGTTCCACAATTGCTTCTGGAAATTTTCAAAGTATTGAGCGTATACTGATTGAAATGAATTTATAGCCTGTTTTTGATATTCAAGATAGTTATCTGCTAGCGCGTTGGTGACTTTAACTGTTTGTTCCTGGGTATTAGTAATAGCCTGAGTATAGCGGGGAACTTGATTCCTTGCTTCTTCTGTACTTGTCTCCATGGTTCTTTTAGAATCTGCTGATGCGTTGATGACAGCTTGGGCGGATTCTTCTTCATTATAATCCTCAACAAATGATTGTAAATTGTTGTTATTGTTTGGATTGATGGATTTATCGTTGTACTCTGTATTCTTACCTGGAATAATTTCTTCAATTATATCAGGAGATTCTGCGTCATTCTTATCATTATTAGCCATGTAGTAAAACATTTTAATTAACAAGTTATAAAAGACTAATAGATACCAATTCTGTTCAAAAAACAATTTTTCAATTCTTATTATGAGGCATTTTTATTTTAGTCGTAATCCTCATTGATATTGATCCAAGTCAATATTTCTTGAGATCCATTTCATGCATATTTCAAGAATTAATTAACTTTATTGTAGAAACAGGTGAGGATGAAAAAAATGCAGTTATATAACATAAGAAGGTATGGTGGATAAAACATGGACTATATTGACAATGTAGCGATCTTGGATGAAGATCTTATTTCACTTGAACTTGAAATCTCTACAGTAAATGCACATAATGCTGGCTCCGGTGATCTTCATTATGTTAATATTGTCTTCTCCGACGGTACACGCCTTTATGAGCCTTTTAATCTTAAGCTATATAATGAGATCGGATTATCTGAAATACCGATTAGTATTGGAACTTTGCCCCCTCGTGGAAAGACAAAGAGGTTTGCCCTCCCCGTCCCACCTGCACTTAACCGCAAACTAATTGATATTTCCGAGGTATTCCTTCGCAAGGATGGTACTGATGGATGGTTTGTAGGTAGCATACTTTTGTTTGCTAATGGCCACTCAATGCCCTTAATTGGAAATAGTAACGCTAATCAATTCCTTGACAACGATAATGCTGTACTGATGCTTCGAGATTGGTCTACAGGGTCATTCTGTGTCGCCCCAGCCTCCAATGCTAAAGATCCTCTACCACGATCTGGGTATCGGGTCCTGGGTCCTGTGGTGGGCCAAGTCTCAGACACTTCTGCAGTTATACTTTATCGCGTGGATCGAGTGGGCTACTATCGCTTTCGAGCATTTGATACTATTACCAATCTCAAGGTTCATGATGAAACTCAAAAATTAGAGCCCACTTATCGATTCAATCTAACCGGTCTTCTACCGAATCGGCGTTATGAATTTAACCTCAGTTTTTTGCGCGCTGGTTTTGAAACTCCAGTGCCTGATGGCTCGGGCTCAATTCTTACATATCCTCCTGAAGGGTCTCATGGGCAATTTACCTTTGCATTTGGTTCTTGTGTTAAATCTAAAAAGCAGATAGCACAGGGATCATGGACAGCCATTAAAGCGTTAACGGAATCATCGGCAAGTGGTATCAGCCCTGTGCGCTTGTTTGTTCATCTTGGTGATACGTTCTATTTTTATGATCACGTGACTGAGGAGATACCCCGCAATGTAGAATCAATGCATGCTGCTCATGTCTCAATGCGACGCCATTTAGAATTTCTCGATATGGCTAAAGTGGTACCATCTTGCGGAATCTGGGACGATCATGACTTTGCTGGAAACGACAAAGATAGTAAAGCTATTAACAGCGAGTTACGTATGCAGGCTGTATGGACTTGGTTACAGTACTGGGGAAATCAACCCATTTCCCTCGAAGAAATTGGTAAAACAGGACTAACTACCAGGATCTCTTATGGACTAGTTGATATTTATTTACTTGATGGCCGCTTTAGGCGTGATAAGGACAGAGGCATATTCTTTGGTAATGACATAATTGATAAAGTACTTGATACGATCAATAAACGTGGAACCATAGATCCGCGGGTTGTAATACTAGGTACTGGTATCAGCTGGAATCATCATGCAGAAGATGGAGAGGGTTACGGTCAAAGTAAATACGATGATGAGCGAGAGAGACTGTATAGAGAATTGGCAATTCGGATGGGTAAGACCATTAATGGTCTTTTGTTTATCTCAGGCGACATTCATATCAATGAAATCTATCATATTGATCTGGGAGGAGGTCGTATGGCCCCAGAATTTGTCTCATCGCCGCTTACACGGAACACTGGTCTTAGGGGGCCACGTGACATTCAAGGTGAGCGCGTCGCTAGTTTCTCTTCAAAGGAGAAACGAGGTTTTGCCACCTTGACAATTGATACGCTAAAAGGTACTAGAGATAAATGGAGGGCGACCATTCGTTATTTTCAAGAGGCTACTGGTGCCCAGTATGAGAGGCGTTCATATACTCTGTCTAATGGTCAATTCAATCCTGACCCGGTTTAAATCATTAGCTCAACATAGATGCGACATGATCACCAAAAAATTTCTTTCTCTACATTTGAATTTATTAATCAAATGATTTTGTAACATGACATGTTACAAATCTAGTTCGCAACATCGTTACATATTAGAATGTTAATAAAAATATGGGACATCTTTACTGATATGGCTCAGGCTCTGGATTTGGTTCTGGAGATGGTTCAGGGACAGGCTCTGGATTAGGTTGTGGTTGTGGTTCTGGAGTAGGATAAGGCTCAGGAGCTGGCGGTGGCGGTTCGGACAATTTCCTGGATAAGATGGAACCAACAAATTCACTGATTAAGAAGTTTTCCATCATTTTATCAATAGTAGCTGATATTTTTGCTTTATGACACGCTATGAAATGAATCTTTTTTACGAGCTACTAGTAGCCGGTGTCACGTTGATAGAACTGGAGTTGGATTGTGATTATCTTGATATATTTCCAAATGTGTTACTCATCGAATTTTCAGCCCCGTCTGCACTGTTATTTCTTGGCAGGGTCAAATCTTCGCTATCATTAGTATCAGTAAATGATAAATGTTTATTATCTGATGATCTGTTATCAAATAAAACTCCAAGGCCACTGCTAGCATATGCTTGCATTGAAGACCCTGCTGCAGTTAACACTATTATAGCCAAGACAAGAATTTTAAACATGCTGTATATAGTACATCAATCATTAAATAGTTCATATTTCTATCCGCAAACTATGGTATTTGATTAGGCCTTTCATTTTATGCTTTAACATTATGACAGCTACTGCAATAATGGTCGGCATTCGATATTCTGTAGATACCATATATCCCAACGATTAAGAGGATCCACAAGAATGAAATATTATTCATTCCTATTGTACGGCCGCGCTTGAGGACAGCCCGGCCCGATGAATAACGACCTAAACGATTAAGCGTAAACCAAAACTAAAAAGAATGAATACTGCTCTATGTAGGTATATACGTAATTGCAATTTATTAACTTGATTTAACAAAAACCTTCCAGTAGAAATAATATTGTGCTTCACCTCCTTGTGGACCATGAGTTTAATCATGTTCGTCCCTATCTAGTTGTGGTCCTATAGATGCCCGTCCACCTCCCGCTCTAGAGCCTCTAATATATTCAATATCATGCATATTACTTAGGCAAGAAAGAGTTTTGAAGTTAACTCTGTGCTCTACGGCCGCATGACCGCCATATTTTTGTCTTTATGAAAAGCAGGTACGATGCCCGAGTCGCGAATAATTGATTCCCTAAAATTATTTTCATTAAAACCATCTATCAATTTTAATTGAAGATTGTACCCAGGATATTCATCTTCTTTGGTCATCAAGCAATTCAATGATCAATTTTTTGTCTACCTTAGGCAGACAATTTGCCATTGCCTCTTCAAATTCTCGAAACTTATTTTTTATATTATCGGTACAATGGAAAATAAGAATAATACTTTAAATAATAAAGACATTTTCAACCCTTACATAGTAAATCCGAACCAAGAAAATAGTAGTCTCAAAGAAATAACTATTCTTGATATAACTGTCAACGTAAAGATCTTTTGTCATCTATTTTGATGACAATACCAGAAAAAGTATTCTAAAAACTGATAAATTCAAGGACAATACTTGAAATTTTTATTCAGTAATTTTTGATTTATTTCGTGAAGACCAAAAGGTTTGTTTAGAATTTTTCCATTCTATGTAATCTTTCAGTACGTTCTTATGGTCAAAACCAAAATCCTCTTTATCAATATCTTTGATATCCACCCATTTAATCGAGGAAGCACCATCGCCTGCTATAGGTTCTTTGTTTTGACTATTTGGAGAGATCTTTCCTATAAACACTGTGGACATAATATGACCTCTGGGGTCTCTATTAGGATCAGAATATACTCCCAATATATGATCCAAGTCTACTTCTACAGATGTTTCCTCCATTACTTCACGTATAGCTGCCTCTTCTACTGTTTCTCCTATTTTAATGAAGCCACCTGGAAATACCATTTTACCTTCAAAGGGCTCTTTGACTCTTTTAATAAATAACACTCGAGAATTATTATCAATTATCGTGTCAACAGTAGGAATAGGGTTCTTATATTCATCTTGTTTTGACATATCCATTAAAAATTATACAACAAACAACTTAAACATCGCACTTGGATTCTCATTATCCAATATTTTTATCCACCAATTAAACCTTGAACATCTTACTCAGTTGAACAAGTATTTAGAAAAAGTTGTTCATAAAGTGATATGATTTCTATTTTTATTATATTGATTAATATTTGTGTACTATCATTTAGAACCAGTTGAAAAGATTAAATTTCGATTAATAGTAACGATTAGAGCAATCTATCAGCGATATTCATCATTACACACTTAACAGATAAAAAAGGTATATTTATAAAATGACAAGTGAAAATAAATCTAATCCTATGATAATGTCTTTGCAATCTCCTTATAAGAAATTTTCGTCAATAGGGGCCTACGTTGATGTTAGCGGAAAGACAAAATACTGTGTAAGTTGCAGTAACACAGCTACTCAAGAAGTAATATTCACTGCAGATGGATCTACCATTTTAGAAAAATACTGTGACTCCTGCGCAAAAAAGAATATACCATAATAGATTCCAAAAGATCGTTTATCTGATCTTCACTGTCAAAATAAGCAAGGCTCACTATTCCTAGGATCTCACTTGTGAAGATGAAAACAGAAAAACATTTGTTTTAAAGAGATGAAATTTAAGAATTACCCTACTCCTTATACGGTCCTATATCGTTACTAAATTAGGTAGCACATTCTGTTGTATGTGAAACAAATTTGGCTCTAACCCTATTTTTTTTAAATGTAAATGGAATTTATGATCCTAGTTCTAAAATAATAGTACAATGATCTTGGATCATCTTTCAAGCATGATGAAGATAATCTGGAGAGGCCGTTTGATTCTAAACGGAGAAACTCTTATTGTTCCATGATTACAATTCCTTGGAATATTGGAAATACTGGAAATAATAATGATGCTTCTAGTATGGGCAATCATCTCAACAATTAGTGTTGCCATTCTCATTCAAGGAATGTTTGAAAGAAAGTAGGATTTCCAAAAATAATATTGGTACCTTGAGAATCTAAATTTGATGTAAAATATAGTAGGTGATACAGTTGTCCTTTATTGTCACAAATTTATTGAAAAAATTATGTTCAAGGAGCAGATAGATCCACGTCATCAAGTTTCATTTTCATGACCAGCGCTTCTTTAGATAACTTTAAACCACTCTTTTCGTAAAACCCCTTTGTTTTTTCTGAACAATAAAGTATTATTTTGTTGCATTGTTTTGTCGTTTTTGCATAATTAATAACATTTTCTATGACTTGCTTGCCGATTCCTAGTCCTTCATACCCTTTTTTTACTGCGACATCTTCAACATACCCAACTACCATTCCTTTATCAATAAATTTGGGTTCCAGAAGTAATGTTGTAGTCCCTACTATTTTATGGGATTCAGTATCTTCTGCAACAAATATTTTATGTAATGGATTTGATTTTATTTTTTCTAATATCTTTTTTGCTTGGATATCATCTATATTAGGAGGTAATAAATTGTCTAGAACCTGCAAAAATCCTTTATCTATGTCTTCATACTCTATTTCGTGTATTACTATCAAATATTATTTTAATAATCGCTTGCAATATTAGTTTTAGCAGCCTTGTATCCCTTTTACAACAAGATAATCATTATTGGTCTATTTTGAGTAACTGAGAATAATTGATAAAGGTATAAGACTCATTTTCTATTAAATGTTTTACCATTTTAAGTTGATCTGCTAATGCTTCATCAGGATCATATGGTGGATGAATAGCCATTCTAAATAATCCATAGGACTCCCCATCAATATTGAATAAATGCCCGTAGAATTCCTCTTTGTTTTCTTCAAGTGCTTGTTTATTTTTTTCTTTATCACCTTGTCGATCCCAATTCATTACTGGAGAAGTCAAATATTTTTTTCTTTTTTTTATAAATTCTAAACCTGACCTAGCTTCTGCAATATCAAAATTCAAATCACGTAGTGCCTCTATAGCCTGCCGGCTTAAAAACCAAGCTGGAGGGATAAACGTTCGAGGACGGGGTAATTTGACAGCTGACAGAATGTCTAAGCCCTTTTGTATATCATTTTTTTCTTCCTCTTTAGATTCAGAATCATAATCTTCTAGTTTTCCATCTATTTGATGATATAGACCATGTAAAGTAAGTTCTACATGATCTGATTGTAGAAGAGTTGATACTTGATTACAAAAATCAGCATTCTCTTTTAGGTCGTACTTTCTACGATAATTAGGAACAATACTCAAGTTATAGTTTATATTTAACCTATCTAGTTGATCAGTGATATTTTGCAGTTTTTCTGAACATGATGGATTAACATCATGAAGAGTTAGAATAGATAATTTTCTGTCTATCAATACTTGTCCAATTAATGATTAAGATCATAGAATATAAAATACAATACAGAACTGAATCTTACTTTTAACAATTAAGATTCTTTGAGATATTCTAAAGCCAATAATCATCATAGAAAGGACAATAGCGTAGTATCTTTTCTTAAACGATTTCAGTGGGATTAATTCCCGTAAGTTATACAGGTATGTTATAAGGATTCGGTATCTTATCTACTGCCCTTTGGGAGAGTCTGCATTTTTCATATTTCCCAATCCACAACTTACCTTAAGAGACATTTCATAAACCTTGCCCCGTAAGTAATGACTATAATACAGGCAAGAGGAAGTTTTGAGAAATTAGATACTTTAACTTCTTATGTTGTTTACTTTGACATTCCATTTCTCATTTTTGTTGTCTTCTGTACATTGTTGCAAAATAATTGTTACAGGCGATGATTCTATAAGTATGATTCATGCCTCGATTCTTGTTTCAACCAGATCTTATTGATGGATACGAATTTGAATAATACTTAATCATGTTAACCTGGGCCTTTTGATGTCGAATTAATAGAATCAAGAG
>Ga0310906_10000439_pt1 | contig 10765 bp, 8 predicted proteins | sample C48D3metaG_FD_203749 | JGI IMG/M metagenome (GOLD analysis project Ga0310906, IMG submission 203749) | Lab incubated soil microbial communities from West Virginia University Organic Research Farm, Morgantown, WV, United States - C48D3 | ecosystem: Environmental > Terrestrial > Soil >...
CCGTAGGCGTTGAGCGGACTCGGCGCATCCTCGCTTACAAACGTTTCGATGGCGGGTATTTCCGCCGCCGTCGGCATCAGATAGTCGGCGAAGGTCACCGCCAGCGGATCCCCGCTGTCCGAGTACGTGAACTCTTCGAACAGAGCGCCTCCCAATCCCTGTGCGAGGCCGCCGACGATCTGGCCTTCCACCAGCATCGGATTGACGGCCTTGCCAATATCGAAGGCAACGAGGTAGCGCTCGATTGCGACCGCACCGGTTTCCACATCGAGCTTGAGCTGCACGACGTGAGCCCCGTAAGGGTAGACCATGTGGCTCGATTTGAATTCGGCTTCGGCGGTCAGGCCTCCCGCCTTGGTGGCCGCGAGTTCGGTGAGTTTCATTGATGGCCCCGGTCCGCCCTTGCGCACGATTTCACCATCGATCACGTCGAGCAGGTCGACCGATGTCTGCATCAATTCGGCGGCGGCCATTAGCGCGGCGTCGCGCAGCTTGGCTGCGGCCATGCGCGTGGCTTCGCCGCACATGACCGTCACCCGTGATGCAAACGCGCCCATGCCCTTGTCGATGCGGTCGGTCTGGCCGTGCACGACATTTACTCGGGTGTAATCGACGCCGAGCACCTCGGCGCAGATCTGCGCCATTGCGGTCTCGACGCCTTGCCCGATTGACGCGACGCCGGTGATCAATTCGATCGTGCCGTCTCCCGTCACCTCGACGCGGACCTTGTCAAAAGGGCCTAGCCCGCTTTTCTCGACAAACATGGCGAAACCGGCACCGACTTTTTCTCCAGCGGTGCGCCGGCGCGCGAGCGCCTGCCGCATGTTTTGCCAGTCGGCCGCCTCAAGAAGCCGGTCCATCAATTTTGCGTAGTCGCCCGAATCGTAGACGATATCGGTGCCGAGCGTGGAGAACCCCAGGCTATAGGGCATCGCACTTTTGTCGATCAGGTTTCGCCGGCGGATTTCAATAGCGTCGATGCCGGTCTTCGCCGCGATTGCATCGATCAAGCGTTCGCGCACGAATGTCGATTCGTACCGGCCGGGCGAGCGGTACGTGCCGCACGGCGTCTTGTTCGTCAGCCGGATGTGTGCCCGAGCGCGATAAGCAGGGATGCGATAGGGGCCCGGTAACATGGCGGCCGCAAGATCGGGGACGGTTGCCGCGTGCGTGCGCATATAGGCGCCATTGTCGTGAAAGAATTCATCGTCGATGCCGAGAATACAGCCGTTCCTGTCGATCGCGGCCCGGATCTTGTGGCGCTGCTGGCGCGAATGATTGGCGGCGATCAGATGCTCGCGCCGGTCTTCGATCCATTTAATGGGTCTTTTGAATTTCAGGGCGGCCGCGCAAACAAGCACATCCTCGGGATACATTTCGCCGCGTATGCCGAAGCCGCCGCCGACGTGGCCCTCGTAGAGCTGCACCTTGTCCGGCTGGCGACCCAGCATGAGCGCCAGCCGGTCGCGGTTCCAGTGCGGCACCTTGGCGGCGCCATGCATTTCAAGGACGTCGTTGGCTTCATTGTACCGCGCAATGGCGCCGCGTGTTTCCATCGGCACGCCGCTGTGCCGGCCGATTGCGAGATCGAGCGCAACGACTGTCTCCGCCGAGCGAAACGCTGCTTCAACGTCGCCGGATTTCTTTTCGATGACGGACGTTTCGGTGTCGTGGTGCTCGTCAAACGCGCCTGGCGATCCGGTGGCGTCGAGGACAACCGGCAACGCCTCAATATCTAGATCCACCAGGTCGGCTGCGTCCTCGGCGACATAGGGATCAGTGGCGAAAATGGCCGCCACTGGTTCGCCGACATATCGCACGTAGCGCTGTGCCAATGCTGTCTGCCGGTAGGCCTCAAGTTCCACCAGCCCGGTCAGCCGGAATCCGATCGGCGGAATGTCGGCGATGTCGGCATGCGTCCAGACAGCGTGGACGCCCGGCAAGGCGAGAGCGGCTTTTGCATCGATTGTTCTCAATAGCCCGTGCGCGACCGGCGAGCGCACGACGCGCATATGCCACTGGCCGGGAAATGAAATATCCGCTGCAAAACGGCCCTGGCCGGTGAGGAGAGGGCGATCCTCCAGACGCGGAACTGAACGGCCGACAAATTTCCCTTTAGCCGACATGAGCGCAACCGCTCACCCTTTTTGCATCTCTTTTGCCGCAGCTCGGACTGCCTTGATGATGTTCTGATAGCCGGTGCAACGACACAGATTCGATGAAAGCACGTCGATGAGGTTTTCATCGCTGATGTCGGGTTCGCGTTCGAGCACGCCGACCGCCAGCATCAAAAAACCCGGCGTGCAAAAACCGCACTGAAGGCCATGGTGATCCATGAACGCCTGCTGCATGGGATGCAATTTATCGCCCTGCGCCAGACCCTCCACGGTTCTGATCTTTTTGCCGTCGGCCTGCACGGCAAACATCAGGCAGGATCGCACCGGTTCGCCGTCGACGATCACGGTGCAGGCCCCGCAGATGCCGTGCTCGCAGCCGATATGGGTACCCGTCTGGCCGCAGTCCTCGCGGATCGCATCAGCGAGGGTGCGCCGCGACTCGACTTCGATCGGATAGCCGCGGCCGTTGATATTGAGCGTGATCGCGGCTTTCCGGCTCATGCGGCTTTCTCCGCTCTGCGGATGGCGGCGCGAATGCGCTGCGGCGTCGCCGGTATCTCGTCGATCTCCACTCCGAATGGGGACAGGGCATCGTTGACCGCATTGATGACTGCGGCGGGCGCGCCGATGGTCCCGCCTTCGCCCAGCCCCTTGGCCTTGGTGATCGAGTTCACGCTCGGGGTCTCGATATGATGCAGTTCGATCGGGGGAATTTCATGCGCGGTTGGAGGCAGGTAGTCGGCGAGCGTAGCCGTGAGAATTCCACCACTGTCGTCGTAAATGATTTCCTCAAGCAGGGCGTTGCCAATACCCTGCGCGATGCCGCCGTGCACCTGCCCCTCGGCGATCATCGGGTTGATGATGCGCCCGGCATCCTCGGCCACAAGGAATTTTTCGACCTTCACATGGCCGGTCTCGACGTCGACATCGACGATGGCGACATGGCACGCATTGGAGAATGTGCCCGGCGGGTCGTAATGACCCGTTTCGGTAAGGCCAGGGTCGATGTCGCCTTTGAACCGATGCGTCTGCGTATAGGCTTCGCGGGCGAGTTTTGCGATCGCGATAGTTTTGTCGGTGCCAGCGACCTTCGCCATTCCTTCCGCGAGCACGATGTCGTCGGTTGCCGCCTCGAGCAGGTGGCCGGCCATTTTAATGAGTTTGGTCCGGATTTTTTGTGCGGCAATCAGGGTCGCGCCGCCTGAAATCACCAGCGAGCGGCTGGCGAAGGTTCCCCATCCATAGGGCGTCCGATCAGTGTCGCCATGCACTACTTTTATCATTTCGGGCGTGATGCCAAGTTCGTCGGCAATGATTTGCGCCAACGTCGTGCGCAGGCCTTGTCCGTGCGGCGATGAGCCGATGCGCGCCTCGACGAAACCGGATGGATCGACAGTTATGATGACGGTTTCCCAGCCCGGCGTGATCTCCATGCCGCGCGCCGCGAACGCCGGGCTTCCGTAGCCGGTCCGTTCGGAAAATGTCGCGAAGCCGATGCCGAGATGGCGGCCCTTGATGCGCGCCTCCGCCTGGCGCTTGCGGAAAGCCGGCACATCGATCGCTTTCACCGCCATTTCCAACGTCTCTTTGTATGTAGCCTCGTCATATTCGAGGCCCATCGCGGACTTGTAGGGAAATTTGTCGATGAGGTTGCGCCGGCGGATGTCGATCGGGTCGAGAGCGAAAGCACGCGCTGCCTTGTCCATCAATCGCTCGAGCGTGAAGGTGATGACCGGTCGCGATACGCCGCGATAAGGCGCCATCGTGCAGGTGTTCGTGATCACGCCGCGCGCGAGGCATTGGTACTGCTGCACGTCATATGGGCCGGGCATTTCCGCCATGGCCATCAACGGCTCGACCCCGCAAGTCGTCGGAAAACACGAATAAGCGCCGATATTGGAGATGATGTCGGCTTTCAGCGCGACCAGCTTTGCGTTCTTGTCGAAGGCGCCTTCAAGCGTGACGTATTGGTCGCGTGAATGGAACGCCGCGATTAGATTCTCGCGGCGATCTTCTGTCCAGGCGACGGAGCTTTTGAGCTTGCGCGCCAGCCAGACCAGCACGACATATTCGCCGGCGAGTGACATCTTTTGCCCGAATCCGCCGCCGACGTCTGGTGCAATTACGCGCAGGTCAGATTCCGAAATGCCAAGCACGTCGCAAATGGCCGTGCGTGTCAGATGCGGCATCTGCGTGCTGCAGGTCAACGTAATACGCCCAGTCGCTGCGTCGTATGCAGCGTGGCCGCCGCGCGGCTCCATGGGAGTTGCGTTTTGTCGACGCGAGCGTGCTTCGACCTTGAGGACCTTGTGGGCGTTTTCCCAGACGGGGTCGAAGCCGGGCGTCTTGACCTTGCCTTCGAGGATGACGTTACCGGGCGCCTCGACGTGCACCTGAGGCGCACCGTTCTCGAGTGCAGCGCGCGCATCGGCCACGGAAGGCGTTTCGTCAATCGAGACTCCGACCTCGTCAACGGTGTCTTCCGCCTCTTCCTCGCTCTGCGCCACGACGGCTGCAACGGGTTCGCCGATAAAGCGCACGGCACCGTCCGCAAGCACCGGCTGGCCGACCGGCTTGTAATTAAACTTGTGCAGCATCGGAGTGATCTTCTTTACGCCGGCAAGATCGGCCGCCGTGATAACCATCGCACCGTTTGGTGCCGCGATACCTCTCAACTTTCCGGCGGCGGCGGGGCTGCGCACGAAACGAACCCAATGAGCGGCGGGGACATCCGCGGTAAAGCGGCCTTGGCCCGTTATGAGTGCGGGATCCTCGAGCCGCCGAATGGCGCGGCCGACCCAGGTCATGCCTGAGCCTCGAGTGCCATGCGCGCTCATGACGTGCTGCTCTCCAGTGCGCGGCGGACCACTGCTCGCACGAGATCCCGTCTGTATTCGGCGGTGGTTTGGTGATCCTCGAGCGGGTCAATAGCCGCGGCCGCAGCAGCAGCAGCAGTGCGGAAGATTTTGTCGCTTGGCGTCTGGCCGTTAAGGGCGGCTTCGGCCTCCGGGATGCGGCGCGGCGATGACTCTGCGCCGCCGAGGCCGACACGTGCATCGGCGATTTTTCCGCCCTGCAGGCGATACGTGACAAGAGATGCCGCCATAGCGAAGTCGCCGGCGCGGCGGCTGAATTCGTTGAAACCAAACCTGGCGTCATTCGCCAGCAGCGGCACCTGCGCTTCGACCAGCAGTTCGTCTTCCGCAAGAGCTGTCGACATGATGCCGGTGAAAAAATGTTTTGCCGCAATCGCGCGCTCACCACGTGTGCTCTTGGCAATGAGCGTGGCGTCAAGTGCGACTGCGACGAGGCACCATTCCGAGGCGGGATCGGCATGCGCCAGGCTCCCGCAGAACGTGCCGCGCATACGTATCGGGTAGTGTGCGATGTGATGCGCGGCGACGCTCAGCAGTTTGCCCAGCGGATTGCTGGTGACCGATGTATGGAACGCCGCATGCCGCACGCAGGCGCCGATCGACAGCGTCTTTCCGTCACTTGCGATCTTGTCGAGCCCCGCGACCTCGTTGATGTCCACGAGATGCGTGGGCTTAGCGAGCCGGAAGGCCATGATCGGCACGAGACTTTGCCCACCGGCCAGCACCCGGCCGTCCTGCGGCGCTACTTCGGCCAGGATCTTCAGCGCCTCGTCGAGGGCCTTCGGCGCATGGCGGATAAACGGCGCAGGCTTCATTAATAAACTTTCAAGCGTGGCCGGACCTAATTATTTGTATGCAAACGATAAAGTGTGTAATTGTCAAACTGGCGCCGCTATGCCGAGGTGCGACAGCAGGTGCCAGGGTGTCGTTGTTTCTTTGAAGCCGCCAAATTCGTATCCTATTCGTGGGGCGACACAACAAGGGGGGCCGGGGATGCCGGTGCCGAGATCTATTATTGCTATTTGCCTGGCGGGCATCATCCCGGCAGTGGGGCCGGCGTTGGCGCAGGACAGCAAGCGGCCCGACAAGGTTTCATTCTATTTCGCTGCCCACGAGGACGATTGGCAACTGTTCATGAACCCGTCTGCCTTTGAGGATGTGGTCAGCGGTGCTGCGAAGACGGTGTTCGTTCACTTGACGGCCGGCGACGCCGGACTCGGTGTCGGTTTCGGCGGCCGCAAGCATCCATTTTATCTGGCGCGCGAAAACGGCGCCGAAGCCGCGATTCGCTTCATGGCCAACGCCAATTCCGCGCCCGCCGAGCGTCTCGTAGCACCCATGACGTTCAACGGGCATTCGATCTATCGCGTGAGTTACCGTAATACCGTTGGATATTTTCTGCGCGTTCCGGACGGTCATTGGTCCGGCGACGGCTACTACGATACCGGATTTGAATCGCTCAAGCGGCTCGCCAGCGGCGAAAACGAGACCCTGCACGCGGTGGATGGATCGACGATCTATCACGGCTGGAACGATCTGGTCGCTACATTGCGCGAGATCGTCGCGTATGAACGCGGGAAGGCGGCACTTGTTCAGATCAATGTCGCCGAGATCAATGCGCGCATCAATCCGCAGGATCACTCCGATCATCTCATGACGGCGAAAGCCGCGCTCGACGCCGTCAAGGATTCAAGTTGCGTTCGGCGGGTTTATTACGTCGACTACGCCAGCTCGCGGCTGCCGCAAAATCTCGATGTGCAGAAACGGGACATGGAAAGCTCGGTGCTGGCGGTAACGCTTGCTGGTGTTCAGGCTCTCGACCACAGCACGTCGTGGCACCACTATGACGAATCGTTCGTTGGTCGGAACTACTTCCGGGCCCAGGATCCGACCGGCCGCTGCGATGCTTCGCGAACCGCGTTGGCGACGGCGCCGCAATAGGAGTTTGGCCTTTCAGCCGACGAACCTCACGTTCGGGTTATCGAAGCAATTTTTGGTCCCGGTTGACGTGCATCAAATAGCCGCCCATGTTGAGCGGCTATTTTATTTCGCAACCATTTCCACCTTGACCCGTTTTTCGTCTGGTTCACGCTTAAGTCGGCAGCTAATTGGCGGCGCCCGATGCGCTACGCAGACGTTCCTATCGCTTTGCAGACGCGCCGCGTCCTTTCCGTCGATGCGGTGCGCGGATTCAGCATTTTCTGGATCATCGGGGCCGACGGCGCGGTGATTGCGCTTGAGCGAATGCTGCGTGGCAAAGGCCCGGTGCTCAGCTCCGTGGGCGAATTCCTCGGCACACAAATGACCCATGCCGACTGGGAGGGCTTCCGCTTCTACGACTTTATCTTTCCCCTTTTCATTTTCATTACAGGTGTTTCGATTGTGCTCGCATTGCCGCGGCTGGTCGAGCGCGAGGGAAGGGCGAAAACCCACCTGCACGTGCTGCGGCGCGCGCTTCTCTTGTATGTGCTGGGCATCATCTATTATGGCGGTGTCGGCCAGCAGCTGGGCGACATACGCTTCGTCGGCATCCTGCAGCGTATAGCCGTCTGCTATTTGTTTGCGTCGATTCTTTTTCTCAATCTCGACTGGCGTGGTCTGGTTGGCGCGGTTATCGCGTTGCTGGTGGGCTATTGGGCGTTGCTGACATTTGTGCCGGTGCCCGGGCTGGGTGCCGCCTCGTACCAACCCGAAACCAACCTCGCCAACTGGATCGATCTTCACTATCTGCCGGGGCGGTTGTGGGACGAGACGCGCGATCCGGAAGGGTTGCTTAGCACGCTGCCGGCGATCGGCACGTGTGTGCTTGGCGTGCTGGCCGGGCTATTGCTCAAGGACGAGCGAATTCCGCCCGCGCAAAGAACGTCATGGCTCATCGCGGGCGGACTCGCGATGATTGGCGCTGGCTATCTGTGGGGTCTGCAATTTCCGATCATCAAGGCGATCTGGACGTCTTCATTTGTGCTGATCGTCGGCGGCTACAGCATGATACTGCTCGCTGTTTCGCACCAGATGATCGATGTCTGGGAATGGAAATCCTGGGCCACGCCCTTCGTGTGGATCGGAGCGAACGCGATCTTGCTGTATTTCCTCAACGGGATTGTCGGTTTTGCGCCGTTGGCGTTTCGGCTGGTCGGCGGCGACGTCGCGCTCTGGATCAGCAGTGTGACAACGCCGGGAACAGGCGCATTTCTGGGGCACGTTCTCGGGCTTGCGTTCGCAATCGTGCTCGCCGGTTTTCTCTACCATCGCAGGATTTTCCTGCGCGTGTAGAGTTCAGGTCCCGACCTTGAGCTCGGACACGAGCGCGCGCAGGGCGGCGACCGTTGAAGGGGCGACGCTCTTTCCCGTGCGCGGGTTTTCCGACGGGATATTTTCGATTGTCATCGTAAATCGGGCGGTGTCGGCGTCGACCGTTATCGTATGAGTGTTGCGTGTGACGCCTGGATCGGCCCAGATTTCAAGCTGAGTACGGTCCGGCCCGATTCCCGCAAGGCTGAGTGCCGCTGCGACATTGACATTGGTGGGGAATCCGCGGGCACCTTCGCGCGCGCTGCCGTCGAACACCTTCAATGGTTCCTTCAACCCGGTCACCGAAATTCCCCGCTCGCTCAGATAAGGTGCGCCGTCGAGTCCCGCCGGCGGCTTGCGCGTCACCATCTTGACCGAATGGATCGTGCCTTCGGCCGCGGCGCGAACCGCATCGAGGCCGATGAGTGCTCCGGTCGGCACGAGAATCCGCGCGCCTTTCCGGCGCGCGCGCTCGACGAGGTCGCCGTTTTCCAGCAATTGCGCAACCGAAAGCGGCATGAAGATGCGGCCTTTGTCGATCGCGCTGATGGCGATGTCGCGGAACAAGGCTGGCGGCAGGCATTCGACGACGATGTCACAGTCTTTTGCGAGTTCGGTGGGCTTGCGGACGAGAATGTCACTGCCGACCTGCGGCAGTGCCCGTTGCGCCTTTTCCGCGTCGCGCACGGCCACGGCTGCAAGCGTGAGACCCGGGACGCCCGCGATCAGGCGTTTTGCTACATCGAGTCCGACCGCGCCGAGACCGGCGATGCCGACACGCAGCGTCTTCTTGTTATTCGTTTGTGTCATTTCTTCCGGCCGGTGAAGTTGGGTTTGCGTTTTTCCATGAATGCCCGTACGCCCTCGGCATAGTCCGGTGTCAGGCTCGCCGCCCGCTGCGATTCGCGCTCAAGATCGAGCTGAGCATCGAGTGTATTCGCTGAAGACGCATTGAGCGCGCGCTTGATCAAGGCCAGGCCTTGTGTCGGTGCGGCAGCGAAATGCTCGCAAAGCTTCTGCGCCTCGCCAGCGAGCGCCGCATCGTCAACGCATTTCCAGATGAGGCCCCATTGTTCGGCCTTCTCCGCCGGCAACGGCTCGGCCAGAAGCGCAAGCCCGCGTCCCCGTGCATCGCCGACAAGCCGTGGAAGAAACCATGTGCCTCCCGAATCCGGCACAAGGCCCACACGCGCAAATGACTGAATAAAACTGGCCGACCGGGCGGCCAGCACGATGTCGCAGGCAAGCGCGATATTGCAGCCGGCACCGGCAGCGACGCCATTCACTGCGGCAATAACAGGAAAGGGTAGGGCGCGCAGCTTGCGGACCAGCGGATTGTAGTGTGCCTCCAGCGCGCCGCCGAGCAGGACCGTCTCGCCTGGCTTGGCGAGCCGGTCGCTGAGATCCTGTCCCGTGCAGAAGCCGCGTCCGGCACCGGTGATCAGCAGCGCGCGGCAACTTTCGTCGGCCTCCGCCTCGTCGATCGTCCTGCGCAATGCCTGATGCATCGCCTCGTTGAAGGCGTTGAGCTTGTCGGGCCGGTTGAGCGTGATGGCGCGATATCCACTGCGGACGTCGACGATAACCGGCGTCTCGGGCGTCATGACTTTTCGAGAAACCGGTCGAGTTTGCCGATTTCTTCCTTCCTGTCCTCGAAGTCTTCCGCGATACGTTCGTAAAGCCGGGCCGCAGCCTGCAGCATATCCCGTTCGGGAAATTCTTCGCCGACGAACGCGGCGATTTCATCCAGCTCGGCGACCCAGCGGTAGGCTTTCGAATACATGCTGGGCACCTGGTTTGAGAGATAACGAAGGAGGTCGGGTCGGCTTTCGGCGAGCTCCGTTTTCAACGCCTCGGCCGAGCCGCCGCGGCTTGCAGCCAGCATCATGGCCGTGCCGAGCGCAGTGAATCCCTTGGTGATGCCGGCATAGGACATCTTGAGCGCCGATGCGGCTGTGATCGGGCCGTCGAGCACGCGCACAATCAACCCATAGTCATTGAGTCTTGCGACATCTTTAGCCGCCGGACCCGACGCATAAATTTTTGTGTTGGTGCTGCCGGGCTTCGGCGGCGGCCCGATGATACCGGCGCCGACGAAAGGACAGCCGGTCGTGGCGATCACATCGGCGATCTTCTGCATGGTCGGCGGGCTGACCGCATTGCATTCGAGATAGATCGGCTTTCTGTTGGCCGCGGTCAGGATAGGGGCGAGGCGGGTTGCGAGGCCGAACGCGTCGCCGGGTGGAACAATCGAGAGAAAAAAATCGGCTTCCGCGAGCATCCGTTCTTCCACCGGCTGCATGCCGGCCTCGCGGGCGCGTTTGATGCTTTCCTCGCTGCGGCCTGCAAGCGACGTCAGCACGGTGACTTTGTTCTCCGTCAGACGGCGGCCGATCCCGGCGCCCATATTGCCCGGCGCGATAACGGCAACGGTGGGGGTCGTGCTCACGATCCGGTGACTCCGCCGTCGAGATTGATGCT
>Ga0310906_10000440_pt1 | contig 10759 bp, 5 predicted proteins | sample C48D3metaG_FD_203749 | JGI IMG/M metagenome (GOLD analysis project Ga0310906, IMG submission 203749) | Lab incubated soil microbial communities from West Virginia University Organic Research Farm, Morgantown, WV, United States - C48D3 | ecosystem: Environmental > Terrestrial > Soil >...
CGACGATCCGTCAGTGCCGGACAACGTGATGAGCTCATCGCGCGCCGGCCACGAGGCGCGGTGGATCGATCCGGTGTTGGTCCACGACCAGACTTCCTCGCACGCAAACGAGAGATAGGGCGCCAGCAAACGCAGCAATACCGACAGGGCGAGCCGCATCGCCGTTGAGGCTGACGCCGCAGCCTCCGGTCCGAAATCGCCGTAGCGCCGCGACTTCGCCGCCTCGATGTAGTTATCGCAAAAGTCCCAGAAGAACGATTCGATCTTGGCGAGCGCCTTCGCGTACTCGTAATTCTCCAGCTCCGCGGTGGCCTCGTCGACCACGACCGCGAGGTTCTGCAACATGCCACGATCGAGCGCTTCGGTCACGGGCCCTTCCGGCTGCTCGCCGGCGAGCACGAACTTCGAAACGTTCAACACCTTCATCGCCAGCTTGCGGCCGATCTTCATCTGGCCGGGATCGAACGCCGTATCCACGCCCGGGCCGCCGCGCGCCGCCCAGTAGCGCACGCCGTCGGAGCCATGCTCCTGAAGCAGGGCCAGCGGCGTCACCACGTTGCCCTTCGACTTCGACATCTTCTTGCGATCCGGATCGAGGACGAACCCTGAAATCGCGGCATTGGTCCACGGCACCGATTCGTTTTCGAACTGCGCGCGCACCACCGAGGAAAACAGCCACGTACGGATGATGTCGTGCGCCTGGGGCCGCAGATCCATGGGGAACGTCTTCGCAAACAGATCCGGATCCGTTTCCCATCCGCTCACGAGCTGTGGTGTTACTGACGATGTCGCCCACGTATCCATGACGTCGGGATCGCCGGCAAATCCGCCGGGCTTGCCGCGTTGATTCGCGGAGTACCCATCGGGCACGTCCGTCGACGGATCGATCGGCAGGCGCGACTCCGGCGGCACGATCACATTCGTGTAGTCGACGCTCCCGTTGGCCAGAATCGGGTACCACACCGGGAACGGCACGCCAAAAAAACGCTGCCGGCTGATGCACCAGTCGCCGTTCAGGCCCTGCACCCAGTTCTCGAAGCGCGCCCGCATGTACTCCGGGTGCCAGCTGATTTCCTGGCCGCGCGTGATGAACTCGTCGCGGTAGTCGATGGTCTTGATGAACCACTGGCGGCTGGTGATGATCTCGAGCGGGCGATCGCCCTTCTCGTAGAACTTGACGTTGTGCGTGATCGGTTTCGGATCGCCCTGCAGATCGCCGCTCTCCTTGAGCAGCTCCGCGATCCTGGCTTGCGCCTTCTTCGCGGACAGGCCGGCGAGTTGATCGTAAGCGGCCTGCGCTTTCGCGGCGTCCGCGGATTCCCAACCGGGTTGTCCCCAGGTCACGGGCCCCAGCGTCCCGTTGGCTTGCACGATGGCGCGCACCGGCAACTTCAACTCGCGCCACCACGTGACGTCGGTGGTGTCGCCGAAGGTGCAGATCATCGCGATGCCGCTGCCCTTTTCCGGATCGGCCAACGCATGCGCCTTGACCGGCACCCGCACGCCGAATAACGGAGTGATCACGTGCGTATTGAATAGATGCTTGTAACGCTCATCGTCGGGGTGAGCGACGAGGGCCACGCATGCCGGGATCAATTCCGGCCGCGTCGTCTCAATCGCAACCGCCTGATCCCCGATCCCTGATCCCTGATCCCTGCGGAACAGTACCTTGTGATAGGCGCCCGGCTGTTCGCGATCTTCGAGCTCCGCCTGCGCGACCGCGGTGCGGAAATCAACGTCCCATAACGTCGGCGCTTCCACTTGATACGCCAGCTTCTTCGCGAGGTGGCGCAGGAACATGATCTGCGACGCGCGCTGCGCGTTGCGGCCGATCGTTGTGTAGGTCATCGACCAATCGACGGACAGGCCGAGATGGCGCCACAGCTGCTCGAACACTTTCTCGTCGGCGACGGTCAGCTTGAGACACAGCTCGATGAAGTTCGGGCGCGACACCGAGATCGGGTGCTTGTCCGGTTTCTCGGGCGGCGTGAAGCCGGGATCGTACGGGAGCGACGGGTCGCAGCGCACGCCGAAATAGTTCTGCACCCGGCGCTCGGTCGGCAGTCCGTTGTCGTCCCACCCCATCGGGTAGAAGACTTCCTTGCCGCGCATGCGCTGGAAGCGCGCGATGAAATCGGTGTGCGTGAAGGAGAAGACGTGGCCGACGTGCAGCGAGCCGCTGACCGTCGGCGGCGGCGTGTCGATCGAATAGATCTGCGGCCGCGACTTGCTGCGATCGAACCGATACGTGCCGTCGCGCTCCCAGCGCGCAGCAAGAGCATCTTCGAGGCCCTCTAATGCGGGCTTCTCGGGTACAGGCATATCTCTCTATTATTACTTTTTGTTCTTTGACTTGATGCGCTCGATCTCTTCGCGGACCAGGCGCTCGGACGTTTCGGAGACCACGGCGCGCAGGGTTTCGCGGACGAGACGCTCCGAGGTCTCGGACACGGCGCCCGGGACGCTGTCGCGGACGAGACGCTCCGACGCTTCGGTGACGGCCTTGTGCACGCCGTCTTTGACGAGCCGCTCGGAGGCTTCAGACACAGCCGCGTGAACACTGTCGCGCACGAGGCGATCGGAGGTCTCGGCCACAATCGTCGGAATCGAATCGCGCACCAGGCGCTCGGACATCTCGGTGACGACCATCGGCACGGTGTCGCGCACCAGGCGCTCGGACATGTCGCTGATGACCGACGGAGCGGTCTCGCGAACGAAACGCTCGGAGGCTGCGGCCACCACGTTCGGCACCGATTCGCGCACCAGACGTTCGGAGGCTTCGGCCACCACTCCCTGAACGGACTCGCGCACAACTCGATCGGAAGCTTCCCAGACCGCGAGCCCCACCGACTCACGCACGACACGCTCGGAGGCTTCGGCGACGACGCCGGGAGCCGTGTCGCGAACGAAGCGCTCGGTTGCTTCCGCCACCAGACCGGGCACTCTGTCGCGAACGAAACGATCAGAGGTTTCGGCCACGACCCCAGGAACGGCGTCACGAACGAGGCGTTCGGATGTTTCCGCAACGACGCCCTGCACGGCATCGCGAACGAAACGCTCGGAAGTTTCCACCACGGCTCCGGGAACGGCGTCGCGAACGAGGCGTTCGGACGCTTCCGTCACGACGCCCTGCACGGCATCGCGAACGAAACGCTCGGACGCTGCGGCCACGACTCCGGGCACGGTGTCACGAACGAGGCGTTCGGATGTTTCCGCGACGACGCCCTGTACGGCATCGCGAACGAAACGCTCGGACGTTTCGGCCACGACTCCGGGCACGGTGTCCCGAATCAGGCGCTCGGACGTTTCGGAGACCACCGCCGGAACGGCAGCGCGCACCAGGCGTTCCGATGCTTCGGCCACCGCCCCGGTCACGCTGTCGCGCATCGCGGCCAGGATCGCGTCCTTGAGCTGATCGGCAAAGGCGCCGCCGCTCAAGCGCTGTGTCACCCGTGAAGCGATCTGATCGATCAGCGCCTCGGTGATCTCGAGCTCGGGTGCCTTGTGGGCCTGGGGCGTTTTAGGTGCCTGAGGTGCCTGGGGTGCCTGGGGTGCGTGAGGTGCCTGGGGCGCGGGCTTGAAATCGTCGAGGCCGAAATCGAAGTCGGACGCCGGCGGAGGCGGCTCGACCTCGGGGAGATCGACGTCGTGAATCCCCATCTCCTTCGCGAGCTGTTTCTGTTCGAGCTGCCGTTCGGCGCGGGCCTTGTCGTCCTCGGCAAACCATTCATCGTCGACTTCGAACACCGAGCTTGGTGCCGGTGCCGGCGCCTTCGGCGGTCCCTGGAACTGCGGATCGCGCAAGTCGTCGGCGATCTCGCGCCGGCCGGCACGCGCGTCGGCGCGCGCCTGGCTCTCAGCACTGCCGAACCAGTCGTCATCGACCTCGAACACGGGATTGCCGGAGGGGCTGTTGCCGCTCGAAGGCCCGCGGCCTGGCGATCGCGGATCGGAGGGGCCGCCCGACTGGCCGATCGGGCCAGCGGGATTGCGAGTGGTCTTCGCGCCCGGCACGCGGCCAGAGAGCTGCTGATCGAGCGTATCGAACGCGGCGTCGAGGTTATCGCGATAATCGTTCGCGCCGCTTGCCGGCTTTTCGCCCGGCGCGGCTTTGGCCTCGATGCCGGATTGCTTGCGGAGCTCTTCCCACTTCGCCGGCGTGAGGGGCGTCGGCGTGCCGGCGCGCGGCGTCGCCGCCACCGGGACTCTCTTCTCCGCGGGAACGGCCGCAGGCGTGATCGAACGACCCGCCGGCGCCGGCGTCGCGTCGGATTTCAATCCCAGCAGTTCCTTCACTCTATTGATCACAACCGTTGGCTCTACCGGCTTCTCGAGGACGCCGTTCGCGCCGCACGAAGCGAGGCGCGTCTCGTCGATCGTCTCAAACGCGCCGGCCAACAACAGCACCGGCACCCTCTGCAACTCCGCTTTGGCCCGCATGAACTTCGCGAGGCCGTAGCCGCTGATCTGCGGCAACGTCGTTCCGGCCAGGACGATGTCGGGCCGCAGTTCCGCCATCTTCTCAATCGCCTGGTGTCCATCGGCGACGGTGACAACCTGGATCGTTTTGTCCCCGGCGAACGTCAGTGCGATCACCCGTTGGACAGTGATGTTGTCGTCCGCCAGCAGGATTGTTCGCATGGGCCGGGCTACCTCAGCGTATCGGCCTGACAGCGGTTGAAGAACAGCCTCCGCCCTCGCGTCGCGACGGCGGGACAAGTCATACCCGGGCCCGGACGTTGGCGGTGATGTAGTCGATGATGTGCTGCATCGGGGTGCCGGGAATGAAAATGCCCTTGATGCCCATCGCGTTCAATTTGGCGATGTCGACGTCGGGGATGATGCCGCCGATCACGACCTGCACGTCGTCAAGGCCCTTGTCCTTGAGCAGCTCCATGACGCGCGGGCAGATGTGCATGTGGGCGCCCGACAGAATTGACAGTCCGATGACATCGGCATCTTCCTGCAACGCCGCCGACACGATCTGCTCGGGCGTCTGCCGCAGGCCGGTGTAGATCACTTCCATGCCGGCGTCGCGCAACGCGCGCGCAATTACCTTGGCGCCGCGATCGTGCCCATCAAGTCCCGGTTTCGCGATGACGACTCGTATTTTCTGGCTCATTCGTTCCTGACAACCTGACTGCCCGACGACCTGACAACCTGCTAAATGACGGGCACTTCCTCGTACTCGCCCCACACTTCGCGGAGCGCGTCGCACATCTCGCCCACCGTCGCATACGCGCGCACGCAGTCGAGGAGCAACGGCATCGTATTGTCGCGGCCCTTCGCGCCGGCCTTCAACGCATCGAGCGTGCGGCGGACCTGGTCGTTGTCGCGCGAGCGCTTCAGCTCTTCGAGGCGCTGCAGCTGCAGTTCAGCGGTCGAGTCATCGATGTACAGGATCTCGATCGGCTTCTCGCCGGTCTGCACGAAGTCATTGACGCCGACTATCGTCTTCTCGCCGCGCTCGACCGCCTGCTGGAACTGATACGACGCTTCGGCGACTTCCTTCTGCGGGTAGCCGCGCTCGATCGCCTCGACCATGCCGCCCATGCGATCGATCGTGTCCCAGTAGGCCAGCGTGCCTTCTTCCATCTCGCGCGTCAGCCGCTCGATGAAATACGAGCCGCCCAGCGGATCGACGACGTTGGTGACGCCGGATTCGTGGGCGATGATCTGCTGCGTGCGCAGCGCGATGGTCGCGGTCTCCTTCGTCGGCAGGGCCAGGGCTTCGTCGAGCGAGTTGGTGTGCAGCGAATTGGTGCCGCCGAGGACGGCCGCCAGCGCCTGCAGCGCGGTGCGGACGACGTTGTTGTACGGCTGCTGCGCGGTGAGCGACACGCCCGCGGTCTGGGTGTGAAAACGCAACTGCCAGGAGCGCGGGTTCTTCGCGCCGAACCGGTTTTTCATCGCCTCCGCCCACAGCTTGCGGGCGGCGCGGTACTTCGCGATCTCCTCGAAGAAATCGCTGTGCGAATTGAAGAAGAACGACAGGCGCGGCACGAAGTCGTCGACGTCCAGCCCGGCATCGACGCCGTACTGCACGTACTCGAGGCCGTCGCGCAGCGTGAACGCCAGCTCCTGGAGCGACGTCGAGCCCGCTTCGCGGATGTGATAACCGCTCACCGAGATCGTGTTCCACTTCGGCACTTCCTTCGCGCAGAACGCGAAGACGTCGGTGATCAGCCGCATCGACTGGCGCGGCGGGAAGATGTATTCCTTCTGGGCGATGAATTCCTTGAGGATGTCGTTCTGAATCGTCCCCGAGATCTTCTGCCAGTCGGCGCCGTGCTGCTCGGCGACAACGAGATACATCGCGAAGATCATCGAGGCCGGCGAGTTGATCGTCATCGACGTCGTGATCTTCGGATCGTCGAGCGGGATGCCGTCGAACAGCCGCTCCATGTCCTTCAGCGAGACGATGCTGACGCCGCACTTCCCCACTTCGCCGAGCGAGAGCGGGTGATCGGGGTCGCGGCCCATCAAGGTCGGCAGATCGAACGCGACGCTCAGGCCGGTGCCGCCGGCGGCGATCAAATCCTTGTAGCGCTGATTCGTCTCTTCGGGCGAACCGAAGCCGGCGAATTGCCGCATCGTCCAGAGCTTGCCGCGATAGCCGGTCGGATGGATCCCGCGCACGTACGGGAATTCGCCGGGGTTCGCAATCTCGGCGTCGTAGTCGATGCCCGCCACGTCTTCGTTGGTGTAGAGGCGTTCGATCGGGCGGCCCGAGATGGTCGTGAACGGACCCTTGCGCTCGGGGGATTTCTTCAGGGTCGGCTCGAGGACCTCCCGCTCCCAGCGCGCTTTCTTGGTGTCCGCGCGATCGGCAACGCTTTTCATACTGCCCCTAATTATAAGACCCGCTTACGCTTTCCTGACGGTTTCGCAAGCCACAGCGAGGCCTCCCCGTAACGGCTTACGCCGCGGAGGCGGGCCGGCCCGCGCGCTGATTTGACTTCGCGAAACGATACCAAAAACTGATGGCACGGATAGCGAATTGACATTACGCGGCAGAGACGGTTACTTTTGATCGTTTGGACTTCTCGGGATTGGCGCTGCAGGATCACACTTTCGTCGCGAGGACTTGATGGCCGCACACGGTACGTTGTTCAGCGGGATGCTCGAGGAATTCGAAGGAGCCGCCCGCATTCTCAATCTCGAGCCGGGCATCTGGCAGATGCTCACGCATCCCAAGCGCCAGATCATCGTCTCCTGCCCCGTCCAGATGGACGACGGTGAGATCCAGGTCTTCACCGGCTACCGCGTGCAGTACAACGTGACGCTCGGTCCCGCGAAGGGCGGCATCCGGTATCACCCCGACGTCACGCTCGACGAGGTGACGACGCTGGCGGCGTGGATGACGTGGAAGTGCGCGGTCGCGCAGCTGCCGTTCGGCGGCGGCAAGGGCGGCGTGATTTGCGATCCGACGAAGATGTCGAAGCGCGAGCTCGAGGCGCTGACCCGGCGCTACACCGCCGAGATCATCGACGCGATCGGCCCCGATAAGGACGTGCCCGCGCCCGACGTCAACACCAACGAGCAGGTCATGGCGTGGATCTCCGACACCTATTCCATGCACGTCGGCCACAGCTCGACGTCCGTCGTCACCGGCAAGCCGATCGAGATGGGCGGATCGCTCGGCCGGCGCGAGGCGACGGGCCGCGGCGTGATGATCGTGGCGCGCGAAGCGGCGAAGCATCTCGGGTTCGAGCTCAAGGGCTCGCGCGTCGCGGTGCAGGGCTTCGGCAACGTCGGCGGCATCGGCGCGCAACTGATGGCCGAGCAGGGCGCGAAGATCATCGGCGCCACCGACTGGAAGGGCGGCGTCCAGAACGACAAGGGCCTCGACATTCCGAAGCTGCAGGAATGGGTCGCGAAGAACAGGACCGTCGCCGGATTCCCCGGCGGTGAGCCGCTCGGCCAGCAAGACCTTTTCAAGCTCAACGTCCACATCCTCGTCCCGGCCGCGCTCGAGAAACAGATCACCGAAGACAACGTCAACGACATCAAGGCCAGGCTGATCGTCGAAGGCGCCAATGGCCCGACGACGCCGGGAGCGCACAAGATCCTGCACGAACGCGGCGTGTTCGTGGTGCCCGACATCCTGGCGAACGCCGGCGGCGTCACCACGTCATATTTCGAATGGGTGCAGGATCGCCACGGCTACTTCTGGACCGAGAAGGAAGTGAACGAGCGCCTCGAGGCGAAGATGTGCGAGGCGTTCAACGTTGTGCTCGAGACGTCGCTGAAGTACAAGGTCGACATGCGCGTCGCCGCCTACATCGTCGCGATCAATCGGGTCGCGACGGTCACCAAGCTGCGCGGAATGTACGCGTAGGAAGAATCTCGGATCTCGGATCGGGCGGATCTCGGATTATCTTTCGATCTTCAAATAATCCGAAATCCACTCGATCCGAGATCCGAGATCGTCAGGAGCTCAAACGGAACGCGATGAGCTCCGTGACTGGTTTGTGGCCTTCACTGTTTCCGGTGATCTCGAGCAGGTATTGTCCGGGCGCGAGGCTCGCCAGCGCGAAATCGATCGAGTGCGTCTGCCCGCCGTCGGCCGGCGCGGTCACCGGCAGATCCGTCATCTTCGTGCCCTGCTGATTCAGCAGCTGCGCCGTCACGGTGGTCGGCGCATCCGCGGGCGCGTAGGCATCCAAACGCACGAGCAGGCGATCGGTCCTGCGGAATTCGCGAATCGCCACGGGCGGGGGCGGCAGGCCGCTGGTGAGAGACGTGAACTCGCGCGCGTTGCGCGCGAACCAGACCATCGGCGTGCTGAGAATCACATCGGACGACGACAGATCGGGGATCACGAGATCGCGATCTTCGGTGTCGAGTGTGCCGGTGCCATCGCCCTCGATGGTCAATCGCATCTGGAGCTTGCCCGGCGGCGCCTGGAACCGAATCATCCCGCCGTTGCCGGGAGTCGCCAGCGCCTCCGGCACTTTTCCTCGATAGACGATGTCGCCTGACGCGGCGGTCGCGAGCACGGTCACCCGCCGCGGCGCGTCGCGCGTGACGCCCGGCGTCGGCGGCAGCGGCTCCCACAACAGGGTGACGCGCGTCTTGCCGTCCTGTCCCTTGTCGTTGCCGATCCAGGTGCGGATGTAGCGGCGATTGGTCATCGGCGCCAGCGTGGCCAGCGCCTTGGTAATATCCGCGGGCGGTCCAGGCTTCGGTCCCGCCACCGCGCGTTTGGCGTCCTCCGCGGAATAGGCCCAATACCCCTGACGATGCCTGACCTGGAGGCCGGATCGCTTGACGCGCACCCTGATCGAATGGAACTTGCCGTCGGTCGGCGCGAGCGTGGAATTGTAGCCGACCAGGTAATAGGCGCTCGAGTCTTTGATGATCTGCTTCATGCCGGCGGCGAGGTCGTTCCGGTTCACGATGGCGCGGCCATCGGTGTTCTCCGCCAGCTCGCGCAGCGTATCGATCGAGGCATTGAGATACGACTGGCTCGTGCTCTGCGAGATGTTGACCGACATGTCGAAGGCGCCGGTCGCCAGGCCGCGCGGATCCACGGCGTAGATGGCGGTGTTGTTGCGGTTGCACGCGTCCCACACATCCTGGAGTTCACGCTGCATGTCCATGCCTTGCGAGAACTGGACGCGGTCCTCCATGATGTTGTTGTCGGCGGCGAACGGATCGCGCGTGCCGCCCCCGACGCCGGAGACTCCCGACACGCCGCCGGGCAGACTGCTGCGCATCTGCGGCGGCAGCGTCGCGTTGAAGCCCTCGCTCAGAAGAATCAGCGACTTGCGGCCTTCGCGCAGCGCGCCGAGCTTGGTGCACAGGCCGCGGATCGCGCCGAGCGTCACCTGCCGGCGGATGATCTCGATGGCGTCGGGCGTGAGCTTGTAGACGTAATTGTTCTCGACGGCGTTAATCGGCTCGTATTTGTACTTGCGGCCCTCGAACTTCTCGACCGCGTTGATGATGCCCTGGTGGTTCCGCGTCAACACTGCCGCGTCGACGGGCGTCAGCGGGTACATCACCGTGGCCAGATCGCTCGGCGCCAGCTGGTTGGCGATGAAGTCGATGACCGGCTTCCGCATCACCATGCTGCTCTCGCGCAGGACGTGATAGTCATCGAGGAAGAACGCGAAGATGCGCGAGTTCTCGTCGGCGGCCGCGATCTCTTCGTCGTTGCGCGTGCGCAGCGCGCGCTGGGTGTACGACGGCTGCGTGGTGGTGTCGATCTTGATCAGACGGAAGGTCTCGGCCTTCTGCGGCTTGCCGTCTTCCTGGATCTCGAAATCTTCGAGCTTGAGATCGGTGACGGGATTGCCCTGCTTATCGGTGACGATGACGTCGACGCGGACGGTGTTGATGCCGGTGCGGAAAATCGGCTGGTCGGGCGCGGTCGGCGGCTGCGTCGGCGCGGGCTTGTCCTGCGGTTTGTCCTGCGGGTCCGCCGTAGGCATGGCGGAGGCGGACGCGCGCACACCGGCCACCCCGGTCAACAAAACCAGGGCGGTCGCGAGCAACACCCGAGGCAGCGTCATGCGCATGGTCACGTCGATGATAGCATTGACGTTTTCCGGGCTGATTTGGCCGCGGAGCCTCCGACTTTCTTCGTTTTTCTGCAGGGATCAGTAGATGAGTCAGACCATGACCGCCATGCCCGCATTGACGCGGCTGGCCGAGGACGAAGCGATTTTTCGCGACAGCGTCTACGAGTTCGCGGATCGCGAAATCCGCCCGCTCGCCCGCGAAATGGACGAGCACGCGAAGTTTTCACCGG
>Ga0310906_10000441_pt1 | contig 10734 bp, 9 predicted proteins | sample C48D3metaG_FD_203749 | JGI IMG/M metagenome (GOLD analysis project Ga0310906, IMG submission 203749) | Lab incubated soil microbial communities from West Virginia University Organic Research Farm, Morgantown, WV, United States - C48D3 | ecosystem: Environmental > Terrestrial > Soil >...
TTTTTGAACCAACCTCAAATTTTTGAGCTACCACACATTGTCTTACCAAGTGATAAGGATAATCAAGATTGAGGTGAGATTTGGGATCAATCAAACCTGAAATCGAAAACAATTTTCCAAATTTGACAATTACGTGTCTAATTTGCAAAGGGTCGACGATTAACATAGAATCATCAATATTAGATTTTTCAGTACAATGTCTAATTTGCAATAGTAATCACCTTTTTGAATCAGCAAGTGCTTGAGGATTGAGGTCATCTGCAGCTAAATTCTTATCAATCCTTAAAACAGATTTAGCCATTTCACCTGATGCTTCCAATGCCATTGTTTTTACCAAAACTGGATCCAAAACACCTTTAGAAACCATATTTACAATTTCACCACTGTCGATATCAACTCCATAGCCATCTGGGGAAGCCTTAGCATTCATTACTTTTTCTAAACCGTTAAATCCAGCATTTGTTAATATTTGTCTCATAATACTTTCGAGTGCAGATGTTACCACTTCTAGGCCTACTTGCTCTAATCCACTGAGTTTGAGTTTTTTAATTTTTTCAATTATATGCAATTCGGCAGCACCACCACCTGGAACAATTCCATAATTTAATGCAGCTTCTGCAGCATTGATTCCATCAATTGTTGATCTCCATCTCTCTAACGATGTTTCTTTCGTAGAACCTGATATCAGCACAGTGATGATCTTCTTTCCTCTTCCATTTTCCAAATATATTATACCGTTATCCTCATCCTCGTATATTTTCTCAGAAACACCAAGGATATCTTTATTTTTTAGATCATCTAGTGTTCGCACTGGTTTTGCACCCGTATATCTTGACAAATATTCTATTTCTTCATTTGAAATGTGGACCGCAAATAATCCCTTTGATACAAAAAGATCTTCGACTATTTGATCCACTTCAGGTGAAGCAATAAAAAGAGTATTTGCTCCCGTTTCAACTATGGTATCAACAATTTTTTTTGATTTTTCCAAACGATCTTTTTCCATAGTAAGAATATCTTGATATTTACTATTTTCTTTGATCCACGACTCTTTTACGGGTTTTAAATCCAATCTCAGAATTAGAATTTTCGAATTTTCAACTTTGCTTGGAAGTTCTGGATCTATTCTTTTTCTCTCCAAAACAATGCCATTAAAAATTTTATCCTCAATGTCTACTCTTCTTATTACCTGTACTGCCTTATCAAAATCATATAATCCGTTGTAAATCGCATCTTTTCCCACGGTACGTAACGCATTAACTACCAACGTATGCAATACTCGACCATCCAATTTTGATGACAAGCTCGTTTTTACGATTTGATCGAGTTCAGGAGCATCAAGGTTTATCTTTATGGCACTTTTTTTTAGCAATTCGCATGAATGTTTTATACCACTTTCAATGCCTTCAACGACCTTAGTAGGATGCACCGCAAGTTCACGAATTAATCTTTTACCTTCTTTAATCATCTCGGCTGCCAAAATTACAGCCGTTGTTGTTCCATCGCCTACTTTTTGTTCTTGTCTTTCTGCAATTTCTACTATCATTCTTGCGACAGGATGAATTGCTCTCAACGAAAGTAATATGGTAACACCGTCGTTAGATACATGTCTATTCATTGATTGATCGATCAAAAGTTTATCCAACCCTTTTGGTCCTAGGGTGGTTCTCACCGTTTCAGCTACGGCCATTACCGCGTTTGAATTAGACTCTAAAGCATTGAATTCAATATTTTCAGCTATTGGTTTCCAAACTCCAAAATTTTGTGGCGAAGACATATTTTTTAAAATTAAAGACCAAGAGATAAATGTATCAGAAATATTAATGCGGAATAGAAATTAAAGAAACTTTAGAAAAAAAGAAGGCTGGGAAGAACCCTTATGCCATAAAGTATCTTTGTGCTAAAGTTAGTTCCTTTGCGGGATCAACAGTAGCGATCTGCCCGTCAATCTTTACTTCATATGTCTCATGATCTACAGTAATTTCTGGTGTTTTATCATTCCACAGCATGTCTTTCTTTCCTATACTTCTGCAGTTTTTAACAGCCAATGTAGTTTTTTCTAATCCTAGTTTCTCAGGAACACCAAGATCTAATGATTTTTTTGACATGAAGGTAAAAGAAGTCTTCTTTACAGCACGCCCCATGGCACCAAACATTGGTCTATAAAAGACCGGTTCTGGTGTTGGCAAAGAAGCATTTGGATCGCCCATGATAGACCAAGCAATAAATCCACCCTTAAAGACCATTTTTGGCTTTGCGGCAAAGAAAGCATTGTTGTACATGACTATATCAGCATACTTTCCTACTTCAAGAGATCCAAGATAGTCTGCGACACCATGAGTTATGGCAGGATTAATGGTTGTTTTTGCAATATAGCGCTTTGCTCTTAAATTGTCGTTGTCTCCTTCCTCATCTTTTAGTTTTCCTTTCATTTTTTTCATTTTGTCGGCAGTTTGCCATGCACGAATTACAACCTCTCCAATTCTACCCATAGCTTGACTGTCTGATGAATACATACTAAGAACTCCCTCATCATGCATTACATCCTCGGCTGCAATTGTTTCGGCTCTAATTCTAGAGTCTGCAAAAGCGACATCTTCTGCAACACCAGGGTTAAGATGGTGACAAAACATGAGCATATCAAGGTGTTCATCAATAGTATTAACAGTAAATGGCCTTGTAGGATTGGTTGAAGAGGGTAAAACGTTTGCTTCTGCTGCGATGGCAAGTATATCTGGAGCGTGACCACCACCTGCTCCCTCTGTATGATAGCTGTGGACAACTCTTCCATCGATGGCATTAACGGTATCCTCTAAATAAGCACATTCATTTATGGAATCAGTGTGTATTGCAACTTGAACATCAGTTAAATCAGCAGCACGAAGTGATGCATCCAAAACAGCAGGAGTAGTTCCCCAATCTTCATGATCTTTTAGTCCACAAACACCGGCTTCGATTTGTTCCATTTGTGTGGCTAACGACGGATGAGAATCATTGCCTTTGCCCAAAAATCCATAATTCATTGGAATGTCCTCTACGGATTCTAACATCCTACTAATGTTAAATGTACCTGGAGTACATGTAGTAGCATTAGTACCATCTGCAGGACCAGTACCACCACCTATCATATTACATATACCATTACTGATTCCATCTATGTACTGCTGAGGAGAAATCATGTGAATGTGAGTATCAAAGTGTCCTGGAGTACAGATTGTGTGTTCACCAGCTGTTGCCTCAGTGCATGCGGATACGATTAGGTTTCTATCAACACCATCCATTACTAATGGATTTCCGGCTTTTCCGATACCTGCAATTTTACCATCTTTAATACCTATATCACCCTTCACTATCCCAATCACAGGATCAAGCACTACAGCATTTGTGATAACATAATCCAAAGCACCTCCTGCACTGGTAACACCAGGTGTTTGAGCTTGACCATCCCGGAGTGTTTTGCCTCCTCCAAATACACATTCATCTCCATGGGTTATGAGATCCTTTTCAATCTCAATTAAGAGATCTGTATCGCCTAAACGAATCTTGTCGCCTGTAGTTGGACCAAAATGATCAGTATATTGTTTTTTTGTTACTTTTAAGACCAATAATATCCTCTCCTAATTACCCATTCCTTTAAAACCAAAGAACTTGGCTTTTTCCATTGCAGATTTGTTTATATTTGTTGATCTCATGCTTCCATTTGTTAAACCATTAAATCCAAAGCAAACTTTTGAACCTCCAAATTCACACAATTCTACTTCCTTTGTATCACCTGGCTCAAATCTGACTGAAGTGCCAGCTGTTATGTTTAATCGATAACCAAATGCTTGCTCTCTTGGAAAATCAAGAACTTTGTTGATTTCAAAGAAGTGTGTATGAGACCCTATTTGACATGGTCTGTCACCAGTATGCTTTACAGTAATCTTTATGGTTTTTCTGTTTTCGTTGCAAGGTACATCGCCTTCAGATAAAACATATTCTCCTGGAATCATTATAAATTAAAACCTCCGTATAAATTCAATTTAGAAATAATCTTAATTGTCATTCATAACTCACCTATTGAACTGGATCATGAACTGTAACTAATTTTGTCCCGTCTGGAAATGTAACTTCCACCTGTACTGTATGTATCATCTCAGGCACTCCCTCCATAACATCCGCTCGTTTTAAAATATTTCTTGCAGACGTCATTAATTCGGCGACTGATTTTCCTTCTCGTGCTCCTTCTACAACAAAATTGGCTATATAAGCAATTGATTCAGGATAATTTAGTTTTACTCCTTTCTGTTTTCTTCCCTCGGCAATTTGTGCTGCCGTCCAAATCATCATTTTTTCAATCTCTCTTGGGGCTAACATCATGTTTAATTCACATATAACAAACCTAGTGAGTTATTTTAAAATTCAAAATAATAATCAATATATATGAACAATTACCATTATCAGATATTTAGTCGATGTCGACTAAATCGAATGTCAGTAGTCAGAAATTTTAACAGGTAAACATGTCTTTAACCAATATAATGTTTTGTCATAGGGACCGTTTTTGCCAGTTGAAAGTCTGAATTCATATTTTTCCTTCACTGTATGAATGACAAGGACATTTTCATTTATAGCGGTGCCAAGCATATTAGAAATCAAAGTTCTGGTATCAGGGTAAAATACCATTTTTTTTATATCAGGGTATTTGATAGAAAATTCGTTAGACATTTTTGATCCTGCTGCTGCTGAATCTTGTTCTTTAGAAATAAATGAATCCTTTATCTTAATATCAGAGAATTTTATTTTTTCAGACAGAACATAATAAAGATACGGCCCAATTCCAGCAACAAAACCCGGATCTGTCATTTTTCGTAGCACATTTTTTTTAAACATGATAATTCTAGTCGGAGTAAATGTAAGAAGATAGTCAATCTTCATAGGTTTGCTTTTAATATATCCCGAAAGCCTCAACACAATAGGTTCGATATTTTGAGCAAGCATCAAATCATACAACTTCTTGATTTTTTGACTATCTGACATTTTTGAACTGGATTTGATTTTTTTCAGATTTATTTCAAGCTCGGACAATACAGTATTAAGATAAAAGATGTAAAATATTACTTTAATTGAATGATTTTAAGACGACTAATTAGTTCAAGTCGGGAAATTCAAGAACAGATAAAACAAAAGAAAATGAAAATTTAGTTGAGCTGCTGATCGGTTGGTTTGTGAGAGTGTGGGTTGGTAGGTCCTGGATAAAACTGGACTATCCTGCCCTAGACCATCCTATCCCTGCGGGTATGTTATAGAATCCGAAAATAGCGATCATGTAAACCCATGCAGTGAATACAAATGGTCCCGTAAGTGCAGGTAATCCCCATTGGCCAAAGAACTTTTGGAGAGCAGGCATTACCACCACGGAACAGGTTACTGTGGCAAGAATCGCCAGTAAGAACGACTGTGGGGTAAGAGGCACAAAACTAGTTAATGCGATCATTACCAGGACCTGATTAAACCCATGCAAACCAATTCTAGTCTCATGAGTAGGTAACTTCATCACTATGGATAAAGCAGCACCAATAGCGGATCCTATTAAGGCCATAACTCCAGCAAGATATAACGGCGAATATTCATTCCATCCTGATGTATACGCGTTTGTAAATAAACCTCTGTCCTGAACACCAGCTATAAATGGGGCCAATTCAAATGCCAAAGTCAGACCTACGACCCAGAAAACACCAGTCTTCCAATTCTCCACAAAGGTAACCTGAGATACACCTTTGAGAGTAGAAATGATGAATTCTTTGGCGGTCCATTTGAAGTTCTCAGGCACTAATTGGACAGGATTATCACTTCCGGGAATTTTGTCCTCTTTAACAGCAGGAGGCGTTTCGGGCCAAACATCATGTCCATATCGTTTACTTGCATACATCATAGCCCAAGTAGTGAAGATAAACGAAGATGTAAATCCAGGGATTGCCACAGCATTAGTAACACCGGGCGCCTGTGGACTAAATATATCTCCCATAAAATGTGAGAACGCCATCCAAGCTACTGCGGTTATGACTGCTCCAAATAGCGAGAGTGTCAATGTCACCCTATTGGCTTTTACAAATGGTCCAGACCAGAAGGCCATTCCAGTTAATATGGAATTGTATCCAAACAACCCAAAGGTAACTAGTCCATAATCGGCACCCAGTAGTAACGCAGTTGCTGCACCAATTAATCCTGCTGCTACCATCATGATACCTGCTTTGCGTGAAGCTATGAGGACACCTGCAAGAATAAAAATACCAGTTACTGGCGAACTGAATAAAGGAACTTCAGAGATGCCATTAAACAGTATATAGAAGAAATCTAGAAGGGGGTCTCCTGACGAATATGTTGCTGACGCCATACTAGGATTTTGTACAGGTATAGTTTAACGATTTGTATTGAATATCGGTTTATTAATCAACATAAACCTTAGTCCCACAAATTAATTTAGTAATAATACGGGTTTGTTAGATTCAGAAAGAATTTTCCTTGTTACATGTCCAAAGTCATCAGAATTTCCTAATCCTTTTGTTCCTAGAACTATGAAGTCTACATTCAAGTCATTGGCAGTTTTAATAATTTTATTAGCAGGGTCCCCTATTTTCACAACTCTCTCACATCTTTTAGAATTCTTTATAAGGATACTAGATAACATTAGTCGTCCTTCTTTTTCAACTCTTTTCATTAGCTCAGTATCGTACTCAGTATCTTGTTCGTAGTCATCAGGCCATTCAATTATATGTACCACATAAATTATAGAGTCGGCTTGGAAAGCATGACTAGCATAATCTAATGCTCTTATTGAGGATGTGGAACCATCAACAGCGACTAGAATTCGCTTAAAACTTGTATTGACAGGATTTTCAGAGGGATTGTTTTTGGACATAGAAAATTTATGGTCATAATTTCTAATTTGAAATTTTGATCTGATAATAAACAAAAGATTTGATAAAACAATTGAAATTTCTCGTTTTGATTCAATAATAGGTTTTACTATAAGAAAACATGCTGCAGATATTGTCCAGACAATACTTAGTAAAATCCAAAACAAGAAAAACTCGTAGGAAAATATATACCCAGAAAAAAACAATGGTAATGGCCATATAACAACCAAAATGAGTGTAAAAAAGATTCCGTATTTGTACCCAAAAATAGTTCTCTTCTTTAAAAACGATTCATCATTATCTTCTTTTATCAAAGATCTGATTCTTTCCTCTACAACTATGATCCGTTGCTTCGTAATGTTGAAATTAAAGTTGTCTGGTCTAATTAAACTCCCTAAAATAACTAGAACAAATCCAGATACAAATGATGTTAAATTGCCCAACAAGAGAGGAATATCATGACTGGTAGAAGCTACCGAGATATTCCCATACAAAGAAAAAGCCGAAAAAAGCCATACAATAACACCCAGCAAAAGCCCACACAATGCTGAAAAAGAAGCAGAGATCTTGTTGGTTTTTTTCCATATCAAAGACAAGGATATAGGCCCTACGGCCGAGCCTATAAGAATACCCATTGATAAATAAATGTACTGTAGGCTCAATCCTATGTGATATAGGGATAAGGAAAGTACGCCTATGCCGAATCCAAACATCAAAACAGAATATTTTGAAACACGCATTAATTGCCTACCAGACGCCGATGGTTTGAAATAGGTTCTATAAACATCAAATGTAAATAGAGAAGAGAACGCGACAAGTTCTGCTGATCCCGCGCATGTTACTGCGGTAAATAACATAGTCAATATTAGAATACCACCTACTTCTCCTAAGAGAGTAGAGATCGTTATAGGTGCAACCAATCCATGACTAACTTCTAAAGGAGAGAGATCTAAATGCATTGCAATACCCGCGAGTCCTAAAGAAGTTGCAAGGGCAAACGGAATAGCAAACCAAGCCAGTCCACCTATGAAAAATCCTTTTATTAGAGATTTAGGTCGTGCTGCAATAGCCCTCTGCCAAAAGGCCTGATCCACAAAAACTGTTCCAAAATTTCCAATTATATTGATAATACCAAAAATAAGGGCTCCAATCGAAGCCAAAGTTAAGAATGAACCACCCGAGTTTCCTTCTACAGGATTAAGAGTACTTGCTAATTGTAGGCCTTCAAATAATCCTGTTATTCCCCCTATGTGTGGATTGAAGAAATAAATACCCACTACTAAAATCAGAATCACTATAAAAATAAATGAGGTATTTAGATAGTCTGCAAAGAAAGTGGCCTTCAAGCCTCCAAAATAAGTATACATCATTATGCTCAAAGGTATTATAAAACAAGCTATTGCAATGTCAATTCCCGTTAGAGCATTCAAGGCTACGGCCCCACCTAACACAAGCATAGCCATAACGATGGAATTGGCCAGTAATGCAAAAAGCAAGAATACCTTGTGACCAAACTTTCCTAATCTAAGGTACAGAAATTCTGTAAAAGTATGAGAAGAGGGAGCTCGCTTTTTTAACTCAAGAGCAACCACAGCAAAAAGAATGATTTGTATACTTGCTCCGGCAGCGTACCAAAATGGGCCACCTATACCATATTTGTACGCGACAGTGGATGATTCTAAAAGCGTTGCAGCCCAAATCCAGGCAGATATTACAGATGATGCCAAAAGGCCACTTTTAATACTCCTCCCGGCTGTGGAAAACCACTCAAATGTTTTTCTTGTCCCAAGCCATTTGGTATCCACAAAAATGAGCAACAATACGATAGCAGTCATTATCAGACCACCCCCGATGAAGATCAGGTAACCTGTTTCATCAGAGAGGATGAATGACAATTAATTGTTAAAATTGAAATGATTTATTTAAATTAATATTATATGGATGTATTTTTTATCAAGTCTTATAACTTAAATTGTTGTAGAATTACATTGAAATTAAAATTCTAAACTATAAATAATTAGACCAATTATTTCGTAATATTAAATCAATGATAGATCCCATAGATGAGTTAATTCTTTCTGCTTTGAGTAAGGATGCCAAACAGGATTTGAATGAAATTTGGGATTTCTTAAGAAATTATGGACATGATTTAAGTTTGGAGGAGATAGATTCCCGCATAAAAACACTCGAAGATGAAAAAATAATTTCAAGATATACAATTTCGATCGACACCAAAAAATTACGACATAGAATAATCAGAGTAGTTTTGGTAACTTTTAGGCCCTCACAGCACTTGGGAAGTCGAGTAGAAGGATTGAAGAAGTATCTTCGTGATGCGCCGTTTGTCTTATTTTCAGGAAAAACAAGGGGTGGATATGACTGGATCACAATTCAAGTATTTTCATCGCCCGAAGTTGCTGACGAGGAGAGCGATATTTACAGAAACTTGTTTGGAGACATAATCCAAACCTACGAAGTATATGATTTTTCCCCTCTAAAGGAACCTACATTTAATGCTTTTACCTATACGGATAAAGAATATAAAAAATTCTTGAATGAATGGATGCCTCCATTTCTTGGAAGATAATAGTAGGTGGAAGATTCAAATAATTATTTCGGGTTATTTTAGATATCTTGTAGGTTTAGTTATTTTTAAGTTTTTAAATCTAATTGTATCATCGATTAACGAGTGAATTTTAAGACGCAAGTCCATCAAAAAGCTTATGATATCTGTACTTTGACTTGGTTCAAAATTTAGCTGAACTTCCTCTATTATACTATCTAGTCTAGCAAGAGTAATTTTTAAAGCAAGGGAAGTTTTCTTTGTTATTTTAAGTGTTTTTATATTCTTAAAATTAATATTTTCGTTTGCAATTAATTCCAAGTCGTCACCTGATATACCTTGTTTGGAAAATACAGCTTTTACCTCTCTAATTTGTCGAATGGTTAATTCATTTTCTATAATATGATCTGTAAAATGAATAATCTGATTCGGCGAAACAGTAGTTAGTTCCAAGGCTTGACTTACACTCAACTTGTTTAGCATTATTTTTTCTTTGACATCCTGTGGAAGTTTTAAAAGTTGAATCCTGTGTGAAACATACTCCTCACTTTTACCTATTTTTTTAGCCAGTTCAGTAACACCTCCCCAGCCCAGGTCTTGGACATATTTCCTAAAAGCCTCTGCTTCCTCAAGTGCACTCATCGATTTTCTCTGAATGTTTTCCGTTAATTGAATTTCAAATGCTTGTTTGTCATTCATTTCCCTTATTTTGCACGGGATATGACGCCACCTAAGAGACTTGCATGCATAAAAGCGCCTGTGGCCAGCAACTATTTCAAAGTTATTTTGATAAGGACGTATCAAAATGGGTTGGAGTAACCCATGCTCTTTGATACTCGAAACGAGTGATTCTACTTCTTGATAATCATTAAACTTATCTCTAATTGAAAACTGTGATGGGCGAATCATTTTTATTTCAATATGTTCCACTATACTGGTATCGAAGGCATGCATAATTTAAATAAATTAATCTAATACTTATATGTTTTTATCTCATCTATTTAAATCTTATACAAAATCTAAAAAAAATTGTAAATACCATAATTTTGTGATTAATGCTATAAATTATTTATATACACATGTATGCCACAAGGAATAGGTATAATAATAAAGACTTTTCTCTCTAGTGAATTTCAACCCCATTTCCTGAATAAGTATTTGGTTCTAATATATAGAGCAAGGATTAAGATTCTTCAGAGATCTTAAATCCATTAGCTGTTATTACACTTTTAATGCGATAAGATCTTACTACTACTAAGAACAAAAATCTAA
>Ga0310906_10000450_pt1 | contig 10644 bp, 8 predicted proteins | sample C48D3metaG_FD_203749 | JGI IMG/M metagenome (GOLD analysis project Ga0310906, IMG submission 203749) | Lab incubated soil microbial communities from West Virginia University Organic Research Farm, Morgantown, WV, United States - C48D3 | ecosystem: Environmental > Terrestrial > Soil >...
AGGCAGAGAAATTTAATTTGCTTCAATTGATGCGAAAATGGTCAAATAATCAATTATTCTTAAATTATAAGACTAATTGAATTTATTCATTGGAATTTCATCTTTACTAATTATAGTTTCTTTGGATACTATTTTTGAAGGATATTCTAAAAATTTTGCATTTTTTTGTCAGACTCATATCATCTAAATCTGCACTACTCCCCCATCAACAAACAACTCTATCGGTGTAATGTAACTACTATCTTCTGAAACAAACAATAAAAAAATTAATAGTATAACTCTAATATACTGAGATATGCAAATCAATTATTTTTGAGTAAGTTATTTCATTATTATATCTTGCACTAACTGTCAGAGTATAATTTCCTGGAACAACAGTTTCAGTGGGACTGATATATAATGTTGTTTTGAGTGGCAGTAAAGATGATATCGGAAGGTCGGATACCGAAAATGTGCGTTTGTCAAAATTGCTGGTAAGATTCCATAACTGACCATTTTTGGCAATTGAAGATGTTGCAAACATGGTAATATTGAACGGTTTATCTGACAAATTGTCAAAAGACGACATTTTCGATGATGATTCATAACCATTGTAAGAGGAGATATCATCTGAATTGTTTAATTTGTTTCGAGAAACAAACACATCCACAGAATCTCCTATGTTTGCCTTGCTATCGATAATTATCTTATCTTTTGAAGTAGATAGCGAAATGGGTATGTTATTCATGTTCTCCTTTGAAATACGTCCGATTTTATTTTCAGTCCATTCTGTAAACCACACAGAACCATTATTGTCAATTGTGAACTTGAGAGGATTAGACGTGTTACCCCATGCAATGTTTCTTGTCGCTATATGATACTCAATCAATGTCTTGTTTTTTATGTCGTATTGAGCTATTGCATTTCCCTCATGTTCGTTAAACCATATCTTACCATCATAATATTGATTGTAATAAGGCAGTGTTGTTGTATTTCTTGTTGATGCAGGTGAGGTTGCATACTGTTTTACTTGATTTGTTTTAGGATCAAGTACTAAGAAAAGATTTGATGCATGGTCGTTTGTCCAAACTCTTCCTTTATCATCTTGGGCTATGCTAATTGGAAGGCTCTTTGTCTTATTCAGATCATATATTGTATAGTTCTGTGTTTGCATATTGAACTTGACTATCTGTCCGCCGTATGGGAAGTCTACTGTAGAGAACCACATAGTATCGGCATCTTCCTTTTCTTCTGTATCGTTAAAATTAACTGTAACATTAGAACTGCTTGAATTTCTTTCTAAAAGGGTATTAGTTTTGCTCTTGTCAGTAGGACTGAAACTCATCGAAGATGGTCCCATTGTCTCAAAGTTGATCCTTTTGCCCAAATCTATTTCTCTAATCCCCATTGTTGTATTGTTTTTAACCTCTTCGGGATTTAGAATTCCTAGTTTCTTTCCAAAAACATTTGTAAACCATACCAAACCATTTGAGTCAAAAGTTAGAGATAAAGGGTATGAAGAATTAGTTGGCGATATGTATCTTTCAAATTTATTTTGCTTGACAAGATATTTCCAGACAGAACTGCTTTGCTCATCAGTAAACCAAAGATCTCCATTCTTATCAAATTTGAGATCCCACATCATTGAACCAAATGTAGTCTTTGGATTCCAGTTTGGAATCGATATATTTTTTATAAAATTGTTTGTCGATGTATCAAAGACCAAAAAACGTCCTATCCAGTTTGCAGCAATCCAGATGTTGTTATTTTTATCTGCTGTTAGCCCGACCGGCTGGCTACATGGAAATGGTATAACAAACTCTGTGATATAGTCGTTTGAGTTTGCCATGCTGTCCCCACAGACATATTTTTTATCTCTTTCTGCTACTGGTGTTATAGCTGAACTTTTATCTAATTGAGAGGATAATGTATCATCCTCTTTTGTTGATGAGAAAAGCCTGTCAAATGATTTATCTATATTTAGAAGGCTACTAAAGAAAATACTATTTGTAAATAAGTAATTAAGAGAAAGATACGTTACAGTAGCCACAACAACTACTGAAATTATCATATTTCTAACGTATTTATCCATTGAATATTTTCTCCTTTATAATATCATTATGAACTATCTTGATAATCTTTATGAATATTTTGCTTCCTACTCAAATTTTTTTCTTCTTGTATAGTATTACAACTGCAGTCACGGCAAGTGGTAACACTATGATGATTATATATACAAAGTATACAAGGGTTAATGGAGATAAGAGACTAAAAGAGTTTGATACATTTTGAAACTCACTAGTTGTATTATATGGATTTTCATAAACAAAGGTTCCAAACTGTACAAATGCACTCTTATTGTCTGCACTTTCAACTTTGATAATAGTGGGTCCAGTGGAACTAAAGGCATATGTTTGAGAAGAGGAACCGATCTGAGCTATACCGCTTGTCCTAAATAATTCAGTGTTATTCTGTAAGATTACAAAATTGTATGGCCACAAATGCATTCGAGTATTGGCGGGGTACTCAAAAAAATCCATTATAAAATGTATAGGCTCGTTTGTTATAATGGAAGTGGGAGTCCATGAAAGTCCAATCTCAACTTTACTATCATCTGTGAAGTTGTATAGAGGAAAATCGTTGATCTTCTTTTGAGATTCATCGACTGCATATGAAGGAATGTTCATGTTATTGTCTTGAACATGGATTATACCCTCCATCCATGGATGTATCGTACAAAAATAATGATATGTTCCTGACTGATTAAACTTGATCGAGGTAGTACCTTTTGGATCAAATAACCCACTATCAAATAAACCATCAGGTTCGCCTCTAGAATTTGATAATAAACTGTTTAATCCGCCACCAGTACCGCTAGTTACAGTATGAGGTTCCGTGTCATTGTTGGTCCATACTATAGTATCATTTACGTCCACAGAGATTTCTGTTGGGTCATACCATTGTTTGGGCGTTAAATTTGTTATATCTACTTCGGGATTCGCAGATCCTTTTGGGATTGTAACTATAGTTTGATTTGATCGTTGCGCTTGAGCAGATAAAAAAGATAATAATTCAATATTACTATAAACATAAAAAATATTATACAATAGCAAAAAAGTAAATAAGACTTTAAAAATCGTCAAATCATGTTACTTTAGATATTGTTATTTATATGTAGTTTAGATAAAGCAGATCGAGTTCCTTTTTCTACGCGTTTTTAGCTTTGTAATATATGGATAATTATTAATTGAAATCTGATTTAGCATTAGAGTAAGTATTATGGAAGAATAGATATCAAGTATCCTCAACTGTTATTCTCACAATATTCTTAATTTTGTCAATCATGATACATACTGATAACATTTTGAATTATACGAAGGATCGTTGGCTAAAATTGTGATATACGGTTCTGATTCATCTAGTTCACAGATGAGTGATATACCATTTTCCAAGATTGTGACTCCGTTCATGAAATTATATTCAGATTACGAACTAACTCAAAGATCATGTTCATTTCTCATCATCTAAAAAAGTTAGAGTATGCGACTATAATTAATCCAAATATTGGCGTCACATGAACTAATTAATCAAAGTAAAGGCATACATCACACTAAAAATTAAAGAAATAATACCTGCATTGAAATATGGTGATATCAGATATATTTCATATTCTATTGTTATGAACTTCTATAGTTGTACAACAATAGATATTAATTCTATAAGATATACTTTCAAACCATAATGCTATTAACCAAATGCAGTATTGCAGGAATTTCTATTATTTCTAGTGTAATAATAATTGGACTATATATTTTCTCTATGAATAGTAGTTTACTAACTTTAACCAATCCTTTAGTTGTTTATGCAATGACTAATGCTGCTTCTCATTCAGAACATATGTCAGAAATGAACCATGATCCATCCAATACGACGACTTCAGAAGAAGACAAAAAGAGATTTTGTGGAGATGACATTCCAAACTCTAACCTGTACGTTAGTGAATATACCCTCCCTATTCAGTGTAGCCAGCCTGTAGGAATAGCTGTGGATAAGGATAACAACATCTGGATAGCATCTGGAAAGTTAGGAAGTTTATTGGTTTTTAATACAAAAACCTTAGAATTTGACAAAATTATAAAAATACCAAACTGGCCAGAACAAAAAAGAATTATTGGATCTATGATATGGGAAATGAAATTTGATAAGAACGGTAATTTGTGGTTTACTGATGAACTTAGCAATTCAATTTGGAAGTATTTTACCAAGGATGGAAAGTTTGAGAATTACAGACTATTAGAGGAAGGCGGATATCCACAATCGATCTCATTTGATTCTGATGGCAATGTATGGTTTACACAATTTTTTGGGAAGAGACTCGGATTTATTGATCCGTCAAAGGTAATAACAAACACCACAGAAGGCATTTCAGAATTGGATATGTCCAAACAAATCGATTTTCAAACTATGGGACCTATTTCAAATGGTTTTGGATTTACCAATACCAATACCAATTCCACTAACACAAATGAGACACTATGGTTTTCAACTGCTATCTTTCCAATGGGAGGACAGATTATCAAGTATGATATACCTTCAGAGTCTCTGACCATTCATGATGTGACATATACTCATAGTGTTCCCTTCAGTATAGCAGAGGATGAAAACGGTATGCTTTGGGCTAACAGTCATATTGCAAATCTTTTCTTCTCATTAGATCCCAATACAGGTGCGGTAAAACAGTATGCCACATCCAATCCTTCTGCCTCTGGTAATTTAACCACTTTGCCTTATTATAATGAATATAGAGATGGAAAAGTTTGGTTTAATGAACACTATGGAAATGCTATAGCATCCTATGATCCTGAAAATAAAACCCTGGTGGAATATTATGTTCCATCTCAAAATCCATTATGGGTTAATTCCTCAAATCCACTTAGGTTTACATTTGATAATAATGGATCAATATGGTTTACAGAATGGACTGAAAATAAATTGGGAGTTATTACAAAAGACAGATTAGATCAGATACCTATAACATTGGGGGTATCGAAGAATAAATTAGTCTTAGATAGTAAAAACAACAAGAGTGATTCTATAGACATTTACATTCATGAAAATATTTTAAACGCTAGTAAGATTATAAATTCTACTACTGGTAATGAGGCTGCAAATAGTATAAACAAGTCTCTGAATATAACTATGGATGTAACATCTTCTATCGCTAAAAATGGAAAACTAACTAACCTTACTAGTAGTTTTAGTCAAGACAATATAACATCTGGAAAAAAACCAGCAGATGAAACCGGACCATCGCCACAATTAAACACGACATTAACGATTGCTCCAACAAAAGACGTGATTCCAGGAAACTACACATTGACAGTTAGTGCAAAACCGAATAAAGACATCACTGTCTCAAAAATTGTGGATATAGAAATTAAATGATAGGGTTGTTGTGATGATGTAAAACTACTATTATTCCGTAATAGCCTATATTTTACTTTCTGACAATGACGACATTTCCTATAATATTAGTTTTTGAGAATATGCTAAATAGTTATACGCTAGAATGATTCGATGTCTAAAGATATGTAATCCCTCTTATATTTTAGAATAAATATAAGATGATATTATAAACGAGTAAATTCCTTTTGCATAATAATACAACAGAGATAATAAAGAGTAATGTAAAAATCAGAAAATTAAAAATTGTATTGGTTTTGATTTCTACCTACCTTGTTATAGAAATCCTGGCTGGGTTCTATACAGGGAGTTTGGCACTACTAGCAGACGCTGGACACATGTTTACTGACACTTTTGGAATAGGTATTGCTTTGATAGCCGCCATATACAGCAGAAAGGAAGCGACTCCAGTTCATACCTTTGGCTTCTTTAGGACTGAAATATTAGCATCTCTTCTCAACAGTATAATATTATCGCTATTGTCTATTATCATAATCTATGAAGCTTATAGACGCATATTCGAGCCTGTAGATATTCAAAGTTTGCCTATGATCATAGTAGCTATGATTGGATTAATTGTAAATGTTACAGGAATGTATATTCTACGTGGAGAACACGTTCACGATCATGGAAGTAGGAATAAAATCAATGACAATAATATTAAAAAATCACTCTCGATAAAGGAGCACCCAGATAGATCAAGTGATCCTATACACAAGGAACATTCAGATCAAGAAGAAGATCTAAACATAAAAGGAGCACGTCTAGAGCTACTAAGTGATACTATCGGTTCTATTGGTGTTATAGGTGGAGGAATAGCGATTGCAATAACCAATATTACAATAATAGATCCTATTTTAAGTATCGGACTAGCAATATTCATTTTACCTCGGGTATGGGGTTTACTAAAGAAATCTGTACACATATTAATGGAAGGAGTACCGTCAAATATTTCGTACGAAGTAATTCAACAAGCATTACTCCAAACTAAAGGGGTTACAGGCGTATTCGATTTACATATTTGGACCATAACTTCTGGATATCATGCTTTATCTGCTCACATAGTTGTAATGGATACAAGCAATTCTTATCAAGTTCTGCACGACATCAGTTCAGTACTTGAGAAAAGATTCAACATAATCCACTCTACTATCCAAATCGAAAAATTTCATCCAACAGATATTGATGAATGAATAATGAATTTATAGATAAAGATAATTGCAATAAAATAATTGTGGATATGATCATTACAAATTAGCTGATGTTTTTATAAGAAGGCCTCTCTTTTGTTAAAAATACACTCTCCATATGAAGATTGGATGGAATATCCATTTCATCAATAAGATGTCTGATTTTGACAGATGAAACTTTGGATATTTATTGTTCAAACACACCTCGAAATATTCCTCGTCATTTTATTGCAATATATGCAATTATTTATTATTAAGACTTGATTCTAAAGATTTCATTTTTTAGTTTTTTCAATTCATTTATCGAACTTTTCATTCACTCTTTTTACATCTTTACGTGTCTTTGATTTCATAACAATAGATAATCCAATCAATGCGATTAATGGAATGTAAAAGTAGTAGTAATTCATAAAAAATGCTTTCAATAAATTGAGGATTCTTTCTGTTACTGGTAGTACGACATCAACCTCAAACATAAAATTTACGATATCTAAGATATAGAAAATGTCCTTGATATCCATATAAATAAAAGATATTTTCCGGGCTCACTGAAGGTATAATTAAAATCGTAATGCCCTTGACTAACCAGAGTAAAATTATTTGGATTTGAGAATACCGGCTTTCCGTCTTTAAAAAAATAAAAAGAAACAGGAAGTTTTATTAATACATCTCCGGCGTTGGAAGTAAGACGAAAAAGAAAAGATGTAGTTCTGTCAATAATGGGTTTTGATGAGTTTACTAAAAACTCTACAGTGTAATTTCCTATTGACTTAGTTTGAGTGCCATTAAAACTGGCATCATTACCTCCAAAAAAAATGTGCAAAAGCTAGTGGCTCAATGTTAAGTGGGGAGAAATAAATCACCATAAACAAAGAAAAGAAAGAGACAAATAACAATAACCAAATTTTTGACGTTTGAAAACGTCCAGAGATTCTGACTAATGAGGAATGATGGTTATTTACAATAGATGTTAAACCTGAAAAAATAACATATTTAGAAAAATACAAAATTTAATTAGATTTTTGGACAGTTTAAATAGGAGAACCACAAATGTCAGCTTTATCATAATTTTGATAACAATAGAGATAATAATCAAATTATTGGTTCAAATCAAATCAAACCCTCTAATATATTATCCATTAATGAAGAAAACTTCAACAATGCAGCGAAAGGAAAAATTGAAATTGTTTCAAAGGATCTTAAATCTCACATATCAAAAATTATTGAATAAAGTTCCACAGATTAATTAAAACAATGCGAAAACAACTATTTTTGCAGTAAATGAAATGAATTATTCAAATGTAAAGATAATATATAAAAAGTCTTATTGTAAACATAGTTCATGATACTTAACTTAAAAGTCGACCTCGGTAATGGTTATATTCATGGAATAGCATCAAATAATCAAAAATCTTTTAAAATAAATATTCAGGAAGGATCAGAAATTCATATGGTTATTCCAGAGGAGTTGCAAGTAAATTCCAAAGAAGGATCGATTTTTTTTACAACTGAAGCAGGATATGATATTTCTCTACAATTAAGTTTTAAAAAATTGGAAACAGATATGATTTTAATTTATACAGATATAGATACGTTAATGAAGTTAGCCAAAGATCTCCCTATTCAGATGGAGATAAAATAATACAAAATAAATATCTTTTTTTGGTAATGCAATACTCTCACATGATATATCATATCATAACTAGATTCTATAATTACTAAGATATGTATCATAAATCTAAAAAGTATTGGTCAAAGTATACTACAATAAATCATTCCATTTCTTTCCCTGTAATTTCGAACAAATATCGATAACCATTTCTTGTTCCGAGATATTTATAATCCTCTAGATTCTCTACTATATCGCCATCCATGATCCACTGAAAAGTTCTTTTCTCCTTTTCACTCATCGAATCATCTTCGATGCAAACTAGCGTATCATGTTGCTCTATGTTGAAATTGTAACCAATTACCTTAGTTCCCTTGGTTAAGAGAAGGGTAAAGGGACTTTGCTCAGTAGGTCCAGGATCAAATCTATGTACTTTTAATTTCATAAGATAAAATAACGATGTCTCTTAATTATTGTATTGTCCTAAACATAAGCTGATAAGTTTGATAATGATATATGATAAAGATTATTGTCTAATTAAATTGAACAGATTTTGTGATAATTAATAAGCTAACATGATAAATCAATGTTACAGTATTATAATTCATATAGATGAAAAATATTGAAGAAATAAACCGAAATATTATCCAACAATCTTACAACATCAATAAGCTTGCCAATACGATCAAAATTGATTACAAGGCGTATTATTTCACATACATGTATTAAAGAACAATCTAGTCACTGACTCTGGAGAAAAATATAGTATTCTTTAATCTATATTGAACCCTACAGACAAACACAGTTGCACTCATAGAAGTCAATAACTATTTCTATCTTTTGATCTTACTAATTCATTTTAGTTCCAAATAGAAAATCATAATAGTCCTCAGATGGTAAACCATATTCTGTTGTTTTCATTCAGTTAACTAGCAGAGTCAACTTGTTGAGACTTTTCGTGACTTTTTTGGTTCCATTTTCCCGTTACAATTGACATTGAACTAATCAGAGCAGTAACAGCATCTAAAAAGAACTGTTTACTCAAACCATCATAAAATATTACCTTATATAAGTTAATTAACGGGGGAGACTTGATCATAGAGATATTCTTAGGTAATATGAGACTGTCTAACTCTATATATGTTAAATCTAGTTCTTTTCCAGTAATTTGGCTTTCAATATTTTTGTCCAGTTCAAAGGTTGTTCGGATTATAAAACCATCATCTAAATCCTTCTGAAATTCCAAAAAGAATGGAGTAGACAACCCCGACGAATAAGGCAATTGTGGAGATATTTGTGCTTGAAATTCGATACCTTCAGTTTTATTTTCCTTTGTTGTATCCTTTGTTTCATAGCCCCATTTTTTTAACCAATCAATTAACTCATAAAATTTTGATTCTTTTAATTTCATCAATTCAGTTCCATCTTTACCTGCGTCTTTTTCAACCGTTATCTCCTTACTTACATTACTAGAGGTAGATTCAGCCGCACTATCGGTTTTGTTCGATGTAGACATCTTCTTAATTAAAATTAGAATATTATATAAATAATGATTTCAATCTCAATTATGAGACTAACGTTCAGTTCAATATCATAAAAGAAACTTATTTGTTCCTTATCAAAGTAGTCTCTCTTGCTAATTGAAGTGAGAGAGAAGGAATATTAAGATCGCTAGTATGATAAACATATAGAACCAATTAAGAATTAACAGAGTTGATCATGTTCTTATTTCGATTTGGATCCGTATCTCTTCATTCCAAATAGTCTATTATGAGGCTAATAACATAGATAAAACCTCTGTTACTAAGGTAATATACTGCAATCAAGGATTAATTGTAAGTTGCCAGCACTATTTAATAATGATCTTTATTATCGGTTTCGATTCTACATTTTAAAAATCACTGAAAGTCAACTGATAGTATTTCTAAATATTAGGAATTAGAGGTTATAATAGTTAATTGGCATGGATGCTAACAGGAAATTTTGTTAGATCATTGGTTTTAAAGAATTGCAACCTCGTAAATTCATCATGCAAAGATTTTATGGACATATTGTGACAATTGGTTCTCATTGCATCAGACAAGAACTAATCAATGAATGATTAATTGTCAGTATTTGAATAGATTATAGAAGAGTTTGAAGGAAGTAGACATGGAAAGCAAAAAAACGTTAATTTGTACTAATATTTCATTAATTTGTACTAATATTTCATTAATCTGTACTAATATTTTATAATTTTTCATATAAAATTAAAATATTTATATAAAAGAACTGTATAATATATTTGATCAATATGGGTAAAATGTCAAAAGAAATTGCTGGGCCTGGTGTTGAAGGTACAGTACAAATGCTCAAAAAAGCATATGGCGCTGAATTATCTGCATTTCATTACTTTTGGTTCGT
>Ga0310906_10000455_pt1 | contig 10621 bp, 9 predicted proteins | sample C48D3metaG_FD_203749 | JGI IMG/M metagenome (GOLD analysis project Ga0310906, IMG submission 203749) | Lab incubated soil microbial communities from West Virginia University Organic Research Farm, Morgantown, WV, United States - C48D3 | ecosystem: Environmental > Terrestrial > Soil >...
AATTAGAGTTTTTAACACACACCTATGATCCCGCTCATGTTTGTGTGTCATCTTTCATTAACAATACTTAGAATATTGCCATCGGGATCTCTAAACCAGGCAAGCTTCATCTTACCATCAATATGAATATCCCCTTCTATCGTTACGTTCTGGCGGCTATAGTGTTCGAAGGTGACATTCTTTGATTTCAGTGTTGGTACAATATCTTCTATATTCTCACCTACATACCAAGTTACTGCTGTAGCCTGATTGGTTCCAGCATATTGCGACTGATAAATGAGGAGGTCAGTAGTACCGCTCCTGAGCAATATCGAGCTCAATCCTTCGGCCCCAACCTGTTTCAGACCCAGTATTTCTTCATAAAATTTTTTGGCTATACTCAGATCCTTAGCAGCAATATTTACTGTAAGGTTTTTGTCTCCCAACATTTCGATGCATTAAATGCTATGATATATTAAATAATCATTGCGGGCAATGCACCCCATAATTCAAAAGATTAGCAAATTTTGATTGCCTAGGAACAACGAAATTGTTGATTAAGATCATGTAAAGCATTTCCGATTCTACATTTTTGCCTAGATGTAAGTCAAACGATAATTTATCGATTAAACTAGTAATCCCTAGTCTCGTTTTTATATAGTATCTTCGAGCTTTGAATTCAATAAATGAGACACATCACGTGAATATGTACTTTTTAAATATGATAATTAACAATAATACATCTAAATGCTATTTGATAAAATAACAAATGATAGAAGGAAAGTTCTATCTTTTTCTACCATAGTTGTAGCATTGTCTTTAGGTTTCTATCTAGTACCGAATACAATTGATACGATGGTTACGAGCGGTCAGATCTTTGTTAGCGCTTTTGCTCAACAAGTATCGCCAGATATGCCTAATACTGATGACAGTTTTACAAATGTAGATATAAATAATAATACTCTATCGTCAAGTAATAGTTCGGGTCAACCTGCAGAAGAGGATTTAATTAAACTGTACGATAAGGTGGATCAGTCTGTAGTTCAAGTGACACAAAAATCAGATATACCGGGCAAGTCTAGGCTTGGTTCGGGTTTTGTATATGATAAGGAAGGACACATAGTTACCAATTACCACGTCGTGGCGGGAGACAATATTAGTAAAGAGTTTGACATAACGTTGACTGATGGTTCCACATATAAAGCAAAAGTTGTAGGTACGGACCCTTACTCCGAGATAGCTGTTTTAAAGATCCCAGTAGAAAATAATACCCAAGTGAGTGAGAAGCTAGTACCATTACAGGTAGGAAACTTTTCTGATGTTAGTGTAGGACAAAGGGTAGCCGCTGTTGGTAATCCATTTGGATTGTCAGCATCTATTACTGAAGGAATTGTAAGTGGCTTGGGAAGACTACTTCCTGCTTTATCTCCTGAAATGGATCAAATACCCCTAGTTGAAGATTCACCTGCTTTTTCAATTCCAAATATTATACAAACAGATGCTGCAATAAACCCTGGAAATTCCGGTGGACCGCTACTAAATATGAATGGTGAAGTAATAGGAATCAATACAGCTATATTCTCTGCTACAGGTGTGTACTCTGGAGTAGGTTTTGCAATTCCTTCTTACCTAATACAGAAGGTAGTACCATCCCTTATTACTACAGGGGAATATCAACACCCCTATTTAGGGATATCGGGAACAGACATTGATGCAGACATTGCGGAAATAATGGACCTTAAGAATACTACCGGGTTTCTCGTTATACAGGTTACCGCTGGTAGTCCTGCGGATAAGGCCAGCATACATGGAGGATCGATATTAACAAAAATAGACGGAAGAGATGTAGAGCTTGGAGGAGATGTAATAGTAGGAATTGATGACAAACCTATTAGAAAAATAGATGATCTACTTTCTTATCTAGATAAAGAAAAGAAGGTTGGAGAAAATGTCACTCTTTCAATTGTAAGAAACGGGCAAATAGAAGAAAAAGTTTTAACCTTGGCAGATAGACCTGCATCTACAGTTTTAGGCAGCGAACTTGTACAAGAAACACAAGAGGATAGACCAGCCCTTGGTATTAATGGTATTAACGTTACACCTGAAGTAGCCTTACAGATGAACGTACCTTCTAATATTACTAATGGAGGTAAAGGATTCTTAGTAATTGACGTCCTTAGGAATAGTTCAGCAGAGAGCGCTGGGGTTAGGGGAGGATATATCGCCTCAAATATTGATGGCAACCAAGTAGAGCTTGGAGGAGACATAATAATTGGAATTGATAATACCACTGTAGGATCGGTAGATGATATTAAAAAAGCACTTTCTACAAAACAGATAGGAGATAGTGCACAACTCACTATTTATCGAGATAACAGTACACTAAATGTTCCGGTAGTATTAAAGAAGGAATCACATCAGGATTTGGTAAAAAATACCACGCCTCTACTCCCTCCTTATACTTTACCACAGAATCCTGGAGATTCTTCTCCATTACAACCTTTCAATCCATTTAATGATTTTGGTGATGAGGGCATCTATAATCAATGTGTCGAGATAATGGGCAAGAATAATTGTGACAGATTATTTGGGAGGTAAGAAACAAAGTATTATTTTTTAGTCCCACAATTTTGCTTTGACAATTAGTCAATATCTTATAGTTGGCTAACAGTATTTTTACTATTTTTTTATTTTTCTTTAATACTTTTCTTAATAGTATTCTAAATCTTTTTTATATATAATCAATCTTCTCAAATATTTTGTTTCTTTTTGCACTAACCAATCATTCAATGACTACTTATAAGTAACAATTCTCAGTCATAGGGATAAAGTTTCCTGCGATAATTGGGGTTCTAATATTACAAATAGTAATCAGAGTTGTAAATTATATACTATTCTGCATGAAAATAATCATTGTTTGAAATCTTGAATTTAATATAAATATTATCTCGAGAATGAGATAAAGCATATATCTCAAAACAAGAACATATAGGCATAATATTATTTCTAAAAATGACAATTGGTATAGTAATAACTTAAATTCTCTACCAAGGGTAATTGCAGGCATAATTAGGTTTAGAGTTTGAAAGTATTCAAACTAGACAAATCTTGATCATTGTCCATGGATGTCGATAAATATCCTTAGTTTTATTTTATCTAACTTTATCGTCATAGATTAAGGGATTTGTTAATTCTTAATTTGTTATCTAAACTTTTAGTTTCAACCATTATGTTATATTAAAAACTTTTGCTACTACTCATTGAATATAGTTTGCATTAAATTCATAATATTTGTTAAATATCTTTATCATAAAACACAATTATGATTGAAAATAATGGTAGTAAGACTAATTATTTTTATGATGTCATAGTTATTGGTGGTGGTTCTGCCGGTTTAAGAGCTGCGATTGAGGCTCACGACAATGGATCAGTTGTTCTTCTAATTAGCAAGAGTAAACAAGGTGATCCTCATACGGTACTTGCAAGAGGAGGAATCAATGCTGCACTTGGTATTATGGACCCCAAAGATAACTGGATGATACATGCCTCTGATACCTTAATAGAAGGCGAACATATTGCGGATTATGAGAGAGTTGAAATTCTTTGCAAGAGTGCTCCTGAAGCTGTCTCTGAATTAGTTAACTGGGGTGCTAGATTTCATAGGGAGGAAGATGGTAGACTAACACAACGTTTCTTTGGAGCTCATACATACAGAAGAACTGTTTTTTATGAAGATTGGACTGGCGATGAGATAATCCGTGTACTAATGCAACAAGTCAAGGAAAGAAAAATCGATCTCATGGATAATGTCTATATTACAAAGTTGCTATTTAAAGACAACATAGAAAACGTGGATGGACATCCAAATTCTTCATCATCCAAAATAAAAGGAGCAATTGGCATGGACATCAAAGACAAACAACTTGTAAAGTTTAATTGCAAATCTTTAATACTTGCTTCAGGTGGATATACAAGAGTTTATTCGATAAGTAGTTCTAGAAATTATGAACACTATGGTGAAGGAATTGATCTGGCATATGAAGCAGGAGTAGACTTGGTAGATATGGAAATGGTTCAATTTCACCCTACGGGTATGGTATGGCCTGAAAATTCATTAGGTACACTTGCTACTGAAGCTATCCGAGGAGAAGGAGGTATTTTACTGAATTCAAAAAATGAACGGTTTATGAAAAAATATTATCCAGAAAGGATGGAACTGGGTCCTCGAGATGTAGTTGCACGAGCTATTTACAACGAGATAGCAGAAGGAAGAGGTACTGTCCATAAAGGAGTTTGGTTAGACGTCACTCATCTTCCCTTAAAAAAAATTTTGGACAGATTGCCCACGATGTATAAACAATTCAAGGACATAGCCGGAGTCGATATTTCTAGAGAGAAAATGGAAGTTGGTCCTACTGCACATTATTCTATGGGCGGATTATCAGTAGACATAAATTGCAAAACAAAAGTTGAGGGTTTATTCGCAGCAGGCGAGGTAATAAGTCAGATTCATGGTGCCAACAGGTTAGGTGGTAACAGTCTACTAGATACCTTGGTTTTTGGAAAAATAGCTGGGAGGGAAGCCTCGATTTTTGCAAAGCAGTTACCGACCCCACAAGAAGATAATCCTTCAGAGTCGGAAGCATATAATGACATACAAAAGTTTGAAAAAGATCTTTTTGTTGTATTGGATAACCCATTAAGTTTTCGCAAAGAAATACAAGATATAATGGATCAAGTTGCAGGAATAGTAAGAAGTGCATCAAGTCTTCAAAAAGGGTTAGAAAAAATTCTAGCTTTAAAGGATAGGTTTTATTCTCAGATTCGGATATTTCAAAAAAATGAATTAAATAATGAAAACCTCATCAAGAATTTCATTATGACTTTGGAAGTCAGATCATCTTTGGTCGTATGCGAGTCGATAATAAGGAGTGCTTTTATGCGAAAAGAAAGCAGAGGTGCGCACTTTCGTTCTGATTTTCCAAATATCGATAACGATGTATGGCATGTTAATATCTATTGTACCAAAGTAGGTGGAAAAATGATACTATATAAACAGAATGTTAAAGAAGTAAAAGGTATCCTGAAAGAAGTAATAAGAGATCATTCAAAACCCATTCATAATAATGAGTCCGAATAAGGAGTAACAAACATCATTACGTAGTATTAGGACTTATCAATTTTGTTACTGTTGTAGTCTACCTCTTAATAATGATAGGCTGGATTACAATTAGCATTTCTATTGTGGACATTATGCTAAAAACCACCTCCTCTTCCTCCCTTGACCATGAAAGAGATAATTACAGTGTTGCAATTCCGTGACCCGGCGCGATTCAATTGGTCACGTTGAATGAGTTATTAGATGTACTTTCGGGAAGTTTTTCTAAAGTCCACTGTTGACCCAAGCCATTATTTTGTGTCCAAGTTTGTATAAAAGCACCGGGAAGAGGGTTTGATGCTCGAATTTCAAGAACCAAGCCATTAAGTTTACTCTTTATGAAACCATCACCGGTAATTGTCCACTGCTGACCCAAGCCATTATTTTGTGGCCAGGTTTGTATATAAGCACCTGGACGTGGATCTGATGCACGAATTTCAAGAACCAAGCCATTAAGTTTACTCTTTATGAAACCATCACCGGTAATTGTCCACTGCTGACCCAAGCCATTATTTTGTGTCCAAGTTTGTATAAAAGCACCGGGACGTGGATCTGATCCTGGAATATCAAGAACCAAGCCATTAAGTTTACTCTTTATGAAATAAGTTGTTTCACTGTATGCATAGTTTAAATGATTTGAAGATAACAAGAGTATGCTGACTATTCCTAAACCTAAAGATATTGCTGTAATTAAATGATAATTGTGTGTATTTCCCTTATTTTTTGTCATGGTGATTGATGTACTGTGTGATCCTGGAAATATATAAACAAATTAATCTTAGGGATCATATTAATAATGTTTAACCACTATAACGTATTTCTAACTAAATCCTTTGATTCAATTATGAAGTTTGATTATTATTAAAAAGTCATTATTTCCTTTAAATTAATACTTGGTATCCAGTTCATATCATCATGATCTAAAATTAGTGTTAAACAATCTCTATTTTACAATAATGCAAATTAATCCATAATAAATATCTAAAATCTGGAGAATATAAACTGGTGGAGATTTTGATGTATAAATGAAACGAAAGTCCTTTCCCTTCGATTTAACTTTAAATCCTACAAGAGGGAATATATAAAGGTCATAAAATATGCGAAAGAGTAGTACCTATTGCACCATGCTTATTTTCGTGTCAATTTCTTGTATGATTTTTGTAATATATGCGGATGCACAATCGTCAACTAATAATAGCATAGACATCAGTGGTATTTACTTGTCAGACAAGCAGACAATTTATGATGTTAAACAAGCAAATAATACGGTTTGGATATTAGGTACTGCAGCTCCAAATGTTAAGCCAAGTACCATTGCAGACATTTTTAGTGGAACGTTAGCAAATAACAATAGTAAAATAATCGGAAAATGGATAGACTCTCCATTATCAAATAAATCTAATGGTGGTAATGTTGATTTTGATCTTTTGATTGACGATTCGAATAATAATAATATGACTTTAACTAAGAACCTGTCAACATCAGGATCAAACAACGTTTATCCAGCAAATATACTGACCAAATATGACCCCAGTCTTCATGGTCCTTTAACAATTTATGTGTCAATGGAAAATTTATTGGTCAATGAAGCACGTGCTCCTACTTCCGATATTTTATACGTTGGCATAAGTGGTCAAAAGAATAATGACAATCCTTTAACCGCAACTAAATATTTAGGAGCTAGAGGAGATGGTTCAAACATAACAACAAATCTAAGAATTGGACCTTTTATAATGAATAATGAAAATGATTCCCTTAAAGTAGAAATATTGGGACTAAATAAGGCAGACAGTACAATATCATTTACAATAATCAATCTTAGAGATACGCTTAATCAACTAATGGAACCATCATACAATATTTCTGATTTGGTTCAGGCGACAAACGTCATTAGGTCCCTATCACCAGGATTAATTCCAGGAGGATGTAATGGTTTGGTATTCATAGATGAGATACCTTTATCGTCGGAATTTTTAAGAAATTCAACTGCCTTTAACGAACAACACAATATAGAAAAAACCTATCCTGGAACGACAAGTCCACCTGGATGCGGACCACCATCAGAGTATGTCGTTAAACTATCCATAATGGCTCAGAAATAATTCTACAAACTCTCATCCATTGAGATCATGTTTATTGTGATAACAGGGTTCCATTACAACCGATATAAAGACGTCATTCGATTAAAGTTTCATTGAATTGTAAGGAATGCAGTATTACTAAATATTTTCCATTGGAAGACTAAACTACTGATTCAATTCTATCTTAATTAGATAGAAGGATACGTAATATGGTCGATACTATTCTAGTTACTGGTGCTATCGGAACTGTTGGAAGCGAAGTTGTAAGACAACTTTCCAAAGTCACGAAAGGTATTGTTAGAGCTGCAATTTACTCTCCAAATAAAATTGATACTCTCAAACAAATTGTTAATCAAAGTATCGAATTTGTAAATTTAGACTATTTGGGATGAAAAACAGTTCAAGCTCTTGCTAACGTTCAAAAGATTTTTCTAGTAACAACACCTTTGCCTAATTCCGTAGATATAGTATCTAAATTAGTAAAAGAAGCCAAGAATAATGGAATAAAGTATATAGTAAAATTATCAGTAATGAATTCTGATGCTCAACCTGGGTATGCAATGGGAAAATTACACAGACAAGAAAAAAAGATTATAGAAGAATCAAAAAAACCACACACCTTTTTACGTCCAACTTCATTCATGCAGAATTTTGTAAATTATTTGGTCAAACCAAAAGAAATCAAAATGTTTTCTACTTTCACTGATATGACGTAAAAATTGGTTTTGTAAATGCTTGAGACATTGCGACTGTGGCAGTAAAGATACTTACTTTCGACTAGGACCAATATACTTATGATTATAAATCATTTAATGTTACTAGTCAAGATATGCTTTCTTATAGTCAAGCTGCAGAAATCTTGTCCAAAGAAATTGGAAGGAAAATATCTTACATAGATATCACTGGAGATACGCCCGCAACGGAATGAAGCAGAATGGTGTGAGCGATTGGCTGATTGATGTTATCATGGATAGTTTGAACTTTATTATTAGAGGTGTATATGGGTCACAAACTAGCGATGTGATTGAACAGATTACAGGACGAAAACATATCTTTTGACCAATTTGTCAGAGATTATTATCGTCACTTCAGATAAAAAAAGAAGTGAGAAGACGTGTATTGAAACAGGGTGGCTAAACTCTAATCAGTTTGAATTGGAGAACATTTCCATAAATTTTGTCAATGTAACATGATATACCAGAGACTATACCAGAGATGGGCATTAGAATGGTATTATTGGTTATGATTTGGTTTTGCCAAAATCCCATGTAGAGAAGAACTTGGGATTTATTTCGATGACTACACCTTCTTCGCTCTTTGAACGATCCATAATAATTTTTGCTACCGGATGATCTAATGATCCTAAATATTTCAAAATTATCATTTCTACTGTAGGTATGATGATCTTGGGGTCTTCGAAAATGGTAGCTACACCTTTGCCTTTTACACCTTTATATGGACTGTTTCCATCTTCAACACAAAAATAAATAGTGGGTCTTTCTCGGACATTCCGACTCTTATTAGTTGATTTACCTGTCATAATGAATAGTTTTTTCTCATCTTTATTGTAGTAGAACCATACAGGTTGAATGTTGGGATCGCCCTTATCATCAATGGTAGCAAACTGTAAGTTTAATTTGCTTTCGAGGAATCGATCAGCCTCCTCCTTAGTCATGCCAGGAATCTCAGGACTTGCATTAAGGATCTTCACAATATTTGAAATCTTGCCAACATAATAAAAACATTGTATGATCTATGTTGAGAGAGTTAGTTCTATGATCATTTTTGGGTTGATTAGTCATAATGATATACATCGTAACTCTACGAATCTATGACTAATTTGTTAGACATTAAAAGAAACCTTACTTATCGGTTAGTTCTCATCTATATGGATTAAGTTCCTGATGATAACAGGATTCTTATATTAAATATCGTAATTAGCTGTTTAGTTATGGACAAGAAGCAGAATAGTCTATCCTTAATACTCTTTGTTATCATTGGATTATATTCGGCACATTTAGTAGGTGAATTTTCAAGTGCAAAAGGAACTGTAGTTGGCAATAATCAAGATAAAGTTCTTGTGATGTATGCTGGGTCGCTTGTAAAGATATTTGAAGACGTAATTGGACCTGCGTTTCAAAGTGAATCTGGATATCCATACATCGGAGAAGGAAAAGGCTCTGTTCAAGTTTCAAATTTGATTAAGGATGGATTCAGGACACCTGATGTATTTGTTAGTGCTGGAACGGTACCAATGACAAGGCTAATGAACACTACTCCCCCCTTAGTAGATTGGCTTTTAAAGTTTGGATCAGCTGAAATTGTAATTGCTTACTCGCCCAATAGTCCACACTTTGGTGACTTAGAGAGAGCAAGAATGGGTGAAATCCCTTGGTACGAAGTTGTTTCTCAAGATGGTTTCAAATTTGGCAGAACAGATCCTGAGTTAGATCCAAAAGGATACTATGGAATAATTACCGCTGAATTAGCAAATTCCTATTACAATGATTCATCTATCAAGAATAGAACATTTGGAGAGGATAGAAACCCCAAACAGATATTTCCAGAAGAAACACTCAAGACTGTGTTAGAAACTGGTTCATTGGATGCAGTCATAGCATACAAGCATGAGGCTATATCAAGAGATCTTCCCTACATCACTTTACCTAAGGAAATTAATCTAGGTGATCCCACATATTCTGATTTGTATAAACTTGCAAATTATACACTGCAATCCGATCAAAAAACAATTTACGGTGAACCAGTCGAGTTCTCAATCACCATACCAGAGACGGTGAAGAATATGGACGGTGCAATCTCTTTTGTAGACTTTATGCTTTCTAAGAATGGTTCACAGAAACTTAAAAGTCAAGGCCTTAATCCGATTAACATAACATCTGAAGGAAATACCAATGAGATTCCTTTGCCTATAAAAGAGGCAATTCCATAATAAGGCAGGCAGTCTTGTAGTCTTGTCCATTGTTGAACAAATTGTATGACCAGGTAGCCTTGCTCATCCTGTGGGGAAAGTCCCTCCCTCGTGATAATATGGTTCCAATGTAACTTACTATCAAATCTCACCCTTCCTCATTCGCTAACAAGGTGAAATGACGGTCTAATTCTCATTCTCTAGAATGAGAGTAGCTTTTATGTAACTTCAAGCTCCCTTCTTACTAATGGATAATAAAAATAATTTATCGAATATACGTCTACTTTTAGCTATTGCCGGCATGTTGGTTTTATCGGGACCCATCTTGTATGTTTTCTCTAATAATGTATTTGCGCAAACAAATTCTACTGGTAGTATTGATTTGCAGCCAAATATTAATGCAGAAAACATTTTTAACACCAAAACAATGACGCTAGGTAATAATATAAAAAATCTTGTTATCCTTATTCCTGA
>Ga0310906_10000471_pt1 | contig 10514 bp, 10 predicted proteins | sample C48D3metaG_FD_203749 | JGI IMG/M metagenome (GOLD analysis project Ga0310906, IMG submission 203749) | Lab incubated soil microbial communities from West Virginia University Organic Research Farm, Morgantown, WV, United States - C48D3 | ecosystem: Environmental > Terrestrial > Soil >...
AAAAGTGACAGGAATACCATTCTGCAAAAAATGGAGAAAAGGAACAACAAAAGTGCAACAGTGGATTCTATAGCGTCAAAAACTTTTGAAATAAAATCTGAAATCAAAAAGTTATTAATTTTTTTTAGGCTTCCTTCTGGCAATTATTGTCCTTATCCACCAAATGGACGTGATCTGGCTTCATATGTGTTATGCATGGTTGAATATGAAGCCTATAAAACACCCTGCAAAAGTTTTTATCTACTAATGATAAGATCATGTTATCAGGTCATACTATTCCTTATTTAGGCACATACAAAAGGAAATTATTAAGATTAATTTTACTACGATTATATTTTATTTAATTTTGTTTATATCTGTGGGTGCCTTCTCAGCCACCTCTAATCATAAATCAGCCAATGCATTATCTTCTCCTTCATTTGAATTGCAGGAAATGATAAACGAAAATCATGATTGGTTTCAAACTTATGGTAATAGCGATCTTAATTTAAAAAACAACTACACCGACATATTAGCTGTAAATTATCTTAGCGACGGTGAAACCCTAAATGCCACTCTTTGGTTGAACGCCGGCATTAGTAATTATACGGACTTTAGCTACAAAAAACCCCTTAACAAAGTGAGTTATGGAATGCTTATAGATGCTGATTCTAATTCCGAGACAGGATATAGAGGGGCAGATTATGATTTCTATGTGGAATTAACGGGTGGTCATCTAAGTGCCTATATATACCAACTTTCATCAACAGGCGGTTACAAATTGATCGGGTCAAATACAAATTTTACGGAAGTTTATGATGAGTCTGGTGCATACCTGGGTTCTGTTGACTTTACATTAGATCTAGATACGATAAATAATCCTGGCAATTATAATCTACTATTCTATTCTGCAGAGTCATTAGGGTCTAACGAAGTGAGACAATTTACGAATTGGGTTAGTATTCCGCCACCTACATTACAGGTAACAACATCTCCAGAGGATATTTCGATCAGACAGGGAGAAAATATGATGGTTCCTGCTAGAATAAAATCTAGCACTGGATTTTCAAACGACGTGGTTAACATTACTCTATCAGGAGATAAAAATAGTGAATATGCCATAGCCTCTGGGTTTAACTCTAGTGAAATAGTTGTAAATGTAGAAAGAATTCAACCTCCATTGTTTAAAATTGATATTCCTAAAGAGACTCCATTGGGCATTTACTCGATTCCCTTGATTGTTACTATAAGAGAACCTTCTGAGGCCGTAATAACAAAACCAATAAGCGTGGATTCGTATGGGGGAAAGGTGGACCCAGAAGTTGAAATCTCGAAGAAGTATCCTACTGTAGGTTATTTGACTAAACCAATAAACTTGACCGTCACTGTAATAGCTCCAAAGACCATTAACGATCATTTTAAGGAGTTTTGGGGGACATATGGGTCATTTATAGGGATTTTTGCCGGCGCTTTCATAGGTGCTTTTGCTAAGGTGTTGTTTGACAAAAGAAAAAAAGAAAGTTAGATCGTTATGAGCATTATCTATACTTTATTTTCTTCTATTATGTATGAAATGGAGATACAGGTTCTACTTACCGATTTGTCTTAAAGAAAAATGAGAAATGGGAGAATTTGTGCAATAGCGATCGAATACTCCCTAATTACAAAATGATTCCTAGAAAGTTCGGGTTCTACGTAAGTAACAGATGGGTCCATTCCAAACCTACTTTTTTAGTTTGTTTAATAAATTCTCCTTTACGTTGGGCCATTCTTCTTTAATAATACTATAACAGGCCGTATCTCTTATCCTCCCATTTCTCATTATCTTATGATTACGTAAGATCCCATCTTGTTTTCCACCAATTCTTTCGATTGCTTTTCTTGATACTTGATTTAGAACATCAGTTCTTATTTCTACTGCGATGCAGTGTAGCTTTTCAAATGCATATTGCAGCATCAAAAATTTGGCCTCAGTATTTACGGAAGACCTGCGATAAGATTTTGCAATCCAAGTGTGGCCTATTTCTACCCTATAATTTTGGTGATCAATATTAAAAAATCGGGTTGTCCCCACTATGATTTTCAAATCCTTGTCGACTATAATGAATGGCAAACTAGTATTATCATGTTTAATCATATTCTGCAAATAAATGGACATTTCTTCAATGCTGGGAAATGATGTGAATGGGTTTTTCCAAATTTCTCCGTCAGCAGCTGCACTACATAAACCATTCAAATCATCAGGTGTGGGCGGGCGGAGTACTATATGACTGTACTCCATAGTTATTTCATGGATTTCAAGCATATATCAAACAAGATGAGTAATCCATCACTGCTTAATTAAATCGGAGGTTTTTAACCTTATGATCTATTTCATAACAATTATCTCTCTGTAGGTCTTGTATTGTAAGTTAGTAACATCAGATATTTGATGAATCGCAAAGTCTGAAGAACGTCTAACTCACTTGGGCTATTCAGAGTATTTTATGACCATGTCGTGAATTTTTTGGGCGAAAACGAGGTTTTATTTTGAATGATATCGATGTGTCCGTATAGAAAGGTTATGAATCTCAATCGAAATGAAAATATGAAACCAATAATGAATTTTATGATATTGGTCTATGATAGGTAGAAGGTTGATTCTCGAATTGCTATTTCTTATATGAATCTTCATAGAGTGCGCGGATAGATACATGCTATGGATATTGTTTGTGTGCTAATTTGGCCATGTCTTAGTATATCTGGACTCTGAAAAAGGACTCTGGTAATGTATCTTTGTAAAGAGACTTAGTGACGGAATAAAGCGTTCAAGATTTTTTGTTTGCGGACTTAATCCTACTAGATCTTTCATTTATCATTAACAGTGCTGTATCGCGCCTCTATCTAACAAATACATCCAATTATTTTCGTAGGCTGAACAAAATCCATAGAAACAGTATTATATTTATTACTTTACAGTCTACGTAATTGGGATAGAGAAGAGTGACGATAGAGCTATCAGTGGGTGCAATAATAAGATATCAATCTGTTGAATTCAATAGAGATCATTCAGAATTTCTACTGTTAAGAAATAAACGTGGATTTTGGGGATTTCCTCAAGGCCACAAAGAAAGAGGGGAAAATGAAATTCAGACATTACAGAGAGAAGTACAGGAAGAAACCGGAATTATTGATCTAGACATACACCAGTACATCGGCAAGATTCAGTACAAATATTTTAGAGCTGATGGAATTCGATCAGAGAAGGAAGTTAAATTTTATTTTGCAACTACTCCAGTTAGAGAAGTTGTCATATCAAACGAGCACGAAGGTTTCAAATGGACAACATATCAAGATGCGCTTTCTCTTTTAGATCACCGTCAACTGAAATCCATAATACTAAAAGGTAGAAGACGAGGCCTTTATTGATGGACTTATTTACAAAGTTGCAGTCCTACTCTGCATACTCTAAATGCTATGAAAATAATTTTATACCTACGTTTTATTAATAGAAGCGGATATAGATTAAAAAATGGTTGCTGGAAAAAGAATTGTGCTAACTGCCGATCGTAGTTTGATGACCAACTATAGAGGTAATTTTCTTTATGGGTTCATTGCATGTGGGCCATACGAACTTGTTCCTGAATTTGTTTTTGATAAACTTTTTTGCCCAAGTGTTGAAACTGATAAGAATACTGGCGAAATCAAAGTTGCCCAATGTGGCTTACGTCGTATCGAAAGTGCACTAATTCGAGAATACGATAAAAGTGAGGTATTTCTAGCCCATCCGGAAATGTTAGAAAAATGTATTGGACCACAAACCAAAGTTGTAGGAATAAATGTCATGGACCCGTTAGGAATGGCTCCGGTTACCACGACGATGTCACCTGAAAAATTATCTTATGTGGCAATGAAATTTAAAAAAATGTGCGCTTCAATCATTCAATTAAAAAAGAAATATGATTTTAAAGTTGTTGTTGGAGGTAATGGGTCTTGGGAATTAGCCAAACCTGAAAGGATGAAAATTCACGGAATTGATACCGTAGTTATAGGTGAGGCAGATGAGTTAGCATTGGATTTGTTCCATGACTTAGAAGCTGGGGACGCACCCGAACTCCTTCATACATTTGTGCGCAATATAGAAAATATTCCCGTTATCCGTGGACCCACTATCAACTCATTAATTGAAGCGATGAGAGGTTGTGGACGCGGTTGTGATTTTTGTGACGTCAATAAAAGATCTAAAAAAGACATTCCATTAGAGAGATTGCAAGAAGAAGCTAAAATAAACATAAAATATGGTTTCGATTCAATCTGGCTGCAGTCCGATGAGATGTTACTTTATGGTTGCGATAACAAAGATTTTGTTCCAAACCAAGATGCGATTCTAGGAGTCTGGAAGGGTCTCAAATCGATAGGAGCCAATTTCGTCGGTACTACACACATGACTTTGTCCGCCGTTGCTTCATCACCAGATCTGATAAAAAATATATCGCAGGTTAATGATATGGAAAACAATGGTCGCTGGCTTGCAACCAACCTCGGAGTTGAAACTGTTGCCCCGCGAATGGTAAAAAAACACCTTGGAGTAAAAACGAGACCTTTCCAACCAGAAGAATGGGGATCAGTTGTAAGAGAGGGATGCAAAATACTCAATCAGAATCATTGGTTTCCAGCATTAACATTAATAATTGGATGGCCTGATGAAACACCCGATGAGACTCAATATACTATTGATTTGATCCAGGATTTCAGACAAATGAATATGAGGGGATTGGTCGCTCCATTGTTGTATCAGGATTTCTCTGAGAAAAATTCAATGCACTTTGGAAATTTAAACGAATCACAATTTGCACTCTTTTGGACATGTTGGCAACATAATCTTAGGGTAATAAGCGATATTATACCCATAATTATTCGTAACAAATCTTACGGACCTGCGATGAAGGTATTTATGGCTATGCTTATAAAATTTGGAACATGGGCCATCATGAGATATTTACGTGGGCTTTCTAAAGGCTTATTTGAAGGCAGACCTGCTGAAGATATTGTTGCAAAGTATGTGAGACCGCGTTCTGTCACCGCTCCCATGCCTCCAAAATTATGAAAAAGTACGAGTTTATTTTACAACTATAATCTTATGCTTCGATCATAGCTAGGGTTTTAATGAAAAATATGAGTAGTGGTTAATAGAATTGAACCGAGAGGGGGCACCAAGTCTATTGTGATGAGCTAATTTGATTTAGGGCTGCATCAGCAATGGTGTCTCTCTTAGGTGTAATGACGATAAAATAGTTCTTATCAGCTCTTTCCATGACATTGACCAATTTGTGTTTTTTTACCGATATATCAAATTCGTACATTCCATGCTCAAGATTCCCTTTTGTATAAATCATGAGTAATGTTTCTCCCGATAAAGGGGTAATCGGGACCATCGAAAAAACGTATCCCTTATAAGAACTAATTGGTAGGATTTGTTTCATATAGGGGGCCACAGAAACCAAATATATTAAAACATCTTCGATGGTTTCGAACTCTTCAAATTCAAATTTCATTTAAATTAACTATCTGAAAGTAGGTTAAATAAACTTTATAAAAAAGTTTATCCATATGATTCGAATTTGACGTCAAATGTGCCATCCTTTCTCTTGTTCCTTTCAGTTACAAAACCCTTTGGTACTAGGGAATCCAAAACACCATCTACGGTGCCCTGCCACCCGCACACATAGAATGATGTATTTTGCGGCGTGATTTTCTCACCCACGAGTTCTTCCAACGGTGATTTATCCTTTCCTGGCTTGGGGCGTAGGAATGTTTCTACTCTGCCCTTATGTCCGTTCCATGATCTATTGAACCATTCCTGGGGTCTGCTGATACTTGCCCGATATCTAAAGTTCCATTCATTACTTCCACTTTCTAAACTCTGTTCTTCCAGCTCGGTTAATAACTCCCTATAACTCAGCTCATCGACATAGCTAGCACCGTGAAGTACTACGATTTGCCTCTTAGTCCCCTTTGATTTCAGGTGCAGCGAGTATGATATAAAAGGGGCTAAACCAGTTCCACCTCCAATCAAGACTAATCTCCTATCATCTGGACTGCCATCGGGCATTTTTTCATTAATTGTAAAAATACCCGTAGGCTTTACCCAATTAATCTCATCACCTTCCCTCTTATCAAATAACTGAGTTGTGAGCCTTCCGGGCAGTGGTTTTTTAACCCATCGTACCACAAGCTCAAAGTGTTTTTTTTGTTCTGGAGGTGAGGCGATTGAATATGCTCTCCTTATTATCTTACCTTCATTAGGAACATTCAAACCCAAGGTAACAAACTGACCTGGTTTAAAGTCTGGGACTTGGCCCTCGTTTGGTTTAATATGAAATATCGCAAGGTCTTCCTTTAAAACCCTGATATATGAAACTGTTGCCTTATTGTCTACTACCATAATATTCTCTGTTTTGAGCCAAGTTAGTTAAATATTTTGTTCTAATTATTTTTAAAGCAATATTGCCTTCTCTTCCGATTTAGTGATTATGATGCCCAAAATGATTTTGTTATGACAACATTTGAATCAGATTGAATTTTGTAGTTTACGAACCAATGAAATTCCGTCTAACGCATACCCAAGCAGAGTTAGTTGAACTTTTTAATTATATTATAGTAAGGAGAACCTTTGTGCCTCTCAATGCATTTTTGACAAATGGATTTATCGCCGTATTTCTTGTGACAAGGGCAATCGCAAATCAAATTCATGTTGGATGCCAAATAATACTGTATGAGGGTTTGATGAAACATATAAATCGTTTTATATTATTTATGCGAAAGCATAAAAATCAAAAATGACGGATATAACACCTCGATAGTATTTTATACTTATTTCTTGACAATTCTTTTATTCAAAAGTAATAGACACGGTATAAAAATTAGATTGATGGGCTACTCGATCTCTTTTTTTATTAAGGAGCCTATCAGAATTACTATATAGTATAAGTACTTTTTGAATATGACCGAAAGTTTGACCGAATCTATGCGCTCGTTTATTTCAAAGTCTGTTATTTCTCCAGCGTCCTGTAAGAAATTTTTGGCTTCTGATGGTATATCGTCTAACAATCTGTTGCTCAAGGATCAAACAGGAAAAGTATTACTTAATTGCAAGAATGTTAATGCCTTAAAAGACAAAATAGACGGGATAGGTATTTCTTTTGCCATAACTAAGAATCTAGATGAGTATCAGTTTCTGCTATGCAATTACATTCCCGTTCTGCCTGATCACGATGTCTTCAAGCTAAAATTTCAAAAAATGCGCTTACTAATTACTATGTTCATAAATAAATTGGTCGATGTCCTACTTCAACCTAATATAAGGGCCAAAGACTTGATTGACTTGAACAAACACGGCAATGCTATACTGTTAGAGGTTTCTGAATTAACGCATGAATACCGTGAAAGGGATAAAGACGACACGGTCAAATACGTTCTTAATCAGAAAAACATCGATACAATAAATCTCAATATGGATTATTTCACAAAATTTAACACTACTGAAATCCAAATTAATAAGATCCTGTTGTCTATTTATGGATATGAGACAGATGAACCAGCCGTTGAGTGAACTCGTCATAAATCTTTAAAAAATTCAAGAACTTCCTTGCTGTGACCTCTTGGTTTAACACTCGAATATATTTTGGCAATTCTTCCGCTTTGATCAATCAAAAAAGTTGACCTATTAACTCCATAGTATTCCTTTCCCATGAATTTTTTGAGCCCGTACACCCCGTAAGCCTTTGAAATTTCATTGTTGGGATCAGATGCAAGCATATAAGGGATATTCATCTTTTCTCTGAATTTTGTATGAGAATCGTTAGAATCCGGACTGATTCCAATTATTTCGATCCCCTGTTGTTCAAATAAAGCATTATCTCGAGTAAATTCCTCGGCCTCTATGGTACAACCAGGTGTAAAATCCTTTGGATAAAAGTAAATAACTATCTTTTTGTGCCCTAACATGTTTGAGAGTTTGAATTTATTACCCTTTGAATCCTGATACTCAAAGTCGAAAGGTTTGTCACCCTCTTTAACTTGGATTTCATAGTCTTTTTGATTTGTCATATTGTACTGTTAGCACACTAAAAAATACATGTTTGTTTTCATTCTGGCTCTTTGTTAACCATGCATCTCAACCTTGTGCTTATCATGGTATATGTTTTTGTTTATTAACCAAATACAAACGTGTAAAAATAGAAATTATCAGTCTTTGGCAATATTTCTAGGGTATGGATTTCAGGACTAGGAGTCTTGACTATATTCATCATATGTGGCCATGTGATTTCAAAAAAACTCGATCTACTATCTTTTTTTCCATGATAGCCTATTTGTTTATCAGTTAAGTATTTGCCATCTAACTTGATATCTGCTATTGCAGGCTTATCATCGGTGCTACCAACAATCACGTTTACATTTGATGCCATATTGTACTTGAAGATTATTGCGGGGTGAATTTCTTTGTTGTCAAATGATGCTACTATACCCTCTTTATCCCATCTCCACTTGCCCCTTAAATATACGGTATTATCCATCACTGTTTGGGGCTCGGTAAATACATTATATTCATTAATTTTAGCTTTTTGATTATTTCCAAACCTTCTGATACGTGAGTACCCTACACAGATCTCAGGGGCCATGCCGTCAAAATGCATTCCGTATATCTTAGTCACTTCATTTTGTTCCTTATTGTTCTGTTGTTCTTTGTCATTTTGAGTGAGATCATTGTCTAGTTCTGATTTTCCGTCTTTCTTGTCCTGCAGCAACTCTGGATCAGAGAATGGGAGATCAAGTAAATCGGTCAAGGCTTCTTCAAAATCATCAAAGGTTCCATACCCAGGATGTTCGTACCTAACAAACCCATCCCTATCTATTAATATGTGCTTGGGCCAGTACGAATTCCCATATGCTTCCCAAGTCTTGTTGTTGTTATCATATCCGGTTACATCCTCATCCACTCCAAACTCCTTTAGTGCCCTTCCGATATTAGCGATATTTTTGGCAAACTCATATTCAGCCGAATGAATCCCAAATACCACCAAACCCTTATCCGCATATTTCTCCTTAATCTTTTTTATTGTTGGAATGGTTCTTAAGCAAAAAATGCAAGTATATGTCCAAAAATCTAAAAGTACTACCTTACCTTTTAGGTCCTTTATGCTATGCATTGCGTTATCGTTCCAATTCTTGATGTCTTTGAACTCTGGCGCTAATACGGCAGGTATAATATTCATCTAAAGACTATTTTATCCAATGTAATTTATGTCTGTTTTCTAGTCATTACGCTATTTTTTTAAAGTCATATCAAATGCGGGAGATGGGATTTGAACCCACGAACCCCTGAGGGATAAGGCCCTCAACCTTACGCCTTTGGCCAAGCTGGGCGACTCCCGCTTTTGACTTTTTATTATTTGAGGGATAATTTGAATATTCCCACTGAGATAGTCATGCTATTTGAATGATTTTTATTATGGAGATCATTTTTTTATATCATGCTTGTTCCAGTAAGATGCTTTACATGTGGAAAACTGATAGCTAATATATATAATGAATATTTAACCCAATTAAAACAAGGAGAAGAACCAAATAAGGTTATGGATTCTTTGAAAATTACACGATACTGTTGTAGAAGAATGTTCGTTTCTAGCGTAGAGACTATATATCAGGTCATTCCCTATTATGAAGCTTTGAGGAAACGACGGGCGGAGATACAATCTGAAATGGAATGATAAAGATTGCCTAAAATCACTTTAATTGAGGAAAGGCTAGTTTTCAATAGCCGAGGAGATAAAACGATCGAAATCGATGTACTATCTGACAACAAATATCGAGGTCGGGCCTGTGCTCCATCAGGTGCTAGTGTTGGTATGTATGAGGCACAAAGCTTTGTCAAAAATGATCCGGAATTAACTCTTGAAAATTTTAGAAATTTAAAGAGTAAGTTTATTGATGTTGACAGCGCAGACCTGAAAAGTCTGCATGATGCAATTAAAACACTGGATCCTTCTGATAATTATTCAAATATTGGGGGTGCGGTGGCTTACGCTCTTACTTTAGCAAGCGTAGATTCGGCTGCAAAAGCCATGAATGTTCCATTCTACAAAGTCTTGAACCCCAAATTGGATAAGATTAGTTTCCCGTACCCTTTAGGAAATGTCCTAGGGGGAGGTGCTCATGCTGGGCCGGGAACCCCAGACTTGCAGGAGTTCTTGATTTGTCCTGTAAAGTCACAATCGATCATCGAAGCAATATCTTTGAATTCGAGTATTCATAAAGAAGTAAAAAAAAGTATCGAAAAAATCGATAGTAGATTTACTTATGGAAAAGGAGACGAAGGAGGATGGGCACCTTCTATTGTAAATGATCGTGCCATTGAGTTAGTGGAAAACGCAATTATCAGCTGTGGTTATGATCCAAAAAAGGAGATTAGAATGGGCATAGACTTTGCAAGCTCCTCATTATGGGATAATAATAAGAAGGTATATGACTACAAGCGTGAGGGCATCACAAGAACA
>Ga0310906_10000486_pt1 | contig 10425 bp, 8 predicted proteins | sample C48D3metaG_FD_203749 | JGI IMG/M metagenome (GOLD analysis project Ga0310906, IMG submission 203749) | Lab incubated soil microbial communities from West Virginia University Organic Research Farm, Morgantown, WV, United States - C48D3 | ecosystem: Environmental > Terrestrial > Soil >...
TGCCCAATTGTTGGAAAGAGCTTTGACTGGATAGTACGAGACTAGCATTTCCGTGCCGTTAACTATTTCTTTAACGATGCCTGACTTCCCATTAATAGCATTTTTGAATCCCTGCAAATTGGCAAATGATTCGTTTCGGTTAGATGATTGTATGTCTGAGTCAGCAACCACCTTGCCAAGATTGTCAACATATACAATGCGTTCATTATTGGTCAGATTCAATGATTGAAGGCTTTTGTTAAATTCACTCATATCCAAGCCACCAGCCCATATTCCTGTTAATGAACCTTTTACCTCTGAATAGATAGGTACTGCCATCACGGCCTGATTCTGGCCAGAGGATGCAGATACTATTACATTACCCAGGAAAGTATCATTATTAGTTATCACTCCCTTGTAGTAATCCCTGAACGCAAAATTAGATTTGGAGAGATTCTGCTGAAGAGCATATGGTTCCTCAATATATATATCACCATTCGGCATCAAAAAGAACACCAACTGAAACTCTCCATATTTTTCCAAAATGTCTTTTGCTACTTGTCTTTTAGGGATATCCGCGTTTTGGGGGATTCCTTTTTGCTGTCCTATTGTTTCCTCAAGCATGTTTACAGAGGTTACATTTTTAACTTCTGGCAACATACCAGTGAGTTCAAGTATTGCCGCAGCTTTTTCAAGTCGGTTCTCCATGTTTTGTGCTAAAAGTTTAACATAATTATGGGCTTGATATGCATTGTTTTCAAAAATTGTTGTGTTATTGTTATTTCCATTCATTGCAGGAGGAATCTGTGCACTAGAAGGTGTTTGTGTTCCTAAAGATATTGCTAAAATGAGTAAAGTCAAACCCGTGATTCCATAGATTACTTTTTTAGTTACAATGTTTTTGTTTTGCATAGATGATCTCCTATACACAAGGACGATGTTATAGAAAGGTCTTTCTTTTACATGAAGGCTGATTTAATTATATATCCCATGTAACCCATAAAGCGTTTTGTCTTTATCTGGATATTGGCTGATTATTTGACTACTATGAATTGTAATTGATTAAATAAAATACCTATTTTAAATTAAATGGATTTCCATTTACAGGGAGTTGGCGATGAAGGCTTAACCGAATACCGTTATGGTTGCTCTATCCGATTCACTTTTTAATAAATCCTCATTTCTAACATCCAATTCAAAAACAAAATGGGCATTCCTTATATAATGTGGCCTTAAACTGTTATTGATGAATGATCGATTCTTCAGCCTTTACCTATACTTGCAATAGTGTTATTATCTTCATTATTGATTCCTACTGATTCTCTACATACAGCATATTCAAAGAATCTGACCAATCCTACGGATGATGCAATAAGGGGTTCCATTACTAGCACCAATAACAATGGCACCTCAGCCGATCCAGCATGAATACTGGGTGGCGCATTCAAGTTCTCTAACATCAATTCAACTACAGTGTCACCTGCATTCAACTCAACATTTTACATGGTAAAAGTTGACGGTACTGCAAACCATACTCATTCGATTTATGATTTTAAATTAGCCGGGCAACCAGCAGTAGACAACACCATTAACTCCACATTGTATAATGACACATCAACTGTGACTATGAGAGAAGGACTGGCAAAGAATGTTCCAACGGAAATTAATATTTTGGGTGACTATGCAATTAGTATAAAATTGGATGGGTCTGTAATAGATAACCATTTTGGAAGCGAGCCAATATTTGGCACTCAGCATAAGAAATTGTGCCTATCCGCTATTTACTATTTAGACACATTTGATCTGTGTTGAACAGTCTTCCTAGTACCAATAGAATCTTTGATCCAACGCGATTTTGTTTTCTTTTCCTTTATTTTTTAAAACCACTTTTAATCAAATAAAACTTAACCCGAAAGACGGCTTTTCATAATGCAATACGAATATGAGAGGTTTCTGCAGTTTTAGGGATTAGTATTTTGTCCTTCCGTGGAACAGACATAAAACATGATATGGTGCATCATTATAGATTAATCAAAAATTACTTGATACACATGATTTCTTGAATGAAATATCAACTATATTAAAGCGTAGAGAAAAGATTTGAGTATTGATCAACGGGCTAGATGGCGATTTTGCTAACAAACTTAACTTTATTAACAATATAAAGTTTGGTGATACGATTGATTACAAGGAGTCTATCCAACTAAATGGTTAGATGAGTTAGTGGTTTTATGCGATGGTAAGTTAGTTTTTCAAATTACTCCTGATGGCCATTCCAATCATACTGCGTATTAGTCTACGGAAGATTCTGATAGTGCAGTTCAACGGATCCTATTTGAAAGTATTGAAATGAAGTTAAGTGTCTGGAAATCACAAATAATTAAAGTTATTTGTTTTTAGATTACTCATAGATCTGTTAATATTTCAATCGAACCCGCACAGTATACGGGGCTTATTCTATGTGGTCTAGTCCTTTGGAAAGTAGTAACCTGTGTGTCATTAGGCAAAATTAGTCTTGAGGATTAAAGGGTCGATTTTTATTTATATATTGATAACCGCCCCCTAATCCATTTAATTCATCTCTAGGATTGGTTAAGGACATTAACCGCCTAATAGATATCAAGATAAATCTTGAGGGGAAACCAAAATTCTCAACCAAAAGAGAAACCAATTAGTAAATAACAGAAGGAGTATGAATCAATATAGATTGTTATTACAAGATGTTAAAAGATAAATCAAACTTTTGTCGGATTGATATTTATCTCAGTACACAAATGAATTCATAGTTGAATGATAGCAAAGATGCGGTCAAAGAGATTTGGAGTTTAGGAGATTGGAGAAGCAGGGGTCAATTTATTCCACCAGTATCAGCCAGTTTGACAAGACTTGCAAATTTACAAGCAAGCGATTCCGTTCTAGATGTAGCCTGCGGATTTGGTAACACTGCGATAACTGCTAGGATGCTGGGCGCAAAAGTAACTGGGATTGATATTACTCCAAAGCTTTTAACATTGGCTAAAGAAGAAGAAAAAATTGCTGGAATTAGTGGAATAGAATGGAAAGAAGGCGATGCAGAAAACCTTCCATATGAAGATGAATCCTTTGATGTTGTATTGTCAACCTTTGGTCATATTTTTGCGCCAAATCAAGAATTAGCAGGCAAGGAAATGATTCGAGTATTAAAGAAAAGCGGTCGTTTGGGTTTTACAAGTTGGCCACCTGAATTAGCTGTAGGAAAACTGTCTGAAGTTGTTTCTAAATATAACCCGTTACCTCATAACGAAGCATTTTCACCTTATAATTGGGGAGTGCCAGAAAAGATAAAGCAACTTTTGCCAGGCACTATTGACATATTCTTTGAAAGAGGTACTATTAATGTTCCAATTTTAAGTCCCAACCACTACTGGCAAGATACGATTACCAAAGCTGGCTTTATGATTCAAGTTATAAACACCTTAAAGAAACAACAAGATTATGGGAGAATTGAATTATTTAGAAAAGACTACATCAAGACTTTGAAACAATACATTACGGATAATATATTGAGAATGGGGTACCTAATTACAGTAGCAACTAAATGATATTTCTTTCCTTCATAGTATATGGTTGGCTAAATAATGCTATATAACGCAATACCTTATACTGTCAACATAGGTTAGAACATATCTTACTTTGCATCGTTCAGGCTTGATACTTCACCTAAGTTGGTCTGAAAAGGCTAGTCGGGGTGAAATTATTCATAAATTGACTCATTTTTTCCCATTCTCATTTGATATTGTCTCATCTATTGCCCTTTTTAACAAGGAAAGTTTTATTGGTTTTTGCTGTATTCTATCAATTCATTTTTCACATTAATCCCAAATTTTCCTCCGAAAGAGCAGTCATTAATAAAATGACCATTAAATTAGTTGAAAATGGAAAATGGAAATCTCAAGACACGATTTATTTAGTGTACAGTGATAGTTATCAAGAGACTCGCTGAAGAGGTTTAGAATCAATCATTCGCCAACTATATCAAATATGCACTGGAGATAAGAATTCAAGCAGACTTAGACGATTTTGTAACTATATGAGAATCATTTGAGTCTGCTGAGAAATTGATGGAGTGGATTTAAGGAAAATACTGAGATACAGTATGATCATTTTTAAAACAGCAATCTACTATAATTTATTTGAAGAAGAGGGGAATCAAAGAGAATGGTGACAGAGAAGAAACACTATGAAAATATAGAATTAGGCATAACATTTGATTATCCATCAGATTGGGTCGAGATAACTGACGAGAGCATAAAGAATTTTGGTGCAGATGTGTTGATGCACAGCGATTCGGTAATTTTTGGGTTTAAAAGAGTGAATGTAAAAATAAACTCCGAGGGTCCAATTGAAATGGCTATTGAAAAAGTATTAAAGGATACAATTTACTTAGGAGAGACAGTACTCGAAGAATCAAAGTTAGATAAATATCCTATTAGAAATGGCCGCTCGGGAACTGTAATCGTAAAGCGATCGTACGATGATGAAAATATAGTTATACATGAAAGAACGTTTATCATAAATGACAAAAAAGATCTTTGTTTTATAACCTTATTTGAACAGGATCAACAAAATACCAAAAGCATAGATTCTGTGAATGTTCAGAATCAAGTAGAAGAAATATTTGAATCGTTTAGGTTTTTGTAGCAATTCACTAGAAATAGTTATTTGATAAATTCAAATGAGATTGAAAAAGATGCAGCATTCCCAAACTCCAATCCATCTGATGTTCTTCAATTTTATAACATAAAAGGTTGCATTAATTGATTTATTTGTTTTACTAGTAAAATAATTATTGATTTGGTTAATTACTTGAGTCAAATTTGTTTCACAGACCACCTAATAAGATACTATTTATAGTAACTATCTTGGAAGGGTTAAGATATAGGGTAATTCTTAAATTTCATCTTTTTAAAACAAATGTTTTTCTGTTTTCGTCTTCAAAACCGAGATCCTAGGAATAGTGACCCTTGCTTATTTTGACAGTAAAGGTCAGATAAACGATCTTTGGAATCTGTTATGGTATATTCTTTTTTGCGCAGGAGTCACAGTATTTTTCTAAAATGGTAGCTCCATCTGCAGTGAATATTACTTCTTGAGTAGCTGTGTTACTGCAACTTACACAGTATTTTGTCTTTCCGCTAACATCAACGTATGCCCTTATTGACGAAAATTTCTTATAAGAAGAGGGCAAAGACATTATCATAGGATTAGAATTATTTTCACTTGTCATATGCTATATATACATTTCGCATCTATTAAGTATGTCATGACGCATATCGTTGATGGGCCACTCTAATCGTTACTACGAACGTAAATACAGAGGTTTCAACTGGTTCTAAACAATAATGCACAAATATTAATCAGCATAATAATAAAAATGGAAATCATATTACTTTTTGGACAACTATTTCTAAATACCTAGTCAATTGAATAAGATCTACCTATTAGAATCAACGCGATACCAAATAGATGACGTTTTGAAACTTGTTTCATTGTGAGTTACGTGAGAGCACATCATGAATTTTATTCTAAAGTGAGAATCGGTACAAAAGAGTATGAATCTTTTGAGACTAGCAGGAATCTGAGAATAGAAGAGATTGAAATATCAAACTTGGAAATAACGGACAGACTAGTTTTATACTAAAAGAAAATAACAAGTGAGAAAAGATAAAGATAAAGATAAAGATAAAGATATAGTTTCTAAATGTAGTACCCAATATTATAAGGTATGCTATGCATGTACATTCAGAGAAAATTTTGGATTCATTGTTAAAAAATACCCTAAAACGTCCCATTCCCTATCTCATTGGTGGTACCATAACTGGAACATTTATTGCATATTATTATGGTTTTCTATTTTCCATAATAATAAATACCATTATTTGGTTTGTAATATCAACCACTGTAAACAAATACTACTGGCATTACACTGGTTTTAGAGCTGAGAGGAGTCTTATTTCTATCTACCTCCTACATAGAAAAGATACAAAAACTAAATCAATAATTTAAATGGTTACAGCAGCATGGAGGAAAACTCCCATGTGATATCGACCAATAGTATTACTAATTCTATTCCTGACAAATTAGGAGTCAATAATCTAACTAATATTAAAAGTCCTTTTAAATAATGTTAGGATGAGCCGAAGGTATCAGATCTTCAATAGGGAAAAAAATGGTCATAGTTGACTGTGCACAACTACAGAAAGTAACCGATCCACCTTAATTAGATCTAAATGTACTAATACAAAGTCGCAGTATTGATTCTCCGAGTGAAAATTCTAAATGATTCCGCAGACTTGAAGTCTCTTCCTCATCAAGGGGGATAGTTTTTACTACTTTCTCATATATTTGAAATTATTTTTAATATTAAGTTTGCAATATTATGGAATTAATCAACAATTTTTAAATATCTCGTAACTATTATCCATAATTATGAATATATGCAATAAGCCTAAATTTTTAGTTAATTCCAAAGACAAAATAATTAATGGTAAAAGAAGAAAAAGTTCAAAAAGCTATAATCTGCTAAATCCTTGTATCAGAATCTTCTATGAGACCAAGCATACATCCAAAAGACTTGCGAATATTTTGAAAAAGAAGTTAAACCAAAAGGACAATACCCATGTAATGCAAAAAATAATCAAGTTAGATTTTACTACAAATGAAATAACAAATATTAACTTGTTAAAATTAGATGAATAATAAGATAACTTTGTATATTAAGACCATAGTTATGCTTGCTTTTATCATGTTTGGAGTGTTTGTCATTTTCTCTTCTAGTATATATCCAATAAGTGCCGACAATACGAAAAAATTAGAAAAATCAATATCAGCACCCTCACAAAACCATCCCGCATCAGAAATTGAAAAAAAACTGAAAATAGCTTTCCTGACGGATGGCTTATTTAGTGATGCAGGGTGGGGAGCATTCGGATACAACGCAGCACAGGCATTAGAGGGAAAATATTCCTATATGGTTGATTATAAAGAGAACGTGCCAATTCCAAAAATAGAAGAAACATTAAGAGATTATGCCAATTCAGGCTATGACATAATAATATCTCATGGCTTTGAGTGGGGAAAACCCGCAGTTAAGGTAGGTAAAGATTATCCCGAAACAAAGTTTGTAATTTTTACAGGACTTGTTAACTCTAGTAATGTGGCTTCTATCTATCCGATGCAACAAGAAGGAACATATGTATTGGGCGCACTCGCAGCAACAATGTCAAAAACAGGGATAATCGGTTTTGTGGGTGGAGAAAGGTATCCTAACCTGATTAATATTTATGAAGGATATAAACAAGGCGCACAGGATGTTAATCCTGCCGTGAAGATACTTGTTACTTATTTAGATGATTGGGATAATTCCACCAAAGGAAAAAAAGCGGCCATTTCTCAAATAGACAGGGGGGCAGATTTTTTATTACAAGTGGCTGATACCTCTGGCCACGGTGTTATTGAAGCTGCTAAAGAAAGAGGAATATACGCCTTTGGTGCAATCTCTGACCAAAATAAACTAGCTCCTAATACTGTACTTACATCCTTTGTATTAGATGCCGAAAAGGCCTTTGATCGAATTATTACTCTAGTTAAAACCAGTAATTTCAGTGGGCAAATATTTAAACCGGGGCTAGAAGCAGAAAAGGGTGCATCAGGGGATGGAATTGTGTATATAGCACCATTCCATAGCCTTGAACATACGGTTTCAGATAATGTTAAGTTAAGGCTTGAAAAGTTAAAAGAAGATATCATCAACGGTAATATCAAAGTACCTGAGAGATATTCAAATAACATTGGAAACTATCTTAATAACACGGGGTAAGTTCTTTGACAAATATCTTTTTTTTAATCCTTCTAAAAACATTCAAACAGTGAAGCAAATTGGGGAAGGGTTTTCTATTTGTCAGAAGAAAAAAAATAGCTATTGTTTCGATTATACTCTTAATTGCTGGATCTTATTCTTTATTATTCTTCCAACAAAATATTTCGGAACAAAATATTAGAGACAGCCTTTTTCTAGCACATAAAAATAATCAGATCGAAATTACAAAAGCTCTGTCAGAGCATGTTAGTGCCGATCTTCAATTGGTAGCAGCGATTCTTCAAGGATTATCTGATTCTATTTATTTACAACAGGGAGAATTGTATGGTGACAGAGTTGGTAACCTAGTGGGAGAACGATTTAATCAAATTAACAACATTACTAAAATCGATGGGCTTTTTGTTGCAGATAACAATAACATAATAACGCATAACAAGGTATCAGAAGGACAAAGAAGTTTTGTCAACATAGATATTTCACTCCGAGATTACGTTAATGAAACAAGGAGTACTTTAAATCCTGTATTTTCAAATGGCTTTAAAGGTATTGATGGCACTCATAAAATAGCATTAACCTCTCCAATAATAAATAGAGACAATGGAGAATATATCGGAATGGTTGGAGTAGAAATACCATCTGTAGATTTCTTTGCACGATATGGAAATGTATATAACATCGATTCAAGATTTTTGGTATCTTATGATCGAGATTCAAATTATATATCCACTCCTAGAACAAACTTTTTAGGCATGAGCTTGTTTAGTGATGAAGTTCAACGCTTTTTCAATCATAACGATATCCAAAACAAATATTATCAAGATGTTTTTAATGGTCGACTATTTGGCGGTTTTGCAGTATATGATTTTGGAACCGGAGAAAGATTAAATACTGGACATCCTGTTTCTGTTGATGGAAAATCCAAATATTTTGTTTTCTTAATTACACCAACTGCATCGGTTTACTCTGATATTGATAAAACTTTACTTGAAGAGAGATCAAAGTTTTACATGCTGATTGCGGGAATCACTACTGCAATTGTAATTTTGGTTCTATTTTTGATAAAATTGAATAGTATATTGAATGAACAAATCAATAGAAGAACAAAAGATTTAGAAGAGTCGAACAAGCGTCTTAACATAGCCAACGAACAACTTAATATTAATGACACAATGCAGAAAGAATTTATCAATATAGCTGCCCACGAGTTGAGGACACCTACACAGGCGATCTCAGGGAATCTGGAATTAATCAAAATGACTTATATTCCTTCTATTTTCGAAACGTCGTTAATAGGCCGTGTTGACATCAGAAAAGAATTAGAGAGACTAGCCAAAGATGAAGATAGGTTGCATGATTTTGCATATGGACTTGTATCAACTTATAGAAACGCACAAAGACTTGAGAAATTGGTTAACGATATTTTGGATACTTCACGAATAGAAGGTAATCGCCTGGAGTTGCATAAAGAATCCTTCGATATGAACGAAGAAATACAAAATGTAATTAAAGATATTCACAATAGAAATAGTCTTAGTTCACTTCATGGTAACTCTTCTGATCCAATTGATATAGTTTTTGAACCACAAGAATATCCAGTTATCGTTTCTGCAGATAAAGTAAGGATTTTTGAAGCTCTTTCAAATCTAATAAATAATGCAATAAAATTTTCAAATAACAAACCAATCACTATCTCAGCTAAAAGGCTTCAAAAAAATGAAATTGGTTCTATAAAAAGTAATCATAGTGCTGAATCAATGGACCGCGAGAATATAAGAGATAATACCGATGAAGAGGTGGTGATGGTATCAATTAAGGATAGTGGAATAGGCATAGACTCTGAAATTTTACCAAGGTTGTTTACAAAGTTTGCTACGAAATCATATCAAGGAACTGGACTAGGATTGTATATAGTGAAAAATATAATTGAAACACACGGAGGACAGATATGGGCTGAAAATAATAAAGATGGAAAAGGGGCTACATTCTACTTCACATTGCCGTTAACGAAATGATCATAATATGCCTTATTGCCAATTTTCTATGTCTATCGTTTTTATTTTATTTCATTTAGATGTATTATGGAAACCAAACAAACAAACCCATGTGGATATCCTCATGATTTGCATCGAATCAACTACTAATCATAGTAATCAATTTTATTTAAAATCGCGACCTACCAAAACTCGCTATCAAACAATATTTTGTATTTCTAAATTTATTGATCCTGCTACAACAGTATTCTATAACGTTTAGTATGTCTATTGTAGATATTAAAATGGACTTTGCTAACTACCACCAAACAAATAACTTGTAATACTGAAGTTAAACTAATGAATTGAGATGTCTATGTATCATTTAACATCATTTTTTCTATCGTACTGGTAGCAAAAGGCCTATTTTGCATTGTGGCGCCTTGTTAATTTTGTTAGATAAAGAGGATTCAGACGTCCAGTAATTTGTTTTACTATTCGCATAGAAAAATGAATCAACGGAAATGCGACATCTTTTACAAGGATTACAGGACATCTAACCTGGTATATTAAAAGATTAGCAAATTTTGATTTGGACAGCAGACTATATTTTCCTAA
>Ga0310906_10000493_pt1 | contig 10359 bp, 8 predicted proteins | sample C48D3metaG_FD_203749 | JGI IMG/M metagenome (GOLD analysis project Ga0310906, IMG submission 203749) | Lab incubated soil microbial communities from West Virginia University Organic Research Farm, Morgantown, WV, United States - C48D3 | ecosystem: Environmental > Terrestrial > Soil >...
GAAAACTGGGGCGATCGACGGGACTTGAACCCGCGACCCCCGGTACCACAAACCGGTGCTCTAACCAACTGAGCTACGATCGCCATGAAGCGCCTTGGATAGGGCGCGGTGGCTCCTTAAGGAAGCCCATCCGGCTTGGCAAGCGATAGCGGGAGGAGCCTGCAATGACCAATGAGACGATGCGGAAATTCGGCTACCCGGGGAGTCTGATCCGCGAATATGAACATTGGGCAGTCCTGCTTCGCCCAGGACAAGTGACGCTTGGCTCGCTGGTACTGGCCGCCAAGAGCGACGCCAAGGCGTTCGGCGAACTGCCGGTCGAGGCATACACAGAGCTGGCAACAATTACCGCCGAAATTGAAATGACCCTCAAGGCACAGATCGCCTACGATCGAATCAATTACCTGATGCTGATGATGGTGGACCCAAACGTCCACTTCCACGTCTTCCCGCGCTATGTTGGAACGCGCAGTTTCGACTGCATCGATATTGAGGACAAGGGCTGGCCAGGTCCGCCCGATCTCAAGTCAGCAGTGGAACTTCCTTTTTCGACAATCGAAAAGTTGCGCAACTTGTTGATCGAAGAGTGGTCAGGTTGCTATTAACTCTCTTTGTAATTCAATGGTATGATATCGCTTGCGCAAGCGAAACAACCGGAGCATCCCTCCCGCGGGGAGAACAGGATGACGATTCGACGGGCCCGCTCGCCGGCTGAAACCGGTGTGAGCTTGGGTGACACATTATTGAAGGCTGGATTGGCTCCGAGATACGTCGAGCTCTTCGTCCAAATGCCTTACAAATTAGTGCACGTAGAGCCGCGCCGCCCATTTCGCGAGCCGGGCGCACCGCGTGACGAAGTGATGCTTGTAAGGGCAGGCATCCTCGCCAAGTTCAAGAGCGACGGCGGCGGCCGGCGTCAGATCGTCGCGCTGCGGTTCCCAGGTGAAGGCATCCTGCCGCACGAAGGCGTGGCGGATTTTGGGCTCCAGGCCATCGTTCGGAGCGAGATACTGGTCGGCCGCGGCGAGGATTTCGACGCAATTGTCGATGCCAATCCCGAGGTCGCGCGCTTTTTCTGGAAACTAGTCCAGCGTCAGAACGCAATCAGTTATGAATGGCTGGTCAACACTGGCCGAAGGGACTCCACCGCACGCGTCGCCCACCTTCTGTGCGAAACCGCGGCACGTATGGGCATCGATGTCCGGCTGCAGCCGATGATCAATCCTTTCACCCAGCAGCAAATTGCCGACATCAGCGGTCAGACGTCAGTGAACGTCAACCGGGTCTTCGCCGACCTCGAGCGTCAGGGATTGATCAAGCGGCGCGGCCGGGAGATCCTCTTCACCGACTGGAATGAATTGCGCCGGATTGCGGGCTTCCAGCCGGGCTACCTCCAATAGCGCACGAGCCAGCCTTGCCAGGGGCAAGGCCGATGGCCGCTGCGGGGCAATGCCATCGCTCGGCCGTCCCCGGGACAACCTCCGCTTTGGCATGGTGGGCGCGGTAGGGATTGAACCTACGACCCCACCCGTGTGAAGGGTGTGCTCTACCACTGAGCTACGCGCCCCCGCCGGCGGAGGGCCATTAGGCGAGCGGCAAGCGCCTGTCCAGCCGCCACCAATCCTTACGATGAAACTATTGAACCGCGTCCTTCAGCACCTTGCCCGGGCGGAATTTGGGCTGGGAGGTCGCCTTGATTTGCATCGGCTCCCCGGTACGCGGATTCCGGCCGGTCGAAGCTTTACGGCGAGTCACCGAGAAATTGCCGAAGCCGACCAAACGGACTTCATCGCCACGCTTGAGGGTCGAGGTAATCACCTCGAGCATCGTTTCGACCGCCCGGCTCGCATCGTTGCGGGAAAGGCCGGCGCGATCTGCAACATGGCCGATGAGTTCCTGCTTGTTCATGTCCAAACTCCCGGAAGGGCGCCGCGAGACTCGCGAGCCAGAACAGCGACTAACATAAGGCAAGTTCTTCGCCGCAAGTCAAAGGGCTTAGTGACGAACCGCCGGCCCTTCACCGCCAACGGCGGGATGAACCACCGGTTCAGTCGCCTGTTCGTCGGCATCGGTCCATTCGATCGGGACCATCGGCTGGGCAAGCGCCCGGGCCAGGACCTCGTCGACATGGCTGACCGGCACGATTTCCAGCGCTTCCTTCACCGAAGCAGGAATTTCCGCCAGGTCCTTTTCATTCTCCGCGGGGATCATGACGGTGCGAATCCCGCCACGGAGCGCCGCCAACAACTTTTCCTTAAGGCCCCCGATTGGCAACACACGACCGCGCAGCGTGACCTCGCCGGTCATGGCAATGTCGCGCTTAACAGGAATGGCCGTCAGGGTCGAAATCATCGCCGTGACCATGCCGATGCCGGCTGACGGCCCATCCTTCGGCACCGCCCCTTCGGGCAAGTGCACGTGGATATCCTTGCGCGCGAAGATAGACGGTTTGACACCGTAGCTGGGCGAGCGCGCCTTGACGAAACTCATGGCTGTCTGGATCGACTCCGTCATCACTTCGCCGAGCTTGCCGGTAGTCCGGATCAGGCCCTTGCCCGGCACCGTGACCGCCTCGATCGTCAGAAGTTCGCCGCCGACCTCAGTCCAGGCGAGGCCGGTGACAGCGCCGATTTGATCTTCTTCCTCGCCCACGCCGTAACGGAACCGGCGAACACCCAGATACTCGCCAACATTCTCTGCTGTCAGAGTGACCGTCTCGGTCTTCTTTTCGAGGATCTGGCGAAGCGACTTGCGGGCGATCTTGGCCAATTCCCGCTCCAGCGTGCGAACGCCGGCCTCACGCGTGTAGTGGCGAATGATGGCGCGCAGGCCTTCGTCCGAGTAGATCAACTCGCCTTCCTTAAGTCCGTGCGCTTCGATCTGCTTGGGGATGAGGTGGCGCTTGGCGATCTCCACCTTTTCGTCCTCGGTGTAACCCTCGAGCCGAATGATCTCCATGCGATCAAGCAGTGGCTGCGGCATGTCGAGCGAGTTGGCGGTCGTAACAAACATCACGTCACTGAGATCGTAGTCGAGCTCGAGATAATGGTCCTGGAAGCGGCTGTTCTGCTCGGGGTCCAGCACTTCGAGGAGTGCCGAGGCTGGATCCCCACGAAAATCTGTGCCCAGCTTGTCAATCTCGTCGAGCAGGAACAACGGGTTAGACGTCCCTGCCTTCTTGAGATTGGCGATGATCTTGCCCGGCAGCGAGCCGATATAGGTCCGGCGGTGACCGAGGATCTCGGCCTCGTCCCGCACCCCGCCCAATGACTGGCGGGCGAATTCGCGGCCGGTTGCCCGGGCAATAGAGCGGCCCAGCGAGGTCTTGCCCACGCCCGGTGGGCCGACCAGGCACAGGATCGGACCCTTGAGCCGATTGGTGCGCGCCTGCACCGCCAGATATTCGACGATCCGGTCCTTGACCTTTTCCAGGCCATAATGGTCCTCGTCGAGGACGCGTTGCGCTTCGGCGATATCGCGCTTCAATCTCGATTTCTTTCCCCAGGGCAGGCCGAGCAAAACGTCGAGATAGTTTCGAGCAACTGTGGCCTCCGCGCTCATCGGGGCCATTCCCCGGAGCTTCTTCAACTCAGCGTTTGCCCGGTTGCGTGCTTCCTTACTGAGGCGCGTTTTGCGGATTTTCGCCGCCAGCTCGTTGAGTTCGTCGCCGCCCTCTTCCGCCTCATTGCCGAGCTCGCGCTGAATCGCTTTCAGCTGCTCGTTCAAATAATATTCGCGCTGGGTCTTTTCCATCTGCCGCTTGACCCGGCTGCGGATCTTCTTCTCGACCTGCAGGACGCCGAGCTCGCCCTCCATGAAGGCAAACACCATCTCCAACCGCCGCGCCGGATTGAGCTCTCCAAGCAGCGCCTGCTTGTCACTGACCTTGATCGACAGGTTGGATGCGACCGCATCAGCCAAGACTGACGGCTCTTCGATCTCGCCAAGTTGCATCGAGGTTTCGGCCGGCAGCCGCTTGTTCAGCTTGGCATAATTGTCGAACTGATCGATCACAGAGCGCATCAGGGCCTGAGACTCCGGACCTGCAGCCTGTTCTTCGTCAACTAGTTCGACTTCGGCCTGCTGGTGCCCATCGGCCTCGCCCAGATTGACCAGCCGGGCGCGCTTGGCGCCCTCCACTAGCACCCGCACCGTGCCGTCCGGCAACTTCAGCAACTGCATAGCCGTGGCAATTACGCCCAGGTCGTAAAGCGCATCGCGATCGGGATCGTCTTCAGATGGGTCGAGCTGGGCGACGAGGAACAGTTCCTTGTCGGCCGCCATTGCTGCTTCCAGCGCGGCAACGGACTTCTCGCGCCCGACAAACAGCGGGACGATGCGGTGTGGAAAAACGACGATGTCGCGGAGAGGAAGAACCGGAAGGGTACGAGTTGTCATGATGGGTATATGGGCGGCGCCTCGAATGAGCGCAACGTCTTAGCCAAACGCAACCTTCAGAGCTGGTCCAAGGTTTTGCAGTGCGTGAGTCGCGGCAGCTACTCCGAACCCGGCCCAGAAGCCGCGCTGACGCCACACAACAAACAATGTGGAGAAAATCAGGAACGGCCACCAGATAACCAGGCCCCAACCTAGTGCTTCCAGCGAATGGGCCACTCCCCAGCCTGCCGAGCTCAGCAGGATTGCCCCTGCCGGCGGCAAGAAGCGCAGGAAAAGAGAAAGAAACCCAGCCATGATCAGCGTCTCGACCAGAGGCGCGAACGCCACCAGCAGGAAAAGCGCAGTTGGGCCCTTCACGGGAAAGGCCGGAGTCGGCAAGTCCGGCGCAATTGCCTTTGAAACGGCCGCGAGAGCCAGGCTGCCGGCAATCGTCAGCGCCGCCCCGACCAAGATAGCGAGCCATGCCCTCCGCGGTTCGCGCAGCGGCGAAGGCAGGAATTTCAGGAAATTATCGTCGAACAGCCGAGCGGGCGGCTGGATCGTCGCCACGGATTAGGCCGCGTCGCCCGAGGAGGCCGCCTTTTCCTTCTTGGCATACACCCGGACCGGATCCTTGGTCCCGGCAACGACGTCCTTGTCGATGTGGACCTCGTCGACTCCCTCCATCGACGGCAGATCGAACATGGTATCGAGCAGGATTCCTTCGAGGATCGAGCGAAGGCCGCGCGCGCCCGTCTTGCGCTCGATCGCCTTCTTGGCGACCGCGTGAAGCGCCTCGTCGGAGAAGCCCAGCTCGACATCCTCCATGTCGAACAGCTTCTGGTATTGCTTCACCAGGGCGTTCTTAGGTTCGACCAGGATCTTGACCAGCGCCTCTTCGTCGAGGTCTTCGAGCGTGGCGATCACCGGCAGGCGGCCGATGAATTCGGGGATCAGCCCGAACTTCAGCAGATCCTCGGGTTCCGTCGCTTTCAATAGCTCGCCCTGGCGACGATCTTCGGGTGCGGCAACATGGGCGCCGAAGCCAATCGACTTGCCCTGCAGCCGGTCGCCGATGATCTTGTCGAGGCCGGCAAAGGCGCCGCCGCAGATGAACAGGATGTTGGTCGTGTCGACCTGCAGGAACTCCTGCTGCGGATGCTTGCGGCCGCCTTGAGGCGGGACCGAGGCGGTGGTGCCTTCCATCAACTTGAGCAGCGCCTGCTGGACGCCCTCGCCCGAAACGTCGCGGGTGATCGAGGGATTGTCCGACTTGCGGCTAATCTTGTCGATTTCGTCGATGTAGACGATGCCGCGCTGCGCCTTCTCGACATTATAGTCGGAAGCCTGAAGCAGCTTTAGGATGATGTTTTCGACGTCTTCGCCGACATAGCCTGCCTCGGTCAGCGTGGTCGCGTCTGCCATGGTGAAGGGCACGTCCAGGATGCGGGCGAGCGTTTGGGCCAGCAGGGTCTTGCCGCAGCCGGTCGGCCCGATCAGCAGGATGTTGGACTTGGCCAGTTCGACATCCGTGCCTGTCTTTGAGCCGTGCGCGAGCCGCTTGTAATGATTATGGACGGCGACCGAGAGAACACGCTTGGCGCGCTGCTGCCCGATCACATAGTCGTCGAGCACCTTGTAGATCTCGGACGGCGTGGGAACCCCGTCGCGAGTCTTGACCAGTGCCGACTTGGTTTCCTCACGGATGATGTCGTTGCACAGCTCGACGCATTCATCGCAGATGAAGACGGTCGGGCCCGCGATCAGCTTGCGGACCTCGTGCTGCGACTTGCCGCAGAAGCTGCAGTAAAGCGTGCTCTTGCTGTCGCCACCGCCGGAAAGCTTGGTCATTCAGGTCCCTTGTCTTCACAACAGGCCGCACGGGCGGCCGCCGGTCATGCTAAACCGGTTTATCGCACAATCAAACTGGCAGATGGGTTAACGACTTTGTCCGTTCCAAGTGCCTGTCCCAAATATGGAACGTCCGAGCATAAGGGGCAAGGGCAGGTTGGTTGGTCAGGCGGCCGACTTGGCGGATGACGGCGTTGGTTATGCCGGCGTGATGTCCGCAGCGCCGGTCGAATCGCCGTCGGCAGCATCGGGCCGCCGATCGAACACTTCGTCGATTAGCCCGAATTCCTTGGCTTCGTCGGCCTCCAGGAACTTGTCGCGGTCCATTGCCGTCTCGATCGCCTCGATCGGCTGGCCGGTATATTTGGCATATAGTGTGTTGAGACGGGTCCGCATGCGAAGGATTTCGCGCGCCTGGATCTCGATGTCGGAGGCCATGCCCTGCGCGCCGCCTGACGGCTGATGGACCATGATCCGGCTGTTGGTCAGGGCGATGCGCATCCCGGGCTCGCCCGCGCACAACAGGAAGCTGCCCATCGAGGCCGCCTGGCCGATGCAGACCGTGCTGACCTTGGGCCGGATGTATTGCATCGTGTCATGGATCGCGAGGCCTGCAGTAACCACGCCGCCCGGCGAGTTGATGTACATGAAGATGTCCTTCTTCGGGTTCTCGGACTCGAGGAAGAGCAGCTGGGCGGTGATCAGCGAGGCCATGTGGTCCTCGATCGGACCGGTGATGAAGACGATCCGCTCCCTCAGCAGCCGGGAATAGATGTCGAAGCTGCGTTCGCCTCGGTTCGACTGTTCGATGACGATCGGGACGAGGCCGGAAACGATGTCTTGATGGTCCATGGGAATTGCGGGTCCTTGATTGGCTGGCGCCCTACATCGGGCGGAAGCGGCGAAGGTTCAAGCCTCGATGAAACGAACAACGGAAAGGGCGGCTGAAACTGGTTCAGCCGCCCTCCCCCGTTTGGCGGATCCAGAAGAACCGCCTTACTTCAGACGCTGCTACATGTGGTAGCTGATACGAGCGTAACCGAACCGACCCGGGGCGTCGTAGGTGCCAGGATCGTAGTTGGCGCCGCTGCACGACCAGCAGGCCGGCGGATCCTTGTCAAACAGGTTGTTGACGCCAAGTGTAAATGCGAACCGCTGCTCCAGCATCGACGGCGTCCAGATGAACTGGAAGTCGCTGTAGAAACGGCTGCCCATCTTGTGTCCGACATTGGTTCCGGACGTCTCAATCACGCTGTCGATGTAGCGGCCCGTGAACGACGCTGCGAAATCGCTGAGCGACCAGTCGAGTGTCGCATTGCCCTTCCATTCCGGGAATGCCTGATCGGGGCTGCCGCGCTCAGTGCCTTTGCGATCCAGGACAACGAAACCGTTGGACGCCGTCAGCACATATTTGAACAAGTGCGTGGCGTTGACAGTCACGCCAAACCGGCCCGCCGAAGTGGCCGGCGTGCGATAGTTGGCGGTTATGTCGAGGCCCTTGGTGCGGATACTGTCCAGATTGTCCAGAGTTCCGTCGATTTCATTGACGAAGCCGTTGGAAGTGCGGACTGTCAAGGCGCAGCTCGCAGCGTCACCCAACAAGGCGCAGTTGTTGAGCGTCACCTGCGGATCGATGGCTGCGATCGCGTTGGTGACCTTGATGTCGTAATAGTTGATTTCGGCATTGAAATTGCCGCCGTTGCTGCGAGCCCAGGCGGGCGAGTAGACGATGCCCAACGTGAGGTTTTTCGACTTCTCCGCTTTCAGGTTCTCGTTGCCCTGGGTGATGACTGGAAGTTGCCCCGGCTCTTCCTGATACGTTCCCCCCGCGGGCACACCGTCAGCGATACAGTTGGCGCGGACAGTGGCGCTGGCCTGCCAAGGCGATCCGGCAATGTTTGAGCAAGGATCGGCTGCCGGAAGGTCGAACCGCGACCTGCCACCGAACAACTCGCCCAAGCTCGGCGCACGGAAACCCGTCGAATAGGCTCCGCGCAGCAGGACATCCTGGATCGGCTTATACAGACCGGTGATGGTGTAAGTCGTGCTCGCGCCGGTGATTGAATAGTCGGAGTGACGCACCGCCCCATTGGCTTCGAGCGAATAGGCAAACGGCTGTTCTTTCAGGATCGGGACCCTGACTTCAGCGTAGATTTCATCGACATTATAGTGGCCCGACGCCGGTTGGGCGGGAATGTCGGCGCTCAATCCCGCCGCCGTGAGCGGGTCGGGATTGAATGCTGCGCTCTGGAAGCGATGCTCGTAGCCAATTGCCACGCCAACCGGTCCGGCAGGTAGCTCGGCGATGTCGCCAGTGAGGTTGGCCGAGAAGGCGGCCAGCTTCTGGCGGCTGTCGTCACGCTCGGTGAACCCGATCCACTCGAGCATTTCCGGCGTGATCGATCCCTCGCCTCCGAACAGGTTGAGCGGGACGCACCCGGGCGTCGCGAGACATGTTGCGAGTGGACCGACCGCAAGTGCAACTCGGTCGGCGCGGACGTTTCCAGTGAAGCTCTGCTTGGCCTTGTTGACTCCCAGCAGACCGTTCACGTCCCAATACCATTCGTGATCGAACAGGTTGAGCTTGCCGTCCACGGTCGTGGTCAATGAATAGGTGTTGACCTCTTGGTCGAAGGTACGCTGACCGGCTTCGATAAGACGACGGCCGATAAAGGAATAATTCTGGGCTAGGCCATTGGACGTACCATCGGGATTTTTCCCGGATTGCAGGGTATATCCAAATGGATTGAACGGGTTGGAAACATCAATCGACAGCGTGTCGAACAAGCTGCCAGCGCCATTGCCGGCATCGGGACCGATAAATAGCGGCTCGAACGCGGCCTGGTTCTGCGATTTGCGCCGATTCCATGAGCCCCTGACCCGGAGATTGATGTCCGACCCAAGATAGGCCTTCGCTGAAACGAACCCGCCATAGCGCTTGTTCGGAGTCAGAATGTAATTGAACGGTGCGAAATTAAAGCGGTCGGCGTTCGTGAACTGGACCAGCTCGCCAAACGTCGGAGTGCTGTCCGGCACGTTGTGAATGGTGAAATTGCCGTTCAAGGTAGGCGTGGCGACGAAAAAGGGCCGGAGGTCAAAACGGCCATTTGCCGCTGCGCTGCTGCAAGGGCTCCCCGGAATATCGCAAGTTGTCTGGTGGGGATTGGGGAAGAGCGAAATGTCGCGGTCGGCGGTGCGTACTGCTTCTTGGTTGGTGTAGGCCGCCCCGACCACAATATCGATGGGATTGTCGGTGCCGTTACCCCAGCTGACTTCAAAATTGGACGTCTCGCCGTCGCCGTCGCCCAGATACTGGCCATATTGGGCCAGGGCCCGCAGGCCCTTCTGGTGCTGGACCGTGATGACGTTGACCACGCCGGCAATGGCGTCCGAACCGTAAAGCGGCGATGCGCCTGCTTGCAGCACCTCCACCCGCTCGATCATATTCGAAGGTAGGGTGTTGAGGTCGACGTTCGCCGGAATACCGCTGGCGCTAGTGCCGTTGACCCAACGCAGGCCGTCGACGAGGACCAGCGTGCGCTTGGAACTCAGGTAGCGGAGGTCGATTTCCGCTGAACCGGCTCCAACGCCGCCGCCATCGGGCGGGTTGCCGATGTTGCCGCTATTGTTGACCTTGCTGTTCAGGCCGCCGGCGGCGCTGGGCAGGCGCTGCAAAATATCGGCTACCGAAGTCAGGCCGGTCTTCGCCAGGGCATCCTGGTCCAGCGTGATGACGGGCGAGTCCTGGTCGAGCGGGTTACGCCTAATGCGCGAGCCGGTTACAACGATCTCGCCCCTGTTCTCGGGCTCGCTCGCTTCCGCGACTGTTGAGGGGGATGCTGCAGGCGGTACTGCGTCCTGCGCGGCTGCAGCGCTGCCAATTGCCAAAGCGAGCAGCGCAGTTCCGGAACGGAGCGCCAGCGTAGTACGGCTCATCGATTATCTCCCTGTTAAGCGGCATCCCGTGAGGGTTTTCACTGAAACGGGAGAGTAACAAATCCGGTAGTGACGACTAGCTACCTGATACTATTGGGCCGTAGCTGTTACTTTTCTGCCACAAAGGGAGCCGGATGGGCCAGATAGGCCAGCCGGCGCATCTCGCGCCGGCCGCGGGTAACCGTGTCCAAGATC
>Ga0310906_10000494_pt1 | contig 10359 bp, 7 predicted proteins | sample C48D3metaG_FD_203749 | JGI IMG/M metagenome (GOLD analysis project Ga0310906, IMG submission 203749) | Lab incubated soil microbial communities from West Virginia University Organic Research Farm, Morgantown, WV, United States - C48D3 | ecosystem: Environmental > Terrestrial > Soil >...
GCAAGCCCTCTTCGACGAGCCAATCGACATCCGACAGGCCGTTCTGCCAGCGGAACTGCGTCTCGGCCACGAACTCGATGGGGCCAAGGCCGACGAGGAATCCCGCAGTCGGGCCGAAACTCAACGACCATGACTTCTCGAAGAACTTGTTGTCTTGTGCCGCGAGGCCGGGGGGCACGCCGGGAGCGTCCAGGATGACGCCCCTGATGTCGGTGTTCCGGTTGAGGCCAAGCAGGACCCCTACGAAGGGCGTGAAACGGGTACGGGCGAAGTAGAGCCGGTGGCCGCCTTCGACCCCCCAATAGCTGTAGTCACTGAAGTTCACGTTGAGCGCAGTCCCACCGACCGTGCCGATGTTGACCGTCTCCGCCCCACTTTTGGCGTAGATGAAGTTGAACTGGCTTTCATTGCGCGGCGTCTCGCGATAGCCGACACCAAACCTGAACATATCGACGCGGCCGTACACGTCGTCGTATGTCGTCTCGTTCAGGTTGATCGGCACGCCCCCGGTCGTCGCTCCGGTTGATTCCTTGATCATGTTTCCACGGAACGAGTTGTCCGGGCCATAGAGGGCCGAGATCGTGAGGCGATGCCTAAGGTCGTCGGGCGACGGCGTGGTCGCCTGCACCGTCGCGGGCGCTCCGACCGAGAACGTCAGCGACTCAGTCCGCGTGACGTCGGCGCGGTCGCCCACCTTGAGTCCCTCCATAAGGGTGACGTCTTTTTCCAGTAGATGACGCGTGTAACTGGTCCCGCTTGGCCCGGCGAACGTCACCACGCGCGTCGCGGGGTCCCAAGCCGTGATGGTGACTGTCGTCACACGCTGCCTTGCCTTGACGGCTCCAGGCAGTGTGTCGGGCGTGGCGGATGCGACGGGAGCGATGGACCGGTCAACCGCCGCTTCGCCCGCCGCCTTCGGGCGAACGCTGACCACGTCGAAGTACGACGCTGTGATGATGTCGCCGACCTTGACCTCGTCAAAGCGTGCGACCGACTGCGGGACGTCGAGCGTGACGACGGTTCCCTGTTCGCCGCGGATTGTGACCGTTCGTGAGGCGACATCGAGGGCTTCGACTGTCCCACGCACGGTGACTTCGTTGCGCACGACATCAGGGGACTGCTGCGCACTCGCGAAGGTGGATGAGAGAGTCAGGGACAGAAGGACGAGGAGCAGGCATTGACTTTTTTTCAACACGAGAGTGACTCCATCAGCGCCATCCACCATCGCAATGGCGCGTGAAACAACCGTCGTACCGCTGATGGCTGTCGGCAGTCTCAGGTCATTCCAGCGCCCGGGACGGCTACTGATTGCGCACAACGCTTGCCAGCTGTGAGCGCCGTTGTGCACAGCTCATCAAAAAAAGTGAATTCGCGATCTTGCAGAAGCATTTCAATCATGGGCCGGCTCATCGGTTTCGTGACGACGGACCGAGCACCCACGACACGACGGAGGACCCCACGACGAGACGAGGGATCCCCGACCACTGGGTGGGGCTTATTGTGCGATCGGCGCGAGATCCTGTTGGGGTACCAGTCTTGAAAGGCGGGTAATCAAGACCACATGGAATGACGCCACGGCACACTGCTGATGGCAACCGGGGAAGTGGGAGTTCGATGAGAAAGCCTTGCGTCGCCGTTGTCGATGATGATTCCGATTTCGCGTCTTATCTAAAAGCCTTTCTGTTGGTTCGTGGATACGAAGCGCGATGCTACACGCGCGGCGCCGAGATGCTCGCCTCGCTGAAGCAAACCGAGCCCCCGGATGTGGTCCTGCTCGACGTGATGATGCCCGGGCTCGACGGAATGGCGACGCTTCGGGCCATCAAGTCGATGCGGCAAGAAACAGAGGTCATTATGGTCTCGGGTCGCAACCATGCATCCACGATTGTCGAGGCTGTTCAACTCGGCGCCGCCGACTACCTGGTCAAGTCTGACCATCCGGAAGGATTGGAAGAGATCGCGCTGGATGTGGCGATCAAGAATGCGATTGAGAAAACGCGTCTCGTCACAGAGCTTGGCGAGTTGCGCCAACTCGCCGACGACGAACATCAATCGGGGTTGGGCAACGGCGAGAAGATGCGGAGGATCGCGACCGTCATCGAGCAGGTGGCCGACAGCGACGTCACTGTGCTGATTCGCGGCGAGAGCGGAGTGGGGAAGGAATTAGTCGCCCGCGCCATTCACGATCGATCGACGCGTCGCAATCGGTCTTTCGTCAAAGTGAACTGCGCGGCGCTGCCAGCGGAACTCCTCGAGAGCGAGCTCTTTGGACACACCCGTGGGGCGTTCACCGGCGCCGACACGACACGCATCGGCAAGTTCGAGCAGGCCGACGGAGGAACGCTGATGCTCGATGAAATCGGTGAAATGAAGCCGGCGCTGCAGGCCAAGATGCTCCACGTCCTGCAGGACGGTGAATTCACCAAGCTGGGCAGCAATAAGCGCATCGAGGTCGATGTCCGGGTCGTGGCGGTCACCAATCGCGATCTCGAACAGATGTTGAGCAGCGGCGAGTTCCGCAAGGATCTCTATTACCGGCTCAAAGTCATCGAGATCCTGGTTCCACCGCTGCGCGAACGCCGCGACGAAATCCCCACCCTGACCGATTACTTCATCGACCGTTACTCGAAGAAGTACAACCGGCCAATGGGCTCCATCTCCGACGCGCTTCGTCAGCTGTTCCAACAGTACGATTGGCAAGGAAACGTCCGCGAGTTGGAGAACATGATCAAGCGGGTCATCATTCTTCAGGACGAGGGGCTGGCCATTCGCGAGATCCAGCGCCACAGGCACCGAAAAGCGGCGGCTAGCGCGGTCGTCACTGCGCAGCCGCCAGTCGTCGCGCTGCCTGTCACGGCTGGCTTTGTGATCCCGGCTGGGTCGGCCACTCGTGGATTCTCGTACCAATCGGAATTGCCGGGTACAGCATCTGGCGCCGACGACGCAGGCAGATCGCTCGGATCGGTTGCCAGGACGGCGGCACTCAAAGCTGAGCGCGCAGCAATCGAGCAGGCCTTGCGTCTCGTGAACTGGAATCGACGCAAGGCCGCCGTCAATCTCGGTGTGAGCTACAAGACCCTTCTCAACAGAATCAAGTGGTGCGGCATCAGCCGCGTCTGAGCGCCGAGACTATACGAATCAATCAGTGGCGTCTCCTGCCGCTCAGAGAGAATCCAACGAAATTGATATCCGCGCGCCCCGAAAGGATTCGCTCGTCCTGAATGCCATGAATGTGCGTTCTGGCGATGTTGATGTGGAGAGTGACCGGCGTCTTGTGCAAAGGCGGGACGAAATCGAAGAGCCGATACCCGAAGCTCAAGGTGGTTGCCGGCTTCCACGCGTGGCCGCCCGTGCCGTCGGGAAACATGACCAGCATCACCCCCGTGGCGGGAAGCGTGTATCGTCCGAGCTCCAACAACGCAACCTGCATCCCCACAATGCCATAAACTGGCGTGCCTGGATATTGTGCCCGCGTCCACAATCCGGTCAGGTGGACTCGCTGAAAGAACGAACTCTTCACCACTTTGTCCGCTACCTTGCCGCCTGACGTCGTCACCGGCGAATCTCGGCGCCGGAGGATCTGCATTGGCTGATCATCCCAGGTGAAGAGAATGTTGCAGGCACTCGCAAGCTGGTCATCGACGACTAATTCATTCCGACATGTCTCCGCGAGCCAGGCAGGAGGCTGGGGACGCTTCTTGCGGGTCCAGATCTGATCGTTGTTGAAGTTTCTCTCAACCCTGTTTCCCCACTGTTCAAACCACTTCTCCCACGCACGGTACTCTTTGAGCCACTTTGCAAGCTCGTCGGACCTGTTTTCGGCCGACGGTCCAGGAATCGGCGCCTGCCCTTGCGCACCGACCGGAGCTGCGCTGACCGCGAGGGCCGATACAAGAACCAGCGTTGCAATCGCAGTTTTCATGAGTCCTCCAGAATTCCGACGACGCTGCGACCAACTTTCCGTAGCGTCTTTAATCCAAAACCTGGTGACCGCAGCGATGCTGCGCCTTCCGTGTGACGTCTGAGTTCCGCCACCAGCCGGATCGTGGGTAAGACCGTCGGGTCCACGAATCCGCGTCCCGTGATAACGCCCCGCTGATGCGAGGATCGTCTTGACCTAGAACCAGTGGGCGCGGTTTTTGGTCAACACGTCAACAGATGGGCTTGGCGCCCAGATTGTGCACCCGGTTGCAATTGAAGTAAAGGGAGAACACGGCCTGCTGTGATCATTCCGGCGGCACACGAACACGGCCGGCTGCGATCACAACCGAGCGCGGCGCGCTTTCTCAAGGTCAGCACGCAGAGGCCGAGCATCTACTGGATTGCGGGGGATGGTTCGGTGACGGTTTCTGATTCGGGCGGATAGTGCGCTATGGCACGTCTACGTCGTACGACGTGACTCGCCAGACACCGTCTTCCTTCCGCCATAACAGACGCAAGACCGGCGTGTCGCCGCTCTGCGTGCGAAAGCGGAAGGTCATGCCGAAGGCATCGTCGTACGTGAGGGGCAGTGGATCGGGTGGGATCGCGCCACGGGCGCGGGCATCACACGCGACGGCGTCGCCAAGTGCGGTCGGGAAGCTGGTGAGGCTGAACATTTGCGAGTACGCGTGATCCATCGGACGAATCGACGGGTGAAGCGGCTCGGCAGCCTCGACGATCGTCTCCAGATTTTGCTCCGTGCCAACCCACTGGCCGATGCGTTGGAGACTTGCGCGGACCTTCAGGCCGGCGTCGTCAAGTGATGTTGACGCCGGCGCATCAGGGCCACGCAGGATGTCGTAGCACGCGTAGCTTCGTCTCGACAGGTATCGAAACGCAGCATCGTAGTCTTTGCGAATCAACCAGGTGTCGACGAAGTTCTTCGCGGCATTGACGAGCGTGGGGTCGGCCCTCATCCGAACGACCTTGGGCTCGGTCGGCGCCGGTGCTGCAGGCGTTTCATCGGGCTTGGGCGCGACGTACCAAGACACGATCTTCCAATATCCATCCTCTTTGGCCCACAGCAGCGCGATGGAGTTGTCGCTCCTTCCCCCCGCGATGCGGAAGATCGCACCATAGTGCTGCCCGTACGCGCGCGGTCGCCTCGTCGGCGCGCCCGGCGTCAGCCGGCTCGCGCAGTCGAAGCGGGTTGCGAGATCATCGGGAATGTCGTAGAGAACGAACTGGGCTTGATTAGGCTGGGACACCGCGCGCAGCCCAGGGATCGGAAGGGGCACGCCGATCGCCAGGCCGTCAAGCGAGTCGTGTTTGCCGAGTGCGTCATGGGCGGCTTTCAGATTGACCAGGATTTGAATCGGCGCGAGTCCGCGGTCGAAGGCTGGCGGATCCGGCACATCCTGCGCCAGGCACGCGTACGACCGTTCCGAAACATAACCCATCGCCGCCACCGCATTGCCTTCCACCAGCCATGCCTGCAGGAAATCAGGAACCATCACGTTGATACTCTTTTTGCCCGCGCGCGGTACTCTCGGCAAAGTAAACGCGGGCATCGTATCCTTGGTGTCAGGGGCCCGATCGAGGCTCGCACCGAAGAAACCTCGCCACCAGTTCTGAAACCCTGACCAGCGCCCCGCATGTCGCTCGGCGTTGTCGCCGGCGCGGACGTCCGAGTTCGCCGCGGAGAAGTGGCCGTTGAACAACATGCCGGGGAAGGTCGACGCTCGATAGTCAACGTCGATATCTGCCAGACGACCGTCCAGCGCGATTGATACCTGAATCGAGGGCGTGCCGTCTTGTTCGCGGTAGTTGATCGGATAACCCTTGTGATAAACGGTGTTGTCGATACCACGCTTGAACTCGCGCGAGCGGTCCAGCATCTCGCGCGCGTTCGGTGTCAATCGCACGTACAGGCGAAACTGCCGATCGCTCGACGCTCCCGGAACTTCACCTCTGACGGTGTCAACGCGCTCGACGAGCGACAAGCCGTCGCCGAACTTCTGCTCCGAGCCGTCGGTGAGCGGACTCGTCATCAGCGCATGCGTGACCGCCTCGAAAGTCGTCTTCGTGGACAGGCCGAGCACATCGTCGTAGAACGAACGAGCATTCAGGGTCTGACCGGTCACCTTGTTGAATCGCGCCACCCAGTCGGCGACGAGCTCCTGACGACGTGCGTCGAGTTCGGAGTAAGCCCCGCCGAAGCGTGGAGGCTGCTGGGCTGTGATGAACTCTACGGCCAGAACGCTGAGAAGAACGCTCCCAGCGACACCGAGGGTTCGCCGGAACAGGGGCAGCGACACCATCGTGAACCTCCACTGCGCAGAAAAGATCGAAATCACCACAGCAACCGGCGTGCCGTCTGACCGCCTCACGCGGCGTCACGTGCGCGCGGATCTGCGGCGACTTCAGGTGGAGTTCGAGATGAAGTACCCGCCCACAATTTCTCTTGCCACCAGCTGCCCCAGTCGTAGACGCCGGGTAACAGCGGATCGAAGTTCTCGTTCTTCCGATTCTTAAGCCCACTGGCTGCCGGAATTGTGGCCGATATACGACAAAGCGGCGCCACGGAATGTCGGATGGCGCTCCGGCATTCCGGGTTCGGACCGCCGCCGTGCTGGATCTTCATGGGGACATCGACGTGCGGTGGGGCGACTACCGCTTGACGGGTCAATACCTGAACACCGGGCTCGGAGACGCGGCGGCGGAGCAGCGTGCCGAGCAACTGTTCGTGGTGCTCGATGCGCTGCCGAAGCACCATCGCCCGCCGCCGTCGGTACGCCAACGCTCTATGCACTAAGACTGTGTGGCCGAGTCAGGCCGAGCTTGGCCATGCGGGTTTCAAGCGTGGTGGGCCTGAGACCCAGTCGCTCGGCTGCGCCGTCGATTCCTCGGACCCGCCAGTTCGTGCGCTGCAATGTCGCCCGGATGTGTTCGATTTGGACGTTCCTGAGCGTCAGCGACTCTTGCGACGCACGCGGGAGGGCGTTCTGCGGCATCTGCACGACCAGACGGGTTCCCGTGGCAACAATGACGGATCGTTCGATTACGTTGCGCAGCTCCCGGACGTTTCCCGGCCAGGGATAGTGCTGCATCTTTCGCATGGATTCGCTCGCGATGGAGTCAATCGTTCGGCCGAGAGACTTGGAGATTTCATTGATGAACGTCCACGCGAGTGCGGGGATGTCCTCGACCCGGTCCCGGAGCGGCGGTACTGTAATCGGGAACACGTTGAGCCGATAGAACAGATCCTCACGGAACGATCCATCCGTAACCGCTTTTTCCAGATCGCGGTTCGTCGCCGCGATGATGCGGACATTCACGTTCGTTGGCTGGGTGCTCCCGAGCCGCTCGATTACACGTTCCTGGAGGACACGGAGCAGCTTCACCTGGACATCCGGCGGGAGCTCGCCAATCTCGTCGAGGAAGAGAGTGGACTGGTTGGCGGCCTCGAACCGGCCGATCTGCCGCATCACCGCGCCGGTGAAGGCGCCGCGTTCATGTCCAAAGAGCTCGCTTTCGATGAGGGTGCTCGGAATCGCGGCGCAGCTGACCCGAATCATCGGGCGTTGAGCCTGCGGGCTCATCTCGTGAATCGCCTCGGCGAAGAGTTCTTTCCCTACACCCGTCTCGCCTAGCAGCAGCACCGTGGACGGCATGGGCGCGACCTGTTCGGCCTGTGCAAGAGCGTGCCGGATGGCTGAAGACTCGGACATCACAAGCCGTGACGTGCGCATCGCTTTGACGTCGGGTCGATGGACATCTGCTTCCAGCGGATGTCCGAGGGCCTGGCGAAAACGGTTGACCAGGTGGGCCGTGGGGGTCCAGACAAGCGCGTCGGCAGGTTCGTTGGCAGTCGTGTCGTTAGGTCGTGCAGGCATCTGCGTGCCCTCTCGTCCGTGTTCCGTGTTGGATCGATCGCCGCGCCGTGCCGCGCAGCGTTTCAGACGGCGATTCGCCGAATGTCTGTTTGTACGTGGCAGCGAACCGGCCTAGTTCGAAGAACCCGTAGTTGATCGCAACCCCAGTGACGGTGATGAGCGCGGAGTCCCCATCGGTGAGCGCACGCCGGACGCTCTGAAGTCGCTCGTTGAGCATCCACTGCGTCGGACTCATGCCTCGCACGCTGTAGAAGGCGTCGCGCAGCGATCGCTCGCTCAGTCCGACGATTCGGCAAAGGGACGACACGCGCGTTGGGTTCTTGATGTGGGCGCGCAGGTAGGCTTCGGCGCGCTCAACCGCGTCCTGCCGGGCCCGCGTCAGCCCGAGTCGTCTCGGACCCTCTGTCGAGGTGATCTCCATCGCTGACTACCTTACAGGCCGGACTGGCCGGTGGAAACTCGCTGATGTACCAGGGTGAACAGGCAAAAGTGACGAGGGGGGCCGGTCGGGAGGATCGGGATTACGCAGGCAGCCGGATCGCCTTGGTCGGTTCCACTGGCCCGCGAACCCGAATAGTGGTTCCTTGTCCGATTCCGGTGATGATCTGCACACCGCCGCCCACGACGTGTGCTCGCTCCTCCATGCTCACGAGGCCGAGCCCACCACCGTTGTGCCGCACGGCCTCGACATCGAATCCCCGGCCGTTGTCGGTGACTGTCATCTCGATATGCTCGCCAAATCGTGCCAGCGACACGTCGAATCGTTTCGCTTCGCCGTGCATGACCCCGTTTCGGAGCGACTCTTGAGCGATTCGGAAGAAACAGACGGCAATATCAGGATGCAGGCGCCCAAGGTCGCCGGCCTTGAACGCCACCTCGACGTTGTGCCGCTTCTCGACTTCGGTGCAGTGGGTCTTGAGTGCCGGCGCAAGGCCGAGTATGCGAAGGGATGCAGGATGCAAATCGTGCGACAGACGCCGAATCCCCTCGAACGTGCCCTGCGTCTCGCGCTCGAGATCTGAAAACGCCTGTTGTGTTTGCGCGCCCTGAATGTCGCCCGACGAGCTCTTGAGCGTGCTGACGCCGATTGACACGTAGGCCAGCTGCTGACACACATCGTCGTGCAGATCGCGGGCGATATCCGCACGCGCGGCTTCCTGGGCGTTGATCAGCCGGCCGGCCATCTGGCGGATCCGTTGGTAGCTCGTTCGGAGCGACGCCTCGGCACGACGCCGGCTGGCCCGCTCCGTGAGGAGTCCCACGATGAGCATCAGTTGCGCGGCAACCACGACCAGTGTTCCCACGATGTACCAGCGATAGGATTCCCAGACAGTCGGCGTCCTGAATCGAATGTCTGATTCGGGTGGCAGCCGCGATGGGTCTATGTGCCATCGGAGAATCTGTCGCCAGTCGAACGTGGGGACGACGCGCGAGTCTTCGATCGGAATGTCCTGAGCCTGTGTCCCACTGAGAATCCGCAGCGCCAGTTCTCCCGCGCGAAATGCCGTTTCCTGCGTCTCGCGCACTACGCCCCCAACGATGCCGGAACCAATGTAGAAGTCACTCGTCCCGTACACTGGCACTGCGGCTGCCTGCGCGACAAGCCGTGCGAATTCGTCCGAGTACTTGACCTGGCCCGGCTCGTCCTGCGCGTGCCAGATGTACAGGATGAGGCTGCGCTGCGGGACCGCCCTTACGGCGGCCAGCAAGCGAGGCACGGACTCTTCGTCGATGAACGTGACTTTGACCCGCGAAAATCGGCTGAGTTCGCCGCGGACTGCTGCGACGCTTTGTTCGTTGGGTGAATGCGCGACGACGAAGACCTGTTCGGCGGACGGGTGCAACTCCAGAGCAAGCTTCAGCGTTTCGCCGTGGGCGTTGCTGACTCGAATACCCGTCATCCCAGGCCCGGCAGTGCGGATTGTGTCGTTTGGTACCCGCAGCCCCGTGAAGACGATAGGCGCGTCTGGAAAGAGCTCCCGACGGTTATCCAGTGCGAACTGCACCACTTGGTCCGTCATCGCGATCACGAGGTCGATTCGCCGGCCCCGATACTTCGTGCGGATGTACTCCCGCAGCGCCTCCGACGCGAGCTCCGGCGAGAACCGTTCCCTTTCCAGAAACTCTCCGAAATACTCAACTGGGATGTCGGAGCGCGACGTGAGTGCCTCGCGAAGCGCGCTCTGCGTGACCGGGTTTGTCGGGAACTCTTCCTCGCCCAGATACAAAGCCAAGACAGTTCGAACTGGCGCCTGCTGCCCCGAGGCAGTAGGGCACACCGACAACCATCCGACCACCGTTGCCGCGACGATGATCCACAGCCGCGGAAAGTTCGCGTGGCTCATTTCAGAATGACATTCGGGCGCCGAACTGAATCTGCCGGGACGATCCGGCCTCTCCTGTCGGAAGCCGTGTTCTGGTGATCTTACCGAAGGTTGGGCTGCCGACGATATTCCCCGGCGGGCCGAAATTGGGGTGGTTGAAGAGATCGAACACATCGACGCGGAACTGGAGGGCGACGTGGTCCGCGGGCCGCACGTTC
>Ga0310906_10000499_pt1 | contig 10323 bp, 8 predicted proteins | sample C48D3metaG_FD_203749 | JGI IMG/M metagenome (GOLD analysis project Ga0310906, IMG submission 203749) | Lab incubated soil microbial communities from West Virginia University Organic Research Farm, Morgantown, WV, United States - C48D3 | ecosystem: Environmental > Terrestrial > Soil >...
GAGGCCGCCGGCCTTACGCATCCGTTCCTTCCATCCCTCCGATCCGCCGAATTCGAGTCGCGCCCGACGCGCGGCTTCATGCGGTCGCATGCCCGACCGGATCAAATCGGCCGCGCGAGAGTCGATGTGGAACTGGATCTCCTCGGTCATCTGATCTTCGAACGCACCGCGCCGGAAGAGGTTTTTCAACAGCACGCGAAGCCGTGTCATTTCAGATCTCCTCCGCTTTTGCGTTCAGCGCCGCGGTCATCGCCGACACGGTCCGATTCCATGTTTCGGTGTGATCTCGCAGCCGTTTTCGGCCGGCCGTCGTCACCCGGTAGAACCGCGCGCGCCGATTGTTGTCGGAGACGCCCCAGTCGGCGTCGAGAAGTCCCTGTTTCTCGAGACGATAGAGCGCGGGATAGAGTGCGCCCTGCTCGATGGTCAGGGCCCCTTCTGTGATCTGCTGGATGCGAAGAAGCACCCCGTATCCATGCAGCGGGCCGAGGGATACGGCCTTGAGGATGAGCAGGTCGAGCGTGCCCGGCAGGAGTTCCGCGTTTCCCATGCTCTCCTAAGACGATTAGGAAAGCCGAAAGGTTGCCGCAGTCACGACACCGAAACTTCCTCGCCGCCCACGAACACACGCCGGATCTCGAGCTGATCGTTGAGAATCAGAAAGTCCGCGTGCTTACCGGCTTCGAGGCTGCCAACGTCGCCCTGTCGTCCGAGAATCGTCGCAGGAGTCAGCGACGCCATGCGCACGGCTGTGAAGAGATCAACTCCGGCGCGCTGGTGCATGTGCCGCACCATGAAATCCATTCCGCGAACGCTGCTTGCAAGGTTTTCTGAGTCCGGCAGCAGTCCGACGCCGCCGTCGTTGTAGAACGTCTCGCCCCCGTCGAGCGGCCCAAACGTGTAGAGGCCCGGCGGTTGATCGAGCGCCCGGCTGCAATCGGTCACGAGCGCGGTCCTGCCCGCGCCCTTCCACTTGACGACGAATCGCAGGAGCTCCGGCGACAGATGACGGCCGTCCGCGATCACCTCGGTCGTCATGTCGTCGTGGTCGAGCACGAACTCGAGCATACTCGCCTGCATCGGTGTTCCACAGCGCTCGCGCAGAGACGAGACGCTGCTCATCGCGCAGTAGAAGTGATCGACATGCCGCACGCCGAGTGCATGCGCGGCCGTCATCTCGGCCCAAGTTGCGTTCGAATGGCCGGCGTTCAGACGAATCCCCCTGGCCGACGCCGCCCGATAGAAGCCGGCGGCGCCCGGCAGTTCCGGCGCGCACGTGGCGGTCAGCATCACGTCGGCAAACTCGAGATATTGCTCGTACTCGTCCGGTGTTGGAGGCCGAGCAGGATCCTTTGGATGGCATCCGACCTTTTCTTCGTTGAAGTAGGGACCGTAGAGATGCGCACCGATCGTGCGCGCGAGGCCCCGCGCGGGCTCGGCGCCGCGACGCTGAAGGGTGCGCGCGTTCTCCAAGAACGTCAGCGTCTGGTCGTGGCGGGCGACCGTACTCGTGGCGACGATGCTCGTCGTCCCGTGCCGCGTGTGCGCGCGAACCACCGCCTCGAACGCGTCGGCGGTGCCGTCCATGAAATCCGCGTTGTCGCCGCCGTGCACGTGGAGATCGACGAAACCCGGCGCCACGAAGCCTTCGTTCGCATCGATCGTCGCGCCCGACCACCGGGGAAGATCGTCGAGACGACCGACGGCTGTCAGCCGGCCGTCTTCGACATCGAGAGCGCCGCCTGGAATCAGGCGATCGGGAAGAATTACAGTCGCGTTGAAGAGCCGAAAAGGTTGCAGGACCTTGGCCATAGTCAATTCATGATATCCACGTCGATGTCGCCACTTTTGAAAAAAGGCGAGTCTCATCGCCTGATGTCCATTGCGATGCATTGGACGGAAACGGAGGCGCTCTGCTTTTAACTGCGATGGCGTAATGACGCGGACGAGCCACACGTATTTCGATTACTACCAATCGAAAGATCACGCGCTCGATGTGAACTATCGCCCGATTCCGGATCCTGGGAGATGACCGCCGGAGGCGGCTCTATCGTCGCGGCACGAGCGCCGGCTGGCACCACGCGACGAGCCCGTTACTTTCGAGGACCTTGGCGCGCACGTAGCCTTCGCTGCCCGTGAACGAGTACTCAGCCGACGCATCGGCGACTTCACGCAACAGCCGGCCTCCGGATCCGATGAACTGAATCCGGTACTTCGCAAAGGTTGTCGCCGCGACTTTGACGGTCATCGCCTGGGCGGTGACCTGGTAGTCGGCGAGCGTCACGCCGGTCGATGCATAGAAATCGCCGCGTTCGAGGGCGTCCACCAGCGCGCGCGCCTCGAGACGCGGCGCACGCACCATCACCCAACCGCGCCCTGGACCGGCGACCGCCGGGTTCCCCGGATCCTTGAACACGTGGGCGTCGTCCACCGCGATTCCGTACACGAGCGTGCCCGCGGTGAGGACAGTGTCCCAGACGGCCTCGAGGCCGAGGACGCCGCCGCCGCCGAGATTGTTGACCTCCGGATGACCGTTGAAGATCTCGAGGAGCTTGTTGCCATGGATCTGCCGGAGTTCCTCCGGCGTGATGGCCCACCTGAAGTTGGGATGATTGACGTGAGGGACCGCGTCGGCCGCGCGAATCGCATCAATGGTGCGCTGCAGGGTGTCGAGTATCGACGTGCCGTGCTGCGGCTCGACCTGGCGGGCGAGGTTGAGGCCGTTGACGTGCAGCGGTTTGCCGTCGAAGGCGTCCGTGACTTCCTCACCACGCACGACGAGAAACCGCTCGTCTGCGCCGTGGAGCGCGTTCAGGCCGTCGACGCTCGTGAGGAAGTTGTGATCCGTAAGAACAAGGAACCGATAACCGTGCGATCGGTACCAGCGTACGACCTCGTCTGGCGTGCTGTCGCCGTCGCTGTTGAGCGTGTGCGTGTGCGTGTTTCCCTTGTACCACTTAGTGGCGGAGGGACTCGACTGACCTCCGCCGGGCCATGCCAGGCCGACACTTGTGACCAGCCATACAGCGACGAAGATCAGGAGCAGCCGCTGCCGCGGAGAGATCAACCGTGCGCTCGACTTGATTCGAAACGTCATTGAAGTCCGGGTGCGGGATAGTTTCCGATCGCAGCGCGATTATAGCCCGTGCTTCATGATCCGGGACGCGCCGCTCATCGGGATTACCTGGTGGGTGACGGCGGCGATCATGTGGATCTGGCACCTAAGGATCCGCCACCGCTTGAGAGTCTCGGGACTCTAAAGGGTCGCGCTAGCCGTCGTGCAGTACGCGCGCGGGATCGATGCGCGAGGCGCGTCGGGCCGGCAGCCATCCTGCTACCGCGCCGATCACGGTGAGGATGACGATGGCGGTCGCGAGCGTGACGGGATCGCGAGGCTGCAGGCCGTACAACAAGGTCGACACGAACTGCGTCGCCCACAGGCTCGCGGCCACGCCCGCGATCGTGCCCAGGCCGACCAGGATGGCCACTCGCCCGAGCACGAGCGCGACAACCCGTTCAGGCGCCGCGCCGAGGGCCATCCGAATGCCGATCTCGGTCCGGCGACGGCTCACGGTATAGGAGGTGATGCCGTAGAGGCCGAGCCCCGCGAGCAGCAGCGCGAGGGCGCCGAAGAACCCGGAGAGCCATGCCACGATCCGTTCCTGGACGAGCGACGCGTTCACCTGCTCGGCGAGCGACCTAAACGTCACCGTGACGTCGCCATGGATGGGCGTCAGCGCAGCCGCGAGTGGTCTGGTCAGGAGGACCGGCGACGCGCTCGCCGTGCGCACGCTCAGGGACATGATCGACGGTGCATCCTGCTGCACGTACGGGATGTAGATCGTCGGCGGAATGGGCTCGCGTAGATCGCGATACGTCGCGTCCTTGACGTAGCCCACGATCTCGCGTTCGACGAACGGACGGCCGGACTGCGCCTGGCGGACGCGTGCGCCGATTGGATTTCTGCCACCGAGCAGCCTGCGCGCGAAGGTTTCGTTGACGATGGCGACGGGCGGCGAGTCGGCGGTGTCGGCGCTCATGAAGTCGCGGCCGGCCAGCATCGGCGTGCCGTACGTGCGGAACCAGCCGGCGCTCACCCGGTGGAAGGAGGCGATGCGGTCTGCCTCGGACAGCGGCGGACCATCCGGCACTTCGATGCGCGTGCTGGCGGCGCTCCCGCTGACTGGCGTCACGGCCGACAGCGCGGCACTCTCCACGCCCGGCACGGCGGCGGCGGTGTCGAGCGCCCGCCGGAACAGCTCGAAGCGCGCGGCCGACTCCAGACGCGCTGGCAGCGGGTTGATACTGGCGATGAGCACCGGGTTGCGCTCGAAGCCGAGATCGCGCGTCGCGAGCGAGGCGAACGTCCGCACGAACAGGCCGGCAGCGACGACGAGCACCAGCGAGAGCGCGACCTGACCGACAACGAGCAGGCTGCCCAGGCCGAAGCGGGTCTCGCCAGCAATGCCTCGTCCTCGCGCCTTGAGCGCGTCGTTCGGCTGGACGCGGGTGCCGCGCAGAGCAGGGGCCATCCCGAACAACACCGCGGTGGCGATCGCGACGGCCGCCGTGAACCCGAGGATCCGCCAGTCGATCGACAGCGTGAGGAAGACGTTGTTGACGGAGGTCGAGAGTTGACGCACCAGCAGGCGGCTTCCCCACTGCGCGAACGCCAGGCCGAGGATCGCACCGGTCGCCGAGAGGAGGAGGCTCTCGGCGAGGAGATGGCGCGCGATTCGCAGCCGTGACGCGCCGAGCGCCACGCGGATGCTCAGCTCCTGCCGTCGCGCGGTGGCGCGAGCGAGCAACAGGTTGGCGATGTTCGCGCAGGCAATGAGCAGTACCAGCGCCACCACCACCATGATCGCCGCCAACGGCTGCCGATAGCGCTCGCGAAGTCCGGAGCCGCCGGTGGCCGCCGGCACGAGGGCGAACCCTTCTCCGAGGAAGCTGTCCCGCTCCCGCTGGCTCAGCTCCTGCGGCGTCGTCGCTTCACGAATCTGCGGGAGTACACCTCGCAGCGCCGCTTCGCCCGCCTGCGCGGTCTGGGACGGCTTCAAGCGGACCATCATGTTGAGCCAGCCGCTCGAGCGGCCATCCAGCTTGGAGGCGCCACCGTACAACAACAGCTCGGTACCGATCGGGATGGCGACGTCGAACGTGCGGCCGACGTCGACGCCGAAGAACCGCGGCGGCGTGACGCCAATGATCGTGAACGGCACGCGTTCCACGGTCAGCGTCCGGCCGATCGCGTCGGCGGCGCCGTCGAAGCGACGCTGCCAGAAGCCGTAGCTGATGACCGCGACCGGCCCGTCCGGCCCGCCACCGGGGCGGTCGTCAGCGTCGGTGATCGGACGGCCGAGGACGGCGGGGACGCCCAGCAGGTCGAACATCCGTCCGCTGACCCACAGGCCATCGACGATCTCGGTCTGTCCACTGCGCGCCAGATTGAGGCGCGCGCCCGCCCATGCGAACACGCCGTCGAAGAGGTGGTCGCGCTCGCGGATCTGTTCCCACATGGGATTGGACCAGAACGTCCGGCGACCTGCAGCATCGCGGAGCATGACGAGCTGGTGCGGGTCTCTGACCGGCAGTGTGCGCAGGAACAGGCTGTCGAAAATCGAGAAGATGGCCGTGTTCGCCCCGATGCCGAGCGCCAGTGACAGGATCGCCATCAGCGACACGACAGGCGTGGATCTCAGCGAGCGCACCGCATCGCGCAGGTCGGGCATGTACTCTCCGAACCGGTTGCGTCAGCCGTTGGACGGCGGAGGCGCGCGGATGGTTAGGCAATCATCCGCGGCAGCTCGATCTCACCGCGCCACCGGCGGGCTGATTGCCGCCTCGCGCTTGGCGCGCACATCCGCCACATCCGCCGCCGAGACCGTGTCCGCATGATTCCCGAAGTTCTGCCTGAGGAACGTCAGTAGCTGCGCCACCTGCTCGTCGTTCAGGAAAGCGTGCGACGGCATAACGCCGTTGAACTTCGAGCCATCGAGCTCGATCTCCCCCTGCAGCCCATTTAGGACGAGTGCGATCAGCCGCGATTTGCGGCCCATCACCCAGTCGGTCGAGACCAAAGACGGAAAGCGGCTGCCGTCGCCCTTGCCATCACGCTGGTGACACACGGCACAGACCTTTTCATACAACTTCCCACCGGCTTCGACCATCTCTCGCCCGAGCAGATCCTTTTCTTCGTCCGGCTGGCGGATGTGTGCCTGCTGTTGCTTGCGCACCTCCATGCCCGCGAGCTGTGCGGCGCCGAACGCGGCGCCGTCGCCTTTGAACATCACGCGCCAGATCTTTCCCTTGACGCTGTCGCTGATATAGAGCGACCCGTCAGGCCCCTGCGCGAGGCCGACCGGCCGCGCTGCCGCATCGTTCGTGTTGACGATCGGATCCACGCCGGCGAAGCCGTCGGCAAATACCTCCCACGGCCCGGACGGTGTGCCGCCCGAGAACGGAACGAAGGCGACGAAGTAACCCGCCTGCGAGTACGGCATGCGAATCGTTGAGCCATGGAAAGCTATGAACGCGCCGTGCCGGTAGCGCTCTGGAAATTGATCCCCCTCGTAAAAGAACAGGTCGTTCGGCGCGAAATGACCGGGAAAGCCGATGAGCGGCTTCTCGAGATCACCTCCCTTGCCGACGTTGACTCCGTTGCCGCCGTATTCGGGATTGAGCAGCTTCCTTCCCTGCATCCAGTCGAAGTAGTAGTAGGGCCAACCGCCATCGAACCCGTCGGTGACTTTGAAGAACTCTTCCGACGGCAGAACCGCGCTGTGCCATCGTGAATAGAACGGGGACCACGACCGGTAGAAATCGTCGCGTCCGTGTTGCAGTACGTACAGATGGCCGACCTGACGGTTCCAGGTCATGGCGACGATGCTGCGGATGCCGGTCGCGTAGCGGCGGCCGTCACGCTCGGTTTGTCCCGGACGATTCGCATCGAATTGCCAGATGCCGCCGTGCCACTCTAGCTCTCGACACGGATCCTGTCCCGGCGCTCCCGGCCGCCGGTTGGCTTCCTGGCACGAATCACCGGGTGCGCCGAACGGCACGTACATGTGGCCGCTATCGTCGAATGCCAGCGGCTTGGCGATGTGCTCGTACGACGTGCGATCGCTCTTGTAGTTGTGTTTCAGAATGAGCTCGACGGAACTGGTGGGAACGAGGTGGCGCCGAGCAATCTTCTGTCGATACACTTCGCCGGCGGTACTGAAATAGAGGTAGCCGTTGTGGATGCGCATGCCAGTGCCGTACTCGCCGGTGTCGTCGTAATCGCCGAAAACCTCGACCTCGTCGGCGAGACCATCGCCGCGCGTATCACGGAGAGCGATTAACCCTTTTGGATTGGGCGCGCGCAGCTTGACATAGACAATTCCATCGTCGGACACCGCAAGGTGACGCGCCCGGCCGACACCGTCGTGCAGTATCGCAGCTTCGAAACCATCGGGCAGGACTAGCCCGCCATTTCCGGGACTGGCGGGAGGCAGGGGCTGGCGGCCGCACGCTGTCGCGGCCGCCAGAAGAATTCCGAATCCCACAGCGACCCGCGGGCTCATACGCGTCGACATTGGTGTGATGCGTAACGGAATAATAGATCGATTCGATTATCGCGGCTGGCTGGAGGCGACGCCTGTGTCGGCGCAGCTACCTGGTGATGTACTGACCGCTGAACGAACAGCCTCACCTGCACAGACGCCGATCAACGTGCTTCCGATCGCACCGTTACTTTCCCGCCCGGGTGATCATCTGGATGGCGAACGTCGTCGCAATCAGTGGATCGTCCTCCTTGACGCGGCCGTTGACGTTGCGAAAACTGCCATCGTCTGCGGGCTCAGGCAGTCGAACGCGCTGCTGAGGCCGCACGCGTGCGATCGCGGCAGCGTAGTAGTAGCGCAGTCCCGCGCTCCACGAAGCCTGTGAACTCTTACCCTCATCGAAGCCCGGCACGCGGTCGGACTGGTGATTTCTGTCGAGCCATGCGATCCCTCTGGCAATTCGGTCGTCGCTGTCTGGAACTCCAGACGCCCTGAGTGCCAGCACTCCATCGGCCGTGGTCGTACCGTAGCTGACGAACCCTTCGCCGCTCTGGCCCGCCTTATTGAGCGCTGGCGTCACGGGTGAGAAGAAGAATCCGCCGTCGTGATTTTGTGACCGCTCGAGAAACACACGCGCTCGAGTCATCGCCGGATCCGAGCTGTCGACGCCGGAGACGCGCAGCGCCTCGAGCACGAACCGCGTCATCGACAGGTCCACATGGCCGGCGTCGGGCGGACGACGAATAGTGCCTCCCATTCCCCAGCCGCCGTACGCCGGGTGTTCCGGTGTCCAGCCGTTAGCGTCGCTGAACTGCTGCGCTCGGAGTTGCGCCACCATCGGCGCGATATCCGCCGTCCACGAACCGCGCTGCGCCGCCACCAGGGCATCGACGGCCAACGCCGTGGCGTAGTTCGGATAATCCGCATTGTCGCCTGTGATGCCCAGGGTGCCGTCGACGCTCGTATGCCTTCTGATGAACGCGATCGCACGATCGACAGCGCCAGCGGGGGCAGGCGCTATGGCAACTGGAACGCGCAGCAGCGCACCGAGTACGAAGGGCGTCAACGATTGGCCGGAACGAAGCAGTCCGTAGGTAGAGCTGTGGAAGCCTCCGTCGGCTGCCTGCTGTGCCCAGAGATATTGCGCAGCCCGCGCAAGCGAGCTGCGCTCACGTTTCCAGGAACACCCGGCGGCGGCCGCCGCCGTCAACAAGAAGATGCGGCGGTCAACGCGCACGATCGACCGTGAGGTTCAGAATCGCCGCGCTGGTCATCGCGACCCTTCCAGTGATGCAGTGGTGACCGGCCCACGTGCCATCGCTGTTCTGAAGGCCGAGAATCTTCTGTGTGATGTCCGCATGCCATTTCGACCAGGCGTCGCCGCCGATGCGCTTCATGCTGTCGCTGATGTTGAGATAGGAGAAGAACTCCTCGCCGCCCATCGACCCGAATCCACCGACGAAGGCTGCATTGGAAAGCTGACCCTGAATCGCGCTGATCTGCTTGGCGTTCTGCACTCTGTCCGCCGTCGTTCGGCTCAACTGCTCCAGTGCCTGCGCACTTTGATAGAGCGCGACGCCTGCGGCTTCAACGGGCGCCGCCGACGCGGCACCACCCATCCTGCCGGCGGACACTCCACCAGCCGCGACTGGAGCCGCGGGCGGCGGCGGGGCGCTGAGGGCGATCACCGTGTAGTCCTCGGCACGCTTCAAGACGGCGGCATCCACCGCGACGCCTCGGTTTTGAGCCTCGAAGAGGCTGCGCGAGGCCATCGATGTGCCGAGCACTGGCGCCCAGCCGCCAGCAGTGTTCCAGCTTCCGTCCGACTGCTGATGCTTCTCGATCTTCGCGACCGTCTTCTGCAGCGCCTTCCGGACGCGAGCGTTCAGCGCCGGTGTTGATGCGCGTCCGTCAAGCTGCGACATCAGCATCGACGAGAGAAAGGTGTCGATGCACGGGCCCAGCTTTCGCTGGATCTGCGTGCCCTGCCGATTGGTGATTGCCAGGCCGTCGGTTGGACTCGCCTCGATTTGCTGCAGGACAAATGCGAGTGCGCGCTCCACCTGCGGGTTGTACTGGCTGCCGGCCTGCAGGAGCGCAAGGGCCGCCACCGCCGTGTTGGCGACGTCGTTGCCGCTCGATTCCAGCCGCTCTCCCGGCCGCGCCGAGGAATCCTCGCCTCCGTCCTGACCCCACCCGCCGTCGGCGCCCTGCACCGACGCCAGCCATCGGGCCCCTTTGGCGACCGCAGCCGATACCCGCAGTGACGCCGCCGCAATTTTCGGTTCGGGCGTGGTGTGCTGAGTCTGCGCCCAGATTGCCGCGCCCCCGACCACAGCCACCGACATAACAACTGCCAGGAGTCTCATACCCTCTCCTTTCGCTTCCAGTCCTTCTTTTGGACGATGCCCTCGCGTCAGTGGCTGTCACGGGGCACGACACGCCGAGCCGGTGCGAACTCCTCCCGTGGCGTCACACGGTAAAGTGCGACGGCTCTGGATGCCGACACATCAAGACACCGCGGCAGGGACGATGTTCCGGCCACCTGCGCCTTGTAACTGTCAGAACGAATGGACCCGAAAATCTTGCACGCCGCCGCCGGAACCCGTTCGTAATTCAGAGCGTCATCGGGACCAAGCTCGTGTTTCGACACTAGAATTGCGCATCATGAACAGGCGGGATTTTCTGATCGAGGTAACAAGCGCGATTGCCGGAGCCGCCGTCTACCCGTCACGGTCGTTCGCACAAAACGGGATAGATCTGTCCGCTATTCGCAATC
>Ga0310906_10000500_pt1 | contig 10321 bp, 9 predicted proteins | sample C48D3metaG_FD_203749 | JGI IMG/M metagenome (GOLD analysis project Ga0310906, IMG submission 203749) | Lab incubated soil microbial communities from West Virginia University Organic Research Farm, Morgantown, WV, United States - C48D3 | ecosystem: Environmental > Terrestrial > Soil >...
CCTCGGCTACCTCACGCTCGGCCAGCAGAGCCCGACGCTGTCGGGGGGCGAGGCCCAGCGGATCAAGCTGGTCTATGAGCTGGCCAAACGCTCCGAGGTGAAGACCTTATATGTATTGGACGAGCCCACCGTCGGCCTGCACATGGCGGACGTCGAGAAGCTGATCCGCGTGCTGCATCGCCTGGTCGACGCCGGCAACACCGCGGTCGTCATCGAGCACAACCTCGACGTCATCGCCGAAGCCGACTGGATCGTCGACCTCGGTCCCGAAGGCGGCGACGGCGGCGGCAAAGTCGTCTACCAGGGAATCCCCGAGGGGATGGGCGCCGGCCACACCGCGGCGGCCATAAAGAGCTTCCTCGCCGAGCGCCAGGCGGCATGACGCGCACGGCCGGCGTGGCCCTGATGATCGCGGCGCCGGTGCTGTGGTCGAGCGCCGGCGTGGTGACGCGTCACCTCCAGAGCGCAACGCCGGTGGAGCAGGTGTTCTGGCGCAGCTTGTCTGCTTTTCTGTTCATTTTCGTCGTGCTGCTCTTTCAGAAAACCAGCCCGTGGAAAGCGGTGCGCGCCGCCGGCTGGCCCGGCCTCATCTCGGGCCTGATGTGGGCGATCATGTTCACGGCGTTCCTGTTCGCGCTGTCGATGACCACCACCGCGAACACCCTGGTGGTGATGAGCGTGAGCCCGCTGCTCACGGCGCTGTTCGCCAGCATGTTCCTGAAGGATCCGGTGCCGCTGCGCACCTGGCTCGCGGCGGGCGTGGCCGCGATCGGCATCGCCCTGATGTTCAGCTTTTCCCTGGAAAAGCATTTCCTGGGGATGGCGGTCGCATTCCTGATCCCGGTGGCCGCGGCGATCAACGTCGTCGTGCTGCGCGCGAGCGCGGCGAAGCTCGACCTGGTGCCGGCGATCATGCTCGGCGGCGCGCTCTCATGCCTGATCGCCCTGCCCTTCGCCCTGCCTTTCTCGGCCACGCCAAGAGATCTGGCGCTGCTGGCGTTCCTCGGTGTCACGCAACTCGGATTGCCCTGCATGCTGCTGGTGCTCGCGAGCCGCGCGCTGCTCGCGCCCGAAATCGCTCTATTAGGATTGCTCGAAGTCGTGCTCGGCCCGTTGTGGGCGTGGCTCGGTGCCGGCGAGGAACCCGCGCGCCACACGCTCACTGGAGGCGCCGTAGTCCTGGCGGCACTGGCCGCCAATGAGCTGGCCACCCTGCGCAGGCGGCTGAATCCTGTATAATTCGTTCAGGTTTCTGCTGTTGCGCACATCCGGTTAGCGTCTCAGTGAGTTCTTAACGGTCCATCCTGGACCGTCTAAAAACAAGCCTAAAAAGCATCTGCCTGAACCGGTCGAAGGCAAACCCTTCCCAGGCCGAGTGCAGGAGAAATTCCATTACTACGTCGTTCGATACGCTCGGGCTACGCCCTGAGCTCCTCCGCGCTGTCGCGGACCAAGGCTATACAACCCCCACCCCCATCCAGGCGCAGGCGATCCCGGTCGTGCTCGCGGGACGCGACCTGCTCGGCGCCGCGCAAACCGGCACCGGCAAGACCGCGGGCTTCGCGCTGCCGCTGCTGCAAAGGCTGGCCGAGAAGTCCAACGGCTCGCATTCGCCCGCCCGGCACCCGGTGCGCGCACTCATCGTCACCCCGACCCGCGAGCTCGCGGCGCAGGTGGAAGAAGACGTGCGCACGTATGGACAGCATCTTGCGCTGAAGAGCACCCTGGTGTTCGGCGGCGTCGGCATCCAGCCGCAGATCGACGCGCTGCGCCGTGGGGTCGACGTGCTCGTCGCCACGCCCGGCCGCCTGCTCGACCACGTCGAGCAGAAGACGGTCGACCTGCGCCAGGTCGAGATCCTGGTGCTCGACGAAGCCGACCGCATGCTCGACATGGGCTTCATCCACGACATCCGCCGCATCCTCGCGCTGCTGCCGAAGACGCGCCAGAACCTGCTGTTCTCCGCCACCTTCCCCGACGAGATCCGCAAGCTCGCGGGCTCGTTCATGAAGGACCCGGTGACGGTCGAAGTGGCGCGGCGCAATACGCCGGCCGAGCTGGTCGGACAGGTCGTTCACCCGGTGGACGCCGCGCGCAAGCGCGAGCTGCTCGCCCACCTCGTCCAGTCCAACGACTGGCGCCAGGTGCTGGTGTTCTGCCGCACCAAGCACGGCGCCAACCGCCTCGCGCAACAGCTCACGCGCGCCGGCATCGAGGCCGACGCGATCCACGGCAACAAGGCGCAGAACCACCGCACCCGCACCCTCAAGCGCTTCAAGGACAACGAGCTGCGCGTCCTGGTGGCGACCGACATCGCGGCGCGCGGCCTCGACATCGAGGCCCTGCCGCACGTCGTGAACTTCGACCTGCCGCACGTCGCCGAGGACTACGTCCACCGCATCGGCCGCACCGGCCGCGCGGGCGCCGAAGGCGAAGCAGTTTCGCTGGTCAGCAACGAGGAGCGTCCGCTGATGGCGGCGATCGAGCGCCTGATGAACCGCAAGGTCGAGAGCCGCGTCATCGCCGGCTTCGAACCCGGCACCGCGTCGCGCGAGCCGCGGCAGGCAGAAGAGCCGCGCCAGCCACGCCAGCACCAGCAACGCCATCAGCAAGGGCGCGGGAATCGGGGTCAGGGCCGCAATTCGCAGCCGCGCTCCAACGGCAACGGCCAGCAACGCTCCCACGGGCAGCCTCGCCCCGACGGCCAGCAGCGCTTCAACGGCCAGCGTCGCGGCGCCCGGCCCGGGTATGCAGCAGCCGCAGCGCTGCCGGCGGAGATCGCCAAGGAGCGCGAAGCGCAGATCCAGGAAGCCCGCGCCCGCATGGCGGCCGAAGGCGAGAAGCCCGCGGCGCCCGCGCCCAAGCGCGGCCGCTACGAGCCGACGCTCGGCGCGCACCTCGGCCCCAAGCGCGAGGACTAGGCGGCCAGCTTCTCGGTTTCGCTGTTGGTGCGGAGGGAGAACACCAGGCAGGGAATCTGCCTGGTGCCCTGCAGGTACAGGCAGCTGAGCCGGTGAGCGCCGTCGAAGCGGAAGTAGCGAAAGCCGAAATGACGCTGCAGCCCGGGAACGGATCCAAGATCCGCTAGCAGCACGTAGCTTCCGGGACGGCATCCGCCCGAAGCGATGCTGTCGTACAAGGCGGTGAATCTCGCCGCCTTTTGCTCCGCGGCCTGCGGCGACAGCCGGGCAAGAAGGTACTCGAGCCAGTACGCCGTGCCGCGCAGGTCGCCGCCGCGCACATAGGTCTGCAGGAAGGCGAGATGCCAACGCGCCATCTCGGCGCGGTTCTTCGCGAGGCATTCGTCGGCGTCCACCAGCTGCTCCCGAGCCGCGACCAGCTCGCAGTCCGGGGTCGGGATCGGCGGCCCCTCGCGGGTCCAGCCCTTCGGCTTCGGCCCGCCCTGCCTCCAGTCCACCAGGTTCTTCTGGAATTCCGGCTCGGCCCTGCGGAACGAGCGCCATGCCCGGGCGATTCCTTTCAGGCCCTGCGTGAGGCCTTCTTTCCATAGCAGCTGGGCGGGAGGTACTAGCACGGGAGTAACTTTATTTCGTTCCGATCGCGCTCACTACGCGCCGGTTGGCGCATGGCAGGCCGGCGACAGTCCGGTGGTGCTAGGCGACCGGCCGCCTCAGGCGTGCTGCGCCAGCAGCACCAGCAGGAGCGCGAGGCCGAGCGCGGCGGAAACGCCTTTCCAGAACAGCGTCGGATTGCGCGCGACGAGCGGCGTAGGGCGCAGCAGCGCGGTATTCGGGTGACGCAGGTCGTGCACGAATTCGGAGAGCGCCTCGTAGCGCTCGAGCGGGTCCGGATGGACCGCCTTGCGCACCGCGGCGTCGATCCATGCGGGGATGTCGCGCTGCTCGTCGAGCAGCGTCTGGTATTGCAGCTTGCGCTGCGCCGCGCGCGTGCGCACGCGCGCCGCCTCGGCGCCGTAAGGTAGCCGCCCGCTGAGCATCTGGTAGGTGATCACGCCGAGCGCGTAGAGGTCGGAGCGCTCCGTGCCGGGGTCGCCGACGAAGTATTCCGGCGCCGAGTACTGCAGCGTGCCGGGGATGCCCGAGCGCTCGAGCGGCGCGGCGAGCTCGCTCACGCCCGCCACCCGCGCGGAGCCGAAGTCGATGATCTTAACGGTCCCGGCGCGGTCGATCATGATGTTCTGCGGCCGCAGGTCCTGGTGGAGCGTTTCCATCCGGTGGAAGGCCTGCAGGCCGCGCGCGATCTGCTCGACGATCGCGCGCGCCTTCTCGAGCCCGGGGCGGGGATTGTCGGTCATCCACTGCGCCAGCGTCTGGCCCTCGACGTATTCCATCGCCACGTGAAGAAAGCGCCGCTCGCGCGTGCGCGCGAACGGCTTCAGCACGTGCGGGCTGTTCAGGCGCCGGGCGATCCATTCTTCCATCAGGAAGCGCTCCAGATGGTCGCGGTCGCCGTGCACGTCGGTAGCGGGCGTTTTCAGCGCGACCAGCGCCTGCGTTTCCACGTCCTGCGCGAGGTAGAGGTGGCTGCGCGCGGACGCGTGGATCTCGCGCAGGATGCGGTAGCCGTCGATCTCCGCGCGCGCCTCCAGCAGCGGCGGCGGGACGAGCCGCGCCAGCTGCCGCTGCACCTCGGAAACGCCGTGCGCCGGGATGTCCTCCACCGCCACGATCTGCACGGTGAGGTTGTCGTCGCTGCCGCGGCGGTAGGCCTCGTCGACAATGGCGCGCGCCGCTTCGTCCAGGCTGCCGTGCGCCGCGCGGATCGCGGCGGCCATGAACCGGCCATCGACGTGCTCGTACACGCCGTCGCTGGCGAGGACGAAGACATCGCCGCGCCCGATCTCGAGCGAGCGGTAGTCGATCTCGATCTGCGGGTTGAAGCCGACCGCGCGGCTGAGATAGCTCTCGTCCGCGGAGACCCGCACGCGGTGATCCTCGGTGAGCTGCTCGAGCGAGGCGCCCGACAGGCGGTAGACGCGCGTGTCGCCGATATGGAAGACGTGGGCGGTGGTCGACTTGAGCACCAGGGCGCTCAGCGTGCACACGTAGCCGCGGTCCTTGTCGTAGCGGTACGGGCTGTCGCGCGTGCGCGAGTGCAGCCAGGAATTGGTCGCGCCGAGCACGCGCTCGGCCGACCTTTGCACCGACCAGGTCTCCGACGTGCAGTAATAATCGTCGAGGAAGCCCATCACGGCGAACTCGGCCGCCACCTGGCTCACCTCGCTCGAGCCGATGCCGTCGGCGAGCGCGACCGCGACGCCCTTCGAGCCGAGCAGCGGCTCCGCCGGCTCGCGAAAGCCGTAGAAGTCCTGGTTGAGCGCCTTGCGCCCCCGGTCGGAGTGCTGCCCGACCGAGACGCTCAGCCTGGACTCAGGCAACTTTTCTAAGTACACGCTTCGGCGCGGTCTTCATGTGCGTGGCATACAGCGTGAGGCCGGTAAACGACAGCCCGCCGACGAGATTCCCCAGCACCGTCGGGATCTCGTTCCACAGCAGGTAATCGATCCAGGTGAAGTGCGCGCCCAGCAGCAGGCCCGACGGGAACAGGAACATGTTGACGATCGAGTGCTCGAACACCATGTAGAAGAACACCATGATCGGCATCCACATGGCGAGCACCTTGCCGGTCACGCTGGTGGAGATCATGGCGCCCACCACGCCGGTGGAGACCATCCAGTTGCAGAGCATCGCCCGGACGAACAGCGTCAGCATGCCGGCCATGCCGAATTTCTCGTAGCCGAGCGTGCGGTTCTCGCCGATCACGCCGATCGCCTTGCCGACCGCGCTCGGCTCGGTGGAGAAGGCATAAGTGACGTAGATGGCCATGAACACCGCGACCGTGAAGGCGCCGCCGAAATTGCCGCAGAACACCAGGCCCCAGTTCTTCAGCACGCCCTTGAGCGTGACTCCGGGGCGCTTGTCGATCAGCGCGAGCGGCGTGAGCACGAATACGCCGGTCAGCAGGTCGAAGCCGAGCAGGTAGAGCAGGCAGAAGCCGACCGGGAACAGGATCGCGCCGACCAGCGGCTGGCCGGTGCTCACGGTGATGGTCACCGCGAACCAGGCCGCGAGCGCGAGGATGGCGCCCGCCATGTAGGCGCGGATCAGCGTATCGCGCGTCGACATGAAGACCTTCGATTCTCCGGCGTCCACCATCTTGGTGACGAATTCCGACGGCGCTAAGTACGACATGGAGCTTTCTCCCGTTTTTAAAGAATCTGGATGTCCGCGCCCTCAACCCGCGCCCGGTAGACCGGCACGCTGACCGACGGATCCTCGATGCAGCGCCCCGTCAGGAGGCTGAAGTGCTGCTTGTAGACCGGCGAAGCGACGACCAGCTCGCCCTTGAGGTCGCCGACGATGCCGCGCGCGAGCACGTTGGCGCCCGAGAACGGATCGCGGTTGCCGATCGCGTAGACCTCTTGGTCGACGCGAAAGATAGCCACCTGCTCGCCGCCGACGAGAGCGGCAACGCCGGAGTTATTGAGAATTTGGTTAAAAGAACAAATTCTCATGCGGGGATCGGCTGTCCTCGCTCAGTGACGAACACCACGCCGCTGTCCGGCTCGTCGCTGTTCACGAAATGGCGGAAGCGCGCCAGGATCTCGGGCGTCTCGATCGCCTTCTTCCATTCGCACTCGTAGCTCGCGACGTGGCGCGCCATGTCGGCCTCGAGCTCGGCGCCGATGCCGAGCGAGTCCTCGCACACCACGCGCCGAACGTAGTCGATGCCGCCTTCCAGGTTCTCCAGCCAGGCGCTGGTGCGCTGCAGGCGGTCCGCGGTGCGGATGTAGAACATCAGGAAGCGGTCGATGAAAGCGATCAGCGTCCGGCCGTCGATGTCCCGGGCCAGAAGATCTGCGTGCCGCGGCTTCATCCCGCCGTTGCCGCACACGTAGAGGTTCCAGCCCTTCTCGGTGGCGATCACGCCGACGTCCTTGCCCTGCGCTTCGGCGCACTCGCGCGTGCAGCCCGACACGGCCATCTTGATCTTGTGCGGCGCGCGCAGGCCGCGATAGCGGTTCTCGATGCCGATCGCCATGGTCACCGAGTCCTGCACGCCGTAGCGGCACCAGGTCGAGCCGACGCAGGACTTCACCGTGCGCAGCGCCTTGCCGTAGGCGTGGCCCGACTCGAAGCCGGCGGCGATCAGCGCCTTCCACACCTCGGGCAATTGCTCGGCGCGCGCGCCGAACAGATCGATGCGCTGCGCGCCCGTGATCTTGGTGTAGAGGCCGTACTTCTCCGCCACCTGGCCGAGCACCACCAGCTTCTGCGGCGTGATCTCGCCGCCCGGCACGCGCGGCACGATCGAGTAGGTGCCGTTCTTCTGCAGGTTGGCGAGGAAATGGTCGTTGGTGTCCTGCAGCGGCGCGTGCGCCGGCTTGAGCACCATCTCGTTCCAGCACGAGGCGAGGATCGACGCGACCGCGGGCTTGCACACGTCGCAGCCCTTGCCTCGGCCGAATCTGCCGATCAGCGCCTCGAAGGTCTTGAGCGAATGGATTCTGGTCAGATGGAAAAGCTCCTGGCGCGAGCGCGGGAAGTGCTCGCACAGGTGGTTCATCACCGCCACGCCCTGCTTCTTCAGCTCGGCGTCGACGATCTGCTTGGCGAGCGGGCCGCAGCCCCCGCAGCTGCTCGCGCACCGGGTCTGCTTCTTGAGCGAACCGAGCGTGGTGCAGCCGGCCCTTACGGCGGCGCAGATCTGCGCCTTGGACACGCTGTTGCACGAGCAGACCAGCGCCGAGTCGGGCAGCAGGTCGACGCCGAGCCCCTTCTTCGCCGTGACGTCGCGCGTCGGCAGGATCAGGTCTTCCGGATGCTCGGGCAGGGGCATCGCGTTGAGCACGAGCTGCAGCAGCGGGCCGTAATCGGAAGCGTCGCCGACCAGGATCGCGCCCAGCAGCTGCTTGCGGTCGGCGGAAACGACCAGCTTCTTGTAGACCACCTCGTCGGTGTAGACGTAGCTCGCCGCGTCGCGCGCGGCGCCGTGCGCATCGCCGATCGAGGCGACGTCCACGCCCATCAGCTTCAGCTTGGTGCTGAGGTCGGCGCCGAGAAACCGCACCTTCTCCTCGCCCGCGATGTGGCGCGCCGCCACTTCGGCCATCTGGTACCCGGGCGCCACCAGGCCGAAGATGCGCCCGTCCCAGAGCGCGCACTCGCCGATGGCGTAGATATCCGGATTGCTGGTGCGGCAATGCGAGTCGATCCTGACGCCGCCGCGCTCGCCGACCACCAGTCCCGCGCCACGCGCGAGCTCGTCGCGCGGCCGGATGCCGGCGGAGAACACGATCAGGTCGGCTTCGAGGTGCGTGCCGTCGGCGAACACCAGGCGGTTTCGCCGTTCCGCGCCGCCGACGATTTCCCTGGTGTTTTTCTGCAGATGGACCGTCGCGCCCAGCGACTCGATCTTCTTCTTCAGCAGCCGCCCCGCGGAATCGTCGAGCTGCACCGCCATCAGCCGCGCGGCGAACTCGACCACGTGCGTTTCCAGGCCGAGGTCCTTCAGCGCCTTGGCCGCTTCCAGGCCGAGCAGGCCGCCGCCGATCACCACGCCGACCTTCGAGCGCCGCGCGGCGGCGGTGATCGCTTCGAGATCCTCGATGGTGCGATAGACGAAGCAGTCGCGCCGGTCGTGGCCGGCGACTTTCGGCACGAACGGCGACGAGCCGGTGGCGAGCACCAGCTTGTCGTACGCAACCTCGCGGTAGCGCGCCGAGCGCAGCACCTTGCGCACCGGGTCGATTGCGAGCACGGCGTCGTTCAGCCGCAGCGTCATGCGCGTTTGCTCGAAGAATTCCTTCTTGGCGATGCTCAGGTCCGCGGCGGACTTGCCGGAGAAGAAGCTGGTGAGCTGCACGCGGTCGTAGGCCGGCCGCGGCTCCTCGCAGAAGGTCGTGACCTCGAACTCGCCGCGCCCCGCGAGCTGCTCGAGGAAGCGCTGGCCGACCATGCCGTTGCCGACGACGACGACCTTTCCGCTCATGAGCCTCCCGCGATAAAAAAGGCGTCGGGCAGATTTCTCTGCCGAACGCCTTTGTCGGTAAGGGGCGCTTCGTTGCGCCCGTGTGCTAGGGACTTCGCAAGCCCTATGCCAGCGCGCGCGGCCTGATTCTCAAGGGATTTTTGAAATCGGGGTGCACCGTCATCGTGCGCGGCCCGACGTCATGCACCGAGAAGGTCCGCCGCGTCGACAATGCGCTGCGCGACTTCGCTCAACTTCAGCTTGCGATCCATCGCCGCCTTGCGGAGCGCCGCGTAAGCCGATGGCTCATCGAGATTGCGGCTCTTCATCAGCAGTCCTTTCGCGCGCTCGATTACTTTGCGATCGGCGAGCTGGGTGTTGGCCTCGGCGAGCTGGTCGCGCAAGCCCTGCACTTCCTCGAAACGCGCGATCGCCACGTCGACGATGGTCTTGATGCGGTTCTCGTCCAGGCCGTCCACCACGTAGGCGGCGACGCCGGCGCGCGTGGCCGCGCGGATCGCCGCCTCGCTGCCGTCGCTCGTGAACACCGGGCGCGGCGTGAGACGGCTGACCATCCCCAGGTGCTCGAGCACATCGCGGCTCGGCGAGTCGGTGTCGATCACGATGACGTCGGGCCGCAGCTGCTCGATGGTCTTCAGCAACGCCAACGGCGAGGAGAGCGAGGCCGTAACTTCGTAGCCGGCGAGCACCAACGCTGCACTCAGCAGCTCTGCCCGCCCGGCCGTTTCGTCCACGACGAGCACACGCATTGCCCATGATTCGCAAGGCCTATGCCACGATGAATTCCCTTATGAATCAATAACCCAGTCAGGAATTCGGCACCGCCTTGGGGCGTGCGGGCGCGGCGGTGCACCACCGCGGCATGGACGCGGGCACGCGCATTGCTGCTTGTTTTTCATCCAGGAGGCAATCCATGAGACTCGCCGAAGTGACCAGAGAAGTAGCCGATCAACTCAACGAAGCGTCCGAGCGCTATCAGGTGCCGCAGCGGCTGCAAATGGCCAGGGAAACCGCGCGCCGCGGCGCGCAAGTCGCCTACGACAACGCCTATCGCGGAGCGCAGCAGGCCTATCGCGTGGCGATGGAGAATCCGCGCGCCTCGGCGGCGGCCGGCGTGATCCTTGCCGCCGCGATCGTCGGCGGCGTGCTCTGGTACATCTTCGGCGGCGAGCGCGAAGAGCAGCAGCGCCGTACGCGTCGCGTCCGCGCCGGCACCGGCCGCAAACGCGCGCGAACCACAAGGTCTTCGCGCGCAGCGGCCCAGTAAAATCGGGGGGTGAGAGAACCCCAGGCCAAGGCAGTCCACCTCAAGGATTACACCCCGCCGGCGTTCCGGGTCGAGACCATC
>Ga0310906_10000502_pt1 | contig 10309 bp, 9 predicted proteins | sample C48D3metaG_FD_203749 | JGI IMG/M metagenome (GOLD analysis project Ga0310906, IMG submission 203749) | Lab incubated soil microbial communities from West Virginia University Organic Research Farm, Morgantown, WV, United States - C48D3 | ecosystem: Environmental > Terrestrial > Soil >...
ATCCATCCGGCCGGTTGGAATAACGTTGTTGCCGAACTGGTCGCGAATGAAGCCGCCCGCCGGATTGGCGCGCGTCGTGAACGGGTCGAAGATTCGAATCAACTGGCCATTCTGCGCGAATGTCTGGGAGAAGTCTCCCTGCCGTTGCGCGAGCGTGGGAACGGTCGTCGTGGTTTGCGACAGACGCCGCTCGCGCAGGCCTTCATACGAGGTCATGAAGAACGTCCGGCTGCGTCGAATCGGCCCGCCGGCAACGCCCCCGAACTGGCTGCGCCGGTAATCGCCAAGCGGCTGACCGGCCAACTTCGAAAAATAGCTGTTCGCATCGAATGCCGAATCGCGAAAGAACTCGTACGCGCTTCCATGGAAGCTATTCGTGCCAGATTTGTAGACCACGTTCAAAACGCTTCCGAGGCTGCGGCCATATTCCGCCGGGTAGTTCGCGCCGAGCACCTTGAATTCCTGGATCGCGTCCACTGATGGAAATACCGAAATGCCGGTGAAGCCATTGACGGTCGGGAACGACGCCGTAACACCATCAATGACGGTATCCATCATCGTCGGCCGCGCCCCGTTCACCGTGTAACTCATCGAGTTGTAGTTGTTGCCGATCGATCCGGCGACGCCGGGGGTCAGGAAGATCAGCGAATACACATTGCGGGTATTCAGCGGCAGTTCGAGGATGCGCTTGTTATCGACCAGTTTGCCAACGGTGCCCGTAGTCGTCTCGAGCGCCGTGGCGTCGGCGCGTACCTCGACCGCATCGCTCAGCGTCCCTACCTCGAGGGTGAAATCGATGACCAGCGTGGCGCTCACTTGGACCGTGACCTTTGCGCGCGCCGCCCGGCGGAATCCCTGGAGTTCCGCTTCGACGCGATACTCGCCTGGCGGCAGCGGCAGCGATGTGTAGCGCCCCTCGAGGTCCGCGGTGACCGACTCCTGCCGATTGGTTTGCAGATTCGTGATCGTGATCGTCGCGTGCGGAACAACCGCGCCGCTCGCGTCTTTGATCGACCCGACGATGGTGCCGGTGTAGGACTGTGCGAACAGGAGCGACGGCGACACGACGAGCGCAATACACAGAATGGTCCGAATCAGGCGCATGGCTGGCCTCCGGTCGCCCGGATTATACGCCTCGATTGTTGGTCGAGGATCGAGAAGGCCGGCGGGCCGGCGCGGGTCAGGGTTTCTTCAGAACTTCGTCGCCGGTGACCGGGATGCCGCAAACCGTTCCGTTGTAAACGATCCGCATCCCGCTGGACTCCTGCGTCGCTTTGCCGTTGGTGAAGTTGAACGGGCAGCTGAGCGATCCCTGCGTGACTGTTCCCTGGGCGTTCCAACCAAGCGTGGAACCGGAGACGGTTCCTGTGCCATTACCGCTCACTTCGATATTGCCCGCGCACGTCCCGCCGAATGTCACGTTCGCGGATGTATCGGTCACCGGGGTCACCGTGTACTTCACCGCACCGCAGCTCGTGGCGGGCAACGACGCGGAGGACGTCACCCAGGTTCCGGCAAAATCGCCAACCGAGGCGGAGGATGAACTTGGTTCGGTGGGGTTCTTTCCTTTGAACTTGTCGATCAAGTTACATCCTGCCGTGCACATGCACACGACAGCGACCACCGCCGCAAATCGAGCTTGGTTCCCCATATGTGTCCCTATCGGCCGGTCGGGGACGGGTCAATAGTCAGCGTTCCCAGTTCAGTGCGGCGATCCGCGGATCATTGGCGAAGGCATCGCGGGTGAACTCCAGTCGGAGCTCGGGAAACTCACACACGGCGCGGGCGCCGTGGGGGTTCAGATTGAGACGCCAGGTCTGGCGCTCGAGCGGCTCCGGTCGCGAAAACGCGCGACACGCCAACAGTGCGATGTTGACTCCACCCATCTCGCGCGCGGATCGAGACAACAGCACCTCGACGTCTGCTTCGCGCGCCGTGTCGGCCAACGCCTGGCAGAATGCATAGTCGGTCGGATGTGTCCAGTGCGCCCGATCCGCATCGAATGGCTGCGTCGTGAGATCGAGACCGGCTGTCGTGCGGAACCGCACCGAAAAGGCGGTCAAGTCGCCGGCATCCAGCGGCCACGGTGTGTCGGGTGAGTCGGCAAAAAACAGGAGCCGATGGAAGGTCGTCTCCGCGATTGCCGTCGAAGGCGCTCTCGAGGCGTAGAAGACGCCCGGCGTCATCCCGGCGCGGCGGAAGCGGGAGCCCGACGGATACGGCGCACCATAACGAAATGGTGTTGCGAGTAAGTAATGAAGATGCTGGCAGTCCGGCGGGATGAGCGGTTTGGTTCCCTCGATGAGTGTCTCGAGCGCGCTCTGTTCATCGAGGGTGTCGACCAGTTTCATCGTCGAGACGCGATGCTGCGCTTCGACGACGCGCCAGCCGACGCCTGATAACCGGCGGCGTTCAGATGAGAGCCCGGCGCGCGTCCAGGTACGCGACGGCATGCACTAGTCCCGATAGCGACTGGATAACCGTGATCGGTGTTCCGCCGAGCGCGGCGTTGGGATTGGAGAGCCACGCGCGCGCCACCCCATCATCGCCGTGAACGATGGCGTCGAGCGCTCGATAGAAACGGACGAACAACACGGCCAGCTCGAACGGTTTCTCGCCGGGGGCCAGAGTGTACGTTCCCGCACCCATGCGTGAAACACTGGCTTCCGAGAGACCAACGATGCGTGCCAGCACCTTGTTCGACAGCCCCAGCAGTCCGGCCGCGCGTAGCGCGGCTTTGGTGACGACCGCTCCCTCGGAAACCGCCGGACGGAGCGCGGTTCGCGGCATCGTGCACTCCTTTCTACAGAAATATTATACATCAATTATTGCTAGTAAACGTCAAACATTCATGGCGGGGCTTCGCCGCGCGTAGCCCTGGCGCAGGCGGGCTACCCCGTCCGTTTGGCCAGCGCGGCTACGGCGGCCATTAACTCGGCGGGATCGATCGGTTTGGCGAGATGAATTTGGAAGCCGGATCGAAGCGCCTTGGCGCGGTCCTCCGATCGGGCGTAGGCGGTCAGCGCCGCCACGGGAATGTCGCGCAGCGTTGCGTCCGGGGATTGCCGCAGTTCGGTGACGAACTGAAAACCGTCCATCTGCGGCATTCCGATGTCGGCAATGATCACGTCGGGCCGAAAGCGATCCAGCCTGACCAGTGCGTCGGCTGCCGAATCAACACCAGTCACCTCAGCGCCCGCGACCTCCAGGATTTCCGCGATCATGTTGAGCGCGTCGCGGTCGTCGTCGACAGCAAGGATGCGCAACCCACTCAGGTCGGGCACCTGGGTGAACGCCTGGTCCGACAGCCCGCGGGGATGAACGCGACGCTCCAGCGTGGCGATGGGATGCACAATCATGAGCGGCAGGCGAACCGTAAACGTCGCACCTGTGTCGCGGCCCGCGCTGGCAGCGTGAATGGTGCCGCCGTGCATTTCGACCAGATGGCGGGTGATCGCCAACCCGAGACCGAGGCCGCCGCGCTCGCGGGTCGTGCTGGCGTCCGCCTGGCGAAACCGTTCAAAAAGATGCGGAACGAAGGCCGGGTCGATGCCGATGCCGGTGTCGCTCACGACGAGCTCGACATGCGAGTTCACGCGTTCGGCGCGCACCTGGACCTGCCCGCCGCGCGGCGTAAACTTCACGGCATTCGAGAGCAGATTCCACATGATCTGTTGCAGTCGGCCAGGGTCACCCGACACGGGCGCGGCACGCGGGTCGATAACCGTTCGGACCCGTATCTGCTTCGCATTGGCGGCCAGCATGATCGATTCGACCGCGTGTTCGACGACCTGCGGTAGATCGACCGTCTGCACATCGAGCCGGACTTTGCCCGAAACGATGCGCGACACGTCGAGCACGTCCTCAACAATGAGCGTCAGCGCTGACGCGTTTCGCTCGATCGTGTCGAGTGCCTTGTCCTGTCGCCCCGGTTGAATGAGCGCCGCGCGCAACATTCGCGAATAGCCGAGGATGGCGTTGAGCGGAGTACGGAGTTCGTGCGACAAGGTGGCGAGGAACTCATCCTTCAATCGGCTGGCACGCTGAGCTTCTTCGTAGGCGCGCGCGTTTTCGACTGCCATCGCCGCGCGATGCGCGATGTCCTTCGCGAATTCGAGATCGTCTTCGGTGTACGACCGCTGCGATTCGCTGGTCACAAACGTCAAGGCGCCGACTGTCCTGCCATGTGCAACCAGGGGTACGCACATGTAAGAGAAGAGCCCGAGAGAGCGAATCAGTGCGATCCGCTCTTCATCACCTGCCGCGGAAGCGACAATCATTTCGTCGGTGATGCGAGGCAAGAGCGCCGGCGTGCCATGAGCCACCACGTAGGGGACGCTGTACGGCGCCTCTGGGTTTTCATACCGGGCGCGAAGCTCTTCTGCGAGCCGGATCTTCGACGGATCGATGTGCGCAACCGCGAGGCGATCGATGACCCCACTTTCACGGCAGATATCGACCGCACACCAATCTGCGGCGTACGGTACGGCCAGCGTCGCGATCGTCTTGAGCGTCGTTTCATATGCCAACGATCCGGCAAGCACCGAGACGACCTCGGACAGGAACGCAGACCGCTCGGCTGCGCGTTTTTGATCGGAAATGTCGCGGGTAATATTCGATGCGCCGACGATGTCGCCGGAACTCAGGCGGATCGGCGAGACAGTCAGCGAAACAGGAATGAGCCGGCCGTCCTTGTGTTTGCGGACGGTCTCGAAGTGGCTGATGCGTTCGCCGCGGCCGATTCTCGCGACGAGATCGTCTTCCTCAGCCTGACGGTTTTCCGGGATGATCAACCGCATCGATTGGCCGACGACCTCGGCCGACGTATACCCGAACATCCGCTCGGCGCCCTGGTTCCATGATGTGACGATGCTGTTGAGATCCTTGCTGACGATGGCGTCGCCGGCCGATTCGACGACCGCGGCCAACAACTGACGCGCCAGTTCGCCGTCGCGGCCAATCCCTTCAGTTTCCCGCTTCGCGGTGACGTCGGTGACGACCGCCACCCACCCGTTGGGCTTGTGATCTTCGTCGAACGTCGGCGTGTAGACGGCATGAATGCGCCGGCGTCCAGGTCCCGCAAAGCTGACATCCTCCTCGTACTCCACGCGGTCGCCCGACAGCACACGGTCGATATACGGACGGATCGATGCCATGGCGCCAGCACCGATAACGTCAACGATGTCGCGATTGACAATCTCGTGGACCGGACGTCCTACCCAGTCTGCGTAGCTGCCACTTACCCACAGGTATTTGAGTTCGTGGCTGCACTGTGTCGCCGCGATGCCGAGAGCGTCGACGATAGTGCGCAGGAGCGCGAGCGGATCGGGACTCGTCCGGTCGCTTGTCACAAGACCGTCACGGACGCTCGAGACGTATGCACATCGCCGATCGACGCCATGCCGTTGGCTGGAGGCGGGCACCATACCATAAGTTGAAGCGCTGGCGCGCCAGCAGAGCACGCGGCAGAACGGCCGTGGATCACTGCTCCTGTTTGACGGTGTAGGTCGTTCCTGCAATCCGGTGCGCCTGAATAGAACGACGTCTAACAGAGACAGCCGAGCTGCAGACTTGGACCCTCATGCGGACCTCAACAGCCACATGCCCCATGCGACGGCCGCAACGCCGGCGACGCGCGTCAACAGCATCGGTCTGGCCCAGAGCTTTTCAACGAGCACAAAGACCGCCAACCCTGCCACCCAAAACAGATTCATCACGCCAACGACAAACAACAGCGTCATCAGGAGCCAGCAACACCCGACGCAGAACATGCCGTGACGAAGTCCAAGCCACAACCCGCCTATTGTCCCTTCGCGCCAGTACTGCGACAGGAAACCGATTGGTGATTGGCAATGCGCCAGACAGGTGTTCTTGATTGGCAACCATTGATAGAGTCCGACGACGATCAGGAGCACGCCGGATAACACCGACGAACTCAAGCGCATGTCGGGCGCAAGTAGCGCGAGGCGATGAAGGCCGACCTGTGCGACCGACGCGGCGACACTGAAGAACGTCCATGCCACGAGATAGCCGGCAATGAAGGCGGACGCAGCGGAACGCGCCTGCGGATCGACCCGTCGTCTATAGACGCCGAGAACCAGGAGGATGACGGGGGCAGCCGATGGGAGCATCATCGCCACCATCATGATTGCCCACATGATGAACAGACCGGCCCAGTCAGCGAGACCCCACGCGTGCATGTCGGCCATGCCCATCGCCGCATGCATCTCGGCTTCGTTCGCCATTGCCTGCATGCCTGCAGCGGCGCGCACCAAATAGACCCACGCGAGAATGATCGTCGCCGCGAGACCAAATCCGATCAACAGGCGGTCTTGGCGCACGATGCGTTCGAGCGTTGTGGGTGACTGCACGCTAGCGTCTCAGGTCCTGGATCTTCTTCAGTAGACGCTCGGTAAGACTAGGGCGGCTCGGCGAGAACTGACGCGCTGCCGCTGTCACGTATGGACGTATCTGTCGCCCCGCATAGGTGAGGTAGCCGGTCTCGCGGATCTCGCCCAGTGTTTGTTTGTAGTGATCGAGGAGTGCCGAAGCGAAGACGTGGCCGGTGCGGGTTGCGCCAACCACGGCAGAAGCGGAAAGCCAACGCACACCGTCGGGAAGCGACCGCGCTGCCGACAGCGCCATCGTCGACGAGGTTTCAAACACCGATCGATTCTGCCGCGCGGATTCAGCCTTCAGTTGGTTCCACACACCCGTGATCGTCTCTCGGGATGGCAGGCTCGCGGGCTGCAATCCGCGAGCCGCCTGGCGAATGTCCTGCCATTCTTGTCGCAGTGCGGTGACGTCGAGCGGCGGCGTGTTGATTGTCGCGGCCAATCGCGAGGACGTCTGTTCCAGTCCATCGAGCATCTCATCGACAGTCGTGAACTGCGCGTCCGTTTCCAGGAGCCCCTGCTTTTTGAGGGCGTCGGAAATCTCCGGGATCAGGTGGCGGCCCATTCCGCACACATCGGCCAGCGCGGCAAGCACCCAGACCGGAGAGGCACGAAACGCGACAATGCCCAGCGCCTCGACGACATTGCCGGCAGTCCGCCGCGCGAGAAAGTTCTCGGGAACTGACTCGTCGTCGATGTCGAGTCGGTCCAGGCCACCGACTTGCTCGATCAAGAACCGGAGCGTCGTGTCGACGAGGTTCTGGTACAGCTGACTACGCCGCACTCCTTCGGGCAGCGCGATCTCTCCCACTTCGCGGGCCATCCCCGCACCAAGCCCAATCGTGGCTCGGAGCACTCGCTCAGGCACCGACAACAGGTATGCTTTGACGGTCATTTCCTCTTATACGAGGCGAAAACCGATGACGATCCGCAACAGGTTGATCCTCGCCGCCGTCGCGTTGATGTGTGCGTCGATCGCGTCCGCACAGTCTCCGGCGCCGGAGCAAGGAAACTTCACCCTGAAGGACTTCAAGTTCCGCTCCGGCGGAGTTCTCCCTGAACTCCGTATGCATTACCGAACACTCGGCCAAGCCGAGCGCGACGCGACGGGTGTCGTGCGCAACGCCGTCCTCATCATGCACGGCACCGGCGGAAGCGGCGCACAATTCATTCGCTCGGAGTTTGGCGGTGTTCTGTTCGGACCGGGGGCGCTGCTCGACGCGACACGCTTTTTCATCATCCTTCCCGACGACATCGGTCACGGGCAGTCGAGCAAACCGAGCGACGGACTGCGCGCGAAGTTTCCACGATACGGCTACCTCGACATGATCGAGGCAGAGTATCAGCTCGTCACGCAAGGCCTGGGCGTCAACCATCTGCGGCTGGTCATGGGGACGTCGATGGGCGGCATGCACACGTGGCTATGGGGCGAACAATATCCGGATTTCATGGATGCGCTGATGCCGCTCGCCAGTTTGCCGACGCAGATCTCGGGTCGCAATCGCGTCTGGCGGCGCACCATCATCGATGCGATTCGCAACGATCCGGCATGGCTCGGCGGCAACTATACGACCCAGCCACCAAGTCTGCGCACCGCACAGGAAATCCTCTATCTGATGTCGAGTAATCCGGCGATCCGCCAGCGGGAGCTCCCGACGCTCGACCTCAGCGATTCCCGCCTCGACGACGCGATGGCGTCAGTGCTCAAGACGACCGATGCCAATGACGTGCTGTATCAAATCGAAGCGTCGCACGACTACGACCCCGGTCCGGCACTGGAAAAGATTCGCGCCCCGTTGCTCGCGATCAATTCCGCTGACGATCTGATCAATCCGCCGGAACTTGGAATCCTCGAGCGGGAGATTACCCGCGTTCCCAAGGGGCGCGCCGTCGTCATCCCGTTCAGTTCTGATACGCGCGGCCACGGCACGCATACCATCGCGACAGTATGGAAGACGTACCTTGAAGAGCTGCTCAAGCTGACCGCACGGTAAGGAGCGTTCGCCAGGAATTCTCGCCTACCCGAATAACTGATCGCGGGCAGCCGTCGTCATTGCGACGACGCCCGGATGCCTCAGCCGCCGCTCGGCAGAGATCACGTAATACCGCTCGCGGACGGCATCCGTTCTTCCGACGACGCGGACACCGTAGAGGCGACTGACATCCCGCTCGATTGCTGCCGGCGCGGGAAAGACGCATCCAACGGCCTGACCAAATACCGTCATCAGCGCCGAGTCCTCAAACTCTCCTTGCACGCGCGGGCGAACGCCTTCGCGTTCGAACCATTCCTCCAGCGCGCGGCGCAGCGGACTATTGGTCGTCGGCAGTACCATCGGCGCGTCTTCGAGCGACGCGGGAAAACGTCGCCGCATCCGTGCCGCCAGGGGCGCCGGCGCAAAAAAAGCCGTGCCCGATTCGCCGACGGCGTGATTGAACACCTTGATCGGGAGGTACCCGGGCGCCGGAGTGTTGGCGACGACCACATCGAGTGCATGGGTCGCGAGCTGGCCGATGAGTTGTTCGGGATTATCTTCGCGGCAAACGAGACGAATCGGCTCCGGTTGTTGCAGCGCCGGTCTCAACAGGCGATACACGAGCAGCTTGGGGACCGCGTTGGCGACGCCGACCGTCAATTGGATTCCCCGTCCCGGTGAACGTCCTTCGAGCGTTTCGAGCAACTCGCGGCCGACGCTGAAGATCTCGTCAGCATACCGATAGACGACGCGACCCACATCGGTGAGCACATGGGCACGGCCCTTTTTCGCAAACAGCGGCTCGCCAATCGCTCGCTCCAGCATTCGCACCTGGGCACTGATCGTCGGCTGTGACAGGCGCAGCTTTCTTGCCGCGCTCGATACCCCGCCTTCCTGGACCACGGTCCAGAAGTACAGAAGGTGGTGGTAATTGAGCCACTGCATGATGATGTAAACCGATTATAGAAAAAACAACACGATATGAATCAAAGTATCTATTTGCCTATGCGAGCGGTGCGACGTACGGTGAAGCCATGGCGGGTTTCAATCTCGATCGGTGCTTCACCGCAGTCACGCGTCTCACGGCTGAGTATCGCGACCTTCCCGGGTTGCGCCTGACAACCGCTCAGGCTGCGCGGCTGTGCGGCCTTTCGATTCACGAGGCAGATGTCGTCCTGACGGCGCTGACCGCAAGCGGATATCTGTCGTGCGACCGCTCCGGTCAGTACGCGAAAGCGAGGCCGCTTACGCCGGACCTTACGTGTCGGGTTGACGCCAGCCATTTGGAAACGACGCATTAGTCGCCACATGGCGCCGTCGAACGGTCACCAGACAGGCAAAGAAATTGCGTTGGTCTGTCGCATGGAACCCCGCGATCTCTTCTGTCGTCGCCTCATCCGCGGTCGAACCGTTGCGGCGGCCGTGTTCGTCGCCTCGCTGATCAATGTCTTGGAACTCACCGGTCGAGCCCAGCCCCAGCCGGCCGCGTGTCAGGCAACGGGCGAGCTGACGCGGCTAGTCGGCGTGCCTGAGGCAAGTGGACTCACCATGAGCGGACGCGTGGCGGGCCGGTTCTGGACACATAACGATTCAGGCGCTCCGGTACTGTTCGCGCTCGATGAGCGAGGAACTGTGACCGGACGGCTCCAGATTTCGGGTGCGACGGCCGAGGACTGGGAGGCGGTTGCGTCGGCGCCCTGCGGGACGGCGTCGTGTTTGTACATCGGCGACATCGGCGACAACGACACGAAGCGGGATCACGTCACGATCTATCGTGTGCCTGAACCCGACACCACGGCGAACACCTCAGCGCGAGCCGAGGCATTTCATGCTGCGTATCCGGATGGTCCGCACGATGCCGAAACGCTGCTCATCTCGCCCGACGGCCGCATCTATATCGTGACGAAAGGGAACACTGGCCCGATCGGTCTCTATCGGTTC
>Ga0310906_10000507_pt1 | contig 10276 bp, 9 predicted proteins | sample C48D3metaG_FD_203749 | JGI IMG/M metagenome (GOLD analysis project Ga0310906, IMG submission 203749) | Lab incubated soil microbial communities from West Virginia University Organic Research Farm, Morgantown, WV, United States - C48D3 | ecosystem: Environmental > Terrestrial > Soil >...
GCAGATACGGAATGATTTGATTTTGCAACAAAATTTTAATATCAGGGTGATTAACAATAAAATAAATGGATAACGAAAGGCGTTCGATGCCAATATGCTTTACACCTGGACAAATAAAATTACTTGAAGATTACGCCAAGAAAAATGGAATGTTAAACTCAAGTCAGGCCGTTGAGCATATTATCTTATCATTGAATAAGAACTGAATTAACATTTGGAATTATCAGCTATAACCAATAAATCCAATTTTTTATAATACAATATTTCTATTAGTATGCAGAAAGATTTGTAGTCATTGAACTCATTAGAATTAGAGACCTAACTGAACCTGTTTGTTCTCGCACAAACAAAAAACATATTCATTATTTTTTGTCTTCCCACTGAAAAATGCAGATAATACTCAGAAATATATATCTTAAAAGCAAAGGTAAAATAATTATTACATAATTAGCTAGTTGGATACTAGATAACATGGATTTTTCGGCTTTGTTTAAAAAGCACAGGTGTGATATCTGTGGAAGGAGATTTCGAAAAGTCGAAGATGCAATGCATCACCAACTTTTGTTTCATTCTAACAATCAATCTTATGACTGTTCTAACTGCGGAGACAAATTTTCCGATATGGATAAACTTAAGGATCACATACGAAAAAATCACTCTTATAAAAAATAAATATACCCATTTGGTATTCTCTTTTTTTAAAAGTTTAATGCCAAAATATATCTGGCTATATACTAATCATATAATTAATAAATTCTATAACGTTGTAATAACGGTTGCAGCTGTAGATAAATCTGTTTAACTCTTGGCTTTTTCCCACATATATTCATCTTGAGACAGTTGTTTCCAGGCACCTACAGTCCCACATCTTGGACATCTCTTGCTTAGCATGAAATGTTCCACCGATTCATTGTTTTTTGCTTTTATAATGTCTCTTGTACCGCATTTACATTTCATAATATTTGACATCATAACTGGATATATACAAGATTCAGATATATAAGAACACTGGGGCATCGACCCTGTTCGGGGAAACCTACTTCTATAATTACGTGACTTAAGCCAAATTGAATTCTAGTGGTCTGTTTAGTGATGAGGTTCAAGGGTTTTGGATGCTGTCTCCCACTTGAACCCACCAGTAGAATTGTCTTTGACAACGTACCAAAAGTCATAGTTTTCGCTTATTCGATCCCCAGCCAAGTTTAAATCTATTTTACCAGTAGTCCCATCATATGATTCGGCAGTTTCTGCTAAAATATCATTAAAGTCGTTCCTGTTCATTTCTTTATTATTTATCTCCATGGTAAAATTTTTTTCCAAACTTTTTGAAGCAATCCAGAATGAGTCGTATGCAGTAGCTGCATAGGTCATGGAACTATCATGTGCTCCGACACCATCGCCGCCTGAATCATTCTCTATCTCATGTGCTGTTTGGTTATCGTTTTCAACAGAAAATAATGGGTTTATGAATCCAGTCTGGATAGCAAAGTCCGCTGAATCGATATTTTTGGTGAGATGGTGGTTCTCAGCTACACTATCACTACCATACCACCTTACCTTGCCAAGATTATCAAACAATTGGGCTTGGATCAATATCGGTGTGATCTCATCGTAAGAGATCACGTAAACACCTACTGATTCCTTACCGTACTTTGTTATGGCATCAGATACCATAGTGTTCATCTTTTTGAGTTCTTGATTCCACATGATAAAATTAATCCTGTGAAGACTGGTAGCAAATTTTCCAGTATGTGGCTTGTAACTTACTCCTTCCTCTACCCTGCCTCCCAGTTTTTCAAAATAATGTTTGGTAGCGTTGGCCAACTCGTTGCCATAGATATCGGATCTCCAAAAAGGAACTACAACTTTAATTCCATCTTCCATCATCTTTTTAGCAATAACTTTACCTTGGCTTTTATCGTCTGGTACCAATCTGAAAAGATTATCACCAGCTATAGACAGCTTTGGGGAAGTGCTAGCATAGCTTAATAAGGTAATATTATTTTCATTTGCGAAATCAAGGACAGCAGAAACAGCCGTGCTCGTAGCAGGACCCACAACCACCCTAGCTCCAGACGAATATAACTTCTTAATTGCCGCAAGTGATTCCTCTGGACTAGTTTTTGAGTCTGATACTAATAATTTGACTCTAGATGATATATTATGTGATTCAAAATATCCATTAACGTCGTTTTCGGCCTTTTCTAGTGAAGCAAGAACAGGTTTTCCTATTGAGGACAACGAACCAGATTGCGGGACGATTGCACCAACTATGTACTCTTGATAGATACTATTTGATTGAAGTGGTTCATGATATGCTGGATAAATCCATGGTACTCCTACTTGATTTGCTAACGTTGCAAAATTTATTGGCAGATACAAAATAATAATAACAACAAAAGCTGTTGGAATGATGAATAAAAATACTACTTTAGTAGAAAATATTTTTCTAACGTTTTTTGTTATTGAGTTGTCTGATATCCTAAGTTCCCAATTACTATAGTGGCGTAGATACCATACCAAGCCTCCTGCAATCAGTAAATAGTGGGCCGAGAGCAATATCGCTGAAATCCAAATTTGTTCCACAAAAGCCGTTAATACTATAATGGCAAACCAGCTATCTCCAATAACAATAGCCAATAGGCCAATTAGCTCGCATATCCATGGAATAAAATGGTGTTTTTCATTTTTGATATTGAGAAGAATAGTTAATGCTAGAACTGTAAGGATAGAGTTCAAAATTGGGTAAGCTATCGTAACTAAAAACAACATCAGCCCTCTGAAGTTAGAAATTTCCGTAATGCTAAGCATCAAATTTAGAATGTAAATAAGGAAAAAGCCTGTTCCAATTGATACGATATATATTATTTTTTTGTTCGTTATTTCTCCGAGTTTCTTGTAAGTTACCAGTAACCTGTATATTAAAAAACCATAAGCAGACAACAAGAACAAATCAGCTAATGAGGGTACCGGAGATACTATATCAAGGACTATTTCATAGTACCCCCAAATTATGTTTGCGATAAACCAGAATACAAGACCGACGGTAAGATGTATCGCCGTCCTGTCCCTTTTTATGTTGGATCTATCCTTTACTAGGGCTATCAAGGATAATCCTGCAGCGATAGATGAATTAATAATCAACATCCAACTCGAATAAATCATTCTGCTGTCTGAATCTGCAAGGATGATTACAAGGTTTGCAATTGCTATTGCAGATAACAAAGCCACAAAAAAATACAAAGGCCGCAATGATTCTCTTTTTCTTTGGATGGTTAAAAGGCCTATTAAACTTTTAAATGAATTTTCATTTCATCGCAGAGAGATCACCTAATTTAGCAATCAAATCTTAAATTCTTATCCATCTAATGCTTGATTTAGATTGGGATCATTTATCGACTATAGTTTTTTAAAACCTTCAAACCTTCATATTCCTAGTGGACTATTAAACAAGTATTAATATTCGGAAAAATTATTTAACCGGAAATTGTATAGATGAGAACATGCCTTTTTGTTACAAAAGTTAAAATTCCAGGCTGTTTCCCCAAATAAAAAATAATGGAATTATTTTATCTTCACAGCCGGACTATTTATTATTACATTTGATTTTTCTATAGATAGTTCACCTTTTGCTTGTGCATCCATTATGTCAGCTGCAGATTTTAAGATTCTTGCTTGAGATTCATTATTCCATTTCACATAATTAATTTCGAATAAAGGACTATACCCTTCATCTCCGGAAGTTGCTGATGCGACTGGAAGTTGATGCTCAAATGTACCGTTCCCTAATATTCCATTTGTAAATACAAAACCCTGTTGACGAGCAATTTCCGATGTATTACTGAGAGTCGGAGCATAGTTAACGTCAAATTTGGTCGTATTGGTAACTGAGGATACAATCCTTTCCTCAGATGCATCCGTACTTATGAAATATGATAAATTTCCATTGACATAGCCTTTTTCAACAGGAATACTAATGAAAGTGATATCGTTCCCTCCGTTTGTAGAATTATCGGTTGATTTTAATGGTTCATTCTGAGATAAATTACTATCTTGACCCTGAGCTACTCCGGACGACAACAGAGTAACAATAGCGCTCAGTGCAACTACTATAGCAAAAATCGACTTATTATAGGTGAAAGTTTGTTTCATCGTCAATTAGTGTTTATTGTCCTATAAAAGAATTTCTTGGAGATGAATTAAGTTATTTTTGGTTAAAACAACAATCAGATTTAATTTCCCACCTATATCATATATTTTGGATCTGCTGCTACCATCCATGAACCATTAAAAAATTAATCGGATTTGAGATATTGCATGTCCTTTTTGATATTTCTGAATTATGATCGAATGAAGCAGATAGTGATACTAGTGAAACAATCTGAAATTTGCAGAGGACTCACCGAAGCCTATCATCTAGATGTATTACCCCTTAATAGTATCAATTATACAATCATTTTTCAGCTTGATGGCTTGGCTCTAGTCTTCTGAATCGTTCCTATCTTTCCAAACTAAGGTTAAACATGAGTCTTGATAGGTATTGGTGAAATAATTCAGACAAGGAGTCAAACGTAGCAATGGATAAACGAAAATCTTGACATAGGAGGGGGAGTGTTCAATGACTTTTGCGATTGCCTTACTTGTTTATCTTGGGGGCGGTATATTTCTAGTATTAGATTGTAGACCCCATGTAATTATCTAACATGCAATTTATCTAGTGGGAACTAACTTGGAAATACAAAAGATCAAATCTTGGCTCAATTCTTCTGAATTGATTAAACTTGACCGTACACAGTTTGTGTTAGTTAAACACTAAAATGAATTGTATGATAATTATTCGCCAAAAGTTTAGCTGGAGAAATATCATAGCTCGATCTATAATTACCATGACATTGCTAGACTATGATTGCAATTACCTTCCACAATTTTTAATATTTTACTCGTTATCATATGTCATCCTCTGTTTCTTAAATTGTCCACCCTTTCTTACACTGAATTATGACTATCATGAATCGAATCTTAAAATTCTAAAATTGCTTACTTGGTTCATTTTTCTGTTCAAATTTTAGAATGAATTTAATAGTTAACTAGGCAGAAACATTTTTTTATTTTTGTATGGTTTTATTATAGTGTGCCATTAGCCTATGTACTGATAAACTGCGAGCTAGGATCGGAGAATGAAGTGATCGAGAAAATTAGGAAAATTCCAGAAGTTGTTGAAGTATATAGAGTATTTGGAGTTTATGATATTATCGTAAAATTTTCTACCAACGATAAGGAAACTATAAAGGAAATTATTGCTTGGAAAATCAAAAATTTGGATAAAATTCGCTCTGTTTTGTCTATGATCGTGACAGAAAACGTAGAAAACGAATGAATTTAACGGCAAGATTCTTTCGAAAACCTTAAATCTGCTGTGGCAAATTAAAAGAAATGCTTCAGACAAGGATTACTTATCAATATCTAAAAGTGTAGACAACCCATTACGTTAATAGTCCATGATATTGACTGTATGGCCTAACTAGCAATTTCGTCATTTTATCAGAAACTCGGATGAGCCGGTAGATTAAAGAAACAATGGAAATAGTTACTATCTTGTCATATTAGATACTAAATCTAGAAATAAATTTCAAGTACAGAAATATTTGGAAATGAGCAAATAGTTAAAATCCAAATTTTGACAAAAACATGATGTAATAACAGCAAAAGTTAAAATAAAGTTTCTAGTAAGGCCTTAGAAATCAAATTGCCTGATTGCTATTTTCAACAGTTACTTCTCGTTGATTCGAGAAGTTAAAATCACATACAACTTTCTCTTTTTATGGCCTGTTTCAGACCCATACAATCTGAATATCATTAGAAACTATTGAAAGATATTTGATTGTCGACTAACAAGTCTAATTTTAGTTTCAATCCTAAACGATGACTGCGTTTGGAAGTGAATTGAAATTTTTTTTACTTTGACTCAATAGTTATCGAAAGCTTTGAATTATTTAAGTTAGTTTCAAAGTTAAATCAGTAGCTAACTGCCCTTAGAGCAAAAATGATAAATGACTATTATGCTCTTAAACTCTCTGAATGGAATAACGCGGATTGTTAAATAATTAACCATGAGAGCCTCCTAAACATACTTTAAAATCACCTGTCCTTTTACTGTATTATTGTCTACATCGACAATAAATCCCGGGGTTATTCCTTCTTCATTCAGGCCAATAATGAAGTAGCCTAATGAATATTAGCATGATCCTAGCCAACTGGGCCAATGCATATTGTGGGTATGGATATTAGGCTATTTTATGCCCATAGTTGAGCTTAATATATATTTGAAGCATCATTGGGTTAACGTTTCTTTATGCATTTGCCATAATTTTGTTTCAAATTTATATATGGTGTTACTCATATGCAAAGAGAATATCCAATAAAAATGAACATTGACGATGAAATTGACAAGGTTATTGATAGTTATGTCGCTTCAACTAGAGAAAACCAAGATTCAGATGACCCATCTAGAGAAAATCTTGATGAATTTACTGAAGGATTTTCCAAAAAAGTTCATACAGTTATCTTTCCCGTCTTTAAGGAAATTAAGAATAAGCTCATTTTGCACGATATCAGGTGTGACATAATAGACAAAATACAAGGAAGATTCGTGACCGAAATGAAACTAGATATATATCCTTATAAGGATATTTCGTCAGCTCAAGACAGACATCCTTCTTTAACATTCTTTATTGAAGAGCCAAATAAGGTAACTCTCTACATGCAAAAGATGATGCAAGAAGAGGGTACAGCAGGTCGTGAAGGAACATTCACTTTAGATGAAATTACTACAGAACTTGTTAAGGAAAAAATTTTAGATCTGTTGAAATTTTGTTTTGTCAAAAAATAGGAAATAGCAATAATTATCTAACAATCAACTAGACTGTTTATCATCATTTTTTAGATCCATTTTTTTCTTACTCGAGTGATTCATTTATGGTTATATCATTTGGAAAAGGTTGAATGCTCAAATGTTGTCATACGTACGGTTTAATTCGAGACCAGCTAGAGAATTTCATGTCTTATTAAATCTCACTACAGATTTATTATCTCACCATACTAACCCGATTCATAGACTAACGGTGATTTGATTATGTACAGGTTGGATTTGTGAAGGTTCATCCATAGCGGCCCTTGGAAAGAACTTTATCCATGGATATGAAGGGTGTATCAGTCTATGACAATTTGATTTCAAGAATATCTCTACGTAGAGTCAGAGTATTTGTAAAGCCATCAAGTTTGATTCTCTTAACTTTGAATTTTGATTTCGGGTAAATTTGGACATTTAGATATTCTGTATTGATATTTTCATCTTAAAAAGAGACCCCTTCCTTTGGTATCCAGTGATGCCCGATACCATGAACAAAAAATACATCTGGGCCCTTGAGACGAGTACTAGCAACAGAAGAGCCCTTACATTGGTTGATTGAAGTTGGATCCAGTGCCCAGTTCTATTGAATACTTCATCAAACCCCAGGTTAAAATATATCCACATGTCAATCTAATTTTTGGGTTAATACCTAACGACAAACTTTCATCACCAACACATGTATAGGCGAGTTAGGTCTAGTAGTTGACCTGTTTATTATAAAATAACATCTTAATTTTCATGGTGCTTTTGGGAGTGATGTCTTTATTCTCATATATTTTTACCATTATATGATTATATAGAGGCAATTTTAAATTAATTAAGATGTCATTGTCTCAACACGAAATATCGCTGAGAATAAAGCGATGGCTTGTAGAAGAAAGTGATATTTGGAGATTTGATGAAATCGAAGACCCTTCGGTTGTTATGAATCTAGTGGCTAAATCTAATAATAGGAATGTCAATATTATTGTAGATGATCTACATGATAAGGTAACATTAATTACGTCAATGAATTTCTCAAAACAACAGAAAAATTCTTTATCTCTTTTACCATCAAAGGAAAAGAATCGATTTATACCCGACTTACTAATGGCATTATACCAATTAGGCTTGTTGGCTCGTCACAGCAATTCATCAAAGGACAAAATAGAAAAATTTATCATGGAGAAACTTATTTATTTTGATGGATTAACTAAAGATAAATTTTTTGATTCATTGTTCACAATGTTGTTAGGCATAGATACACTTCAACAATATTTTAATAGATTATCCTTAATTTCCAACGATGGAGCATTAAGCTGATCTTATTAATACCATACATACTACTTTAACCAGCAGCGATAGATGATGGCCATCTTAAACAAAATTGCAAGAGAATATGGTCAAATAACTTTAGAATGTGAATTTGGACAACCCAATTGAATCATCTTAAATTTACTTTTCCAGTCATAAGTGGATGTAATTTGCAATGATATTCATATGTACCTCTTAAATAAATTGTAAATTCAAATGAATAGTCTGGTCTCCAATCTTTTGAGCTATATAATTCCTGGTTCTCTACTAAGGCATGAATTCCAAAGTACCTACTTAACCAGGTCACAATATACCCTTGGTTTATTTACACGGGGTTTGGGTAGAAGGGTCCATCAGCTAATTCTCATGAATTTGAGGCTATTGATACCTTGTTATTGGTTTCTGTATGAGTAGATGGACATACCGATAGATCAAACATGAATTTTCAAGATTAGATGAGTGTCGACATATGTTACTAGACCTTATATTGTTTAAAAACTCACTTTTCATAGCTTGTTCCGACTTGAAAACTTGAGAAGAGGGAATATGAGATGGGATCTGTATATGTTATAACCTCTCAAGCCCTGTGTTTTTGATAACACCGTTCTCGAATCCTTGTAGTAACGTAATATTTCATTGGTTTAGCTACACCAACTTTGTCCTTTTGATTGGAGCATTAAGAATTTCTTTACGTTAATTTGCAATACATGCTATTTTAACTATAGAAATACTAAAAATCCTTTCCCTGAGAAACTAAAGTCCGAGTATCATGAGTAACAATCAAAAAAAATTTATGATTATTATTCACAAGAAAAGTCCTCTTGCATATCTTGATATTTGGTTACCAAGATGGTTCAACTACGAACTGTATTGTGTGCCTCTCCACCTCTGCCTCCGTTCATACTATGATCGCCGCTTCCACTTCTGGGTTCACTACTGCCGGTGCTTCCACCACACTCATCTCCTATAGTTACATGATTCTTTGCAAAACAAGACCCACCAGGACCTATATCTCCGCCTATGGCATCGCCAGTATTCCCACCGTGACCACCACTCCCGCCTACAGCGCTGCATGCTAGCGGTCCTAAACAAAGATTGTCTGCAAACACGCTACTTATCAAACTGGTCCCTTGAATTGCGCTAACAGGGATCAGACCTGCGATCACGACCATTCTCAGTATTTGAAACCTTGAAAAATTTACTATCATTTTGATCAGAACTATATTGCCTGATTATTTATATGAGGTTTTTAATCTATTATTCTATAATAAGAATCTATAATCTAATTCTATAATAAGAATCGAGCATGATTTAGAAGAACCTTGGAGGGTATAATTATTTCAAGGAATTTATCAGCTTTGTGAAAACATTATTGCAAAAATCTTATACTCCATTTTTTGAACTTGCTTGCAATTAGAGTCAATTGCCTTTAATAATTATCAAATTTTTGGTGTCTTCCAAAAGGTTCCTGCTTAAAAGTCTAATAGCAGTTCTTCTTGTGAGCGCGGGTGTTTAGACAGTTACTATATATAAATAATAGTCGTTATTGACATTACATCCAGTCCCCTCAGTTTCTCGTATATTATTTCTCTTAGTTAGGGAAAAATTTGTTTCCTTAATTAAGGGAACTATATTTTTAAACCATGAGTTGCAAATAGATATATTAATGATTAAAGCCAAAAAGAAATCATACTTTACCATGTAGAGATAAATAAGTATTGAAATGATCTGATTATAGTGAAATTTTCATAGAAGGGGTAGCATTTTATTGTTTTGATTGTAACTATAGATAAGGAAAAGGATCGCCTGAAGGCTTTGGTATGAGAAGATCCAAAAGAAAACAATCGATCAAAAGATATTAGAACGCCTGACCAGAAATATAGTAAACCCGTAATCAGGTTAATCCTGTATTTTGAAATTAGGATTACTATAGGAACCATTCGATTCTCATTCTTGATCAGAGCGATTAAAAAGCATCTTATCATCAGTCTTTTTATCAAATCGATGTGTGTATTTGCTTGAATAGCAAGGGGAGGCATCTGATTGTCGTTGGATTGTTGTGGGGTATATTTG
>Ga0310906_10000510_pt1 | contig 10240 bp, 9 predicted proteins | sample C48D3metaG_FD_203749 | JGI IMG/M metagenome (GOLD analysis project Ga0310906, IMG submission 203749) | Lab incubated soil microbial communities from West Virginia University Organic Research Farm, Morgantown, WV, United States - C48D3 | ecosystem: Environmental > Terrestrial > Soil >...
CGCGTTGATGCGGAAGTAGGTCGACAGCTCCATCGGGCAGCGCACGCCCTTCGGGATGTAGACGAAACTGCCGTCGCTGAACACCGCGGAGTTGAGCGCCGCGAAGTAGTTGTCGGTGTGCGGCACAACCGAGCCGACGTACTGCTTCACCAGGTCGGGATGGTCCTTCACCGCCTCGGAGAACGAGCAGAAGATGATGCCGAGCTCGGCCAGCTTGCTGCGGAACGTCGTCGCGACCGACACCGAATCGAACACCGCATCAACGGCGACGTTCGAGAGCAGCTTCTGCTCCTCGATCGGGATGCCGAGCTTGTCAAAGGTCGCGCGAATTTCCGGATCGACCTCGTCGAGGCTGTTCAGCTTCTTCTTCTCGGACGGCGCGGCGTAGTAGCTCACGCCCTGGTAGTTGATCGGCCCGTAGGTGACGTTCTGCCAGTGCGGCTCTTCCATCTTGAGCCACGCCCGGAACGCCTTGAGGCGCCACTCGAGCAGCCACTCGGGCTCGCCCTTCTTCGACGAGATCAGGCGCACCACGTCTTCATTGAGCCCGACCGGGATGATGTCCTGCTCGGTATCGGTGACGAATCCGTACTTGTATTCGGTATTCGCCAGTTCTTCGATTTGCTTGGTTGCTGTGCTCATGTGTCTACGCCGTAAAACTCTCTCCGCATCCGCATGTGCTCTTTGCGTGCGGATTCTTTAACGTGAAGCTCGTCGCCAACAGGTTGTTCTCGTCGAAATCGAGAACGGTGCCGTCCAGGAGCTTCAAGCTGCGCGGGTCGACGAATATCTTTGCGCCGTCGGCGCCCTCGAACACCAGGTCGTTGTCCTTGGCCGACGCGTCCCATGCGAACGTGTAGCTGTACCCTGAACAGCCGCCGGCCTTCACGGCAATGCGAAGGCCGCCGCCGGGCTTGGCCTGCTTCTGCAGCTGCTTGTTGATCACGCGCGATGCGCTCTCGGTTATTTCAATCATCGTCCTACCAAGTGTGTCTGGCGAAGCCGCCTCACGACGTCGCTCACTTTCGCGGCGGCGTAGTCCACTTCGTCCGCTGTCGTGCCGCGCCCGATCCCGAATCGCAACGACGCCAGCGCGCGATCCTTCGAGTGGCCCAACGCCATCAGCACGTGCGACGGTTCCGCCTGCGTGCACGCCGCGCCGGATGACACGGCGATGTCGTCGAGGCTCAGGAGCAGCGCTTCACCATCGATGCCATCGAAGCTGACGTTGAGATTCCCGGGCAACCGCGCGTCCATCATGCCGTTGACCGTCATCCCATCCGTCGCCGCTTGCAACCGCTCGAGCAATCGATCGCGAAGCGCGCCGACGCGTGCCGATTCGCTCGCCATTTCCTCGCGCGCGATTTCCGCCGCGCGCCCGAACCCGACGATGCCGGGCACGTTCAACGTGCCCGAACGCATCCCGCGCTCGTGACCACCGCCGTCGATCTGCGAGGCGATCGAAACGTTGCGGCCACGGCGCCGCACATACAGCGCACCAACACCCTTTGGCCCGTAGACCTTATGGGCCGAGATCGACGCCAGGTCGACGTCGAGCTCCTCGACATCGAACGGCACTTTTCCCGCCGCCTGCACCGCGTCGGTGTGGAACCACGCGCCCTTCGCGTGCGCCGCGCCGGCCAGTTCCTTGATCGGCTGCAACACGCCGATCTCGTTGTTCGCGGCCATCACGCTCACGAGCGCCGTGCGCTCCGAGGTCGCCGCGGCGACGTCCGCAACGTCCACCAATCCGTCCCGACCAACTGGCACTACCGTCACGCGCCAGCCGTCTCTCCCAAGCGACGCGATCGGATCGAGCACCGCTTTGTGCTCAGTGGAGATCGTGACTATGTGATCACGCCTACCTTCTGAGCTTTCTGTGCCTTCTGTGGCCCTGGTAAAGCCTTCTGTGGCCCTGGCAGCACCTTTAATCGCGAGGTTATTCGCTTCCGTGGCGCCGCTCGTGAAGACGACGTCCTTGCTGCCCGCACCAATCAGCGCCGCGACCTGCTTCCGCGCGCGCTCGACCGCGTCGCTCGCGTCCCAGCCGAATCGATGCTGCTTGCTTGCCGCGTTCCCGAACTTCTCGGTGAAGAACGGCAGCATCGCCTCGAGCACACGCGCATCGACGGGGGTCGTTGCATGATGATCCAGATAAATCATCGTCGTTCTTCACGATCGTTCTTCACGAAGGTTCTCCACGATCGTTCTGCACGATCGTTCTGCACGACGGTTCGAACCCACGTGTAACCTACGTGGAGAACCCTCGTGTAGAACGCCCGTGCAGAACCTTCGTGCAGAACCATCGGTCAGTTCTCCCCAATGGGAGGCACAAACACCATGCGCGAGACCGTATGCGTCGGCACCGGAGCCGGCGCGTCCGCTTCCACCGCCATCTCCGCCACGCTCACCGTCGTCAGCGCGTCGAGGATGCGGTTCTTGATCTTCCAGAGCGGGTCGCGAATGCTGCACTTCGTAAACTGATCGCAGTTGTGATCGTCCTCAGAACACGCGGTCACCGTGACCGGCCCGTCAACGGCCTGGATCACGTCGGCGACTGAAATCAGCGACGCGCTCCGGCCAAGGCGATAGCCGCCGCGCGTGCCCTGCACCGACACGAGCAGCCTCGCGCGCACCAGGCGCTGCAGCACCTTCGCAAGCAGCTCCAGCGGAATGTCGTAAGACTCCGAAATCTCCCGTGCGCTCGAAGATGCGTCGGGCCGCAACGCAAGGTGCTTCATGGAGATCAGCGCGTAATCGGATTTCTTGGAAAGTCTCAGCATAATTTCGGCCCCGCCCTGAGCGAGATTGCGGACGACTGGTCGTGCGCAATCGAGTCGAAGGGGATATACGACCGCCGCAGTCCTATATTAGCCTAAAACCGGACCGTACGGGTCGCAGATGAGCTTCAGTACTTGGGCTGAGACGGATCGACCTGGTCGATCCAGCCGAGTACGCCGCCGGTCAGGTTGCGGACCCGCGTAAACCCTTTAGATCGAAGGAAATCCTGGGCTTTCGCGCTCCGCATTCCCGACTTGCACTGGGTGACGATGTTCGCGTTCGGATCCAGCTCGACGTATCGCTTGGGCAGATCCCCCAGCGGTATGAGAATCGACCCCGGCAGCCGGTTGATCTGAAATTCCTGCGGCTCGCGGACATCGACGATCACGACCTCGTCGCCGCGATCGAGCTCCGACTTCAATTCGCGCGACGTCAACGCATCGGCGTTCGTCACCGGCGCCGCGGCGGCCGCGAGTTGATGCGGCGCGACGCCGCAGAACTGCTCGTAGTCGATTAGCTTCTTTACCGTCGGGTGCGTGCCGCACACCGGGCAGTCGGCATCCTTACGCAGCTTCAATTCGCGGAAGCGCATGCGCAGCGCGTCGTAGATCAGGAAGCGGCCGATCAACGGCTCGCCGGCGCCGAGCACCAGCTTGATCGTTTCCGTCGCCTGGATCACGCCGATGATTCCGGGGAGCACGCCGAACACGCCGCCTTCGGCGCAGCTCGGCACGAGTCCCGGCGGCGGCGGCTCGGGATACAGGCAGCGATAGCACGGACCTTCCTTGGTCGCGAACACCGACGCCTGGCCTTCGAAGCGGAAGATGCTGCCGTACGCGTTCGGCTTGCCCGTCAACACGCACGCGTCGTTCACGAGATAGCGCGTCGGAAAATTATCGGTGCCGTCGAGAATCACGTCGTACGGCTCGAACAGCCGCAGCGCGTTCTCGGAGCTCAACGCCTCCTCGTAGGTCTCGATGTGCACGTTCGGATTGAGCGCGTTCAGTCGATCTTTCGCCGAGGCGAGCTTGGCGCGGCCGACGTCCGGCGTGCCGTGGATGATCTGCCGCTGCAAATTGCTGAAGTCGACGACGTCGAAGTCGACGATGCCGAGGGTGCCGATACCGGCGGCGGCAAGATACATCGCGGCCGGCGAGCCAAGCCCGCCCGCGCCGATGCACAACACCTTCGCGGCTTTCAGCTTGCGCTGACCCTCGAGGCCGACCTCGGGCATGATCAGGTGGCGGCTGTATCGCTTGATCTCGTCGCCGGACAACTCCGGCAATGTTTCCGTCATCGAAGGAACACCGCCTGCGACCGACGGAATGATGCTCACCGTGTCTCCGGACTTGAGCGGCGTCTGATCCTTCTGCAAATACCGGATGTCATCGTCGTTGACGTAAACGTTGACGAAGCTGCGCAGCCTGCCGTCGGCGGAATAGAGGTGCTGCTTCAACCCGCCGTACTTGGTCGTCAGGTTCTTCAGCAGCTCGCCGATGGTCGCGCCGTCGACCTCGACGGCATCGAGCTTGTCGGTGAACGGGCGCAACGGTGTGGGAATCAGGATCTTGGTCGCCATATCTTTTTGTTATTCGTTCTTCGTTATTTGTTCTTCTTCGAACGCCGATCGATCGCCCTTCAATTGCCACGACGTCAGCTGTTTGTCTTCGCCGCCCATCACCGAAACGATCACGTATGAGAACGACGGCCACGCGTGATCGAGGTCGTATTGCGACGGCTTCGCCGGATGATCCGGGTGCGAATGATAGAACCCAAGCAAATCGAGTTCCGCTTCGCGCGCGCGCTTTTCGGCGACGCGGTAATCGTCCGGCCTCACCAGGAATCGCCGCCGCGGTCCTTCTTCGGTCGTGTTCGGCAGCGCGTACGCTTCGCGAACCACGCCGTCCTTCCCTAACATCGCGCCGCAACACTCGTGCGGAAATGTCTGGCGGCCATGCGCACGAATAGCAGCGTCCACATCGGAGGTCAGCGCAATCGCCATCCGTGCCGCTACTTGACCAGCCGTCCGTCGGCGTCGCGGATTTCGATCGGCAGGTTGAGCTTGCGCAAATCGGCCTCGATCTTCGAGCGATCGCCGATCGCCACGACGACAAAACGATCCGGGACGAGATATTTCTTCGCGACCGCAAGTGCCTGATCCGCGGTCACCGCGTAGACGCTCTCGGCATAAGTCGCGTAGTAGTCCAGTCCAAGGTCATAGGTATAGATATTCGAAAGGTTCGCCGCGATGCCGGCGCTCGTTTCGAACGCGCCGGGCAACGAGTACGCCAGCGAGTCCTTGGCTTTCTTCAGTTCATCCGCGGGCATCGCCGATGCCGCCATGCCCTGCAGTTCCTTGATCATCTCCGCCGCCGCGGCGCCGGTCACGTCGGTGCGCACGCCGCTGGCCACCTGGAACGGACCGGCCCCTTTGCGAAACGAGAACTGCGACGAGGCGCCGTAGGTGTAGCCGTTCTTCTCGCGCAGGTTCATGTTGATGCGGCTCGAGAACAAGCCGCCGAACGCGGTGTTCATCACTTGCGCCGGGCGGAAATCGGCAGATGAACGCGCCGCGCCGATCATCGCGACGCGCAGCTGCGTCTGCGGCGCGCCGGGGCGATCGACGATCACTACCTTCGAGCCAACGTTGGCCGGCGTCGTCAATGCCGGGCGCGCCGGCGTGCCACGCTGCCACCCGCCAAACGCTTTCTCCGCCAGCGGCCGCAGTTCGGCCATCGTGATGTCGCCGGCGACGATCAACGCCGCGTTGTTCGGCACGAAGTTCTGCTGCCAGAACGCGCGCAGCCGATCGGTGGTCATCGCCTTCAACGACTCGGCGGTGCCGATCTCCGCGAAACCATACGGGTGCGTGTCGCCGTAGAGCGCGGTGGCAGCAATATTCGCGGCCAAAGCCCCCGCATTCGCGCGCTGTTGCGCGAGCTGGCCGAGGCGAACGGTGCGCTGACGTTCGAGCTCGTCGGCGGGAAATGACGGATGCAACGCCACGTCGGCGGCCTGGTCGAGCGCAGCGGCAAAACTCTTCTTGAGCGTTCGCGTGCTGATCGTCGACGCATCCATCGTGCTGGTTGCCGTCAACGTGCCGCCCAGTTGCGCGATGTCGTCGGCAATCTGCAGCGCCGTGCGCGTGGTGGTGCCCTGGGTCAGCATGGCCGCGGCGAAGTTCGCCGTGCCCGGAGCGTCGGCGGGATTGCTGTCGCTGCCGGTCTTGATCACGAGGTTGGCGGCAACGACGGGCAGGCCGCGGCGCGGCGCGAGCATCACCGTGAGCCCGTTGGCCAGCGTGATGGACTCCGGCGTCGGCACCTGCATATAGGTCCGGGAGGCCGGCGCGACCGGCGGATCCTTCCGCCATGGCTCGTCGACGTTGACGGATTCAGCGCCTTGTCCGGGCGCCGACGCCACCGCCGGCGGCGTGGGGGGCGCGGAGAGCTTCGGCGTGCCCTTGACCACGTTCACGACGACGCGCGAGGACGGCGTCAGTTGCGTCTTCGCGAAGGCGAGCACGGCCGCGGGCGTGACGGCGCGATAACGCGCGATGTCCTGCTGCAAGTACTCCGGTGTCTTCAGATAGTGGTTGTAGGAATTCAGCCGATCGGCCACGCCGCCAAAGCCGCCGAGCCCCTCGAGCGCGGTGATGATCCGCGTTTCGAACGTGTTGCGCGCCCGCTCGACTTCGCGCGCGTCCGGTGGCGTGGTGCGCAGCGCCTGCAGCTCCGCATCGACCGCGCGCTCGATCTCGTCGAGCGTGTGTCCGGGCCGGGCGGTCACGGTGATCTGAAATTGCGAGCCGAGGATCAGCGATTGCTGGGCGGCGTTGACGTCCTGCGCGATTTGCAGCTCGTGCACCAGCTTCTTGTACAGACGGCTCGAGCGGCCGCCGCCAAGCACCATCGCCGCGATGTCTGCGTCGGCATCGCCGGGCGCGAAGATTGGTGACGTCAGCCACGTCATGTAGAGCCGGGGTAACTCGACGCGATCCTCGACCGTCAGGCGACGCTCGCTCGTGATCTTTGGCGTCTCGACCTGAATCGGCGGGACCGGCAGGCCGCGCTTCAGGCTGCCGAAGTACTTCTGCACCAGCGCGCGCGCCGTCGCCGGATCGAAGTCGCCGACGATTGCGAGGCTGGCGTTGTTCGGCGCGTAATAACGCTTGAAGAACTGCTTGACGTCTTCCAGCTTCGCCGCCTGGATGTCTTCGTGCGTGCCAATCACGTAGCCGTAGTACGGGTGGCCTTTCGGATAGAGAAGGTGCACAACCTCTTCTTCCGCGATCCCGTACGGCTGGTTCTCCAGACTTTGGCGCCGCTCGTTGCGGACCACGTCCTGCTGGTTCGACAACGCCGCCTGATCGACCGTGTCGAGGAGGTAGCCCATGCGATCGGATTCGATCCACAGCGCCAGTTCGAGCTGGTTCGAGGGCAGCGTCTGGAAATAATTGGTGCGATCGTAGTCGGTGGTGCCGTTGATGCCGGTCGCGCCGGCCGCCTCGAGCATCAGGAAATGCGAATCGGGCGGCGTGTGCTTCGAGCCCTGAAACATGAGGTGCTCGAACAGGTGCGCGAAACCGGTGCGGCCAGGCTCTTCGTTAGCCGGACCGACGTGGTACCACAAATTCACGGCCACCAGCGGCAGCCGGCGATCCTGGCTCAGGATCACCTGCAGGCCGTTCGGCAGCGTAAACGTCTCGAACGGCAGGCGTGGCACATCCGCGACCGCCGCCGCCGGACGCGCGGTCTGCGCCGACGGCATGGCCAGCGAAGTGAAGATCGCCGCGACAACGAGCGCGACACGAATTGCCGGGATGCGGATCATGGAATCAGGCTCCTGCCATGGACGTTCGTTAGTTTGTGCCGCAGATCGACGCGCCTTCCGGGGGATTCTCCCAGAAGCGTTCCGACAGATAGCGCTCGCCGCCGTCGCAGAACACCACCGCCATCACGGCGCCCTTGCGCGCCACCTTCAAGGCGCCAGCGAGGTTCGCGCCGCTCGAGATGCCGACGAGCAGTCCTTCTTCGTGCGCGAGCCGGCGCGTCATCTCGTACGCTTCTTCGGTGCCGACGCGCACATCTTCGTCCGCGAGCTTCGGATCGTAAATGCCCGGCACGATCGCGGACTCCATGTGCTTCAGGCCTTCGAGGCCATGCAGCGGTGAATCCGGCTGCACCGACGCGAGCACGATATTCCGGTTGTATTCGCGCAGGCGCCGGCCGACGCCGATGAACGTGCCGCTCGTGCCGAGGCCCGCGACGAAATGCGTGATGCGCGATCCGGCCTGGCGGATGATCTCGGGCCCGGTCGTGTCGTAATGTGATTTCCAGTTGAACGGGTTGTTGTATTGATCGGCGTAGAAAAACTTGCCGGAATTCGACTCGTTCATCTGCTGCGCCATGCGAATTGCGCCGTCGGATCCCTCGAGCGGGTTGGTGAACACCAGCTCCGCGCCGTAGGCGCGCAGGATGCGCTTGCGTTCCGGCGTCACGTTCTCCGGCACGCACAGCGTGACGCTGAAGCCCATCGCCGCGCCCATCATCGCGTAGGCGATGCCGGTGTTGCCGGAGGTCGCGTCGAGAATGACCTTGCCGGCGACGAGCTGTCCGGAGGCGATGCCTTCCTGGATCATGCGCAGCGCCGGGCGATCCTTCACCGACCCGCCGGGATTCTGCCACTCGGCTTTCGCGTAGAGCTCGACGCCGGGCAGATCGCGCTCGATGCGCCGCAGCCGGATGAGCGGCGTGTCGCCGACCAGGTCGACGATGGAAGGGGTCGCGCCTTGCGTGAATGTGGGGATCGCCATGTCCGACTACAAGGGTCTTACTTTAACTCAAAGGGCTTTCGGGCTTGCGGGCTACGGGCTTGCGGGCTGTGCAAAATCATTGCTTATCGTTCTGATAGCGTTACCGAATCATGAAGCCCGACTACCGCGCCGCGCGCCGGCACCTCATGAAGGCCGACCCCAAGCTCAACCTCGTCATCAAGCGGATTGGGCCATGCGAGCTGCACAGCGTTGCACCGAAGGATCCGTTCGTCACGCTCTGCAAGTCGATCGCGTCCCAGCAGCTGTCGATCAAGGCCGCGGCCACGATCTTCGGCCGCTTCGAGGATCTCTTCCCGCCCGATCGCACACCCACCCCAGAGCGTGTGATGACGTTGTCAGACGAGGAGATACGCGCCTGCGGGTTCAGCCGCCCCAAGGTGAGCTTCATCAAGGACCTGGCCAGCCGCGTGCTCGACGGCCGTCTCGATCTCAAAGGCTTGAAGAAGCATTCGGACGAGGACGTCATGCTTCAGCTCGTCGCCGTCAAAGGCATCGGTCGCTGGACCGCAGAGATTTTCCTGATGTTTCGGCTGGGCCGGCCGGACATCCTGCCGGCCGACGATCTCGGATTGATGAACGCCGTGCATCGCGCGTATCGATTGCGCAAGCGACCCGACGCCAAGAAGCTCCGGCAGATCGGCGAAGCGTGGAGGCCGTACCGATCGATCGCGTCCTGGTATCTGTGGCAAAGCTTGAACAAATAACATCCGGCTCAAGCCGGATGCTACTTGATGGCAACGACCAGCCGCACTTGCGCGCGAATTTCGAGCTCGCCCGCTTCAACCGGTGTCACGGTGTCAGCACGAGCCGTGGCCATCTGCCTCATCATCGGCACTGGTCCGCCGCCTGATGACACCTCCTCGATCTTCAAGATGCGATCGACCGCGCGGTTCGAGCCCTGCGCAATCGCCTGCGCCTTGGCGCTCGCGTTCTTCACCGCCATCTGCAGCGCCGCCGCCTCCAGCTGATCGCGCTGTTTCACGTCGAACCGCACGCCGTGAAGGTTCGTCGCGCCTGAGTTGACGACCGCGTCGAGCACGTCGCCCAGCTTCGGCAGTTCATCGACTCGCACTTCGACGGTGTTGCGCGCGACGTAACCGCGCGGCGTCTGCTTGCCGTTGGCGTAATCGAACTCCATCTGCAGATCGATCGCCGTGGTCTTGATCGCTTCTTTCTGGATTCCGAACGACATGATTTTCTGGATCACCGCAGTCATCGCTTCGGCGTTGCGCTGCTGCGCATCCTTGGAGTTCTTCGATCGTGTCTCGGCGCCGATGCTCACCCATGCCTGATCGGGTGTCGCCTTCACGACGCCTTCACCGGTGACGACGATCTGCGGCGGCTCGACCGGTTGCGCGGCAGCCGAGGTCGCGATCGATAAGCTCAACAGCACGACTGCGATCGTCTTCATAGATCTACTATCGCACGGGGGACCGACGGGCGTTCTGCACGATCGTTCTTCACGATCGTTCTTCGCGATCGTTCTTCACGAAGGTTCGAACCCTCGTGGAGAACCCCCGTGGAGAACCCCCGTGCAGAACCCCCGTGTAGAACCTTTGTGAAGAACCTATGTGTTGTTGGCTTCTTGTGACCCGTCGTCGGAATACACGACGCGGAAGCCGA
>Ga0310906_10000513_pt1 | contig 10236 bp, 9 predicted proteins | sample C48D3metaG_FD_203749 | JGI IMG/M metagenome (GOLD analysis project Ga0310906, IMG submission 203749) | Lab incubated soil microbial communities from West Virginia University Organic Research Farm, Morgantown, WV, United States - C48D3 | ecosystem: Environmental > Terrestrial > Soil >...
CGTGGCGGGCGAGTAGCTACTCGACGCCTGCGTTCTCGGCCAGGCGGCCGAGCGCGACCTCGATCAGCGAGGCGGCGACCTCCGGGTGCGTCGCCACCAGGCCGCGGAAGCTCGCCCGGTCGAGGGCCAGGCAGCGCAAGTGGGTCTTCGCGCGCACGCGCGCGGTGCGGATCGCGTCCGGCTTCATCAGCGCCAACTCGCCGAAGAACTGTCCAGGCCCGAGCTCGACGTGGTCGCGCTTGGTCTCGACGACCGCCGTTCCCTCCGCGATGAAGAACATGCCTGTCCCGGCCTGGCCTGGCTGCACGAGCAGCTGGCCGGGCGGCACCTCGACCTCGCTCGCAGCCTGGGCGATCGCGGCGAGGTCGTCGTCGGCCAGGCCGACGAACAACGGCACGCGGCGGAGGGCGTCGACGCCGGTCTCGGTCACAGGCCCGGCAGGCCGAGGCCGTGCAGGCCGCCCAGCGCGGGTCCGAGCTTCGACTCCATCAGGCTCTGCGAGGAGCGCAGCGCCTCGTTCACGGCGGCGACCACCCTGTCGGCGAGCATCTCCGGGTCGTCCGGGTCGATCGCCTTCGGGTCGATCGTGATCTGCTTGATCTCGCCGCCGCCGGTCGCGACGACCTTGACCATCCCGCCGCCCGCCGTCGCTTCGACGGTCTCGTTCTTCAGCTCCTCCTGGGCCTGCTGCATCTGGGCCTGCATCTCCTGCACCTGTTGCATCATCTTGTTCAAGTCCATGCTCATTCGTCGCTCACCTCGCGGGCGTCGAAGGTGCCTTTCATCAGCTCGATGATCTCTTCCTCGCTCACCGGCTCGTCGGGGGCGGGCTCGGGCTCCTCTTCGCCGCTCTCGCCGACCTCGAAGGCGACCGCGAGGTGCCGGCCGGTCACCTCGTAGAGCGCCTCGGCGAGGAGGGTGGCGTTCTTCGGCTCCTCGGCGAGCTCGCGGTGGAAGGACGCGGTGCGCGGGAACTCGACTGTCAGCGTGTCGTCGGCGAGATCCTTCGGGTGCGCCTCGCGCAGCACCGACGCCGTCGGGATCGACTTCTCCTCGACGGCCGGCAGGATCGTCCGCTGCCACGCCTCCTGAAGCTGCTCGAGCTCGAGTGAGGACGGCTCGGCGGGATCCCCTGGGACTGACCCTGCGTCTGTCCCTGCGTCTGTCCCAGGGTCTGTCCCTGTGTCTGTCCCCGAGGCGGGCGGGACATGGCCGGAATAGCCCGCTCGCTCCAGCAGTTCGAGCCGGTGCGCAGTCGATTCGCGCGACAGGTCGGCGGCCGGCCGGGTCACCTTGACGAGCGCGAGCTCGAGCGGCAGGCGCGGGTCGCCGCCCTGGCGCATGTCCTCGACGGCCACAGCCAGCAGGTCGCAGAGCCGCAGCACAGTCGCCTCGCCGATCTGGTTCGCCTGCTCGCGCAGCCGCTCGCGAGTCTCCTCGGTGACCGGCAGCGAGTCGGGCACCTCGCCCATGTGCTGGACGAGCAGCAGGTGCCGCAGGTGCTCGAGCAGGTCGGTCACGAGGCGCCCGAGGTCCTGCCCCTGCTCCGAGAGCTCCTCGACGAACGTTAGTGCGCCGGCCGTGTCGCGATCCACGACCAGGTCGCACAGGCGGAACAACGCCTCCTCCTCGACCGCGCCGAGGAGCTGCAGCACCGACTGCACGGTGACCCGGTTCTCGGTCGCGGCGGCGAGCTGATCCAACGTCGAGACCGCATCGCGGTACGCCCCGCGCGCCGCCCGTGCGATCAGCGACAGCGCCGCGTCCGGGGCCTCGATCCCCTCGCCGTCGGCCACGCGCCGCAGCACTTGCACGAGCTCGGGCAGCCGCGGCCGCGAGAACACGAACGTCTGGCAGCGCGAGCGGACGGTCGGCAGCATCTTCCCGAGGTCGGTCGTGCAGAAGACGAAGACGAGGTGAGGCGGAGGCTCCTCGATCAGCTTCAGCAGCGCGTTGAAGGCGGCGTCCGTGAGCTGGTGCGCCTCGTCGAGGATGTAGACCTTGTAACGGCCCTCGACCGGCTGGAGCACGACGCGCTCGCGGATCTCGCGAATGTCGTCGATCCCGCGCTGCGAGGCCGCGTCCATCTCGATCACGTCGAGGGAGGTGCCGTCGGCGATCGCGCGGCACGCGTGGCAGGTCTTGTCGGGCGTCGGCGTCGGGCCTTGCTCGCAGTTCAGCGCCTTCGCGAGGATGCGCGCGAGCGAGGTCTTGCCGGTCCCGCGCGGGCCCGCGAACAGGTACGCCTGGCGGATCTGCCCGTGCGCGATCGCGTTCCGCAGCGTCCGCGTCACCGCCTCCTGGCCCACGACCTCGTCGAAGTCCTGCGGACGGTACTTCCGGTAGAGGGCGGCCACCTTGCGACTCTAACGATTCCCGGGCCGGGCGCACCGCACGCGTGGGAGGGATTCCTTAGCGCTGCTTCCTCCCGGATCTGACGCGGTTCGGAAGCTCCCACCGCGCGGGTCCCGGCCCGAGAACGGCGATCCTAGCGGCTCCGGTCAGCGGTGGCGGCGCGGCCGCAGCCGCACATGGCGCCGCGGAAACGCTCGCACCGTGCCCCGCACCGCCCGCGTGACGACGGCGGTCGGGATCGACATGGCCGAGCCGGAGCCGACCGCGCTCGTCGTCGCCGTCACCTCCGCCACGATCCGGGACCCGACGTCGAAGCCCGTGAGCGTGTAGGACGCGCCGCCGGCCCCGCCGATGACTGCACAGCCGGCCCCGTTGCGGTTACAGCGAAGCCATGCGTAGGCGAACATGACGGGCGAACCGGCCCACGTCCCGGGTGTGGTCGTCAGGCGTTTGCCCTGTCGAGCAACGCCGGTCACCACAGGCCGGCCGGTCGAGGTCGGCTGCAGGGCGTATGTCGCCGTGTAGGTGCGCGGGGTGGCGGGCGCCGTGATGTTGTGCGTCGCCGCGCCAGCGTCCGACCAGGACACAAACCGGTAGGACTTCCCGTTCAACTGCTGGGCCACCGGCGCGCTGAGGGAGGTCTGCGAGTTGACGATCTCCGTGCGCGAGAAGGGTGCGGTTCCGCTCGCGCCTCCGATCGAGAGCCGGAGGCCGGCCGGAACGGTCTGGAGCGCGAGCCCCACTGTCCTCGGGTCGAGGGTCACGTTCGTGGTCTGCGTAGCCCCGAGGCTGTCGGTGGCTCGCAGCACGAGCTCCAGATGCGACGGATAGTCGTGGTCAGGCGCATTTAGCGTCTCGCCGTCGGTTCCGGTCCAGTGCTGAACGACGTGGACGTGGCACTGCGTCGGGGTCGTGCAGTGGTGGATCAGCAACGTCCACGAGAGCGCCGACTGCGGGAGTGGACCGTCCTCGGGATCGGTCGCCTCGCCTTGGAAGTGGATCTCCTGCCCGACCGCATACGAAAGGGTGGGGCTCGGCGCGTCGATGACTGGTTCAGGCGGAGCGTCTGCCTGGTCGAGGCTCCAGCTCACGTGCGCAACCGCTTCGCCGGTGGCCTTGTAGTACTCGACGCGAACCTCGTGGACCCCCGCGCTCAGCGTGGTGGTCGCCGTGTATGTCGCCGGAGAGCCCTGGTCCACCCAGTGGTCGATCAGCAGGCTCCCGTCGACGAAGACGCGGATCCCGTCGTCCACCGTCGCCGTGAACGTGTAGCTGCCAGGGGCGAAGCTGACCCCGGCGGTCCAGCGTGCGGAGAAGTCATCCGCATTCACGCCCGGGCCGGGCGAGCCGGCCCCCCACGAGTAGTCGATCGCCGACTCGCAGCGCGTGAGAACGGGGTCCCCAGCCAGCGACGTGTTGTTGTAGTAGTCGGCCCGGTAGTCGCTTGCGGAACACGTATTCGTGGGCGCGTACGAGATGCGGTGGATCGTCCCGCCGTCGAAGTCGACGTAGTAGAGATCCCCGTCAGGCCCCGGCTCGACGTCGACCGGATTTGCTGCGCCGTTCTCGAGCACCTGCAACGTCGCCGGGTCGGGGTCACCTCCAACACCGAGCCCCATGGCCCAGATGCAATTGCGGGAGTGGTCGGCGAAGACGAGCGCGCCGTCATAGGACGCCGGGTAGTCGCCGCCGGGATAGAAGGTGAGCGCGCTGATGACGGAGCCGTTGGCGGTCGGGCAGCCGTCGCCCGGAACCACGGCGGCCTCATGGCTGTACGAGTAGTACGGCCCGGTCGCCGTGCCCGCGGCGTAGAGCGCATTGCAAAGCGACAGGCCCGCGTCCTCGTAGGACTGCATCGGGCCGGAGCCCTCATAACAGGGCCAACCGAAGTTCTGCACAGGCCCCGCCGGGGAGCTCCGCCGGTTGATCTCTTCCCACGAGTTCCAGCCCACGTCGCCGATCCAGAGCTCGTTCGTGGCTGGTCGAAAGGCCATGCGGAACGGGTTTCGCAGGCCGTAGGCGATGATGCGACGGACGTTCGGATCGGTCGATCCTGCGTTGGGGTTGCCGGCGGCTGCCGCCCCGGTCGCCGGGTCGAGTCGGAGCACCGCGCCGTTCAGCAGCACCGGGCCGGCCGGTCGCCGTGGGCTCTGGCTGCGAAGCGCTCCGCCGAGCGCGCTCGGCGGCGTCTCGGCTCCTCCGACACCCGCGGGTGGATCCCCGCACGGGTTCATCGGCGTCGGCGATCCGCCGCTGCCACCGCCCTGGCCGTAGTCCGCGAAGTTGAAGCTCGCGCCCTCGCCGCCACTGACGTAGAGCTCGCCGTCGGGGCCGAAGCGGAGATCGCCGACCGAGTGGCTCGGATACTGCTGGCACCACTGCCCTGCGATCAACGTATGAGGCGGCTGGTCGGCGGTATCTCCGGAAAGGTGAACGCGCACGAGCTTGCCGGTGACCACGCAGCCATCCGTGGTCGGTCCGGGTGGCGTCGGGCAATCGTCGTTCCAGACCGGCGCCGTGCGCCCTGGCGGCGCGTCGTTGGTATAGAGCAAGTAGAGGTAAGGGCTCGCCGGATACGCCGGGTCGAGCGCCATTCCCAGGAGGCCGCGGTCCCAGTAGTCGTCGACCTCGGTGCTCAGGTCGACCGCGACCGTGGGCGTCTGGTCGGCGAGGCTGTCGAAGACCTTCACCAGGCCGCTCTTCTCGGCGACGAAGATGCGGCCGTCAGGCGCGAAGCGGATCACCGTCGGGTTCGTCAGGCCCGAGAACACGACGTTGTCGTGGAAGCCGTTCGGGAGCGCCTCGGCCGGAGAGGGCCCCGCCGAAGCTCCGAGGAACCCGCCCTCCTGTATTGCCGACGAGGGCGCGTTGGCGGCGCCGACCAGGAACGCTACGACCAGCGCGAGCAGGGCCAACAACGTCGGCCACCACACCTTGACCTTCGACAAACCAGACCGCAGTGCCGCCCCCAATCCGAAAGACCGGCCTCGAACCCGAGTTATGAGCCGGTTCGCCGACGCTGTCAAACGCCCTGCAACCGGCGGCACTGAACTGCGGCGAGCCCTCGCTAAGCTACGGCCGTTGGGCGTGTAGCTCAGCGGGAGAGCGCCCGCTTCACACGCGGGAGGTCCCTGGTTCAATCCCAGGCACGCCCATTCTCGCTCGCCTAAATGCTCGTGCTCGGCATCGCCGTGAGCCCGGCTTCCGAAACGAGGGAGGCGGCGCCGCCCCCCGGCGCGCCGCCCCCGCGCTCGCTCCAAGTAAGGGTTGCGCAGGCAAGCACGAGGCCAGTCGTGCTTCCTTGCAGACCCCTCCTCCTCGCATCGAAAGTGCGAGCGATGCGAGCGGTCACGGCTTTCCCGCCGTCCGCTCTAGACAAACGCCTTTGAGCCGTCGCCAGCGCGCGGCGGACCGGACTGCCACCACGCCAATCGCGTCGCAGCGCCTCTTCGCCTAGGCGGAAGCGGGAATCGCCACGAGCTGAGGCTGGCGCTCGAGTCCGACGCTGCCGCTTCGGATCAGCTCGGTGAGCACACGGACGACGTCGGGATCGAACTGGCTCCCCGCGCAGGCCTCGAGCTCCTCGAGCGCAGCCCTGATCGACAGGGCGCGCCGGTAGCTCCGGTCGGTCGTCATCGCGCTGAAGGCGTCGCAACAGCCGACGATCCGGGCAACCAGGGGGATCTCGCGGCCCGCGAGGCGGTCGGGATAGCCGTTCCCGTCCCAGTGCTCGTGGCAGGAGCGGACGATGCGTCCCACCTCTGCAAGGCGGCCCCCCACGCGCTGGAGAAGACGTTGCCCTGCAATGGTGTGCGTGTTCACGATGGCCCGCTCCTCGGGGCTGAGCGGACCGGGCTTGTTGAGGATCTCCGCCGGAATGCTGAGCTTGCCCACATCGTGGAGCAGGGCCGCAAACTCGGCGTCGAGGCGGGACCGGGCGTCGACCTCGAGCTCGTCGCACACCGCGAGAACGAGCTGGAGAACGTCGCGGCTGTGGGCGCCGGTGTACGCATCTTCGGCTTCGACGACGTCGCCCAGCAGGAACGCGGTTCCCCGGTAGGCACCCGAGAGCTCGAGCGCCTGGTCGAGTCGCCGTTGCCGCTCTCGTGTCGAGAGTCCGACCATGAAGAGGAGCGGGAGCGGAAGCAGGAGAGCCCACTGGTCATGGAGTGCGGCCAGTGCCGCGAGCAGCCCGAGCGGCGCCAGCGTCAGGTCGATTGCGAAAGCGAGCGGGAACTGCGACAGCACCTGCCGCGGCGGGACGCGGAGCGCCGCCCGCTCGCGCAGGGTCGAGCTGACGATGTCGATCCCGAACTGGGCCGCCAGTGCGAGCGCGAGAATTGACGCTGTGCGGCCGTTGAGCGACGCGTCGGCCGGGAACACGGTGAAGACGAGGGCCGGCCCGAAGGCGAACCACGAGCTGCCGACGACGACGAGCATGCGCTCGACCGGAACGACGCGCAGCGCGTACTCCGGCAGCTGCCCGAGCAGCCCTCCGACCGCGATCCAGATGGGGAGCTGCGACGGTGGGAGCACGAACACCATCTCGACGACGATGAGCTGGGTCGCGATCGCGATCGTGCTGCCGACCTCGAACTCGAGCCGTGACGCGACCGCGTAGGACAGCACGAGCAGGCCCACCACCCACGTCTCGGGCAGCCCCTCGGCGGGGGCAACCAGGAGCAGCGCGAGGGCAGCCGCGACAAATGCGGCGCTCGACGACCAGTAGGTGATCCGCTCGGCGCGGGAAAGGACCCGGGTCTCACGCTCGCGCGCCTCGGCGAGGAGCCGCTCGCTCAGCGGGTCGAAAGCCTGCGGGCTCGCCTCGGGCACGGCGGCGGCGTTACCTGCTACGCAACGGATCGACGTACACGCCGCCGAGCGAGAACATCTCGCCCTTCTGCAAGCCGTGCACGTCGAACTCGAAGGCGACCGGCGTCCAGCCGCTTGCCGAGGCCGCCGAGAGCAAGTTGACCCCGATCGGCATCACGAGGGAGGGCGCCCAGGTGGAGCCGACCTTGAGCTTGGCGAGCGTGAGGTCGTGGGCGTTTCCGTCGAGGCCCTCGTAGATCACGCTCACGTCGAGGTGGGCCTTGCCGTTCCCGCCGCGGTCGGCGAGGAAGAGCCTGAGGGTGGGGTGGTCGAGGTTCACGCACATCACCGGCGTGACCGCTTCCGAGTCGCCCTTGGTGAACAGCAAGGAGCCGGCGCCGTCCGTGACGGGGTCGTGCTCCTGCGAGAGCGTGACGTTCTTGAGGTCCCACTCGCTCGTGTCGGTGAGGTCACCCTGCGGAATGAGGGAATAGCCGGACAAGTCCCCCCAGGGCAGGAAGACCTGAGACGGGTCTTCGAAGCCGCAGTCCGCCGTCGCGGAGAGCCTGCCGGCCTTCGCGAGCTGGCCCTTCGACTGCAGCTCGCCCAGCTTCTTCTGGAGGTCGCCAAGCTGGTGGGTGTTGTCCACGAGCTGGCTCGTGGCACTCTCGTCGATCGAGCTGGCGACGGCCACGCCGCATGCTCCAAGCGCCGCAACAATCGCTCCGACCGCAATCACCAACCGCAGAGTTCCTCGCATGACCGTCCCTTTCGCCGCAATCCTCGGCAGCGTCCGAGTAGGCGCTGCCGGCTCATCAAGACGCACGCGCGGGCCTGCAGAATCCCCCTTCAGGGGCAATCGCCGAAGATCACCCGATCGAGTGAACGCGCCGGCTGATTGCCAGCGGCGGAGCGGACATCTACATTGACCGGCGGATGAGAGCGGGGGCCATGATCGTGTGCATGCTCTTCTTCGCGCTTGCCCTCGCTGCGTGCGGTGACAACGAGTCGGCCTCCAGGCGCAACATGGAGGTCAAGTTCGACCGGATGGACTTCGCGATGGGGAACATGGAGAACCTCAACAGCGGGTTCGGCCCGGAGCTCACGAATGCGACGAAGCACTACATCACGCTGGTCCGCAAATACGCGAATCTGCTCGGGCCCAAAGAGGCCAGGCGACGCCTGCTGGAGAAGCGGGACGAGGTCGCGCCCTACTGCCTGCCGTGCAGCGCGACGCTCGACTTCGAGGCAAGCAGGTACCGAAGCAGTTAACCGCTGCTCTGCCCCTGCAGCAGAAGCGGACCGACTTCCTCGCCGAAACGTCGGGCCCGGTCGTCGAGATCCGGTGCCTCGTGGCCGAGGTTGACGACGAAGCCGTCGCAGCCGGCCTCGACGTACTCGGCCAGCCGCTCCGCGATCCATTCCGGCGGCCCCTCGATCGCGTGGCGGCCGCGCTCGTCCTCGCCGGCCTTCGGCTCGACCGCGAAGTAGGTGCTGATGCGGAGCACGATGCGGCCGTCGAAGCCGTCGGCGAGCTCGCGCAGCTCGTCGGGCGAGAGCGCCACCGGGTGCCAGACGCCCGTCTTCCGGGCGCGGCGCAGGGTGGCACGCGACACGCCGGCGACCCACAGCTCCGGCCGCCGCACCAGCGGCGGCGCGAGCCAGCCGTCGAGCGAGAGCAACTCGCCCTCGTAGCGGACGCGGCCGGGCATCTGCTCGAAGGCCGCGGCGGCGAGGTCGAGCCACTCGTCGAGCAGCCGGCCTCGCTGTTCGAAAGGCGCGCCCAGCGTCCGGAACTCACCTTCCATCCAACCGGCCGCCACGGCCGTGACGACCCGTCCACCGGAAAGGGCGTCGAGCGTCGTGAGCTGCTTCAGCGCGACGAGCGGGTCCCTGGCGGGGACGATCAGCGCCGAGACTCCGAGCCCGAGCCGCTGCGTCCGGCCGGCGAGGAAGCCGAGCGAGACGAGCGCCTCGGCGATCGACCCGTAGATCCCGGCGTGCTCGTCCGGCACGACCAGGTGGTCGGTCACCCAGCCGGAATCGAAGCCGGACTCCTCGGCGGCGACCGCGCACGCCGCGAGCCGCTCCGCCTCGAGGCCCTCGCCGTAGTTCGGCAGGATCAGGCCGAGGTGGAGCGGCATGCCGCGGACGGTATCGCCTAGAACGAGCCCTTGACGATCAGGGCGCCTGCGGCGGTCTTCACGCGGACGGTGGTACCCGCCTGGACGTTGGGCACGAACTGGCCGAGCTGGCTGTTGCGGTTGATCTCGGCAGCGCCGAAGCGGTTGAGCTTCTTCGTGGCGATCTTCTTGCCGCCGACGATGAAGACGACGCGCTTGCCGGCGAGCCGGCGGACGTGCTCGACCTCGACCTGGAGCTCGCGCTCCTCGGCGGTCGCCTTGAACTTCGCGGAGCCCTTGGCCGCCGGGAATGCCTTCGCCGACTTCAGCACGATCCGCGTGCCCTCGCCGCCCTTGGCGAGCACCGTCGGAACGCCGACCGTCAGCAGCAGCGCCGTGGCCGTCAGCAGTGTGGTGATGCGCTTCATCTCGTGACCTCCCTGGGTCGTCGTGAACCTCCTGCACTCGACCCTACGGAGGCGCCGCTTACGCCCGGGCAACGCCAGGGCAAGGGCTCGTCAGCGTTGGGTAAAGCCTTGGTAGGGGCGAGGGCCGCTCGCGCGGCCCTCGCCTGTTGCCCTTACTTGCGCGCGAAGTAGATGAACTGCGAGAACAGCCCGGCCGTGAACGGCGAGGGGTCGCGCATGTCAGTCCACGTCGCGTTCGCGTGGCCGTCGGTGCCGTACGCGAGGCCGATGTAGTCGCCGTGGAAGGCGGCGCAGAACTCGCAGCCCGGAACCCCGGCCTGGAAGAACTCCGACATCACCGGGTTCGAAGGAGCCGTGCTCACCACGGTCTTGACGAACGAGCCCGGCTGGCCCTCCGCGAGCGCCGTGTTGTAGGTCGGGCCGTTCGCGCTCCCACGGTCGTGGTAGAGCACGCCGACGGTGCCGTTGACGGGGTTCACGTCGACCCACGGGAACCACTGATCACCGGCGCCCGTGTC
>Ga0310906_10000523_pt1 | contig 10174 bp, 10 predicted proteins | sample C48D3metaG_FD_203749 | JGI IMG/M metagenome (GOLD analysis project Ga0310906, IMG submission 203749) | Lab incubated soil microbial communities from West Virginia University Organic Research Farm, Morgantown, WV, United States - C48D3 | ecosystem: Environmental > Terrestrial > Soil >...
CAGATGTTCACGCGCCTCTATGGGTTCGAGACGGTGACGACCCGGTATTTCAACGTGTTCGGACCGCGCCAGGATCCCGGCTCGCCCTACTCGGGCGTGATCTCGCTCTTCATCAAGGCTCTGCACGAGAAGCAACGCCCGACGATTTACGGCGACGGCGAGCAGACGCGCGACTTCACCTATGTCTCGAACGTTGTTGACGGGGTGCTCCGGGCCGCGGAAATGGCAGGCGTCGGCGGGCACGTGTTCAATGTCGCTACCGGTAGCCGCATCTCGCTGAATGAGCTGCTCGCGACGCTGAACAGGATCTTCGGAACGAACCTGGCGCCGATCTACAAAGACGCGCGCCAGGGCGACGTGCGCGACTCGCAGGCCGACATCAGCAAGGCCGCGAAGATGCTCGACTACAAGCCGATCGTCGGACTTGAAGAAGGACTGCGCGAGACGGTGAAGTGGTTCACTGCAGCCTAGTGTTTCCGTCCTCGTAGTACGCCGTCAGCTTGTCGCCGTCGATCTCGAGCGCCGACGCCCTGCCTTTGTAGACGCTGGTCAGCATGCCCGTATCGATCAGCACCGCGCGCCCGCCGAAGCGCACCGTGATCGATCGATTCTGCTGGGGCGTGTGGCCGGTGACGAATCGCTTCGCGCCGTATTTCTGCAACAGCGCGGCAAACGGCCCGCCCTGCGGATCGTCCGGTTCAGTTGACAGCCCTCGGTACCACAGCGCGCCTTCAGGACTGATCGACAGCCAGGAGTCGATTTTCATGATCTCCTGCGCGTCCATCAGCAGCGGGACGTTCAGTTTGCTGCGATCGAGCTCCTTGCCTTCGGCCTTGGCCTCGGCGAAGCGCGCGTTGGCCAGGCCGAGTTCGCTCGACGCGACCTGCATGATTTCGCCTAAGGAGAAGTCGCGCGTCGCCAGTTTCAGGTCGATCAGCTTATCGACGAACTGATCCAGCTTGCGAATCTCGTCGCGGAGCTGCGCGTTGAGGTCGTCGAGCTTCGCCGGCGGGCTCGCGGGTGAAATGCCGGCGTGCATGAAGATGTTGCCGCCAACTTCGGTAACCATCGGCTTGGCGCGCAGCCATCGGCCATACTTGCCCTTCGCCGACAAGGCGTCCTTGTATTCGACGTAGCCCGGCGGGTGGGTTGTCAGCCACGCGTCCTTCGTCTGCGCGAAGACGCTCGGCACGGGCTCGCCCTTTTCCTTCTTCGCGGCCGCGAGCTTCGCGTAGTCCTCCCATGCGGCCTCGCGCCGCTTTTCGGAATTGGCATCCGCGAACGTCGCGAAGATCTCCTTGGTTGCGTCTCGCGTCTCGCCGATCAGGTTCATGACCTCGTGGTTGCCGAGCAACGCAAAGGCGCGTCCGCCGGCCTCCTTGGCCTGGTCCTCGAGGGCCATCAGGAGATCGAGAACCGCGCGGGTGTCCTTGCCGCGGTCCATGTAATCGCCCGTCTGAATGAGCTGGGTGCGGCCCCCCGTCCACTTGCCGTTGCCGTCGGCAAGGCCGGTGACCTTCAGGATCGACGTAAAGCCGTCGATGCTGCCGTGGATGTCGCCGATGGCGATGATGCGCACCGATTGCGCGTCAAGAGGCGCAGCCGCCCTGAGGATCGCCAGTGCACCTACGATGAGGAGGAACGCTCGCCGCATGTCCTAATCGTAGAACACCGACGCTTCGCCGCGCTTGGCCACTAACTCCTTGATGCTTTTCGCCATCAAGTCACGACGCAGCAGCATCGCCTTCTTTTCCTTGTCACCGACCCACTCGCCGAGGCCGCTATTGAGATCCTCGAGCGTCAGCGCCTCCATCTTCTCCCACAGCTTGCGATCGACGCGTCCAATCGGCGCGATGTTCTTGAGGTCCTTTTTGTCGATGAAGGCGCGCGAGTGATCGATCAGGATCAGGTGCCAGTCCGCGTCGTAGAGCAAGTTGCCCTGGTTGCGATCGATGTTGCCGATCAGCAGGTCGAGCATTTTCATACGCGTCAGCTGCTGGCTCCATCGCGGCTCGGGGCCCTGGGGGGGCTTCGCGACGCTCCAGCCCTTGGTGTTTTCGACCCAGTAGACCGCCGCGCCGGTCTGGCCGTCGATCTTGCGCTCGACGATCGGCGGAACCATGTGCATATCGAGCATGCGATCGAGCTTGTAGGCGGCAATTTCGGCCTTGTAGCTCTCCATGAACCCCTTGCTATAGCCCGGCCTGAGCGGCTTCCACGCAAAGCGCAGAGGCGTGCCCTCGATCGTGCCGCGCTGGGGCTTGGTGACGCCGATCGGCACCGCCTCCATTTTGCCGATCTTGCCGTCGACCATCGCGTGCTCGATCTGATCTTCGAATCCGGTCCAGATGAGCGAGCACTTGCCGGGTTCGGCGACGGGTATCGGGTTCTGTCCCGAAAGCGTTGCCGTGGAGAGCAAGAGGGCGCAGGCGCCAAGGATTGCGGGGGCTCGTCGCATGGTTGTCCTTTCGAGCGAGCATTGTAGCCGAGTCGACGCAAATCAACCCGGGTTGCCATCGCGCAACTGGAGTTGTCTCGGCGACTCGCCATCTTTCCGGCCTGTTTCAGCGAATCCCACCGCCACCGCGCAACCGGAGTTGCCGTTGTCTGTTGTTACGCGGACCGCCATCGCCCGGTTCCGGCGGTGCAAACGCCGCGCGGTGAACGAGTTGCGGCGATCGGCCGCGCGCGGCGGTGGTCTTGCTCAACAAGGTGCCGACTGCGCGCGGACTTTCTGGCGGATTGCTTCCTGACCGCTAGCGACTCGGCCAGGTGTTTCGCGCGCAGCAATTCCCATCTCAAACGGAGGACAGAAAATGCGCACCACCCTTGCCACTGCGCTCGCGATCGGCGTCACGATCTTGATTGCTCTGCCGGCGCTTGCCGCCAACCTGCAGTCGCAGTCACCCCCGCCAGCCGCCGCGCTCTCGACCAAGCCCGCGATCAATCTCAACACTGCGACCGTCGATCAGCTCGAGACACTGCCGGGCATCGGCCGCAAGACGGCGGAACGGATCATCGAATACCGCACCAAGGCCGGCGGCTTCAAGCGGATCGAAGATTTGATGAACGTGAAAGGCATCGGCGAGAAGAGTTTCCTGAAGCTCAAGCCCCTCGTCGCCGTACCCCCAAAAACCGACAAGGCGTCGGGTGAATGAAGCACGTCCGCTCTTGCGCATGCGGCGCTTCGGCGAGACAAGCGGCGCCGCCTTGATCGACATCATCGTCTCCATTTCCCTCTGCGTATTGATGACGTCGATTGCGGTTCCTGTGATCGGCGGCACGCTCGAGCGCGAACGGACCGTCATCGGCGCGAAGTACCTCGCCGGCCAATTGCAGCGGGCGCGGCTCGATTCGCTCAAGCGAGCGCGCTCGGTTGCGGTGCGTTTGCAGGTGATCGGTGATCGCACCGAGATGCGGTTGTTTGTGGACGCCAACGGCAACGGTGTGCGGCAGAGCGATATCGATCATGGCATCGACCTGCCGCTGACGCCGGCGGAGTGGCTCGATGATCAGGCGCGCGACGTGTCATTGCGCATCAACCAGGACATTACGGATGTCGCCGGCGCGAGCCATCTTGCGCCCGGCGACGACCCCTTGCGCATCGGCCACACGGCGATCCTGGCGTTCAGTCCATTGGGCAGCGCCACCGGCGGCACGCTCTACGTCGCGGCGCGTCGGGGCCCGCAAATGGCGATCCGAGTATTCGGAGCAACCGGCCGAGTCCGCGTGTTGATGTTCGATGCGCGGACCGCGCAATGGCAGCCGTAGAGAAGAGCAAAACAATTGAACGCCGGCGTGAATGCCGTTGCCAGGGCGGCGGCACACGCTGGCGATCACTCGCGATCCTTCGTCCCGGTCAGCCGATCACCCTCCTCAACATCAGCACCCAGGCGGCACTGGTCGAGTCCGCGTCGCGGCTTCGACCCGGCGCCCGCACCGAGATGCAGCTCGCCGGACCGGACCGACGCGTGTCGATCGCGGGTCGTCTCGGTCGCTGCTACGTCGCCGCGCTCGACCCGCTTCGATATCGCGCCGTCATGCTGTTCGACAAGCGCCTCGACCTCAGCGAAGACTGCTAATCCCACCGAGTAGCAGGTGCCCGAGCCACCATCCGCGTTCGGGCATTTGCTACTCGTCGATCGGCGGCCGCGCCAAGTCGCGCCGACGTTTCCGGCGTGAATTCACGAATCACTCCAGCATCGCTCGTGGCATCAAGTTTGTTATTGGTCCCGTCATCATGGACGCCGGCCCCAATATCTCAATCGCGATTCCGCGGCAGTGGCGCCGCGCCGATCGGCGAGCGGGCCTCGATCAACTGTTACGACACGTCGCCGCCGATCTCGTCAACGCCAACGATCGTCGGCACCTGTCGAACCTTCTCATGGATCGGTTGCGGCAACTCGCCGGGATGCGCGGCGTCGGATTGAAAGAAATCACGAGCGCGAGGCCGCCGCGATCGGTGCAGCCGATTCGCGCCCGCGACTATGTGGCCTTTGCCGTCCCGGTGAAAGAAGAGGGACGGCAGGTGATGCTGGAAGCATCGTTTGATGCGCGTCACGGGCCCGACGACTGGACCTGCCAGCTGATCGAAGCTGGCGCGAGCATTGCCGCGGTCCTGCTCGAGACCGAGCGGCTGGCGTGCACGCCGGCGCCGCTGACGACGGCCGAGCGTGATGGCGCGGCGCCGCTGATCGGATCGAGCGAAGCGATGCGGCTGCTTCGCGAGCGTGTCGAGCGAGTGGCGAACACGAACTTCACCGTGCTCATAGAAGGCGAGAGCGGCGTGGGCAAGGAGCTGGTGGCGCGCCAGATCCACGAGCTCGGTCCGCGCCGGCAGGGACCATTCGTTGCGATCAATTGCGCGGCCCTGGTCGAGACCCTCATCGAGGCGGAGTTGTTCGGCATTGAGGAGCGGACCGCAACGGGAGTCCGCGGGCGCCGCGGCAAGTTCGAGCACGCCGACGGGGGGACGTTGTTCCTCGACGAGATCTCGGATCTCTCGGCGGCCGCCCAGGCGAAGTTGCTCCGCGTCATCCAGGACCTGACGGTCGAGCGGGTGGGCGGCAGCGGTCCGCGGCAGATCAATACGCGGATCGTCGCGGCGACGAATCGTCCGCTGGCGGGTCTCGTGGATCGCGCCTTGTTCCGCACCGATCTCTTCTATCGACTGAGCGGTGTCGAGATCCGCGTGCCGCCGCTGCGCGTGCGCAAGGGAGACATCCTCGAATTGACCCAGTACTTCCTGTCACGCCACGAAGGGCGCGGCCGTTTGACGATGACGGCTGCGGCTGTGGATGCGCTGATTGCGTACGACTGGCCGGGCAATGTGCGGGAGCTCGAGAGGATGATCGAGGGCGCAATCGCCACCGCCGAATCGCGGCAGATTCGCGTCGACGATCTGCCGGTCAGCCTTCGCGGCGGATACGGCGAGCACCTGGTCCCGTCGTGCCAGGTGGGCGACACGATGCGGGCGTGGGGCAGCCGCTATGCGCGGCTCGTCCTCGAAAAGAACGCCGGCAACAAGCGCCAGGCTTGTCGCGCGCTCGACATCAGTTATCACACGCTCAATTCGTACTTGCGGTATCGGCCTGCGAAGACGCCGCCCGGCACCGGGCATCCGCGCGAGCTGGTGTCGTCGCAGAACTGACGAACGGGTTGCCGGAGGCCTCCGGCGGTGAAGACGGCGAGGCGGGGCGGAAGGGCCGCGCGGTCATGCGCCTTCTTCGGAGTAAGTCGGAGGAGTCATGGTGCGAGGGCTGTCGATAGGAGTGGTGGTGTCGATGTTGATCGTGTCGAGTGGATCACGCGCTGCGGCGGGGCCGCCGCCGATTCATCGGGGCGCGGACGTGCGTTTCACGGCGGGCGGCACGACCAAGGAAGCGACGCTGACGGCGGAGGGGCTTGGCGTGCGCGTCAGCAAGCGCGTCGGGCCGGACACGGTGAAGATCCGCATCGAGGTGGCGAACGATGCGATCGACGTCGATGCGAATGCCAAGGGCGCGGTGCGGTTGGCGCGGCGCGGCAAGAGCGTGTCGCTGGACATGGCGGTGCGCGACGCGAAGGCGATCGCGACGGCGCGACGATTAACGGAGGGGTCCGCGGCCCTGAAGTCGTTCGGCGCGATGATCGCGACGCTCGAGTCCGACGAGCGGAACGCCGCCAAGTCGATGCTGACGTCCTGGGCGCTCGTCAACGCGATTCGCGGCGACGATCAGATTGCCATTGGCGTGGCGCGTCGCTTCGCGGCGCCCCGCTCCGTGTCAATGACGCCGGCGTCGTTCACCGCCCGCGAAGAGGTGCCGATCGTGTGCTGGGCGGAATACGCGAGCACGATCACGATTTACTACTACGAGTACTCGCAGTGCCTGATCGATTACGCCTGGATTCCAGGCATGGCCGCGGTGTGCTCCTTTGAATGGCTCGTGAAGGCGGAATTGGCTTGGTTCTGGGTGATCGGCTGCTCCGGCGGCGTGCCGGTCTAGGAGAAAGGAGACCGCGATGAATCGTGCGCTGTGGTTACTCGGCGAAATTGTTATCGGCCTGATGCTCGCCGGGGCAATGACGGGTGTCGCGGTCCCCGCACTGATGCGCCGGGGCTGGGATGGCGGCCCTGTTGCCGGCGGACTTGCGCTTGGCATCGGTGTCGTACTGTCGGTCGTGGTCGGTGAGCGGCTGCGCAAGACCCGGCGACGCAATCGGCTGTCTTGACCCTTCACGGATTCGCATAGTACCTTTCGGGGGTTCACCTCATTCGAGGTGAGCCCCTCTTTAATGACTGATTCCGACGGCGCACCACTCAAGAAGACCCCGCTCCACGCTTCACACGTTGCTCTCGGCGCTCGCATGGTCCCATTTGGCGGCTGGGACATGCCCGTGGAGTACTCCGGCATCACTGCCGAGCACATGGCGGTCCGTACCGCGGCCGGACTGTTCGACGTCTCGCATATGGGCGAGGTCGAAATTGCCGGCAAGGGCGCGCTCGAGGCGGTGCAACACATCACCTCGAACGACGCGTCAAAGCTGCAGGTGGGCCAGATTCAATACTCGGGCTTGACGACTCCCGAAGGGACGTTCGTCGACGACTTGCTCGTCTATCGATTCGGGCCTTCGCACTACCTCCTCGTCATCAACGCCGGCAACATCGACAAGGACTATGCGTGGATTGCCGCGCGGGCGAAGGAAGCGGTGCCGGACGTCGCGACCGTCAATTCGAGCGATCGCTACGCCCTGATTGCCGTGCAGGGACCCAAGGCACAGGACATCCTCCAGGCGCTCACCGCCATCGATCTCGCCGCGATCAAGTACTACTGGTTCGCGAACGGCGAGATCGCCGGCGTCCGCGGCACCGTGTCGCGTACGGGTTACACCGGCGAAGACGGCTTCGAGGTGATGGTGCCGCCGGCCATGGCTGCGCGCGTATGGGATGCATTGCTGCAGGCAGGGAAGGCGCATGGCTTGATTCCGGCCGGACTCGGCGCACGTGACACACTGCGCCTCGAGGCGGCGATGCGCTTGTACGGCAACGATATCGACGAGCAGTCCACCGTGATTGAGGCCGATCTCGGTTGGATTGTCGGCTGGAACAAGACCGAGTTCCTCGGCCGCGACGTCCTCCACGCCCAAAAGACCGGTGGCACGAAGAAGACGATGGTCGGGTTTGAAATGACCGAGCGCGCCATCGCGCGACACGGTCACAGCGTGTTCCACAACGGTCAGCCAGTCGGAGTGGTCACCAGCGGAACGCAGACGCCGTTCCTGAAGAAAGCCATCGGCATGGCCTACGTGCCGCCCACATTGAAGGCTCCGGGCACGGAACTCGAGATCGATATTCGCGGCCGCAAGGCGAAGGCTGTTGTTGTGCCGCTGCCGTTTTACAAGAGGCCGAAGAAGTAACCCCACGCCTCAGGACCCACGTCCCAGGACCCTTATGAGCTACCCAGCTGATCTCAAGTACACGAAAGAGCACGAGTGGATTCGCGTTGACGGCAATACCGGCGCGATTGGCATTACCGACTTCGCGCAGCAGCAATTGGGCGATGTTGTCTATGTCGAGCTGCCGGAAGTCGGCTCGACGATCACTGCCGGCAAGGTTTTCGGCACGATCGAATCCGTCAAGGCCGTGTCAGAGCTTTTCGCGCCAGTGAGCGGCGAAGTTGTCGAGATCAACAGTTCGCTCAAAGATCGCCCCGATCACGTCAACAGCAAGCCGCACGAGACGTGGATGGTCAAAGTGAAGCTCGGCAGCACTGGTGAGCTCTCCTCGTTGATGGATGCGGCTGCCTACGAGCAATTGATTCAAAAATGAAGCAGGTTCCATTTCCGCCTCTCGACACTTTCGCTCCAAGACATATCGGCCCGCGCGGTGAGGACGTCGCCGCGATGCTCAAGGAAGTCGGCGCCTCGTCGCTCGACACGCTGATCGACGAGGCCATTCCGGCGAGCATTCGCCTCAAGGCGCCGCTCAGCCTGCCGGAGGGGGAGAGCGAATCAACTTACCTCGCTCGTCTCAAGACGATCGCAAAGAAGAACAAGGTCTTCCGCAGCTTCATTGGCCTGGGCTATTCCGACACGCTGACCCCCAGCGTGATTCGCCGTTGCGTGTTCGAGAATCCCGGCTGGTATACGCCTTATACCCCGTACCAGGCGGAGATTGCGCAGGGCCGCCTCGAGTCGCTCCTCAACTTCCAGACGATGGTGTCGGACCTGACGGGCATGGCGGTGGCCAATGCATCGCTGCTCGACGAGGGCACCGCGGCCGGGGAAGCCATGGCGCTGCTGCATCGCGTTCAAGGCAAGAAGCTTGGTGATGCACACGGCGCTTTCCTGGTGTCCGATCGGGTCTTCCCGCAGACCATCGACGTGTTGCGCAGCCGTGCGGAACCGCTGGGGATCGAGCTGAGGGTCGGACCGGCCGATCAGATGGATCTGAGCGCCCCGGGGGTCTTCGGCGCGCTCGTGCAGTATCCCGACGAAGCCGGGCGCCTCGACGATTTGAAGCCGTTCATCGACAAGGCGCACGCCGCCAACGTCAAGGTGGCGGTCGCGACCGACCTGCTCGCGCTGGCCCTGGCGACATCACCCGGGGAAGCGGGGGCCGATTGCGTATTCGGCAACTCGCAGCGTTTCGGCGTGCCGCTGGGATTTGGCGGGCCGCACGCGGCGTTCTTCGCGACGAGCCAGGAGTTCGTGCGCCACATGCCCGGCCGCGTCATCGGCGTCTCGATCGATGCACATGGCCATCGCGCGTACCGGATGTCGCTTCAGACGCGCGAGCAGCACATCCGCCGCGAGAAGGCGACCTCGAACATCTGCACTGCGCAGGCGTTGCTGGCCAACATGGCGGCGATGTACGCGGTTTATCACGGGCCCGACGGCGTCAAGGCGATCGCGACCCGCGTCCACGCGATGACGCGCTCCCTCGATGGCGCGTTGAAGACGCTCGGTTACCAGCAGCGCAATCCGCAGTATTTCGACACGCTGCGGATCAGCGCCGACGCCGCGCGCGTCCGCGCGATCCGCGCGGCTGCCGAAGCCGCGGGCATCAACTTCCGCTACATCGGTGATTCCGAGATCGGTGTGTCGTTCGACGAAACCGTCACGATGGCGGATCTGGTGTCGGTGGTAAACGTGTTCGCGACCGCCGCGGACAAGGGCGCCGGCGTCGTCTCGCTCGACTCGAGCACGGACGGTCCCCGGTGGCCGGCCGCGTTGATTCGCAAGAGCGCCTACCTCCTGCACCAGGTCTTCAACTCGCATCGCTCGGAGAGCGAGATGATGCGCTATATCCGCAGCCTCGAGCGCAAGGACGTTGGTCTCGACACCTCGATGATCCCGCTCGGGTCGTGCACCATGAAGCTCAACGCCGCCAGCGAGATGTATCCCGTGTCCTGGGAGGAGTTCTCGCGCATTCATCCGTTTGCGCCCGCGGATCAAACCGAAGGTTATCGGCAGATCACCGATGAGCTCGAGCAGGCGCTCTCGGTGATCACCGGCTTTGCGGCGGTGTCGCTGCAGCCGAACTCGGGTGCGCAAGGAGAGTTTGCCGGCCTCGCGGTGATCCGCGCGTATCACCGGTCGCGCGGCGAAGGCGCGCGCGATGTCGTGTTGATCCCGGCCTCGGCTCACGGCACGAATCCGGCGAGCGCGATCATGGCGGGCTTCCAGGTGGTTG
>Ga0310906_10000527_pt1 | contig 10148 bp, 8 predicted proteins | sample C48D3metaG_FD_203749 | JGI IMG/M metagenome (GOLD analysis project Ga0310906, IMG submission 203749) | Lab incubated soil microbial communities from West Virginia University Organic Research Farm, Morgantown, WV, United States - C48D3 | ecosystem: Environmental > Terrestrial > Soil >...
CAGGTTTAGTTATTTTGGTTGAATTAAAGAAATTATTTTATTGTGCTTGGGATTAATTCTTCTATCTGATTATATATCTTTAATAGTCGTAAGCCTTTTTCTGTTGTTCTATACTTTTGAGTTCCATCTTCATATTCTAACAAAGCATTCTCAATTAGCATTGTAAAGTATTCTTTTAACTGTGCATATGAAAGGAATGATTTGTACATGATTTTTGTCTTTGTAGCCCCACCGTTTGCTGCTTCTAGTATTAAGACAGTTATTTCTGTTCTACTTCTATATTTCATTATTATCAAATAGAACATTGTTGATCAAGTATTTATTAAAAGCTGTCCATTCGATCATGTCTTTCGATCAGAACATTCGATCACAACAACATGGATAAAAAATTATCATCCTTTAGCGCTTTGGATACAGTATCAGAAGAAACAGCCATTTTGATTATTTGAGAACGGCCATACCTACCATGGCTAACGACGTTTGAGGTAATTAATCCAAGTTGGTCTAATTCACTAATTATTTGAGTAACTCTTCTTTGGGTCAGAGCATCATGTTCAATTTGTTTACATAATGAAGTATAGATATCATAAACATCTCCGGTCATACCAGTTTGAGATTTCATGACAGATAGAACAATCAATTTTGTATGTGTTGTGGAATTTTTGATAACCTCATAATTGGTGTCTTTTTCAATCTTTTCTTGTGCTTCTCGTATATGATTTTCAGTAACCATATCTGCCCTTTCTCTTTCCGCTATTTCAGCAGCTACTCTTAATAAATCAATTGCCTTTCTAGCATCCCCATTTTCCTTCCCGGCCACTGCTGCACACAAATTAATCGCGGCCTGACCAATGGATCCCTCATTAAATGCTAGTTTTGATCGGTCATTTAGGATTTCTTTTAGTTGAATTATTGTGTATGGATTAAATATTATTTCCTCCTCACTTAGACTACTTCTAACTCTCGGGTCTAGTTTGTCTTTAAACGTAAGACTATTAGATATTCCTATTAAAGATACAAATCCATCTCCCAGCATACGTTCATTTGCTCTGGTAAAGTTATATAAAACATCATCTCCGTTCCTATCAACCAAAGAATCAATCTCATCAATAATCAATACTACATGAAGATTATTTTTTTTCAAATATTCAAGGATCCTATCAGTGGCTTCGCCCATAGACAAACCAGTAAAATGGACTTTTAATTTCTTGTCGAAGCGATTAATCCCTATATCCTCTGCAATATCATATAACACCTTGTAAGAAGTATTTGAAGTCTTTGCGTTAATAATAGTAACGGTAATTTCTATTCCATGTTCTATGGATTTTTTTTTTAATCTAGTAATTACATTTTTTACAACGGCAGTTTTCCCTGTTCCAGGTTTTCCAAAAACTAGGAGATTAGAAGGTCTACCATTCTTTAATACGACTGATAGTACTTGTGCGATTGTTTTAGACTCTTCATCTCTAAATGGCAATTTTTCAGGAACGTAATCAATTGTTAATGTTTTTCTATTTTTAATTAAATTGGCTCCAATAACAGCCTTATCAAATATATTATCTAAATAATCTGAATCCATCATCATTTCCTTCCGTTAATGGTATTGATAAATCAACACAGACACACCCCTATTTTTCTATTCGAATGATAAAAAGATAATGTCATGTTAATATGCTAACTGTTATTAACATTTAATTTTAAACAGGTTAATCAATTATTTTATACATTATAATTAAATAAATTAATACAATTCTACTATCAAAATCAATATTAATTACATAAGAAATAGAGGGGTCTGTGTCCATCAAACAAAATTAACATTAACCTTAACAGTTAAAAATCATTTGATAATAAACGTGAATTAACCCCTTTATTTCCACTGGAGGAATTTTAAATTCATTAACAATGATAATAAACGTGAATTAACCCCTTTATTTCCACTGGAACTAGAAAAACCTTTAAGATAGATGATCAAATTAACTTTAGAAATATATACATCAATAATTCTGTGCTTATTTTAGTTAACAAAAACTAATCTTTTAGTTATCAATTTTTATTCCATATTGTTAAGTTAACATATGTTATCAAATTCACAGAGACGATAAATTGTCCACTGGAAAAAAGAGAATAAAAATTGAATTAGAGGATGCAGAGGGTGGAAAATATAATTTATCTCTAGAAGGGAATCTATCAAAAGACAAAATTCAAAAAGTTCTTCAGTTAGTGGAATCCTTGAACGTCTCAAAGGATGATTTAGATAACAATATCCAAGTTCCTATAGAACAAAATAATAGTTTACAAAAGTATGACATAGGACACAATTTATCTAATAACTCGATTGGATCAAAGATATGGACATTGATCGAAAACAATTTTGCCTTTAGTTCTTTTACATCTTCTAATGTTGCCGAATCCTATGAAGAATCATACGGTGAGCAGTTACAACTTAGTCTCATATCTACTTATTTATCAAGGTATTTTGAAAAGCAAAAATTGGTAAGGAGCAAAAGAGGGAAAGAATGGATCTATAAGTTAATTAAAATTCAAAAAGATATTATTTCGTCCGGGGGGACACCTACAACTTTTCGATCAAATCGTTTAATGGATTCACATTATTCGGAAGATCAGGGTGAGAATGACTTTTTGAAACAGAATGCTTTGACAACAGTTTACGACCTTCGACTGTGATAGTGTACCTAAAGGGCTTTGTGCTCATATCTCTATCTACCAATTTCTCTTCAAACAATTTTTTCATTAATCTTGAAGTGTGTTCTCTAGTCCTACCGATTACCATTTGAATCTCTCTAGTAGTCAAAGATTTATCCTCTAATTTTTTTAGGATGTACTCTATTGTACTATTCTGACGGTCTTCTTCCTGATCTACTGACTTGATGGAATCTTGTGATGTTATGTCGTGACTAGGTAGTGATGTCTCAATTTTTGGATTGCTTACGTAGTTTTGGAATGGTGATATTACAGAGTTCTGTGACCTGATCTTATTGTTGTTAGAGATTATGTTTTCATCTAATAATTTAATTAAACCATGTATATCGGCTAATTTTTCGTTGGTCTTATTAGTTCTGTCGTATAAGACTCTAAATTGTTCAGAAATGAGATTAGTTTTATTAATTTGATCTTTTATTTGACTTTCAAGCGAAGTAATTTTTGTTTCAATATTGTATTTGTTAAACTTTTTGTTTTTTAACAGGTTGTAAATCTTTAAAGCAAGAATTGATACTGCTATTGCTGAAATAAACGGAACTAAGGTATAATTTAATATCAGTGATGCAATATCTATGCTCACACATAATTTAGTAATACAGTGTGATATAACTTTATTGTATGTGATAATTTGACATTTATTATTGTAAATTATGTGATATATCACATATCAATTATTCTATTGATTAAATCTTCTATCACATTTATCACATTATTTATTTCCCTATCGTGATATTTGGCGTGACTATCTTCAAGCATGCTAAGTTTGTTTGTCATAGAGTTTAAGGCAGTAATTTGGTTGTCATTCATTACATTTATTAGATTTAGCAGTAGAATAGAGTAAAAAAATTTCCGCAGTTTTATCTTTGATTGCTTAACTTCTCTGTAGTAAGCTCCTGAACTTATTTCCTTTGGCCTTTTCTCTTTATTCTTGAAATTATAAATTATTTGTATTTGTCTATTGGTAAATAGAGATTTTTCAATTAATTTGGATATAAATAAATTATTTATATCTTCTTTGTTTTCCATTAGCTATACAATATTGTATAGTTTTATACTCTTTAAATAGATACCAGCACAATCATTAAATTAAATTCAACTAATATACGTGTAGTATTATATTGAGTCGGGTAGAGAACTATATTAATGATGAATTGAAAAGGCATAAAAAAATATGTTTTGCTTTATTAGATTCGGAGAATTTTGAAGACATTGCTGGTGTTGCGAAAAAAGTTGAATCACTTGGTGCTTCAGCTATTTTGGTGGGTGGTTCATCTGCCATAGATCAACTGGATTTAGACAAATTAGTAATATCTATAAAATCTATAATATCTATTCCTGTTATTTTATTTCCCGGAAACGTTACAGGAGTATCTCCCAATGCCGACGCGATTTTATTTACCTCATTGCTAAATTCCGAGGATCCATATTTTATTTCTGGAGCTCAAGCATTAGGTGCATTGTTGGTGAAAAAGTATAATATTGAACCGTTGCCAACAGGATATATAATAATTGGAGATAATACTACCGCCTGGTTTATTGGAAGAGCAAAGGGTATACCCTTTGAAAAATCTAATATCGCCGTCATGTATTCGCTGGCCGCACAGTATTTAGGGATGAGGTTTGTTTACCTGGAGGCTGGATCCGGTGCAAAAAAGAATGTATCTGCCGAAATGATTTCAAATGTTAGAAAGTATTATGATGGCTTATTAATTGTTGGAGGGGGAATTAAGAATTCCTCAATAGCTAAAGAATTAGCGGAGGCAGGGGCAGATATCTTAGTTGTAGGAACATTATTAGAGCGTGATCCAGATTGGGAAAAAAAATTTAATGACATTATTCTGGCGATCCGTTCCTGAATTAGTGCGATTGAATAATTATGAATTTGATTGATGAAGCCAAAGTAAGATTAAGAAATATTTCAATTCCAAGTTACTATTTAGAGTATCAGATTAGCTTACTGGAGCAGGTAAATAAGCTTCATTTGGTAGCCGAAAAGGCAAGAAAAAAGGGGTTGGATGTAACAACATATGTTGAACCAAAAATTGCCTACGACTTATCTGATAGAGTTGCAAAAATGCATAATATAGATATATCAGACAGATTAAGGGCATTACTAAATTATACAACAAAAGAGAAAGCGGCTCTTAAGATAGCCGAGGAAATAGCAAAGGGGGAATATGGATCTGGAGATCTTAGGACTAGATTAGAAAATGCGGTTAGGGTTAGTTTGGCTGTTGTGACTGAGGGAGTCACTGTTGCTCCATTACAGGGTATATCTGACGTACAATTGAAAAATAATAAGGATGGTTCACAATACCTCTCCATCTCTTTTGCTGGCCCGATAAGATCTGCTGGAGGGACTGAAGCCGCACTAACTATGCTTATAGCAGATCATGTGAGAAGAGTGTCTGGACTTGCCAAGTATCAAACAAATTCCTTTGATGATGAAACTGGCAGGTTTATAGAAGAATTAAGATTGTATGAGAGGGAAGTAGGAAACTTTCAATTTAAAGTCTTAGATAAAGATGTTGATTTTTGCATCTCTAATTTGCCTGTTGAGATTGATGGAGTAGATACAGATCCAGTCGAATTAGTAATTCATCGGGAGATGAAGAGGATAAAAACGGATAGAGTTAGAGGAGGGGCACTCAGGGTTATGAACGATGGTTTGATTGGTAGATGTAGAAAACTCACAAAATTGGTCGAAACACTCGAGTTAGAAGGTTGGGATTGGCTTGCAAATATGAATGGTGCAATCCAAACGGGCGATGACGATACTGTGAGTCATAGGATGTCTGAAGTAATTACAGGAAGACCCGTGTTATCTATGAACAAGAAAATTGGTGGATTTAGGTTACGATACGGAAGGTGTTTTAATACTGGATTTGCAACGATAGGAATTCACAACACGATTCCTGTATTATTGAATTCTGCTGTAGTAGTTGGAACGCAAATTAAAATGGATGTCCCTGGAAAAGCCTCTACAATTGCCCTTGTAGACACCATTGAACCGCCAATAGTAAAATTAGATGACGGAACGGTCTTGCAGATCAATACCGTAGAACAAGCGCTAAATTTAAGATCACGGGTAGTCAAAATATTATACTTAGGAGACATTCTAATCAGTTACGGCGATTTTCTTGAGAATAATGCCCAATTATTACCAGCAAGTTATGTTGAAGAAATATGGACCCAGGAATTATTTGAAAAATTGAATCACATCAATGAAGTCAAAAATGACTTTGTTGTTGAATATGATAAGTTAGTTAAATTGAGTTCAAATCCCTCTATAATACCACAATTTAGAGATGCATTGAAAATATCGATGCAATTCGACATACCACTACATCCTAAATATTCCTTCTACTGGGAAGCTATATCAATAAAAGATTTTTTAATAATTAGAAATGTCTTGATATCTTTTATTTCTCTATTTAACAGAGATAAAGAGACTGAATCAACTGTCGAGGAAATGAGGCTATCATATGATCATAAACTAAAAAGTATTCTAGAAAAACTAGGCGTGTTCCATAGTTTAGATACACCTAGTAATACTATAGTATTGTTAGATGAATCTCAAATTTTTGCCTTAGTGTGCTTATGTATTCCAGAATTCCAATCTATACTCTCTTTGTTATATGAAACTCACAATAAAATCCATTTTTCAACATTTTCTAATTATATGTCGCAGGATGGATTTATAAGAGATATAGGCGAAATTGTTGAAAGCTTACAGTCGGAGAAGGGTGAAAGTAAAACAAATGTCATCAAATTAATAAATTCCATATCTTCCATTAAAATACGTTCAAAATTTTCTTCTTCCATATCGGTGAGAGTTGGTAGACCTGAAAAAGCTTCAGAGCGAAAGATGAAACCCCCAATTCATGTTTTGTTTCCAGTAGGTAACAAAGGTGGTCCCATGAGAGACCTCCTAAAGGCTTCAAATGCAGATTCTTTTTATTCAGAAAAATCAAATCGATATTGTTCTAACTGTAATATTCCATCCTTAGGTACTAACTGCAACTATTGCAATCAGGCGACTCCTATCAAATTTATTTGCAATGTCTGTAAAGTTGAATCTCTAGATTTAACGTTTGATCCTATTGATAATATAAAAAAAAGGAACAAATGTTTAAAGTGTGGTAACGAATATAAAACATTTTCTCCAATAAAATTTCCTTTAAAGACCTTGATAGAAAAAGCCGAAACAAGGTTGAGCTTTAGGGTAACCTCTCCTTTAAAAGGAGTGAAAGCTTTAATGGGGAAAGACAAGGAAGCGGAACAAATTGAGAAGGGCATTCTCAGAAAAAAATGTGGTTTATCTGTGTTTAAGGACGGCACCATAAGATTTGACGCTACGAATGAACCACTTACTCATTTCATACCATGTTTTATCGATACATCCATTTCAAAATTAAGAGAATTAGGGTACAAATTTGATTATCTACAGAATGAACTTAATTCAGATAGACAAATCGTAGAATTGCTGATTCAAGATGTCATAATTCCATTAGATTCTGCAAAATATCTCTTAAAAACAGCTAAATTCATAGATGAAGAATTAGTTACCTTATATGATTTACCACCGATTTATAATGCCTATACTGAAAATGATCTGATTGGACATTTAATAGTGGGATTAGCTCCTCATACTTCAGTCGGTATTATTGGGCGTATAATAGGTTTTACAGAATCACAGGTTTGTTTGGGTTCTCCGATATGGCATTCCGCAAAAAGAAGAGATTGTGATGGTGATGCTGATTCAATTATACTACTATTTGATGCATTTTTGAACTTTTCATATTCTTTCTTGCCGGATAAAATAGGTGGATTAATGGATGCTCCATTACTAATACAACCTATTGTACTACCTCATGAGGTTCAACGACAAGCTCATAATGTTGACATTGCGGAAAAATATCCACTAGACTTTTATAAAAATACTTGGTTAGGGGTAAAAGCAGCTGATGTTTCTGATATGATTGAAATACTAAAAAATCGAATAGGGAGTGAAAAACAATTTTATGATTATGGGTTTACTCATACTAGTGGTACTTTAATATCCGACATAAATCGAAGTGCTTATTCTACATTAAATACAATGAGTGAAAAACTAGAAATGCAAATATCCACAGCAAATCTTATTAATTCTGTAGACACAAACGAAGTAATCTCTATGGTCCTGACGACACATATTATTCCTGACATAATGGGTAATATGCGTTCTTATTGTTCGCAGTCGTTTAGATGCAATAAGTGCGGTGATAAGTATAGGCGAATTCCTTTGTATGGTAAATGTCTTACTTGTAATAATATCTTGCTACAGACGGTTACTCGAGGTTCGGTAGAAAAATATGTTCTTTTAGCAGAAAACTTGAGTAACAACTTTAAAGTCACTAATTATCTACGGAGCAGAGTTGAATCACTTATTGTGGAGCGAAATTTTGTTTTTCAATCAAAGAAAGAACAACCTACATTACTTGATTATTTATAAAATCATTATGATTTTTGGTTTATTAGTTTGCAAAATTTATTTGATATGGTTTTAAAGTGGCCAAATTAACTACAATTGCTATACCAGGGGTAGGAGTAATTCCCATAGCGCGCTGAAAGGGTGTTTGGGTTTGCCATGCGCCAGAATTCACTACCAAGGTTCCCTTATAGCTATCCACATCAATTACATGTACGTGACCGGAATGGAAAATATCCGGAACGTCTTCAATAACCATCATATCTTCTAATTCTGGAGCAATAGGTGTTCTTTGACCGTATATAGGTGAGAGATGTCTTGATTTAAGTAAAATCTTCATCGCCTCTGCTGGTTTAGAATAACTTAAACCAGGAATTGTAGCAATCGTATCGTCCAAACTTTGACCATGAAACATTAATGTTCTTACTCCTTCCATATTGATCATGCAGGGATTTCCTAGCATGGTGATATTGCTTAAAGAGTAAATCTTATCAGCATATTTTCTTGGTATTGCTGGCTGAGGCAATGCTCGTCTTCCCAGGTCATGATTTCCTGGAATCATAAAAACCTTGATGTGTTTAGGAATTTTCGCCAACAAATTTGTAGCGTGCTCCATCTGGGAAAATGAATCCTTTTCAAATAATTCTCTGTCTTGATGCGGAAATATCCCTATTCCATCAATTAGATCCCCACAAATACAAATATACTTTATTTTAGAAACAATATCTTTATTCTCTTCGTTTCCATTTAACCAATTCAAAAACATTTGAAATTCATCTTCCATGAAGAATTTACTGCCTATGTGTAAATCAGATATTAACACACTATATACCTCAGAATGAGATCTATTTGGAATTCTGTCTGGCACGTCTAGTGAGAATATTTTTTTTATTATATGGTTCTTTCTTTTTGAATTATTCTCAAGTTCTATCATTACCATTTGATCCAAAATTAATGATGAAATCTGTTTTTTTAAATCTTCATCGTATGCAAATGCCTCTAATAATCCACTCTGGTCATCAATAGTCAAATTATAACTATTCTTTTTGATCTTCTTTTCCATAATTAATCCTGCTATGAATAAAGATTCTTCCAAATTCTCCTTAGACTGTGACTTTGGATTTATTCTTGATTGGTTAAGAAATTGTTTAATGAACGCTATTTTTTTTATTCTTTTACTGTCTGGTCTATTAGACAAAATTTTTAAGGATTTATCAAATCGGCTTCTAAAGAGTGAAGTATATCCTTCAACTCCTTCACCGCTATTAATACTATTATTGGAATCATAAATTATGTTGTTGACATAATAGTTATTCTCAAAATCATCGAAATCACGAGTTACTAATTCTAAAATAGTCTCTTCATTATTTTTTTTAGTATCAATGATTTCAGAATGATCTAGCTTGTTAACAATAGTAGTACCATTACTAGCATTATCATTTACGATTAGTGAACTATTTGTTGAAAACTTTAAAATATTCTTTATATCGTCGGATAAAATAACCTTAGACCCGTCTCTCTCTCTTTTGATCATGAGAATCTCTTCAACTATTTGATACACATCTACCTGTAGATTCTCAATCAACACTAATGCATCGGGATGAATCTGAAATCCTTTACTAGTTATAAAGGAAATTATTTTTAAGAGATCGGAATTATCGGTCAATAATCAAATTAACTAGTTGATGATATTCTTTAAATCTTTTTATATAAATAATAAAGTATTATAATTGATAAAAAAAGTAATATAATTGGTTATGCTTATTACATTTAAAAAGAGACTGGTGTTTTTCTTTATTGCCATGTTGTTTTTCTTGAGTATTTTTTATATTGGATTTTCCTTTAGAATGGATGAATCATTTTCTAAGGAGTTATCAAAAAACTTTATTAATCAGATAAGTGACATAGACGAATTTGGTATATTCTTAAATAACCTTAAAATAGCATTAGTGAT
>Ga0310906_10000528_pt1 | contig 10147 bp, 7 predicted proteins | sample C48D3metaG_FD_203749 | JGI IMG/M metagenome (GOLD analysis project Ga0310906, IMG submission 203749) | Lab incubated soil microbial communities from West Virginia University Organic Research Farm, Morgantown, WV, United States - C48D3 | ecosystem: Environmental > Terrestrial > Soil >...
ACGCGAGACCGATCGCGGAAGTACTACCAGGGAGGGACTCCACCACCGCGATGATCACTGACGAATCACTTCCAGCTGTGGGCTCAGTCACGCCACGCTTCGTCTATCTAGGTTGCGCCGCGGGCTTTCAGGAAACCCGCGATGTCGGTAAGCGCGTGCTTCGTCGCCCACATTACGGGCGTCTCGCCATGCGTGTCCTTCGGTGACAGATCGGCGCCGAACTCCAACAGAATCGCGGCACACTCCGTCCGATGGGCCATCGTGCGCCCGCGAATGTCCTTGTGGCACAACTCGTGGAGTAGCGTCACTCCCTCGACCGTTGGGTAATTCGGATCGAGGCCGCCGCGCGTCAGCAACTCGCGCAGCATATCGGGCCGCTCGAGCAGATAGGAGTGGCACCCGCCGGCCTGCGGATGAACTTTGAAACCGGCGTCGAGTAATCGGCGCATCAGCTTGCGCCGGCCGCAGGTCACGACGGCCGTGAACACCCCCCCGCACCCGGCGAGTGCCGTCTCGGGTCGTTCGGTCACGATCCGCATGACCTCGTCGTCCTCGCCCTTCCACACCAGGTCGTACGGATCGAGGAAACCACCATGCGCCTCGAGCAGTCTTCGGATCTCCGGTGTCTTCGCGGCATAAACGGCGTTGCCTCCGGCGTTGACGAAACCGTTGGGATCGGCGTGATGTTTCAGCAGCAGTTCGACCATCTCCCGGTCGCCACGCCCCGCCGCGGCATGCAAGGCGGCGCCGCGCTCGGACGAATCGGCGTCGGGCCACGTCGGGTCGGCGCCGCGTTCCAGCAGCAGGCGGACGATGTCGAGATGGCCGAATTCTGCGGCGGCAGAGAGCGGGCGACGATCGTCGGGGCGCTGCTCGGAGATGCGTGAGGGGGAGGCATCGAGCATCGACCGCACCGCCGCCAAATCGTTCAACGCGGAAGCGACCGTCAGATCGTACGTCGCACCGCGGCCGATGAGCAGTCGAGCCAGAGGTACGTTGCCGTTGCCGGGCCACACGGGGCGGCCCGGCCGCCAGCGCCGCCACAGCAGCCACGTCAGGCCGTTGGCGTAGCAGCGCCATCTTGCCAGAGGCACCTGCCGCGGGCCGCCCCAGATCGCCAGGTCGATGGGCTGTTTATCCTGCGGCGCGTAACCCTCGAACGACCCGACCCCGGCGCCGTGAATCGCGTGAATGTCGGCGCCACGATCGAGCAGCAGCGTCACCACGTCTGCCGATCCGCCGATGACCGCGCGGTGCAGAGGATGCCCGCCAGCGCGGTTGATGTCGTCGACGAGCGATGGCTGCTGATCGAGGAAGGCGCGCACACGCGCCAGGTCGCCGGCTTCGGCGGCGTCATGGATCGGATGATCCTCGGGCACGGTGGACGGCACGAGCCGTCGCGACGGTTCAATCATGTGCGCGGCAATCATACTCGCCGCCGCCATTTCACGACGTCCAACACCATCTGGGCGCCATTCAAACCACGTTTAGCGTCACTCGTTTACGGCCGCCCGCTCGGTCCGAATCCAAACGAGTGTCATCGTGCCGAGCCAGATCACTACTTCTCCGTCGCGACCCGCGCGGCGATCTGCAACGCCACCCTCGCCACGGCATCCCTCAAATCCTGACCGCCACCGAGATTGGTGAAAGCGCCCGCCGCAACGTCACGTGACGCCTGAATAGTGGCATACGCGACGTACGCGCCATAGCTGCCGACGTGCTCATGCGACTCGACGCCGTCTCGTGGCATCACCGACCATCCCATCGCAAACCCCATCGACGGATTGATCGGCGCCCCTCTTCTGTGAAGCTGCTCAATCGTCGTGGCCTTCAGCACGTCATCGCGGTTTCTGAGACCGCGCAAATGGAGTTGGAGAAAACGACCGTAGTCCTGTGGCGACAGCGATACGTCGCCGGCGGGCTCGATCGCGAGCGGTGTCGTATAGACCGGGTCGGAGGGCGAAACCTCGACTACCGTGCCGAGAATGGTTCGCGTGTGTCCCCACGGTTGCGGCGTCGCCGCGAGTCCAGGATTTCCGAATGCCGCGTGGCCTCCGAGGGACGCGAACACCAGCTCCTGGACGAGTTGCCGATAAGGAGCGCCGCCGATCCGCTCGGCCATGGCACCGGCGATGGCGCCACCGGCATTTGAGTATTCGTGCCTGGTGCCTGGTTCGAACCGCGACGGCTCGGCGAGCACGCGCTCGAGGAATGCGTATCGTTGTTCGGTAGCGGTGCCTTTCAGGGCCAGCATCCATTGCAACGACTCTCTGGTGCGATACGGCGGGATGCCACCGCTGTGCGTCAGCAGTTGGCGCACGTTCACATCTCGGTAGGCCGGCTGCATTTTTGCGGACAGCTCAGGAAAGGCCTGGCCGATCGTCGTCTCCAATGTCATCCGATGTTGCTCGGCGAGCGCTCCGATCACAGTTGCGGTGACGGCCTTGGTCAGCGAGCCGAGATGCATCTGGTCCGCCGGTGTGATCGGATCGCCCTTGCCGATCCGCCGTTCGCCGCTGACATAAACCCGCGGCTGGCCATCGCTCCGGACGACGACAACGGCGAGACCAGGCAGCCGGTGCGTCAATCGCGCCTCGTTGACGAAACCCTGAAGGTCCCGGGAGCGTTCGGAGTCTTGCAGCGCGGCCACAGCGCTGCAGGCGAACAGAATCGCCGATATTGGAGCGAGCATTCGAAGACGGGCAACCATGACGCTCTCCTCCCAACCAAGCGTCGCACGTTTCACCACACTGACGCTGTTTGACATCTCTAGTCGTTGTGGCTGCGCCTTCGGATCCATCTACGGATTGCTGCCCACCCCGGTCGGCTCACCAGGTTTCAGGCGCGCGATGCCGAGTCTGGACATCCAGCTTTCGAGCGTGGTCGGCTTGAGGCCCAGACGCTCCGCCGCGCCGCCCGATCCGCGGATGCGCCAGTTAGTGCTGACAAGAACGGCGCGGATGTGGCTGGTTTGGAGCTCGGTCAGCGTCATAGCAATCGGGGACGTCCGCCGATCTTGCGGAACCGCCACCTCCAGCTGGGGTCCGGATGCCAGGATGACCGCGCGTTCGATGACATTGCGCAGCTCGCGGACGTTTCCCGGCCAGCGGTAGCGCCGCAGTGTGCGCAGGCTCTCCTCTGAAATCGACTCGATGCTCTTGCCGAACGACCGGGCGAACTCATCGACGAAGGTCCATGCCAGCGCGGGGATGTCCTCGACCCGCTCGCGCAAGGGTGGAACGACGACGGGGAACACGTTGAGACGATAATAGAGATCCTCGCGAAAGGTGTTGTCGCGGACGGCGTCCTCGAGGTTGCGGTTCGTGGCCGCGATGATGCGGACGTCGACCCTGACAGGCTGTGCGCTCCCGAGGCGTTCGATGACGCGCTCCTGAACGAACCGGAGCAGCTTCACCTGGACTGCCATCGGCAGATCACCGATCTCGTCGAGAAAGAGCGTGGACTGGTGGGCGGCTTCGAACCGCCCGATTTGCCTCGAAAGCGCTCCTGTGTACGCGCCCTTTTCGCGGCCGAACAGCTCGCTCTCGATGAGCGCCGCCGGAATCGCCGCGCAGCTCACGCTGATCATCGGGCGCTGACGGCGCGGGCTGAGATCGTGAATCGTCCTCGCCATCACTTCCTTGCCCGTTCCCGTTTCACCGAGCAGCAGGACGGTCGCGGGCGTGGGCGCGACCTGGCGGATTTGCGCCAGCACCTGGTGGATCGCCGCGCTGTCCATGCGCTGCGGCAGTTCTCCCGCAATCCCCGCGTCCTGTACCTTCAACAACGTGCCTGTCCTCATGCGAATCATCACTCCACCCCGAGCGCCGGGTTCAACCGTCCTCGTGAAACCCGTGCAACCAGCAGGCGCCGCGGTAGTGCGAGCGCTTGACGCCGCTGAGGCACCGATCATCGCAACGGTCTTCATCAACGCTCAGAAATACCAGTACCAGGATCGTATTGTCAATGTTTTGTCCATGACAATATATTGACAAAGCCTGGTCGTCGCGATAGGCTGGGTCCGAACAGTGGGAATGTCGATGGGAACGATGATCAAGGTCGTGGCTCGATGAGCGCACGACGCGAGGCCCTGGCACGGTATCCGATTCGCGCCGTCTCCAAGCTGACCGGAATTGGCATCGACACGTTGCGTGCCTGGGAGCGCCGCTATGGCGCCGTAACGCCGACCCGCGACGATCGGGGGCGGATGTACACGGAAGCCGACGTTGCGCGGCTGCGGCTCCTCAGCGGCGCCGTCGGCCGCGGGCACAGCATCGGGCGCGTGGCCGGTCTCAGCAACGATCAACTGCGCGACCTCTGCGCCGCGACCGCTGTTCCTCTCGACCATGCCACGGCGGTTCCGGGACGGCGCATGCCGCTCGATACGAACGCACTCACCACCGCGCTGCGCGAGTACAACGCCGTCGCCCTCGACCAGGAGCTCTCCCGGCTGGCGGCGATTCTGCGTCCGGTCGACCTCCTCCAGGACGTGCTGATGCCGGTGCTCACACAGGTGGGCGACGACTGGTACCGCCGGCGGACGCGCATCGCCCACGAGCACCTGATGTCGTCGACGATGCGCAACCTCCTCGGCGCGTTCCTCCGGTTGTACGCGCGCCGCGAGACATCGCTCCGCCTGCTGTTTGCGACGCCCTCCGGGGAGCGACACGAGATCGCGACGCTCGGCGCGGCGATGCTGGCGGCGAGCGCCGGGCTGGGCGTCTCCTATCTCGGCGCCGATCTGCCCGCGCGCGAAATCGTCGACAGCGTCGAGCCCGCAGGCGCGCAGGTGCTGGTGCTCGGCCTGACGACGGCCGCGGCCGGCAAGGGTCGCGAACGAGAGCTGAAGACGATCGTCCGCGAGCTTCCTGACGGCGTCGAGCTATGGACGGGGGGACGTGGCGCCGAGCGTCACGCGTCGATCATCCGGCCGCGCGGGTTGATTCTGTCCGACTACAACACCTACCAGCAGGAACTCGTCCGCATCGGCGGACGCGTGGCGTGACACCCGTGAAACGTCGTCCCTTCGCGTTCCGTCCGCGCCTCTCGCGTGCGCTGGCCGCCATCATGCTGACACTCGTCTCCACGGCTGCGGCGGCACAGGACACCACCGGCGCGGGCGCCATCAGCGGCGTGGTCCTGAACGCCGCTGGCCAGCCGGCCGAGGGCGTGCGCGTATGTGTCCTCGACACCTCCTTCTGCGCCACCAGCGACGCCCGCGGCGTGTTTCGTATCGGGGAGGTGCGCGCGGGAGGGTATCGGCTGGAGATTCTGCCCCTCGAAGGCCTGCCCTTCATCAGCGACCCGGTGGATGTGCGCGCCGGGCTGGACGGCACCGTGGAGATCACGCTGCCCAGGGTGGAGGACTTCCAGCAGACAGTCACCGTGACCGCACCGGCCTTCCGTGCGCCCGAGGCGGTGAAGAACTCGGGCTTTCTGGTGAGGCCGCGCGAAATCCTCAAAAGCGCGGCGGCGTTGCAGGACGTGTCGCGCTACGTGCAGGGTCTGCCAGGCGTCGTCATTGGCACCAACGATTTCCGCAACGACATCATCGTCCGCGGCGGCAGCCCGCTCGAGAACCTGTTCGTGGTCGACAACGTCGAGATTCCCAACATCAACGCCTTCGCCAATTTCGCGTCGGCCGGCGGCACCGTGAGCCTGCTTGATGCGGAGCTCCTGCAGGATGTGACCTTCCTGACCGGCGGGTATCCCGCGCCCTACATCAACCGCACGTCGAGCGTGCTGCAGGTAACGCAGCGCGAGGGCAGCCGCAAGGAATTCGGCGGGTGGGCGACGCTGGGCTTTGCCGGAGCCGGTGGCATTTTCGAAGGGCCCATCAATGTCGGGAAAGGAGCCGGAAAGGGCTCGTGGGTGGTGTCGGCACGACGAAGCTTCCTGGATCTGTTCACGCAGGACGTCGGGATCGGCGGCGTGCCGGTGTTGTATGCGGTCAACGCCAAGGCCGTCTACGACCTCACGCCTCGGGACCGCATCTGGCTGGTCAACATCGCGGGCGTCGACGAGATTCGGCTCGGCCTCACCGAGTCCAGTGACCTCGAAGACGAGATCGCCAACTTCGATATCCGCTACGACGGCTGGCGCAGCGCCACGGGCTTCAACTGGCAGCGCACCTTCGGGTCACGCGGTGTCGGTCTGCTGGGAATCAGTCACTCTAAGGCCAAGGTCGGCCAGCAGGTGAAAGACCTGGTGGCAGAGGGCGTCCCGCCGCCGGGTGTGCCCGCCGACGTCGTCATCGCGCGGAGCCCCGTGGTCTACGTCGAGGACTCGGGGGAGCGGGAGACCACTCTCAAGTACGACCTCACCCTGCACCTTCCGCTGTTCGACACGGTGCAGGGCGGCGGCAGCTTCAAGGTGTTCGACATCGACTACACGGTGGATTCGCCCTACGGCAACGACACGCCGTACTCGCCGGTTGCCGGCATCGACCCATTCTTTCTCGACACGCGGTTCCGGTCGTATCAGACCGGCGCCTACCTTCAGGCCTCGAAGCAGGTGGCCTCGCGCCTGAACGTCACGCTTGGCGGACGCGTCGATCACTATGCCATCCTGTCGCAGGCCCGCTTCAGCCCGCGAGCGGGTGTCAACGTGCGCCTCACTGACACGCTGTCGTGGAACTCGAGCGCGGGGTCGTACTATCAGCAGCCGGCGTTCCTGTTCGTGTCGGCGTTTCCCCAGAACGGGTCGCTCGTGCCGTGGCGCGCCAACCATTACGTGACGGGCCTGGCCTGGTCGCCCGACATCTCGCTGCGGGTGACGGCCGAGGCGTATCGGAAAACGTACACCGACTACCCGGTGGCGAGCGATCTGCCGACGGTGTCGCTCGCCAACATCGGCGACACCTTCGCCGTGCGCGAGATTCTCTTTCCGCTCATGAGCGCCGGCGAGGGGTACGCGGAGGGCGTAGAAATGTTCGTCGAGAAGCGACTTGCCTCGAAGCTCTACGGCCAGGGCAATCTTTCGTTTTCTCGCACGCGGCATGCGGGCCTCGACCGCGTGCTCCGTGCCGGCTCGTTCGACTACCCGTTCGTGTTCAACCTTCTCGGCGGCTATCGGCTGTCGCCGGCGTGGGAGCTCTCAGCCCGGCTCTCGTTTCTATCGGGCCGGCCGTTCACGCCCTACGACCAGGCGTTGTCCACCGAACAGCGACGCGGCGTGTACGACCTCACGCGCGTCAACGCCGAACGCGCGCCCGACTACGGCCGCGTCGACATCCGGGTGGACCGCACGTTCACCGTCAGCGGACAGCCACTGAATGTTTTCCTTGGTGTGCAGAACGTGACCAACCGCCGCAACTTCGCGAGCTACAACTGGAACCGCCGCACCAACACCGAACAGTTCGGCGAGCAGCAGGGCATCTTTCCTATCCTTGGCGTCGACTGGCGTTTCTGAACACCATGCGGCACTCGCGGGAAGGAACCGTTCTCCTCACTGGCGCGACCGGCTACATCGGTGGACGGCTGGTGCCTGTCCTCGAAGCCGCGGGAGTTCGGCTTCGCTGTCTGGCGCGGCAACCGGCTGCGCTCGCCTCTCGCGTGTCACCGACGACGGAGATCGTGGCAGGAGATCTTCTCGACCCGGCGTCACTCGATCGCGCACTGACCGACATCGACGTGGCCTATTACCTGGTGCACTCGATGGGAGCGCACGGCGACTACCGCGAAACGGATCGCACTGCCGCCCGTCATTTCGGCGAAGCGGCGCAGCGTGCCGGGGTTCGCCGCATCGTATACCTGGGCGGCCTCGCGACGGGCGACGAGGTGTTCAGCAAGCATCTCAGGAGCCGGATCGAGACCGGCCAGGCGCTGCGAGAGAGTGGCGTCCCCGTCGTGGAATTTCGCGCGTCGGTTGTCATCGGGTCCGGGAGCCTGTCGTTCGAGCTGATCCGTGCGCTCGTCGAGCGATTACCGGTCATGATTTGCCCGCGGTGGGTCTCGACACTGGCGCAGCCGATCGGGATCGACGACGTGCTCGCCTATCTTGCCGCTGCGCTTCACCTGCCCGACGGCGAGAGCCGCACGTTCGAAATCGGCGGGGCCGATCAAGCGAGTTACGGCGACGTGATGCGCGAGTACGCGCGGCAGCGTGGACTGAAGCGCGTGATGATCTCGCTGCCGTTGTTGACCCCTCGGTTGTCCAGCCTGTGGCTCGGACTCGTGACGCCCGTCTACGCTCGCGTCGGGCGCGAATTGATCGCGGGATTGAAGAACCAGTCCGTCGTCACCAATCCCTCGTCGCTCGCGATCTTCCCGATCAGGCCGGTCGGCCTGCGTGAAGCGATCGGCCGCGCCATTCGCTACGAGGATCGCGCGTTCGCGCTGACGCGGTGGTCCGACGCGCGGTCTTCGGGAGGCGCCACGCCGTCACTGGCCGACGCGCGATTCCGTGGCAAGTTGGTCGACCGACGCGAGATTCACGTCGCGGTCGACGCGGTCCGCGCGTTTGCGCCGATCGCGAGAATCGGGGGGGAGCGCGGCTGGTATTTCGGCACGTGGCTGTGGCGAATCCGGGGGGGCATCGACCTGGTGATGGGTGGCGTCGGCATGCGTCGCGGAAGGCGCGACCCTGACGCGCCGGCCGTCGGCGACACCCTCGACTTCTGGCGGGTGGAGGCGTACGAACCGAACCGACGGTTGCGGCTGGCGGCGGAAATGAAAGTACCGGGCCGCGCGTGGCTCGACTTCGAGGTGGTGCCGGACGGTGGGGGCGCGCTCGTCTGTCAGACTGCCGTGTTCGAGCCGACCGGACTGTTCGGGCTGGTCTACTGGTACGGCCTCCTTCCGGTGCACGCCGCCATCTTCGGCGGGATGCTGCGCAAGATCGCGCAGCGGGCATCGGCGTGCGACCGAAGCGGGGCATGCTGATGCACTGTCTCGCTGCGAGCAGATCCCGATCGCAGCCCTCGCCTTCCGCGAGCGCCTGCCAGTGGCCGGCGTCAGCGTTTCGCTGTTTCGAATGACAGCGTTCGGCTGAAAAACGGCATCACGTTCTCTTGGAAACGAACCGCGACGTTGCTCGTGTGTGTGCCGGAGTAGATGTCGAAATCGTGCTTGATCTCGTAGTTCGCCAACACGTCGTGGAGCTTGCCGGTATCGACCTTCAGATTGTCCTGGTCGCCGACGTCGATGGCAATCGCGCGGTACTGTCGCAGGTTCTGGATGTACTGATCGATGAAGGCAAGGGGAGCGTTGGCCGCCCACCGCGCAAGCACCGATTGCTGATTCGGGCCGATCGGCAGGTCGAGGTAGAGCGGCGGGTTGTTCGGATTCGGCGACCATGCGGCCGCCGACGCCAGCTGTGCGCGCAGCCCGAAGGGCAGCTTCGCCGAGTCCTCGGGTGTCTTGACGGCAGCGAGCGCCTCCTCGTTTGCCGGATTCGCGGGGCCGGCGCTGCGTGCGGAAAGACAGCACGGGCTCATGATGTAAAGGCTGCCGAACACGTCCGGATGCTTCATGCCGATGCGGCTGGCGCCGTAGCCGCCCATCGAGTGGCCGACGAGCCCGCGGCTGGTGCGATTCGCAATCGTCCGATAGTGCGCGTCGATGTAGGACACGACGTCATGGGCGATGAAATTCTCGAAGTCGCCGGTCGTCACTGAACTCGAGTACATCGATCCGTTGTGCACCGTCTTCGAGTCGGGGAGCACGACGATCATCTCCTTCGCACCGCGAGCGAACGCTCCTTCAATCGTCTGCGGCACGTGGATCTCCTGGGACCATTGCTCGGCACCGATCGAGTAGCCGTGAAGCGCGTACACGACCGGGTAGCGACGGTTCCGTTCCCGCGCATAGCTGGGCGGCAGAAAGACGAGAACGGTGCGGTCCGCGGCGTCTGCTTCCAGGTTGCCTTCGAGCGCCGACCCGTGAATCGTGATGCGCTCGACCGTCGCCGGCCGCGCCCCTGGGACGGCGTCGGGCACCGTGGTCTTGACCTGGCCGAACCCCGCACTCGACGTCAGTACGACGATGAACACCATCGCCGTCATCCGCTGCGTTGTCATAGATTTCTCCCAAGCTCTCGTGCTGGGCGTGACGTGCTGTGTGACGCCAACCGTCCGGAGCGCTCGCACGGTGTTCATTGTCTCCGATCTGGCCGGCGCGATTCCGCTGAACGAGAACATGTGGACCCT
>Ga0310906_10000536_pt1 | contig 10108 bp, 10 predicted proteins | sample C48D3metaG_FD_203749 | JGI IMG/M metagenome (GOLD analysis project Ga0310906, IMG submission 203749) | Lab incubated soil microbial communities from West Virginia University Organic Research Farm, Morgantown, WV, United States - C48D3 | ecosystem: Environmental > Terrestrial > Soil >...
GGAGTAGGACTATTACCATTAAAGGATATTTAAATTTACCAATGCATCGATGTTAAAAGAACATATATGATGTAGAAGCAGGGTTAAATTAAAGTAGAAATCTGTTAATTTACCAATAAATTATATATAGTAGTTTGATTCCAACCAATTGGTCCATTGTATTCATTACCACCTGTTTCATTTGCAGATGCTTTAGAATCTATTTCTCCTTTTACCTTCAACTCGTAGTTACCTGGAGGCAGTGGCTTTAGAAAAAGCCAATTTCCATCCGCTACGGCTTGTGTTGTCTGAGCAGTTAAATTCAATATGTTATCTTGAGGCAATGTAAAGTTAAACAAATCTGTTTGAATACGATACTCATCTATATTAGGTATAGTGATATTATTTAGGGAAGCTTTTGCTCCAGTAACAAAATCCTGTATATTTTTGGCACATTCTCTTAGTTCTTCTTCAGTTTTCAGTTCTTTAAACTCCGCATAAGAACATTCAGAATTTAATATTGTAATTAGCAACGCAGTATTTTGAGGTATGTTACAAGTACGTTCAACTGGATGTTCAAATGCTTGAGTCAAAAACCATACTGGACCATTTTGATTTTCATCGCAGTGCTCTCCAGTATCATCATATGATGGATTCTTGTTCCAAGGTATGGAATACGTCCATTGCCACCACTTTTCAGTCCAGTCAGCATAGGAAATATTAAATGGGCTTGAATTCGAATCGTAAACTAAACTAGAATTATTAGAATCCGCACTAACCATATCTTGATTTACAAGACTCTTATTTCCTTTAGATGCAAACAAGGCGTTAGTGGGTAATACTGCAATCAAAAGTACAATAAACAATACAATTATTACCGATTTTTCCATGATGTTTCCAATTCTAAATCATTATTTAACTTTTCATAATGCTTGAGTCTGATTATATCCTCAGTTTCATTTCGCTGCTTTTGCACCATTATCGTTCTGTTATTTGAGCCAATGCATATAAAGATACGATATCGAATTGATGTCAACTGGGTCACCGCTTTCTGATGTCTAGGGAAACAACAGCAATGTATTAGAACCCCACCACCATAGGGGACAATCCCCACGCGCCCAGACTAAATGATACTATGTGTGGTAATGAAATTACGATTAACTGGGATTAAAACCGTAGCCAAACACTCTAGTTAATTTAGTTCGCCTTGAATACATTATAAGTCTAGCACAAACTACCTGGCTTGGTCAAACAAAGATCCATAAAGACTAATCAATCAATTTACCAGCACAAAAAAATAAAATGGGCTATTCGTGGGTTTATTACTCAACTGTTCGGAAGGTAAACTCATCGACTAAAGGAGTTTCAGGAGTTTGCGAATCTATTGCGGTCAATTCTGCTCTTATGATGTAGTTTTGCTCACCTTTAAGAAAAGGTGCGTTGACATGGTAAGCTCCAGTACTGCTAAAGTCAGGACCATAAACGCTAGTTTGGTTTTCATTGCTCTGTATTAATTCAAGAGGTAGAGATTCCCCAGAAGTAACAAATGTTTCTGTGAATTCGGTGCTATTTTGATCTTTATTTTGTATCGTGATGTTATATGTTAATGGGGTAGTCTTGTCAAGCGCAACGGTTAAAGGTTCAAAATTAAGCAAAGTTCTAAAGTCCTTCGTAAGGTTAAGCACCGATCCAACTCCCGAGGACATTTGTAAATAATGACCTTTCTCATAAGCATCATTAGCAGTTACTATTGCGGTCCTCCAAGGATGAATTATACAATGATAGACATAATTTCCAGGCTTGTCAAAAGTATATTGAAAGAATGAATTGGCTGTGGCTGGCATTATTCCCGAGTTAAAGACGGATCCAGTATGAGATGAGTCTGGTTCCCCGCTTGTAACTGTGTGAGGCTGACCAAAATCATTGTTAAACCAGGCGACAGTAGTTCCAATAGGTACATTAATCGCAGGCGGGAAATAGTGATATGCACTGTCTTTCTGAGCTGCGCCTGGGATTATGCTTACAGCAAAAGTTGCAGGAGTATTCTGAAGAGTAGACATACTCCCTACTTGTGCATACGAACTGTGGAATACCATCATATGCGAACCAGATATAATGGAAGTAAAAATTAACATCGCGAATGCACTCAAAAGGATGCAAAAAGAGGTGTTCTTGAAAATCTTGTTATTCATTAATTGTTCATTAGTATATGTGCTTATAAATTTTATAGAATTCGAAGTTAATCTTTTCTATTTGATAAAAAGTACTTGATTATTCACAGGGATCGGAAATAAGTGTTTTGTATATGACGTGGTTGTTAGGAAAGGAGCGAGTAAAATAGTGAGCGAGATTGCACTGGATCTTTGAATAATAGGCGCAATCAAAAATCTCAGTCTATTCAGGCTGCTTTTCTATTGTGGTCATATACCTTGAATTAAAAAGCATCTTCTGATAGAATTTGATATTTGTGTTAGTCTCCTTTACCTCTATTCAGATACGTTACTTGAACAGATATTCGTATTATATCTATCAGAGCCGCAAGATGAATTCTCTTAACGAGATATTGAAAAATTAGGTCGATATTATTAGCGTTCTGATTTTCTGTGATTAGTGCTGACATCATCCAAACCTGTTCCGCAATTATTGCAATACCTTGATCCCGATAAATTCAAGTTTTCGCAATTTGAACACTTGATGGCGAGTTTACTTTCAAATTCATCTTTTATCTTCTTTGAGACTATAGACTCCATGTTGCTATTGAATTCTTCCAAAATCGTTTTGAATAATGAACCAAGGAAAATCGCTCCATATTGATTAGTGGCTAAGTGGTATTTGTCGCCTTCAAGTTTTCGAATTTGTATTGAGATCTCCGAATTCACCGTCATTAAGAACCAGATAATCATTGGAATATAATTTGCCAAGATTAGATTCAATTTTATTAAAAAAATAATATTCTTGAGGGTAAGTTTCCTTAAACCAACTAGTAAACTGTCGCCTTGTATATTCACTGGGCATTAGCTTTGAATAAAGTACGATTAATATTTAAAAAAATTTTGGTTCAATAATAGCCCTAAATAAATTATAAGCATTATAAGAAATTAACAAGCAAATGCAATACCATGCGACGAGGTATGAGTCAAATAATCTTTGCGTATCAATATCTAGTCAATTGTAGCCAAAATACCGAGAGTAATTATTATACTTAAACAATTCTTAGGAATACTAAATATTTTAATATTTAAGCCGAATTATGATCCAAAGAATCCGAAATACCCTACTTACGATGAGAAATTAAATCTGCCATCAGGTTGGGTTTACGTATGAAAATACTTCATCTATTAAAACCCCGACCGAGGAAGTTATGATGAATGATGAATGATGATCACTCTATTCTCTTAGTTCCATGTTTTTTTTGCCGCGAATTCCTCTTGTTGCAAATATCTGATTCATAGTCAAAGATGGTCCACTCTATTTGTCAAGAGGTGAATTATTTAGGCTATTTGAATTAATTTATTTTAACAGGGCAAGATGATTTATATAAAAATTAAATAAAAGATAGGTCTAAATCAACAACTGATAAAATAGTCATTATTATAGCCAACGTCATTTTAAATACGGCAGGAAACACGACAGTTCCCATTTTCAATTATATGAATACTTTTTTAATTTGTATGTATTTTTAAATCTGTTTTACAGATCTATATTAAAATTGGAATTGTCTATAAAGCATATTATATTTTGATTTAGACTTATTTTACTCTACAGGCAGGTAAAGAAATAAAACATCAAATCTTTTAATTACATATTAGCATGTCATCATCATCAGATTCAAAGGTAGTAATTATCACTGGAGGCTCAGCTGGAATAGGCCGTGAAACTGCACTTTTACTTGCAAGAAATAACTTTAAAACCTATGCATCGATGAGGGACTTGCAAAAAAGTTCAGAAATAAAATCCATTGCAGAGAAAGAAAAACTTGACATGCACTTTGTTCAACTTGATGTTACCGATGATTATTCGATAAAAAATGCAGTTCAAAATGTCTATGACGAAGCTGGCCGAATAGATATATTGGTTAACAACGCTGGTTATGCGTTATCTGGTGCCTTTGAAGACCTTACTATTGATGAAATAAAGGAACAGTATGAAACGAATGTGTACGGACTTATAAGAACGACTCAGGCTGTTTTGCCAATTATGAGAAGACAAAGATCAGGTGTGGTTGTTAACATAAGCTCTGGTGTAGGAAGGTTTGGTTACCCTACCGGCTCTGCTTATGTGAGTACAAAATTTGCAGTCGAGGGTTTAAGTGAATCAATGTCATATGAGTTAGAACCATTTGGTATAAGAACAGTGATAATAGAACCAGGTGTGATTGATACTGACTTTCATCATGCTTCTAAAATTGCAAAGAAATCTCAGGATCCTAATTCTCCTTACGCTCCATTAATGAAAGCAATGGAATCTAACGTAAGGAAGATGATTGCCAACGGTTCAACACCACAATATGTGGCTGAAGTTATACTTGAGGCAATTACTAGTCCAGACCACAAATTACGATATGTTGCAGGTAAAGACGTTGAACAATGGATGGAAGCCAAAAGAAAAATGTCAGATGACGAGTTTATCAGTATGATGAAGCAATTTTTTTGAAATGAATGTTAGGGTAATATTTTCTCTTTTACGGTATTTTAGGTCCATTGATAGTATTATCTCCTCTGTTAGAACAACCTAACTTATATAGAAAAACAAACCTTCCATTTCATGAATAACTTTAGCATTTAATGGAAGAACACTCCCTTCCTCCCTTCGAACTATGAATGGTAAATGAATGGGAAGGGGCTCGAGATTACTGTCATTCCTGTCACTAGCGCCATATATTAATAGTCACTATTTCAATAGATGTCAAGGATTACCTTTTTTCGAAACGTGTTCTCCCATTTGCTTTAGCTCCTGCACAAATTTGTTATAGTCATAGTTTTGGACATGTAATACGTTACTCCAAAATGATGTCATTCCGATAATTGCAGCTAGCTCATTTAATTCCTCGTCAGTGGCGCCCAGCATCTTGCAGACTTCCTTATGATATGTTTGACAATACGGACATTTAGTTGCCGCTGCGGCTGCCAACATCATCATTTCCCTGTACTTTTGAGGAATTATAGATTCTCCCATCTGGTATTTCTTAAACAATGGCCACATTTGGATAAGAATATCTTGTGGAGCATCCTTCATGAACCCAGGTATTATTCCAAATGTATCCTCAATCTCCTTTACAGTTTCTTCATAATTCATGCAAATCTTTCGCCAAGGTAATAGAAAAGGATTTTCGTTCTTTTGTTCAAATTATTTTAGCATCGAACCTGACAATATATTGATCTAGCGATTAAAAAATAGCGTCGCTGGAGTCATAAGGCCTTATGAATTAAATCCCGTAATCGTACTACATTCTCGCTAATCGATTAAAGTCTTGTGTCCTCAGGTCTTTTTGACCACATAGTAGTAATTCAAAATATCTCCTTCAATCTGTTTTACATCAATTGGTCCTGAAAAGCCGACCTCTCTTAACTTTTGTTCTGCCATTTGTCGCCCCCAAACTGTACCCAAGCCATCTCCGTCTTGAGCCAACGATACAGTCATACAGTGCATTGTTGAGAACGTGTAAAGGGTGGGGGCCAATGGATTTTGAATGTTTTCTTCAATATTACTGGAAGCAGCAATATCTTGCATTAGAAAGGTTCCATCAAGTTTTAAGGCTTCATAAATTTTTGATAATACTGTTGTAGGATGAGCTTGATCGTGAATAGTATCAAAGGCCATGGCTAGGTCATATTTGTTAGTATCAGTTAGAGTGGTGACATCTTTAACTTCAAATTCAACATTTGTGAGATTCATTTCTTTAGACTCTTTTATTCCAGCTTCCACTCCTTCCTCTGAAAAGTCATATCCGAAGAACTTGCTATTAGGGTATGCTTTTGCCATAAGGTTTAACGCATGGCCGCGCCCACAACCTACTTCCAGTACAAATGCACCACTGCGAAGCTTGTCAATCATATCTTTACCTGCCAAAGGTAATATTTGATCTATCAATCTGAAATCAAATACTCTAGAAGTTTCTTCCGCTTGGAGAGATTGAAAATCTGGATACTCTGAATAAGGAACTCCTCCCCCATTTCTAAAGCAATTTACAATCTTGTCTTCCACCAAGCCCATTAAAGAAACATACTGAGAAAAAAGAGCCAAGTTATCAATTCCCGCAGCTCTTGTAGTAAACGCCGAATGTTCTTGAGGTAATTGGTATGTTTTTTCGTTAGGAAAATATTCAACAATGCCGCCTACTACCATCCCACCTAACCATTCTCGAACATATCTTTCATTGAGATTTGCTTTTTTTGCTATTTCCTCTGATGTACTCGGATTCTGTAATCCGGATAATGTATCAAATAGTCCTGTTTTATGGCCAATACTTATCAAAAGTGAGAGACAGCCACCATTTAGGATCTCCAACAACTTTCCAGCAAATGCTTCAGCTTTGGCATTATCAAATACAGATTTCTGTTCCATGAAATGAAGTTTTGTAATTTGATATTAAAGAATTGTCATTGTTACATAAACAAAGTGATTTTTATAGATACACATTGACAAATGATATCTAAATACTTCTTTAACTGCACTCGAAAAAGGTCTGATATCTGACCAATATCATCATTGTCATACTATGCATCAATCAAATTATGCAATTTCCTTAACTTCTCTCTAATCATATCAAAATTTGAGGGATCTGGTCGGTAATAGTGTCTGACAAATACGGAGTTAGGAATACGCCCTTGAAGCAGATCAATTATCTCTGGTTCAATCCCTTCGTTCCTTAGGAAGGTAGCAAAGACTTTGCGACAATAGTACATATTCATCGATACAAAATAGTCTCCGAATCTTTTTCTAATTTGATTATATGAAGTAATTGGTTCAGATCCACTAGCAATTTGTAATATATCATTGTTTATGACACTAACATACGCGTTCTTGGACACCCGAAGAAAGAGTTTCGGATACTTGTTGATTTATACAGTAAGCATAATGGTCTAGGAGCATACAAAGGCTATTTCGCCATGCCATAGATAAAAATATCTACCTAGATGACCGGAAATTTACTATTATGGATTCGATCTGGATGAAGAAATTTGAGAATCCCCTTAACATATTATTATAGTTATCATATAATAGTAAAGCTATTCTATGTAGCTATCCTATTTACTAATTTTCTGTCGCGAAGGGGTCTACAATGATCCTTTCAACCAACAACCGAGAGATTATCTTATCCAATATTTCTACAACTTCAGGCAATATTGTAAGTATCAATAGGTCTAAAGAATCACCATAATTTGGTGGATTTCCTTTCTCAAATTTGTATGATATTCCACCGCAATCGACAGTATCATCGTCTTGAGTATATACTCCATTATTGTGTATAGTATTTCTGACATTACGAAACAATTCGATACACCCACTCTTGGAGTTTAAATTCAAGAAATCTAATATTTTTTCAATAAGTTTACTAATGTTACCCTCTATTAATTCTCCCTTTTCAGAGGGATTTAGTAAATAGTTATAAAATACCCTGACCCGACTATCCAAAATTGAGAAGGATGATGCATATAATCCTACGATCATAGTCTTGATAAAATCATTGGATATTGTTTGACGGCGTAAAAATCTCATTGTTGCTTTATCGTAAACGTTGCTGTCATCATATGGATCCAGATATGAAAAATAAATGTCGTAGTTAGGATTCCACCAATCGTCTTTCTCTAAACATTGATCTCTGAATATCACGGATAGCTTTGCAAAACGAATAACAGAAGAAAGCCTATTGTATGTAGTATATCGGATATCTCTTTTCCAATCAAAATTATTATTCGAAATATTCATTGCCGTTTCAGCGGCTTTATTAAATAGCTTAACCTCTAGCGTATGTAAATCAAAAATCTTATTGCCCATTTTTAAACAATAATAGGTCAATGTAATTAACAATGACCCATAATCCCCAGCAACTAATCGTTGTTATGGATCCATAATCAACCTAATCGTGTTTATAAGATTAATTAGTCCTTTAAGACGATATTCAAAAGAATATGTTACTCTTAACTTCTATATAATCTAAAACATAGAGTCTATGAACAAATGATAAATTCATTTTCACAATTGAGAAAACCGGCTTCGGATTAGAGGACATATAGGCCCTCATATGACACATCGAATGATTGCGTCAATCCAGGTAGGGTTCTTGCTAGAGTTAATTATTTTTTTTCTATGTAGCGGCCGAATCAAAATATAAACATGCAACCAAGACTACAGTCTAAAGCATTATCACTTTACGTCCGAAATTTATTCAAGTATAAAGGACTGCCAGAATACAAAGGGCTATTTTCTATTGGTAAAGAGATATACCAAGATAATGGAGAGATATACAACGAAGGATTTGCTATAGATGAAGAAAACCTCAGAATACTAAAGGCTAGAATAGAGGCTATATTTATTGATGATACGAAGTCAAAACCAGGAAGGGTTTAGAACCAAACAAATCCAGACAGTCAAAACTACTTTAATTAAATACTATTAAATCTAAAAGTCATAATTAACAATAGCTATTATATTTAGAATTCAATTCTGGCAAAACTAAATACTTAAAGGATTAATGGAGGTAGGTGAATGACTATTTAAATGGCTAATAATACACCAGAGGAATTACTAAACCGTGTTACGGAATGCATTAACAGTAAGGACGTGGACTCTTTTATTTCCCTATATGAACCAGAAGCTAGTTTTATTGATGAATCAGGAGAAAGTATCAATGGAAGGGAGAAAATTGGAGAAAAAATAAAAGGTTATATGGATATGGATGGAAAATCGGAAAGTTTTATAATAAAAGTTATCCATGCAGGTGACATAGTACTTGCTTTTAGGGATTGGAATTACAAAGCTTCAGGTCCTGATGGAACTCCAATCAACCTAGGTGGAACAGCAATAGACGTACTTCGAAAACAAACTGATAACACCTGGCTCCGTGTTATAGATAGCCCTTGGGGAATTAAAAAATAGGAATTATTTCTAATTTTGACGATTTGATACGATAGATATTTCAACGTCTGATATGTAGTTAGTAACTAAACGGATTCATTCTTCTTTTGCTATTTAACAATTGAATTGTTGTATGGTTTAACGATGACATTTTCTCCTCTAGGGTTTTTTAATTTTTCTTGTACAATTAAAATCCTTTACCAATCCTATAAATGATTTAATTGAACTAGGAGGCGATTTTAAATATGATAGTGAATCTGAATTTTTGCAAAAAATTCATTTAATCATTTATGTAATTAATAAATATAAGGATTCTAGTCATACCCGGGTTCCACGATTCCCTCCCTCTTTTCCTAACACCGAATCGTAAATGAAATAAAAAATTCTGTAATAATAGAGATTTCTCCAAGAAGCATAATGGTAAAAAGCGTATAAGGGATTTCCTACAGGGGGTAAATCTATCAAGATAGTGGTGAGTTTACCAATGAGAGGATTTCTCTGGAAAAAGTAGCTTTGCAAGTATTAAGAGTCAAAATTGATGCCATGTTAATTCATGATGATAAAATTCCTAGATAGAGCCTCAATTCAATTTGTACAAGAATCAGGACGTAACCAACAGATCAATATTTGTTATTCATTCAAACTTCTTTTTATATATCAAAGCGATCAATGAGGTACCAACAAACGTTGCTGTCCAGTACAACCATAGATTTGTCCATACTCCCGATAACACTGCTGGAGCTAATGAACGGGCAGGATTCATTGATGCCCCAGATATGACAGCCAAGAATAAGATATCCAATCCAACGATACCTCCGATGACTATACCTCCAAATCCTTTCAGGCCTTTTGTATAAACTACTGTCAATATCACCGCCATCAAAAGAGCTGATGCTAAAACTTCAATTCCAAATATCAAAGGTAAAGGATATGAATAATTAGGTGCATTAGCTCCTAGGTTTGCTTCCCTACCTACTACAATACTTACAAAAAGACTTGCTAAAAAAGCACCCACAATTTCTGCTAACAAGTACAAAGCGAATAGCTTTCC
>Ga0310906_10000539_pt1 | contig 10099 bp, 11 predicted proteins | sample C48D3metaG_FD_203749 | JGI IMG/M metagenome (GOLD analysis project Ga0310906, IMG submission 203749) | Lab incubated soil microbial communities from West Virginia University Organic Research Farm, Morgantown, WV, United States - C48D3 | ecosystem: Environmental > Terrestrial > Soil >...
TCTCCTGGCCGTCAATCCGCACCCGCCGCACTATCCCGGCGAGCCTTCGGACAAGGTGCAGCATATGATCGCCTTCGCGACGCTCGGGGTGCTCGGCGCTGCCGCATATCCGAAGACAAGCATCTGGCGGCTACTCGCCTGGCTCTCGGCGTTCGGGGCCGCGATCGAGCTCGTGCAGGCTATTCCGGTGCTCCATCGCGACAGCGACATCGCGGACTGGGCCGCGGACACGGTCGCCGCCGGGGTCGTGCTGCTGTGCATCGCATGGCAGCGCGCGGCCTCGCGGCTGGACTGATCCGCGCCCCGCCCCTATCTCCCGCCCCGAAACACCCCAAGGGAAACGCATGACCCAGTTCGACGACCGTGAGCGTGCCTTCGAGTCCAAATTTGCCCACGACGAGGAGATGAAGTTCCGCATCATCGCCCGCCGCAACCGGCTGCTTGGCCAGTGGGCAGCCCGTCAGATGGGCCTGTCGGAGGCGGAGGCTGATTCCTACGCGAAGGACGTCGTTCGGGCCGACTTCGAGGAAGCAGGGGATAACGACGTGGTGCGCAAGGTGCTTGGCGACCTGACCGCGGCTGGCGTCGATTGCGATGAATCCAAGGTCGTCGACGCGCTCCGGAACAAGGAAATCGAAGCGCGCCGCCAGATCATCGAGGCGACCAACCTGTGATCGTGGAGCCCGCCTGATGCCGATGGCGGCGAGCGAGATCGAACGGCTCATCAAGGAAGCGATTCCCGACGCGGAAGTCACCATTCGCGACCTCGCCGGAGACGGAGACCATTATGCCGCGCGCGTCGTCAGCAGCAGCTTCGCGGGCATGAGCCGCATCAAACAGCATCAGGCGGTCTATGCCGCCCTCGGGGGCAGGGTAGGGGGAGAGCTTCACGCACTGCAGCTCGAAACGGCGGTGCCGCATACGGAGACGACAAGTGAGTGACCCCAATCAGCGCATCGATGAGATCGTGAAATCGAACGACGTGGTGCTGTTCATGAAGGGCAGCGCGCTTTTCCCGCAATGCGGCTTTTCGAGCCGGGCGGTGGCTATTCTCGATCATCTCAAGGTGCCCTTCGAGACGGTCGACGTGCTGCAGGACCAGGAAATCCGGCAGGGCATCAAGGAATTTAGCGACTGGCCGACGATCCCGCAGCTCTATGTGAAGGGCGAGTTCGTTGGCGGATCGGACATTATGATGGAAATGTTCGAGAGCGGCGAGTTGCAGCAGCTGCTGAAGGCCGAAGCCTGAGGAACTTGCGGCTCCCCTGGCGGGCAGGGGCCCAGTGCAGGAGAGCCGCCCCCGAAACGCATCACTTCAAAACTAAAAGGGGACGGCGAACGCGGGACCAGAAAACCGCTGTTGCCGTCCCCTTTGTGTTGGCGTGGAACCAAGTGGACGCCATACACTTTGCAATGGGCGTGCCAATTCGAAAGAACGGCAGAATTCCAAGATAAATTAGATGAAAGCTTTGACGCCGCGCGGCGCCGGCGTAAAGAAAACCGACGCTTTTGCCCCTCGCGCACCGCGCCCGAACAAGGTGTGTTTACAACTGTAATCGAATCGCTTACAGCTGTAAACGGAAGGGACGCGAGCCGATGGACCTGAGGATCAGCGACGCCGAGCTTGAAGTGATGGAAGCGCTGTGGGGCGCGGGCCATCCGTTGACCGCCGCCGAGGCCGCCGACCGGATCGGCGCCGAGCGCGGCTGGTCGCTCGCCACCGTGAAAACGATGTTATCGCGGCTTGCTGCCAAGGGGGCAGTCAAGCACCGCGAGGATGGCCGCCGTTTCCTTTATTCGCCCGCGATCAAACGCGAGGCCTATGTCGGCCATGAATCCCGGCGGTTCGTCGAACGCTTGTTTGGCGGCCGTCTATCGCCGCTGGTCGCCCGTCTCGCCGAAGAAGATGGGCTGGACGACGAGGACATCGCTGCCATCGAGGCACTGTTGAAGGAGCTGAAGTCGTGATCGACTGGCTGCTTGGCACATTGCTGGCCACTACCGCGCTGATTGTCATGGTCCTTTTGGTCCGGGAGCCGGTCCGCCGCCATTTCGGTGCCCGCGTAGCCTATGGCCTGTGGCTGATCCCGGCGGCCCGACTTCTGATGCCGACATTGACCCAGACTGTCGAGCGAACTGTGCCCGCCAGCACACCGATCCAGCCGTTTGTCCCGGCCGTGATCGCCGAGCCCAAGCTGCTCGCCTCGGTCGCCGCCCCGGAGCCCTCGCTGCTTGACCAAGTCGGCGGCCTTCAGACCGTGTTACTTGTCCTGTGGTTGGGCGTCGGGCTTGGACTGTTCATCGCCCGCATGGCGGCGTTCCATCGCGAGCGCGCCGCTATACTGGACGATGCCGTCCAACTGGCGCGCATCGGAACGATCAGGCTGGTTCGCTCGCCGAACGTCAGCGGTCCGCTTGCTTTCGGGATCTTCGACCGGGTGATTGCGGTCCCCAGCAACTTCGACCGCCTCTATGCCGATCACGAGCGCCGCCTGGCGCTCGACCATGAGCTTGCCCACCATCGTTCCGGCGACCTGGTCGCCAATTTCTTCGCCTTTGTCCTGCTCTGCCTCCAGTGGTTCAATCCACTCGCCTGGGTAGCCCACGCCGCTTTTCGCTTCGACCAGGAAGCGGCGTGCGATGCCCGGGTGCTGGACAAGGTCAAGGCCGACGATCGCGCCGACTACGGCCGGGCGATCGCCAAGGCCGCTTCGGGAAGGGCGCTGCTGTTCGCATCGGCGCTCGATCGACGCAACACGCTCCACAGGAGGCTGAAGTCCATGCTTACCAACCCTAGTGCCGGCCGACGGTTGGCCGGACGATTGACGGTCATCGCGGCGGTCGCGATCGCCCTGCCGCTGACCGCGACGCGGGCAGTCCAATATGTCGACAAGCTCGCGCCGGCGGCACCGGCTCCAGCAGCCTCAGTCGCTCCGGCCGTCTCCGTCGCGCCCGTTGCCGAGCCTGCCGTTCCGGCCAGCCCCGCTGCGCCCGCCCCGATAGCCCAAGTCGATCCGGTGCAGTCGATCGATGTCGGCAAGCGCGTGATCGTCATCAACGGCAAGACGAAGCGCTGGGACGAGCTTACGCCCGCCGAGAAGACCGAGATTCGCCAGTCGATCGCCAAGGCCCGCCGCGAGTTGGCCGAACATCGGATCGACTCCAGCCAAATCCAGGCCGAAGTCCAGCAGGCGCTGGCAGAATCCAATATCGACAAGGAAGAATTGCAGCGCGACCTGGCCGAAGCGCGTTCAGAGGTTGCCAGCGCAATCGCCGAAATCGAAGCCCATAGTGCCGAAATGCGCCGCGCGGGCGTTGACCCCGAGCAAATCAAGGCGTCGGTCCGGGCGTCGCTCAAAGGCATTGAGAATATCGACGTCGAAGCAATTCGGAAGAGCGCGTTGGCATCGGTCGATACGGCGCAAATCCAGGCGAATGTCGAGAAGGCCCTGAGCGTAGCCGAGGCCGAGCTCGACCGGATCGACGATCTCGACGACCACGACAACGACGACGACTGACAGGCTCGAAGCGGCGCAAGGCTGGCCTTGCGCTAGATGGGGGCGTCGCTCGTTGAGAGGCAGCGGGCGGCGCCCCTAACCCATGATGGGTTGAACTTTGGCACCAATTGCGCTGTTGCGGGTTGGACGCGCGATGGCCCTTTTCGATCCAACCGACGAATCTTCGACAGCCCTGCTGTTTGCGGATCTCACCCAAAGCTGGTCGGAGGTCGGCGGCGGCGTTCGAACATACCTTCGCCACAAGCGGCACCACATCATCGAAAACAGCGCTCACCGTCATTTAATGATCGTCCCTGGCCCGTGCGATGCCATCGAGACTGAGCAGGGCGGTCGCGCAATCACCGCTTACATCGCCTCGCCCAAGCTCCCAGGGAGCCCGCATTACCGCTGGCTGCTCCGCAATCGTGCCGTGCGTTCGGTGTTGAAGGATTATCGGCCCAATCTGATCGAGTGCCAGGACGCTTATAACCTGCCATGGGCTGCTATCGGCCACGCAAGGCAAGATGCTGGCACGGCGCTGGTGGCGGCCTACTGCACCGATTTTCCGACGGTCTACGTCGACCGTCCCTTCTCCAAATGGCTTGGACGGGCAGCCGGCGGCGCGGCGGCCAGGATTTGCTACGGCTATTGCGGCCGGCTCTACCGTCAGTTCGACGCCGTCTATGCGATGAGCGAGAATGGCGGCGCTGCGAAGCTGCGCTCCCTGGGCGTGCCCGAGGTCGATGTCGTTCCACTTGGAGTTGAACTGGGCCAGTTTTCGCCGGCCAAGCGCGAACCCCGGATGCGCCGCTCGCTCGGTCTTGAAGTTGGTCAGCCGCTGCTGATTTACGTCGGGCGGCTGGACGCCGAGAAGCGCCCGCAAATCGTGGTCGATGCTTTCAGGAAACTGCCGGCTTCACTTGGGGCGGGCCTGCTGTTGCTCGGTGATGGGCCGTTGCGTGACCAATTCCGGGATCGTGAGGAGGAGCGTATCTTTGCCCCCGGCTATTGCCGCGACCGTAGCGATCTCGCCGCCTGGCTCGCGAGCTCGGACATTTATGTGTCGGCCATGGCCGACGAGACCTTCGGTATCTCGGTGATCGAGGCGCAGGCGTCCGGGCTTCCGGTCGTGGGTGTCGCCGCCGGTGCGATGGTTGATCGCGTTCCCACCGGTCTAGGGCTCGTCGGGCAGATCGACGATGCAGCCGTGATGGCAACCAATATCATGTCCGTGCTGGGCGCTGATCGAGTGGCGATGGGCGAGAGGGCTCGGGCCCATGCGCTGCAATTCAGCTGGGACCAGAGCATGGATCGGCTGTTTGGTCAGGTCTATCGAAGCGCACTGGCTCGTGCCGCCGAACGCGCCGGTTATGTGGAGCCACTGCCACGGCCAGCGCTGGCCGAAGCCGCCTGACCAGCTAGCCCGGCGGCCTCGTTCGTGGCAGACGCCCAGCTGTGGACGCGCCATACGCCAAACTCGAGCCCCTTGAGCCGGGAGTTGCCCGGCTCCTGGCGCGCAACCCGTCGCCGTTCACCTATTTCGGAACGCAGACCTATTTGGTTGGCGACGACGAGATGGTGGTGATCGATCCAGGCCCGGACATGGACGAGCATGTCGAGGCGATCCTCGAAGCACTTGATGGCCGATCGCTCGCCGCAATCTCCTGCACCCATACCCACCGCGATCATTCGCCGGCCAGCCGGGCGCTCAAGGAGGCAACGGGGTCGCCAATCGTCGGCTGCGCTCCGCTGGCATTGGAAAGCATCGGCCCCCGCGCCGACGCGAGCTTCGATAAACAATATGCGCCGGACCGGGTGCTGGCAGACGGCGAGGCGATCGAATTTGACGGCGGCAAGCGGCTTGTCGCCGTGGCAACCCCGGGGCACACCTCCAATCACCTCTGCTTCGCCTTTGGCGACGCGCTCTTTACCGGCGATCATGTGATGGGCTGGTCGACCACCGTCGTGGTTCCACCAGATGGCGACATGGCCGCCTATATGCGCAGCATGGAGCTGCTCAGGCAGCGCAAGGACCGCATCTACTATCCGGCTCACGGACCGGCCGTGACGAGGCCGGGCCAGCTGGTTCGCGGGATGATCGGCCACCGAATGCAGCGCGAGCGTCAGATCTTGAAGCTGCTGGCGGAGCGACCTCGCGACATTCCCGACATTGTCGCCAATGCCTATCCCTCTCTCGACCAGCGCCTTGTACCGGCGGCCGGCGGGTCGGTTTATGCCCATTTGCTGGACCTTCGGCAGCGCGGGCTCGTTGAAGAGGGGGAGGGTGAGACGTGGACGAAAACAGTCAATTCCGCCTGAACCGGCCGCTGGCGATCGGCGCGATCATCGTCGCGTTGCTGCTCGGCCTCTTCGTCGGCGGCGCGCTCGACATCGGCAAGAGGCTGTTCGGCGGCCCCGATCCGGAAACGGTGGCGTCCTCAGCGCTGCAGTCGATGCGGGCGCAGAACCGTCTGGTCCCCTTCGTCGCCCGCTATGTTTCGGTGGTCAGCAGCCGACAGGAGCGGCTCGGCGGGCTGGTCAGCGCCGAACGGACCCTGATCCTGCCCGGTGACGTGCGCTACGAACTCGACCTCGCCAAGCTCGGCCCGGACGATGTGCAATGGGACGCCGGCACGCATACGCTCAGCGTCACCTTGCCGGAAATCGAGATTGCCGGTCCGGAAGTCGATCTGGCCGCCGCCCGCGAATATGGCGAGAATGGCGTGCTGGCCGTGGTCACCGACGCCGACACAGCCTTGGACCGCAACAATCGCGCTCGCGCCGTCGCCGATTTGAGGAAGCAGGCGGGTGCCGGCGTGCCGATGCGGCTCGCCCGCGAAGCCGGCCGCCAGGCGGTCGAGCGCAGCTTTTCGCTGCCGCTGCAGGCCGCCGGTTTCGGCGATGCCAAGGTGATCGCCCGCTTTCCGACGGAGGGCACGCCGGTGACGGTGCCCCTTGACCATAGCCGCAGCTATAACGAAGTGCTGGAGGAAGCGGCGCGTAATGGCCGCTAACGACTAGGGAACGACCGTCATGACCGCCCAAACCCAATCGCTCAGGGGCCTCGATCTCCTTGCCGAGATCAAGCGCCTGAAACAGGAGCGCAACGCGGTCATCCTGGCGCACTATTACCAGAAGCCGGAGATCCAGGACCTGGCCGATTTCGTCGGCGACAGCCTCGACCTGTCGCGCAAGGCTGCAGCCACGGATGCCGATGTCATCGCCTTTTGCGGCGTGCGATTCATGGCCGAGACCGCAAAGATACTCAGTCCGGAAAAAATCGTCGTCCTGCCCGACATGGACGCTGGCTGCAGCCTCGAAGACAGCTGCCCGCCCGACCAGTTCAAGGCGTTCCGCGAGGCGCATCCCGACCATATTGCTCTGACCTACATCAACTGCTCGGCGGCGGTGAAAGCGCTGTCTGACATCATCGTCACCAGCTCCTCCGCGGATGTGATCCTCCAGCAGATACCCAAGGAGCAGAAGATCATCTTCGGCCCTGACCGGCACCTCGGCGGGTATCTTGCCCGCAGGACCGGACGCGACATGTTGCTGTGGCCGGGCATCTGCATCGTCCACCAGGCATTCAGCGAAACCGAGCTGTTGAAATTGAAGGCCGAGCATCCCGGAGCCCCGGTGGCGGCGCATCCCGAATGCCCGCCGCACATCATCGACCATGCCGACCATGTCGGCTCGACCAAGTCGATCCTCGATTTTGCGATTCACAGCCCCGGCCAGACCATCCTGGTCGCGACCGAGCCGCACATCATCCACCAGATGGAAAAGGCCGCACCCGACAAGACCTTCATCGGCGTTCCTGGCGGCGACGGCAACTGCAACTGCAACATGTGCCCCTACATGGCCCTGAACACGCTGGAGAAGCTCTACGTCGCGCTGCGCGATCTCCAGCCGCGGATCGAGCTGACGCCCGAGATCATGGAAAAGGCGCGCATCCCGCTCGAGCGCATGCTCGAGATGGCTGGCCGTACGGTCGGCCAGGGCGATGTCGGAAGGCCGAAAATCAGCGGGGATTAAGGCTAAGACAGAATTAAGACCTAGCCGCTAGCTTGGAGGCGAGGTGGCCGGTTCGGCCCGCTTGATCTGTGGGTGAACCGTGAGCAAGATTTCCACGCGGCATATCAAATACATCCTGCTGGCCAGCCAGGCGCTGTTCGTGCTGCTGATGCTCGCCGGCAGCGACCGGCCGATCCCGTTCGAATTCTCACGTCCAATGGGCGCGGCGATGATGTTGTGGACGGTCGGCGTGTGGATCATCATTCTCCGCATCCTGTTTCGCTCGCTGCGCGCTGAGCGCCCAATCCTGGCTCTCGTCCCGCTCGCCAAATCCGAGCTTCCGATCATCCTTCGTGCGCTTGAATGGGCTGCGATCCTCGGCCTAGCCCTCGCAATCCATGGCTGGGCCAAGTCGTCCATGCCTTATGTCACCGGCTATTGGGCGGACAATCTGTTGGCCGACGTCGACCATGCAATCTTCGGCACCGACCCATGGCGTCTGTTCCGCAGCGAACTCCTCCGTCCAATCCACGCGCAGGCCTATGTCAGCTGGTTTCCGATCACCTTTGGAACCATGGCAATACTGGCTTTTAGCCGCAAAGATCACAGCGCCCTGTTCGACAGCTACCTGGCGACGCTGGTAATTGGCGGGACGATGGGCGAGCATCTGCTGCCCTCGGCTGGTCCGATTTTCTATGAGCGGCTTGGTCTCGGGACGCGTTTCGCCGAGCTGGTTGCGACCAACGACCCGACCTATTCGCTATTCGCCGACTATCTTTGGAAATATTACCAGGCGGGCGGAGCGGGGCTCGGGACGGGGATCAGCGCAATGCCGTCGATGCATGTCGCGCTCGCTGTCTGGACCCTGTTCGCCGCCTGGCGAGTCTGGAAGCCGCTGGCAGTCCCGGCGTTCGCCTATGTGCTTGTCATCTGGGGCGCTTCGATCGCGTCTGGCTGGCATTACGCCACCGATGGGCTGGCGGGTGCCCTGATTGCCTGCGCGGCACAGTGGGCGGCGACCCGGACCTGGAAGCGCGATCGGACGAGCTACGCTTCGATCGAGTCCGTGCCTGTCGCGACCTGAACCTTTCGCGCTGCCTTGGGGCGCGTTAGGGCCGGCAGTTGATGAGTTTCTGGTGCAGTCTCGACCCAAGATATTCGGTCATCCTGTGCGACATATGGGGCGTCGTACACGATGGCGTGCGGCTCTACCCTGGAGCGGCCGACCGGCTCCGCCAATGGCGCCTTGAGGGCCGCACCGTCATTTTGATCACCAACGCTCCCCGCACGGCGGACGCGGTGGAGGCGCAGTTGGAACTGCTCGGCTTATCGAATGACTGCTGGGATGGCATTGCAACCAGCGGCGAGGCGGGAATCTCGGCGATCAGCGAACTGCATCACCCGACCGGGTTTCTCGGCACGCGGGAAGATCGGGCCATTCTCGAGGGCCGCGGCCTGGCTTTTGTCGAAGAGGCTTTCGACGAGATTGCGGTCACCGGGCTCGATGATGAGCGAGACAGGATCGAGGATTATGAATCTCAACTCACAGCATTCGCCAAGCGGCAGGTCCTGTTTCACTGCTTCAACCCGGACCGCATCGTCATCCAGGGAGGTGTTCCGGAACTCTGCGCCGGGGCGCTTGCCGACGCCTACACGGCGATGGGCGGACCGGTCGCCTGGTACGGCAAGCCCTATCCCGGCATCTATCGTCATGCGCTTGGGCTGGCGGGCAACCCGGCAAAGGAGTCTGTATTGGCGGTAGGCGACTCCCTGGTCACCGACATGCTTGGTGCGGCACGCCAGGGCTATGATGCCATATTCGTCCAGGGCGGCATTCATGCCGGCGAGGAATTTCCAGCGGGTTTTGCAACCGAGTTCGGCCTGGGCCCGTGGCAGCCGATTGCAGTGATTGCGGCTCTTTAGCGATTCCGCGATCGGACAAAGGCCAGGATGGCATCGGCCTGCCGGATCGATGCTGGAACAGGTGAGTCGTCGATCGAATCCTTCATCGCGAGGCGCTGCAGCGGTTCAAACTGTTGCTGGAGCGAATTGGCGCGGGCGAGCGCGGGGCCAAGCTCGTCGGGTCGCCCGATCACCTGGCCGAGCGCGAAGTGCGCATATTCCTCTTTGCCTTGCCAGGCGGCGCCATGACTGTTGATGAATATGCAAGGCCGAGGTTGCAGGAGGAACTCGTAAACCTGGCTGCTGGCATCGCCGATATAGAGCGACGCCGCCTGCACATAGCTCATGTCGATCGAACGGACGCTGCCATAATCGATTAGAACGTTGGGCGCCGTTGAACTGACGGCGGGACCGCCTTCCAACTTGACATGTGGGGCGACGACAAAATTCCAATCGCTGATCTGCTCCATCTGCCGAACCAGCGCTTCCCCCTGCATGAACCAGCTCGAAAGTTCGGGCCGGGAATGGGGGTTGTAGATTGCGATCGGATTGGGGTTGCGGAACAGGCGGGTCGGACGCTTCACCAGCTCAAACTTGGCATAGCCGGTGACAATGCAATTCTCCTCGGTAGCTAGCCCGGCGGCGATGAGGCGGCGCTTGTCCTTGTTGCCGCCCACCAGTGAAAG
>Ga0310906_10000551_pt1 | contig 10041 bp, 7 predicted proteins | sample C48D3metaG_FD_203749 | JGI IMG/M metagenome (GOLD analysis project Ga0310906, IMG submission 203749) | Lab incubated soil microbial communities from West Virginia University Organic Research Farm, Morgantown, WV, United States - C48D3 | ecosystem: Environmental > Terrestrial > Soil >...
GACGACAAGCGGCCTGAAGACGCCGACACGATCCAGACGCTGCGCGGGCTGCTGCGCGGGTAGGCGGGTCGACGTCGCGAACCGCGGCCCGATCAGATGGTCGTGCGCATCCCGCCGTCGATGACGATGTCGGCGCCGGTCAGGTTGGCGAACCGGGGGCTCGCCAGCACGGCGATGAGGTCGGCGACCTCCTCGGGTCGAGTGAAGCGTCCGGTGACCATCCCGCTGGCGGCACCGCGCTCCACGTCCGCGGCCGCCGCGCCCGTCTCCCGGGCCACCGTCTGCGCCACCCCGTCGGCACCGAGCCAGAGGTCGGTCGCAACTGGACCGGGGCTCACGGTGTTGACTCGGATGCCGTCGGGTCCGACCTCCTTCGACAGGGCTTTCGAGAAGCTCAGCACTCCCGCCTTCGCCGCACTGTAATCCATGACCAGCGGGTCGGGCAGCTTCGAGTTCTCCGACGCCACGTTGACGATCGCTCCGCCCGACCCCATGCGCGGGAGCGCTGCACGACACATCCGCACGGTCGAGAGGAGGTTGACTTCGAACGTCTGCTGCCAGTCCGAGTCGTCGATCGTGGCGAATCCACGAGGGCGCACCGGGGCGAAGCCGACGTTGTTCACGAGGATGCCGAGCGGGCCCTCGAGCGTGTCGAGAACGCGCCCTGCGGCGTCCGGCTGGGAGAGGTCGGCTTCGAGGAACCGGAACCCGGAGTCTGCCAGCAGTGCCTCGACGTCGTCGGTCGCGGATCGCGAGACTCCGATGACCCGCGCTCCCTCTCGCAGCAGCGCTCGGGCGGTCGCGAGCCCGATGCCCTTGCCGGCTCCCGTGACGATCGCCGTCGTGCCGTCGAGTTGGAGGTCCATGGCGCCACAGTACGGGCGACGCGGCGCGCCGTCGAGTGGACCGCGTCCCGCGAACGTCGGCTATCGTCTGGCCATGACCCGAACCGCCCTGCGGGCGGCGCGCTGCGCCCCCGCACTCCTCGTCGCGCTCGCGCTCGCCGCCTGCACCGCCCCCGCGGCCCCCGTCGCCCGCGACACGGCGACCGCGGCATCCGTCGACTGGAGCGTCATCGAGTCGGAGGTGCAGCGCGACCTGCAGGCGGTCGACGCGTTCTGGGCCGAGTCGTACGTGGAGTCGTACGCGGGGGAGTTTCGGTCGCCGTGGAACGTCTGGTCCTTCGACAGCGCAGCGCAGGATGCGCCGGTGATGTGCGCGGGCGAACTGATCCCGTCGGACAACGCGGTGTTCTGCCTCGCCGACGACAGCGTCGTCTGGGACGAGCAGCTCATGCGGCCGGCGTGGGCGGCCGGCGAGGGTCCGCTCGCGGCCATCGTCGCGCACGAGTGGGGGCACGTCGTGCAGTTCCAGACCGGCTTCACCGGGCACTGGACCGCCCTCGAGCTCCAGGCCGACTGCTTCGCGGGCGCGGCGCTGGCCGGGCTCGCCGCGTCCGACGCGATGACGTGGGACGACGCGGAGCTCGAGCGTGCCGCGGACGCACTCGCGTCGCACGGCGACCCCGAGCCGTGGACCGCGCCCGGCGACCACGGTGACGCGGCGGAGCGCGGCGAGGCGTTCCGCGTCGGCCTCGAGGGTGGCGTCCCCGCCTGCGCGGCGGATCCGCGGGGGCGGGGGGCGGAGGCTCCCGCCGGGGCGGGCTGAGCGGGCGAGCGACGGCCGGCCGGATCGGCGGTCAGCCGACCGCGGCCAGCGCGCGCGGGAGCTCATCGCAGAGCTCGCGCGCCAGGAACCCCACCGGGGCGATCCGAGCGGCCAGCCGATCACCCGACGTCGCATGGGCGAACGTCCCCCAGACGGCGGCCTGCGCGGCATCCGCCCCTCGCGCGAGCAGCCCGGCGACCGCACCCGCGAGCACGTCGCCGCTGCCCGACGTGCCGAGGCCGGGACCTCCCGCCCCGACGCTCCAGCTGCCGCCGTCCTCGTCGGCGATCTCCCCGTAGCAGGTGACCGAGGCACCGTAGCGGCCGGCGATCTCGGCGACGGCGGCTCGTGCGTCGGCGACGTCGCGGCCGAGGAGGATCCCCGCCTCCTCGAGGTTCGGAGTGAGGACCGTCTCGGCCGGTAACACCAGGTCGTCGAGATCGGGAAGCACGCCGAGCGCGAACGCGTCCAGGACGAGACCGGTGTGCGCCGCGATCCCCTCGCAGACCTCGGCGACGGCGCGGAGCGCGATCCCGGGCTCGACGAAGCCGGGGCCCACGACCACGGCGTCGGCGGACTCCAGCTCGTCGCATGCGTCATCGGCCAGCACGGCGCCGCGACCGTCGGCCAGCGCGACGACCCCCGCCTCAGGCACGGCGATCGCCACGCGCCCGGCGATCGACTCGGGCACCACGAGGGTGAGTCGACCGGCTCCGACGCGGAGCGCAGCGAGGCCCCCGAGCACGACGGCGCCCGGTGTCCGCGCCGAGCCGCCGACGACCACGACCCGCCCACGCGCGTCCTTCGAGCCGCCGGGCGCGGGCAGCGGCCAGTCGCGCAGCAGGGCCGCGTCGACAGGTGCCGGCTCACGTCGGCGTGACATCCGCGTCTCCCGGATGCAGCGTCACCGCCGCGCCCTCGGCGCGCAAGTGCTCGACCATGCCGAACCCCACCAGTCGGAACCGGCCGTCGGCGTGTTCGAGCTGCGTGATCGAGGCGTTGCCGACGACGTTCGCCTGCGCGAACTCCAGCAGTTCCCCTTCACTCCATCCGAGGAGCACGTACAGCGACACCATCACCACGGCATCGTGCGCCATCACGAACGCCCGGTCACCGGCGGTGTCGCCGAAATCGCGGAAGAACGAGCGCAGTCGCAGGGCGACATCCGCCCACGACTCGCCGCCCGGTGGCCGGTGGTAGAACTTGCCCAGGTGGCGCCGGCGCTCGAACTCGGTCGGGACCCGCGCCTGCACGCCGGCGCGGGTGAGGAGGTCGAGCACGCCGAGCTCGCGATCGCGGAGTCGCTCGTCGGCGAACACGACCGGCGCCGCGACCTGGGCTCCCATCGCGACCTCGAGCGACTGGCGGGCACGCACATAGGGCGAGGTCCAGCACGAGTCGAACTCCGGCAGCCGGGGCCGCAGCCATCGGCCGAGCGCTTCAGCCTGCTCCACGCCGACCGGCGACAGCGGCACATCGGCATCCCGGGGCTCCAGCGCGATGACCTCGAGTCCTTCCGCCTCCGCCCTCGACGCGGCGACGTTGCCCATGCTCTCCCCGTGCCGGGCGAGCCACACCTCTCGCACCACGAGCCCTCCTCCGTTCCCCGGCGGTCCGTCCGATCCTTCCGCAGCATGGGTCCGAGGGGAACCCGTTGCGATCCGGGGCCGACGTAGGGCAGTCCTTCGAAGGGCGACGTCACATTGCACGAAAGGCGACGTCACACGCTTCCCAATGTTGACGTCAACATGTATCGTCGTGCCCGAGCGTGTTGACGTCAACACGCCCGCACCACCACACTTCGACGGCGAAAGAGGACGACGTCAATGACGATGTCTCATGGCAGACGACGACTCACCGCGCTCACCACGAGCGCCGCACTCACCGGTGCACTGCTGGCAGTGCCGATCGCCGCGGCGGCGCCGGCCTCCGCTGCGGACGGCACCACCATCACCCCCAATCCCGCCTACGCGGGTGAGGCGTTCGAGGGCTGGGGCACCAGCCTGGTCTGGTTCGCGAACGCGACCGGCGGCTACCCCGCGGAACTCCGCGAGGAGCTCTACCAGGCGGTCTTCGGCGAGGACGGCCTCGACCTGAACATCGCGCGCTACAACATCGGCGGCGGCAACGCGTCGGACGTGCAGGACTACCTGCGTCCGGGCGGCGCGGTCGAGGGCTGGTGGACGGCGAACCCCAGCGGCGACGCCGGCACGTACGGCGGCGTCTCCACGAAATACGCCGACCGGAACGCGCTGCTCGCCGCGTGGAACGCCGACGACCCCGCATCCTACGACTGGGACGCCGACGAGACGCAGCGCTGGTGGGTCGAGCGGCTCGCCGCCGACGACCAGATCACGCACTGGGAGACCTTCGCGAACTCCGCGCCGTACTTCATGACCGAGAGCGGCTACGTCTCGGGCGGATTCAACGCCTCCTCCGAGCAGCTGAAGCCCGCCGCGCAGGCGCAGTTCGCGACCTACCTGGTCAAGGTCACCGAGCACCTCGAGGACGAGTACGGCATCGACGTCGACACCATCGACCCGTTCAACGAGCCGAACACCAACTACTGGGGCACGACGCTGAGCAACGGCAAGCCGGTCGGCGGCCGCCAGGAGGGCATGCACGTCGGCCCCGCACGGCAGGTGCCGCTCGTGGACGCCGTGCGCGCCGAGCTCGACGACCCCGCCACGACGACCGACGCGGGCCTCGCCGCCATGGACGAGACGAACCCGACCACGTTCGCGACGAACTGGGCCGCGTACCCGGCCGCGTCGCGCGCCAAGGTCGACCGCATGAACGTGCACACCTACGGCACGTCGGGTCGGCTCACCGTGCGCGACCTCGCCAAGCAGGCCGACACCGACCTCTGGATGAGCGAGATCGAGGGCAACTGGGTGAGCGGGAACAACCCCCTCAGCATCGAGAACGGCCTCGGCATCGCGAGCCGCATCCAGGACGACCTGCGCGAGCTCGAGCCGAAGGCGTGGGTGCTCTGGCAGCCCGTCGAGGACCTCTACAACATGGAGCCGCAGGCGGAGAACTCGAACTGGGGCTCGATCTTCATCGACCTCGACTGCACGCCGTACCAGGAGTCGGCCGGCACCGTCTGGAAGTCGGCGCGTCGCGTGGCCGCCGCCGGTGGCGACTCGACGAAGGTCGGCGAGTGCGGGGTCTCGATCAACTCGAAGTTCAACACCATCCGCAACTTCACGAAGTACATCCACGAGGGCGACCACCTCATCGCGGTCGACGACACGTCGAGCACGGCGGCGATCCGCGGTGACGGCACCGGTGCGACGATCGTGCACAGCAACACCGCGGCATCCGAGCGCCAGGTCACCATCGACCTGTCGAACTTCGGCGACATCGCCGAGGGCGCCACGGTCACGCCGGTCACGACCACGCAGGCGACCTCCGCCGCCGACCCGACCTCGAACTCGCTCGTGACGGGCACCGCGGTGGCGATCGACCGCGAGGCGCGCACCGCGACGCTGACCGTGCCGGCCAAGTCGGTGACCACGTTCGTCATCGACGGCGTCTCGGGCGTCTCGGCGGATGCCCCCGCGCTCCGCGACGGCCACCGCTACCAGTTCGTCGGCGCGCAGAGCGGCAAGGCGCTGAGCGCCGGCACGACGGGTGCGGCCACCACGATCCGCAACCTGGCGACGGATGCCGCGGCGGCGACGCCGCAGGCATGGACCGTGCACGAGGTGGCGGCGGGCGAGCGCGAGGCCACGCGACGCGTGGTGCTCGAGGCATCCGACGGACGCGTGCTCGGCGCGACGAGCGCCGGCACCGACCTGCGCACCGTTGGCGTCGATGCCGCAGGCGGCAACGCCGCGACCCGCTGGATCGTGAACACGACCGACGGCCGCTCGTACTCGCTCGTCAACGAGCAGCTCGGACTCGCGCTCGACGTGAACGGGCAGTCGACGACGAACGGCGCGACGGTCGGCGTGTACGGCTCCAACGGCGGCACCAACCAGGCGTGGGATCCGCGCGACCTCGCACCGCTCGCCGGCCAGACGGTCGCCGCCCGCACGCAGGCGGGCGTCGCGCCCGTGCTGCCCGAGACGATCGTGCCGCGCTATGCGTGGGGCGCCGGCGTCCCGGTCTCCGTCGCGTGGCAGCTGCCCGCCGAGGGCGCGTGGGCGACGACCGGTCGCGTCGAGGTGCCCGGCACCGCGACCGACGTGTTCGGCCAGCAGGTCGCGGTGACGGCCCTCGTCGACGTCGGCGGGCTCACGGCGTCCGACCCGGTGTCGATCACGGTGGCCGCGGGCGCCTCGCTCGCCGCCGTGCAGGCCGCGGCGCCGGCGAACGTGCCGGCACGGGTCGGGGCATCCGAGAACGCGTTCGACGTGCCCGTGACGTGGGACTGGACCGGCGTGGCGGATGCCGCGTTCGGCCAGGTCGGCGTCGTGCGGGTGTCCGGCGCGGCATCCGCCGACGGTGCCTCGCTGCCCGCGACGCTCTCGGTGCTCGTCACCGCGGGGACGCTGCGGAACTTCAACCCCGACGCCGGCACGACGGCCTCGGCGAGCTCCACCGAGTCGGGCTACCCCGCCGACCGCACGCGCAACGGCGTGCTCGGCGACAAGGGCTGGTCGAACTGGGTGGCGTCGAACAAGCCGACGCAGTCCACGCTGACCTACCAGTACACGGCGGCGCACCAGGTGCAGCGCGTGTCGGTGCAGTTCTACCGCGACGGCACGACGAGCTGGGCGCAGACCATGCAGGTGCAGGTGCGCGGCACGGATGGCGCATGGGTCCCGGCTCCCGGCTGGGAGTCGTTCAAGCCGGTCGTGTCCCCGGCCGACGGCAGCGCGCCGACGGTGATCGCCGAGTTCGCGCCGGTGACGGCGACGGGCGTGCGCGTGATCATGAACGCCTACGCGAACACGCACCTCATCGTGTCGGAGGTCGAGGTCTCCGAGGCGGTGCCGGCGCCCGCCGCGCTGGCCGACCTCGCGGTGCTGCGCCTCGACGGGGTGACGCTCGGCGGGTTCGACCCGGCGAAGCGCGCCTACACGGTCGACGTCGACGGCGGGCGACTGCCGGCGGTCGACGCGATCGCGGTCGACCGGGCCGCGACCGTGCGGGTCACGCAGCCGACCACCGCGAACGGCGGCGTCGGGACCGTGGTCGTCACCTCGGCCGACGGCACGGCACGCGCGGAGTACTCCGTGACGATCCGCCGCCACGCGGTGATCGACGGACTCGCGCTCGCCGACCGTCCGCGCGTGGGCACGCCGTCGTCGGCGGTCGGCTCGCTGAACCCGGTCGACGGCGAGATCGCCTACCAGTGGTTCCGCAACGGCCTGCCGATCTCGGGTGCGACGGATGCCACGTACACCCCGGTCACGAACGACGCCGGCAAGCTGCTCAGCGTGCGCGTGACGGTCTCGGCGGACGGGGTCGCGTCGGCGACCGCCGAGACGCCGTCGCAGCGGATCCTGGCGGCGAACTCCGCCAAGCCCTGATCCCGGCGCCTCGAGGGGCGGTCGTCGCAGCCGCGGCGGCCGCCCTTGGGGCTGCCTGCGGCGGGCGCGACGTCCGGGTTCTCGGGCCGGGTCCGTCAGCGCGTCGAGCCCGTCGGGCTCGGGCCGACCCCGAAATGCATGAAAATCCGCAGCATGGGCGCCCAGCACGGGGCATCCGCTGGATTCTCATGCATTTCGTGAGTGCAGACGGGCGCGGCGGTTGCGGCACAGCCCGCGGGGTCGGGCGCGTCGGGGGCGAGCCCGAGCGGCGGATGCCGCGCGCTCGCCAGCACCGCGGCTGAGCGGATGCGGCGCGCTCGCCCGCACCGCGGCTGAGCGGATGCGGCGCGCTCGCCCGCACCGCGGCTGAGCGGATGCGGCGCGCTCGCCCGCTCGCGCGAGTCAGCCCCGAGGCGCCGCCGAGCTCTCGCGCACGACGAGCTCGGTCGCGACGAGCGTGCTGTCGTCGCGCTCGCCGGACTCGACCTCGTGCAGCAGCGCCTCGACCGACCTGCGGCCGACCTCGCCGAAGAACTGGCGCACGGTCGTGAGCGGCGGCCAGAAGCTGCGCGACTCCTCCATGTCGTCGAAGCCGACGACGCTCACCTCGCCGGGCACCGCCCGGCCGGTCTCGTGCATCGCGCGCAGCACGCCGAGCGCCATCTGGTCGTTGGCGGCGAACACCGCGGTGACCTCGGGGTTCTGCGCGAGCTCGAGCCCCAGCTCGTGGCCGGACTCGCTCGACCAGTCGCCCACGAGCACGGGCGGCACGTCGGCGCCGTGCGCGCGGAGCGTCGCCTCCCACGACTCGCGCCGGTGCGTGGCCGAGTACGAGCGCTCGGGGCCGGCGACGTGCCACACCGTGCGATGGCCGAGGTCGAGCAGGTGCTCGGTCGCGAGGCGGGCGCCGTGCGCCTGGTCGGTGTCGACGACGGGGTAGCGGTCGCGCGCGGTCGAGTCGACCACCACGACGGGCAGCCCGGCGGGCAGCACCACGTCGTTCTCGTCGAGGAGGTGCGCCTCGACGATGATGATGACGCCGTCGACGGCCTCCTCGCTGAGCCGGTCGAACGCGACCGAGACCTCGCCCTGCGTCGGATGCGGCACGGGGATGAGCGTGATCGAGTAGCCGGCGTCGGCCGCCGCGACCGCGATGGCATCGAGCGTGCGCATGTTGCCGAAGCTCGAGAGCGTGAACATGATGACGCCGATGCTGTGGAACCGGCCCGACCGGAGCGCGCGGGCGGCGCTGTTCGGCCGGTAGCCGAGCTTGCGCATGGCCTCGAGCACGCGCTCGCGCGTCTCGGGGTCGACGTTGTCGCGTCCGTTGGACACGCGGGAGACCGTCTGGCCCGACACGTTCGCCTCGCGGGCGACGTCGGCCATGGACGGTCCGCGTCGTCGGCCGGGCGCGGCCTGCGCTGGGGTGGTGACGGTCGTCATCGGTGCTCCTTCGTGACTACATCATGCCCCGTGGCTTGCATGTTCACGTCAACATGCTATCGTGGCTCCACCGCATGTTGACGTGAACATGCCCGCGATTGGAAGTATTCGATGACAGCGACGTCCGCACCGGCACCGCCACGTGGTGCCCCGGCCCCAGAGGCCCCGCGCATCCGATCCCGAGCCCGCAGCGAGTGGAAGGGCCTGGCGTTCACCGCCCCCTTCCTCATCGTGTTCCTGCTCGTCTTCATCGCGCCCGTCGCCTACTCGGCCTACCTCAGCCTCTACCGCGAGCAGCTCGTCGGCGGCAACGCGTTCGTCGGCCTCGACAACTACTTCGAACTGTTCACCGACCCGCAGTTCTGGGAGGGCTTCGGCCGGGTGGCGCTCTTCCTCCTCGTGCAGGTGCCGATCATGCTGGGCCTCGCGCTCGTCGCGGCGCTCGCCATCGACAGCGCCCGCCTGCACGCGTCGGGCTTCTTCCGCATCGTGATCTTCCTGCCCTACGCGGTGCCCGCGGTCGTGGCCGTGCTCATGTGGGGCTTCATCTACGGCGACAACTTCGGCCTCGCGGCGAATATCAACGACTGGCTCGGGTCCGACGTGCTCACGCCGTTCGCCCGCGAGTGGATCCTCGTCTCGATCGGCAACATCGTGACCTGGGAGTTCGTCGGCTACAACATGCTGATCTTCTACTCGGCGCTCCGGGTCATCCCGACCGACCTCTACGAGGCGGCCGAGCTCGACGGCGCCGGCCCGATCCGCGTCGTCACCGGCATCAAGCTGCCCGCGCTCCGCGGTGCGATCGTCATCGCCACGATCTTCTCGATCATCGGCAGCTTCCAGCTCTTCAACGAGCCGAACATCCTGCGCACCCTCGCACCCAACATCATCACGACGTACTTCACGCCGAACATGTACGCCTACAACCTCTCGTTCAACGGCCAGCAGTACAACTACTCGGCCACCGTCGCGATCGTCATGGGCGTCATCACCGCGGTCATCGCCTACGTCGTCCAACTCCGCGGTTCGCGGAAGGAGGAGCGATGAGCACCACCGCTGAGACCCTGGGCACGGATGCCGCGGGCACCGTCCGCCCCGAGGCATCCGTCGCCCCCACCGCCGTCGCCTCGAGCGCGCGCACCGCACGCGCCGCCCGACCCGGCCGCCCGACCCGCCGTCGCAGCTCGCTGCGACCCCGCAAGTCGGTGGCCTTCACGCTCATGATGTCGATCCTCGTGATCTACAGCCTGCTGCCGCTGGCCTGGCTCGTGATCAACGCCACGAAGACGCAGGCCGGGCTGTTCTCGAGCTTCGGCCTCTCGTTCGGCGACGAGTTCGTGCTGTTCCAGAACATCTGGGAGACGCTGACCTACCGCGACGGCATCTTCCTGCGCTGGTTCGGCAACACGCTGCTGTACGTGGTCCTCGGCGCCGGCGGCGCGAC
>Ga0310906_10000561_pt1 | contig 9968 bp, 7 predicted proteins | sample C48D3metaG_FD_203749 | JGI IMG/M metagenome (GOLD analysis project Ga0310906, IMG submission 203749) | Lab incubated soil microbial communities from West Virginia University Organic Research Farm, Morgantown, WV, United States - C48D3 | ecosystem: Environmental > Terrestrial > Soil > Agricultural...
CACCGCGAATAAAGAACTGCTGGCATCGAAGCTGGCCGAGCTCGGTGTGCTCGCGCAGAGAACCGAGACGCCGCTCTACTGCGAGGCCGCGGCCGCCGCGGCGATCCCGATCGTCCGCCATCTCAGTCATCGCGCCGACGAAATCGACAGCCTCTGGGGCATCGTCAACGCGACCTGCAACTTCATCATGACGCGGCTCGAACAGGGCGATCTGACGCTGCAGGCGGCAATCGAAGAAGCGCAGCGGCTGGGATTCGCGGAAGCCGATCCGAGCGCCGACATCGACGGCCACGATGCGGCGGCCAAGCTCTCGATTCTCGCCTACCGCGCCTTTGGCGGATGGATGCGGCCCGCCGATTTCCTGGTGCGCGGCATTCGCGACATCGATCCCGCCGATTGCGATCTCGCCGAGCTGATGGGATTCCGCATCCGGCAGATCGCGCGCGCGGTGCGCATCAACGGCGCGCTCGACATGGCGGTCGAGCCGTTGCTCCTGCCGTCGTGGCATTTGCTGGCGTCGGTCGAGGAGGAATACAACGCCGTCTATCTGCGATGCGTGTCGTCAGGAGACCTCAGCCTGTTCGGCAAGGGCGCCGGCGCGCTGCCGACGGCGACCGCGATGCTCGGCGACTTGATCGATCTCGCGCAGGACAATTCGGTGCGGTGGCCAGTGCCGCACGCGCTGCCGGTGGCCCGTGACGGATCGCCGTTCGCGCCTGCGCCACGCCGTCACTACCTGCGCATCACCGGACAGCCGCACCCGGGTCTCGAGCGCAAGTTCGAGGGTCTCGTGCGTCGCCTCGGACTCGTCGTCCAGAACCGCGCCACTCGCGGCGATGACGATCGCGTCGACATTGCCTTCATGGTGTCGCCGAGCACGGACACCCAGATCGCGGAAGTCGCCGGCGCGGTCAAGAAGCTGGCGCGTGTTGATCGCCTGCTCTGCCTCGGAGTGCTCGACTGATGTCCAGAAATCAGGGATCGGGGATCAGGGCTCAGGGGATCGCCGACTGGCTCGACGCGACATCGTGCCCTGTCGAGCGCCCGCCGCTGGACGCGATGAGCGCAGCGACGAGAAACCTGCACGACGCGATCGATGCGCATGCGAAACGGACTGGCATCCCCTACCTCCATCCCGATGAGCCGACCGTGCAGCTCGATCTGCTCGGGTCGAAACAGGTCATCGAGTGGCAAGAGGGCAAGGCGGCGTTCCTGTTTGCGAGCGAAGGCTGCTGGTCTGAATTACCGGCGCTGTATGCGCGATACGGCACCAACGCAACCGCGCAGCTGATCGCGAAACTGAAAGCGCTCGAACACGCCACCGCGGCGCTGGTGTGCGACTCGGGCATGCAGGCCACCGCGCTCGCCTTCGACGCGCTGATGGAACCCGGCGGACATGCCGTGCTGATGCGGCAGGTCTACAACAAGACGCGCAGTTATCTCGAGTGGATGGCCGCGCGCGTCGGCGGTTCGGTCACGATCGTCGACGATGGCGACATGGCGGGGCTGGCGTCGGCGATCACGCCCGAGACGCGATTCGTCTTCGCCGAAACCTTCACCAACCCGCTGGTCCGCGCGCAGGATTTCGATGCGCTGCGCAACGTCATCACGCGCGGAAGATCGATCGCACCCGGGCTCCGGCTCGTGCTCGACACCACGATCGCATCGCCCTGGGCATTCAAGACTCCCCCGCTCGCCAACGGCGTCGACATCGTCGTCGCCAGCGGCACCAAGTCGCTGGGCGGCAACGATCGCGACATGTGGGGCTACATCGCGACCAACGATACGCAGTTCGCGAACTCGGTGATGGATCTCATCGCCATGCGCGGCGGCATCCTCGACTGGCGCCGGGCGGCTGCGGTCGCGTCGGCATTCGACGGCGCAAGTGAATCGCATGCGCGTCGATCGGCCACCGCGTCGAAGGTCGCGGCATTCCTGAGCGCACATCCCAACGTCAGCGAGGTCTTTCATCCGTCGCTGCCGAATCATCCCGATCGGGCCGCGATCGACACGCATTACGCCCGTCACGGATCGATGCTGTCGTTCAGGATCGCCGGCACTGATGAGGATCGGACGCGTCACTTCGCCGACGTGCTCGCCACGACGGTGATCGTCCGCTACGCGTTGTCGTTCGACGGCCTCGCGACGAAAGTGAACCATCACCGCACCGTCTCCGAATACTTCACCGCGCCCGATCAGTTGAAGCGCAATGGGTTCGATCGGCTCATTCGCCTCGCCGTTGGCCTCGAAGACGCCGACGACCTGATCGCCGCACTCAACTGGACGCTGCATCACGGCAACGCCGTGACCGCTGCCGACATCGAACGCTGGCAGCGCGGTCGCGCCGCCTCGTTGGGGATTTGACATGGGCGCCACCACCCATCTCGGCATCAAGCCCGGCGAATACGACAAGCTGATTGCCACGCTGATTCCGCATTACCTCGACCTCATCGACGCCGCTGCCGACGCCGTCGACACGATCGCGCGCCCCGCGCCGGCGGTGGTCGATCTCGGCACCGGCTCGGGCGCGCTCGCGCAGCGGATCACGCGTGTCAGGCCCAAGGCGCGCCTGACCGGCGTCGACTCCGACGCGTCGATGCTGGCGGCGGCGAGTCACAGATTGCGCGGCAAGATACAGGCGATCGAGGAAGACTTCGAGCGCGTCCGCATTCCACGCTGCGACGTCGTCTCGGCGTCGTTCGCGTTGCATCACATCCCGACCGGACGCCGCAAGGCGGCCGTCTACAGGCGATGCTTCCAGTCACTGCGGCCGGGCGGCATGTTCGTCAGCGCGGATTGCTATCTCGCATCGAGCGCGGTGGTGCGGACACGCGATCGCGAGGCCTGGCTCAAGCACCTGCAGCGCACCTACTCGCGCAAGAAGGCGGAGAACTTCCTGAAGACGTGGGCGAAGGAAGACGTCTACTTCTCGCTCGAACGCGAGATCCAGCTGCTGACGGATGCGGGCTTTGCCGTGGAAGTGACGTGGCGCCGCGACAGCTTCGCGGTGCTGGTCGGTCTTAAATAGAACACGTTGCGGTCGGCCTTTGCCTGTAAGGTTGAGCCTCACTCGTCACCCGAGGAGGCCTCGTGCGGATCGTCTGGTCGGTCACCGTCATCGGATTGCTCGGGTCAACGGTCACAGGTCAAGCACCGGCACGGCCGCCAGTCATCGACGTTCACGTCCACAGCACCAACACCTCTCCGCAACAGGCGATGGAGAGGATGAAACTTTTGAACATCCGCTTCTTGGTCGTCTCCACCCTGACGAGCGACCTCCCGCAATGGGCCGGCACGCTCGATGTCGCGCAGTTCTTGCCGGGGCTGGTCTTTCCATGTGCCGGGGGCCGCGCACCGATTACCGGTCGCGCGTGCTTCGACAGCGCCACCGAGCTTCCCGACGTGACATGGTTGACTGGCGAGCTGAAAGCCGGACGTATCAAAGCATTCAGCGAACTATCCCCCCAGTACCTGGGCATGTCACCGGCTGACTCGCGCATGGAACCGTACTGGCAACTGGCCGAACAGTTCGATCTGCCCGTCGGAATTCACATGGGAGCGGGCCCGCCCGGTATCGCCTACGACACGAGCCCCGTACCGTTCAAATCTCCTGCGTATCGCATGGCGATGAGCGATCCCCTGTTGTTGGAGGAAGTACTGCTTCGGCACAAGCGTCTTCGCCTGTTTGTCATGCATGCGGGCTGGCCGCAGCTCGAACGAATGATCGCGCTGATGTACGCGCATCCCAATGTCTACGTCGATGTCGCGGCCCTTCAGTCTCCGGTAATCATGCCGCGGGCCGCGTACTATCGTCATCTCCGCGGCCTGGTCGACGCGGGCTTCGGCAAGCGCATCATGTTTGGCTCCGACTTCCCCGATCAAGCCGGTGCTGGGATTGACGCCGTGTGGGGAGCCGACTTCCTGAGTGCGGAGCAAAAGGCCGACATCTTGTGCAACAACGCCGCGCGATTTCTGCGGCTCAGTTCATCCGTGTGCACAGGCCCTTAGGCCTACGAGAACTGCACAACCACGATGTCGATGTGGCGTTCCTGTTTTTCCGCAGGCTGCCACTGTACAAGGATCGGGCTCTGATAGGTGCCGCGCAGCAGCACCGGCACGTTGGACTCGCGATCCGATCCGGCCAGGAAGCTGACGCGACGCGAGCGCAGGAAGCGGCGCGCCGGCAGCGACATCACCTTGGCGACCAGCCGCTCGAACGAGCCCTGATCCAGCCGCAGCGCTTCCATCAGCGAGTTGAGGACGTGGACGACGTCGTACTTCGCGTAGTTCAATGTCTTGCCGGGAATGCCCCAGGGATCGTTGATCATGTTCCCCGCCTTGATGCGCGCAAAGTGCATCGGGTTGCGGAGCACGTCGATCAAATCATGCTGCATCAGCAGCGTCTCGTATTCGTTCACGGTCAGCCCGACGTTGCGCTCGCTCGGATCAACCACCAGGTCGACGCGGGCGCGCTCGACGCCGGCGCGCGCGACGATCTCGTTGACCTTCTCGAGCAGTCCCAGCTTCGGATCGGCAAGGTTGATTGAATCGATCGGGTGCTTCGACACCGGGATCCGGATCGACGTCCGCGCCACGATCTCGTCGTGATCGTAGGCGACCACGGTGGTCTTGCGCTGCCGCTGCACCGCCTCGGTCTTGCCGTCGAGCTCGATGAAATACACCGGCGAATCCGGGCGCGTGCGATAGGTCACGCAGTTGCGCATGCCGGCGCCGATGAACGTGAGGTGCGAGTCGCCGTTGCGCGGCTCGACGATTTTCTGCGCGTCGGTCAGCTCGCTGCGCAGGTGCATCTGGTCGTGACGGTATTCGCCGCCCTGCGGGAACAGCGCATGGAACGCGCGGAAGAACTGCGACACCAGGTCGTGCTGGTGGTTCAGCCGGACCGACAGGCTCTGGTCGAGATAGCCCGCCGTCGTGTGGAAAGAGGTGTAGAGCGCGCGGCGATGACGGCGCAGCAGGTCGCCGAACTCGTCGGCGATGCGGCGGTTCACGTCAATGGCCTCGAAGCGGCGTTGTGGCGCCAGCGTCAGCGTCAGTTCCGTCGGTCGGGTCCGAATCATGCGAAGCTCTGCTTGTCCACCGTCTTGTCCGCCGTAGCCTCGGCGAAGGCGGACGAACCTTGTGCGATCAGGGCCGGCTGCGTCAACTCCCCGGCCGTGCGGCCCCGCAGGGCCAGGATGCGTTCGATGGTCTCGCCGACGACGCTGTCGGGCGTGGAGGCGCCGGCGGTGATGCCGATGCGGACGTCTCCGGCCGGCAGCCACCCGGCGGCCAGCGTTTCCTCGTGCGCGCCAATCGCGCGATGCCGGATGCCGGCGTCGCTCACGCACTGCGGGCTGTCGATGTAGAACGTCGTAATGCGCGGCGCGCACATCCGCGCCAGCGCCTGCGTGTTGCTGCTGTTGTAGCCGCCGATGACGACCATCAGATCGAGGCTGCCGGCATCGAGCATTTCGAGCACCGCGTCCTGCCGCTCCTGTGTGGCCGAGCAGATCGTGTCGAAGGCGCGGAAGCGTAATTCGAGGCCGGCTTCGCCGTAGCGATCGACCATCGCGCGGCGCAGGATCTCCTGCACCTTCAACGTCTCGCTCATCAACATCGTCGTCTGGTTGGCGAGGCCGACGCGCTGCAGGTGCACGTCCGGATCGAAAGCCTGGCTGGCCGCGTCGACGAAGTGCGTCATCAACTCGGGGCCGGTGATCGTGCCGCGAATGAAATCGCCCACCAGCTCGATCTCGGCGACGTCGCGCACGCACAAATACTGGCCGCCCGTGTGGGTCAGCGCCTGTGACGCGGTCGCGCGCGTTTCCTCGTGATAATGCTTGCCGTGGATGATGACGGTGTAGCCGTCCTTCGCGTAGTAATGGACTTTCTTCCAGACGTTCAGCACGCTGCCGCAGGTCGTGTCGACGAGCACGCACTGCTTCGACTTGAGGTGCTGCAGCTCCGGCACGCTGACGCCGAACGCCGGCAGGATCACGACATCGCCCGATGACACCTGCTTGAAGCGCTCGACCGGATCGCGCGAGTCTTCGAGGATCTGGATGCCCATTTCCTCGATGCGGCGATTGACGTCGGGGTTGTGGATGATTTCGCCGGAGAGGAACACGCGGCGATCGGGAAACTGCCGCCGGGTCTGGTAGGCGTAGTCGACGGCGCGATCGACGCCGTAACAAAAGCCGAATTCCTTGGCCAGCTTGAAGTGGAGCCCGCCCGCGCCGGCCTCGTAGCCAAGGCCCTTGAGTCGTTCGATCGCGGCGCTCTGATAAGTACGCGCCAGAACAGGTCCGACCTCGGATTTCAGGCCGAAACCCTTCTGGAAATACGTTTCGTTCACGTGATGACGATTATATCACTTTGCGCCACAAAGTAGACAGCGATTTTATCAACCCCTGCAGCTAACTCACTTAGTTCAAGGGAGTTACCGGCGGGGGCGTGCGGCCGCCGGCATGCCGGACGCCCCACTCGACCATCGCCCGCATGATCGGCCGCAGGTCCTCGCCCCTGGGCGTCAGCTCGTATTCCACCCGCGGCGGATGGTGACTGTAGCGTCGCGATCGGATCACGCCCTTCGCCACCAGGCGCTTCAGGCGTTCCGCCAGGATGTTGGTGGGGATGCCCTCGGGCGAGTCGAGGAACTCGGCGTAGCGCCGCTTGCCGCGCATCACGTCGCGGACGACGAGCAGCGACCAGCGATCGCCGAGGACGTCGAGCGTGCAGGCCACCGGGCATCGCGATCGTCGGGCGCGGGCAGTCATGATGAGGAAGTCTACGGATGTAACTTGCAAAATGCAAGTCACTCAACATACCATTCCCGCCCATGCGGTTGGTTGTCTTGTTCGTCGCGGTACTGGCCGCCGTTCCGGCGAATGCGCAGACCGGCCTGCCCACTGAAGCGGGAACCGCGAAGGCGGGTCCACAACCCGCTCCCACCGTGCGCGCCAATCGCGTCGCGCAGCCGATTCGCATCGACGGCCGTCTCGACGACGAGATCTACAAGACCACTCCCGCGATCACCGACTTCGTGCAGCAGGAGCCGGACGAGTTCAAGCCCGCCACCGAGAAGACCGAGGCGTGGATCTTCTTCGACGAGGACAACATCTACATTTCGGCGCGCAATTGGGAAACGCACCCGGAGCGGCGCGTCGCCAACGAGATGCGGCGCGACACCACGCAGCTGCGGCAGAACGACTCGTTCGGTGTGCTGCTCGACACCTTCCACGACAAGCGCAACGGCTACATCTTCTATGCGAACGCGATCGGCGGACTCGCCGACAGCCAGGTCACCGACGAAGGGCCGCCCAATGTCGACTGGAACACGGTGTGGGAGGTGCGCACGGCAAACTTCGACGGCGGCTGGACGATCGAGATCGCCATCCCGTTCAAGTCGCTGCGCTACCAGCCCGGCACCGACCAGGTGTGGGGCGTCAACTTGCGCCGCGTCGTCAGATGGAAGAACGAGTGGTCCTACCTCGCGCAGGTGCCGCGCGCCCAGACGACGTTCCGCGGATTGCTGAAAGTGTCGCTGGCCGGCAACCTGGAGGGCCTGCAGGTGCCGTCGGGCAGCACCAACCTGGAGCTCAAGCCATACGCGCTTGCCGGCATCTCGACCGACAACACCGTGACGCCGCCCGTCGACAACGATCGCTACGGCCGCATCGGCGGCGACGTGAAGTACGGCATCACGCAGAACATCACCGCCGATCTCACCGTCAACACCGACTTCGCGCAGGTCGAGGTCGATGAGCAGCAGGTCAACCTGACCCGCTTCAACCTGTTTTTTCCCGAGAAGCGCGACTTCTTCCTCGAAGGCCTCGGCACGTTCGCATTCGCTGGTCGCGCCAGCGCCGGACTCGGCGCCGGCTCAGGCGATACGCCGTACCTGTTTTTCAGCCGCCGCATCGGCCTCGATCAGTCGCGCGTGATTCCCCTTGTCGCGGGCGGCCGCACCACCGGCAAGGCCGGCAAGTTCACCTTCGGCGCGATCAACGTGCAGACCGGCGATGACGAGGCGGCGCGGATCGAATCCGCCAACTTCACCGTGCTGCGCGCCAAGCGGGACATCCTGCGGCGCAGCAGCATCGGCGGCATGTTCACGCATCGCACGGCGACCCCCGGCCGCATCGGCACGAACGACGGCTACGGCGTCGATGCGGCGCTGTCGTTCTACCAGAACGTGCGCGTCGACGCCTACCTCGCCGCGACGCAGACCGAGGGACGCGACGGCGACAACCTCAGTTATCGCGGACTCTTCGACTACTTCGGTGACAAGTACGGCCTGCAGGCCGAACGCCTCGTCGTCGAGCCGAATTTCCTGCCGGAGATCGGATTCGTGCGCCGCACCGACATGCGGAGGAACTTCGGGCTGGCCCGCTATAGCCCCCGGCCCAGGAACGTGCCGCACGTGCGCCGGCTGTCGATGCAAACGAGCCTCAATTACCTGACGAACAACCAGGACCGGCTCGACACGCGCGAAGCGACGGCGCGTTTCGAAACGGAATTCACCAACAGCGATCTTGCCAGCGTCGCCTACACCGACAGCTTCGAACGGCTGGTCCGGCCGTTCGCGATCTCGACCGGCGTCACGCTGCCGGTCGGCAGCTACGACTTCCACACCACGCGCATCGGCTACATCGGCGGACAGCAGCGCCGGTATTCCGGCGAGATCGCCTACGAGTTCGGGCCCTTCTACAACGGCGATCGCAAGACGATCTCCCTCAACACCGCGCGCGTGCAGGTCACGCCGCAGGTGTCGCTCGAGCCGAGCTTCTCGATCAATTGGGTCGATCTGGTCCAGGGATCGTTCACCGCCAAGGTCGCGCGCACGCGCGCCACCTACACGATCACGCCGCGCATGTTCGTCAGCGGCATCATCCAATACAACAGCGCCGGCAGCTCGTTCGGCAGCAACGTGCGGTTCCGCTGGGAGTATCGCCCCGGCAGCGAGCTGTTCGTTGTCTACACCGACGACTTCAACACCGACGAACTCCGCCCCGACGTCACCTCGCTTCGCAATCGCGCGTGGGTGATCAAATTCAACCGCCTGTTCCGTTTATGAACAGGTGCCTGTCCCCCATTTTCTCCCTGCCACAGGGATGATTAGGGACAGGGCAATTCGCAAGAATTGATAACGGTGGTCAGTTCTTGCCAGTTGCTCCGTCCCTATTCATCCCTCGGGCAGGGAGAAAATGGGGGACTGACGCCGACCTAGGCTGACCGCGCGGCGAGAATCGCGCGGAATGATTGGCCGTTCAGTTCCGCGGCCGTCAGTCCCGCCTCCATCGCCTCTTCGATCGTGATCGCACCGGAGCTCAGCGCGCGGTTGAGGAAGTTCACCAGCGCCTGTCCCGTCGCGGCGTCATCAAACGCAGCGCCGGCTGTTTCCGCTTTCGTAAAGAAACTCCTCAGGCGCGTCGTCGCCGCGGGAAGCGCTGACAGATAGAACGCGTAGACGGCCGCATAGCGTGTTGGCAGATGCCCAGGATGCAGGTCCCAGCCCTGGTAATAACCATTCACCAGCGAATGCGTCACATCGTCGAAGTGCCGCTTCCACGCCGCGGGCACGTGCGGAGGAATCGGCAGCAGGTTGCTCGATCCGTCCGCGATCATCACGCCGGTCTGCGCCAGCGAGACCCGCATGATTTCGCGCGCGATGTCGCAGGCGACGTGCCGCGGATGCTGCCACGCCGCGGTGATGCCGCAGAGCGCGGTGTAGTCGTAGACGCCGAAATGCGCTCCGCGGACGCGGCCGCGACCGGCGGCCACCAGCCGCAACAGCGCGATGCGGCCGTCGGGCGCGACGATCGATTGCGGCGTTTCGATCATCAGCTCGAATCGAATCGCGTGGCGCGTGAGCTTCAGCTTCCGCTCGAGCGCGGTGCAGCGCTCGGCAACCGTCGTCACGTGCGCGGGGGCCATCACTTTCGTGAGCGTGACCGCGAAGTTGT
>Ga0310906_10000562_pt1 | contig 9964 bp, 7 predicted proteins | sample C48D3metaG_FD_203749 | JGI IMG/M metagenome (GOLD analysis project Ga0310906, IMG submission 203749) | Lab incubated soil microbial communities from West Virginia University Organic Research Farm, Morgantown, WV, United States - C48D3 | ecosystem: Environmental > Terrestrial > Soil > Agricultural...
CCGAACGACGAGAAGAACGTCCTCCTCGAAATCCGCGCCGGGACGGGAGGCGACGAAGCCGCGCTCTTTGCCGGCGAGCTGTTTCGCATGTACAGCCGCTTCGCCGAGCGGCAAGGCTGGAAGCTCGAGGTGATGTCGCTCTCGGAAACCGGCATCGGCGGCCTGAAAGAAGCCATTGCCTCGATCGAGGGCAAGCGCGTCTACAGCCAGCTGAAGTACGAAAGCGGCGTCCACCGCGTGCAGCGCGTGCCGGCGACGGAAGGCAGCGGCCGGATTCACACGTCTACCGCAACGGTTGCCGTTCTGCCGGAAGCCGAGGAAGTCGATATTCAAATAAACGAGAAGGACATTCGGGTCGATACGTTCTGCTCGAGCGGTCCGGGCGGTCAAAGCGTGAACACCACCTACTCCGCGGTGCGAATCACCCACCTGCCCACCGGTCTGGTCGTGTCACAGCAGGACGAGAAATCCCAGATCAAGAATCGGGCGAAGGCGATGAAAGTGCTGCGCGCACGTCTCTACGAAATCGAGATGCGCAAGCAGCAGGAAGCCATCGCCAAGGATCGGCGCAGTCAAGTGGGCACCGGCGAACGATCGGAGAAAATCCGCACCTATAACTTCCCGCAGAGCCGGATCACGGACCATCGCATCAATTTCACGACCCATCAGCTGGACAACGTGCTCAACGGCGATCTCGTCGAACTGGTGGACGCGGTGACGTCCCACTACACAGCTGAACGGCTGAAGGAAGCGACCGAGACCAGCGCGTGATTCACGCGCTCGTCGTCGCAGCGCGCGAGCGCTTGATCCGGGCCGGCATTCCGCCAGATCAAGCCTCAATCGATGCCGAAGTCCTGGCCCGCCACGTGCTCGGCTGGGATCGCGCGAAGTACCTCATGCGACGGCACGAAAGCTTCCCGGAACATACGGCCGACCGGTTCGAAGCGGCCATCGAACAGCGCGAGCGCCGCGTGCCGGTTGCCTACATCACCGGACACCGCGAATTCTGGGGTCTCGACTTCGAGGTGTCGCCGGCCGTCCTGATCCCCCGGCCCGAGACCGAATTGATGGTCGAAGCCGCCTTGAAGTTTCTTTCGAGCACGGCCGGCAGCCCGCGTATCGCGGACGTCGGTACCGGCAGCGGATGCCTTGCGGTAACCCTCGCCTGCGAGTGTCCGCAGGCGACGGTTGTGGCGACCGACGTGTCGCGCTCCGCACTCGCGGTTGCACGGCGCAATGCGAGCCGCCATGGCGTAACGGCCCGCGTTCAGTTCGTCGCCACGTCCTTCCTCGACGGCGTCCAACCTCCGTTCGACCTCATCCTCGCGAATCCCCCGTACGTGCCTCGGTCCCACGAGGCCACTCTGTCGGCCGATGTTCGGAATCACGAGCCAGCCCTCGCCGTATTCGGCCACGGCGATGACGGTCTCGACGACGTGCGGGAAGTGTTGTCGCATGCCGCCCGACGACTGGCGCCGAACGGACGGCTGATGCTCGAGTTTGGATTCGGGCAGGGTCCAGACGTGCGGCGCGACGCCGAGCGCGCGGGCCTGCAGATTGTCGACGTGCTGAAAGACCTGCAAGGCCACGAGCGGACCCTGGTCGCCGCGCTTCCCACGTCACGGGCGGCACTATAATCCGCTCATGTCGTGCCTCTTCTGCCGGATCATCGCCGGCGAAATCCCGTCCTCGAAGGTGTTCGAGGACGCGGATCTGTTCGCCTTCAACGACATCAACCCGCAGGCGCCGCTCCATGTGCTCATCGTCCCCAAGAAGCACATTGCGACCACCAACGACCTGACGGCCGAGGACGATGCGCTCGTCGGAAAGCTCGTGCGGCGCGCGGCGGCAATCGCGAACGAGAAAGGGTTCGATCAGCGCGGTTACCGGACGCTGCTGAATTGCAACGCCGAAGCTGGCCAAACGGTGTTCCACGTTCACCTGCACCTGCTGGCGGGACGACACCTCGGATGGCCGCCGGGATAGTCGGACGAGGACGATTGGGTAAGCCCGAGCCTTAGCTCGAGCGTCACTGTTCCGATCGAAGCGTCGTCAGCAGATACTGCCCTTTGGCTTGCGCACGATCGTGTGCGAAGTCGACGATGCGATAGCCGCGCCCGAGGTAATGCTGAAAGATGGCGCGCGTCTCCTGGCGCCATTGCTGCGCGAGGGTCAGATCTGAAGACAGCATTCTCGGGAAATCGAGCGCGATCTCGACCTTGAGTCGCGTGTCCGTGCGGCCGGCGTCAAACCCATCCGGCGCCCACGATTCGCCGAGCGGGCGCACCCGATTGACGACCGGCGCTTCTGCCGCAGCCTTGTCGATCGCGCGAAGCGGACCTTGATGGATCCGCCGCAGGACGTGCGGTCTGTTGATCCACCACTGGCAGATGAAGCGATCCGTCGGCAGGCCGCCGTGCAGCGCGCTCGTCGACTCTCCGTAGATGTTCTCCGCGTACTCCTCGACGATTGCGCCAAGCTTCGCGAAGTTCAAGTGGGCGTTGATCGACTGCAGGGGATCGTACGTCCACTCGATCAGCTCGATGCCCTGCCTGGCGACGGCGTCGCGCTGCGCCAGCTTGAGGCTTGCGCCGAGGCCGCTGCTGCGAAGCCGCGGGTCCACGCCGAGCATGTGCGACCAATGCGACGGAGCTGGAGTTCCCTCGCCTCTTCGGAACGCCGCGAGCGAGAACACGAAGCCGACGAGACGATCGGTGTCGTAGGCCCCGAGCAGCACCGCGCCGCGACGCACGGTCACGGCGAGAATCGGGACCGGCACGAGATCGACGGCGCCCCAGATTGCGGCTTCGAGCTGCTCCACCTGCCGAAACTGCTGGAGCGTCGTCAGTGGCAGGATCGTCGGCATGCGATCAAAGGAGCGGCAACAGGTGGCGCAGGTCGTGAATCACTGGCACCTCGCGATCGACGTCGCCGCCAAAGGGCTCATCGTCTGCGCCACGACGGACAAGCACCGCGCGCATGCCGATTCCGCGAGCGCCGGCGATATCCTGACCGACGCTGTCACCGACCATGACGGCATCGACAGCCGGCACGTCCATCAGACGCAATGCGGCTTCGAAGATGCTGGGATGAGGCTTGAGAAAGCCGTGATTCGAGGAGGAAATCGCCGCCGCCACCAGGCCGTCGAGCTCGAAGTGGCGCTGGAAGCTGACGAGACATCGATGACTATTCGAAATCAGACCAATTCGGATGCCCCGCGCGTGAATGGCTGTGAGCGCATCGGGCACGTCGTCGTACATCTCGAAGTGGTGATTGGAGGCCCACTGGTCGTAAATCTCCACGGCACACGCGTCGACGCCCGGCCCAGTTCCGCCCATACCTTCGATGATTCTGCCGGTATAGCGATGAAAGATCGCCGGATCGTAAATGTCGCCCTGCGCGGCATCGAGAATCGACGCCGCGGATCGCACGGCCGCATCGAAGCGAGCGGGGTCGAGGTCGAGGCCGTGGCGGGCGCCGAATTCGCGGTAACCGGGACCTCGGAAGGTCGGACCCGGATAGATCAGGGTGAAATCGACGTCGAAAAAGACTGCCGCGGTCACGCAACCGACTCGCCGTCGCTCGACGGCGGCCCCGCCACCCAGATGGCGGCGCGATCGGTCGAGAGAAACGTGCGCGCGACGTCGTGCACGTCGTCGAGCGTCACGGCATCGAGGAGATCCGGCAGGCGGCGATCGTAGTCGAGCCCCAGGTCGAAATAGTCGGCGTCGTGCAGGAACGAGGCGATGCCGCCGTTCGTTTCGAGTGTCCGCGGCATGGACCCTATGAGATAGCGCTTGGAGTCGGCCAGCTCGTCGGGCGTCACGCCGTCACGTGCCACCTTGGCGATCTCGTCGTCGATTGCACGGATCGTACGCTCGACGTTCACGGGATTCACGCCGGCGCGAATCACCAGCGGACCTTCGCCGACGTTGGCGTCAAAGGAGCTGAACACGTAGTAGGCCATGCCCTGCCTCTCTCGGATGTTGTCGCCGAGCCTTCCTCCGAGCGCGTACTGTCCGAGCACGTTGTTGAGCAGCGTCAGGGGAAAATACCTGTGGTCAGGACGTCTGATGGTGGCGAACCCGTAAGCGATGTCGGATTGGGCTTTGCCGGGCATCGCGGTCGAGTGGTGGACTCGACGTTGTCCAGTCGGCACCTGAGGCGGCCGCAGCGGCGGGCCGCTCGGCACATCCCATTCGGCGAAGGCGGCGCTCGCTTCGTCGAACGCTCGCTCGGGATCGACATCACCGACGATCACGAGCCGCAGCGCGCTGGCTCCCACCTGGGTGCGGTGGAAATCGACGAGATCGTCGCGGGTGATGCGCTCGACGGACTCGACAGTTCCTCGTGCCGGGCGGCCGTAGGGATGGCCGTCGGGATACACGAGGCGCATCAGACCTTCGATCGCGACCGCAGCGGGATTGTCCTCGTCCTGCCGGATGCCCGTGATGATCGTCGCGCGGCGCCGTTCGATCTGCTCGGGCGGGAATGTCGGATACCGGAGGACGTCCGCGAAGATATCGAGCATTGGCTGCAGATCTTCGGCAAGGCAGGTGCAGGACATCGACAGCAGGTGGCGCGTCACGCCGACATTCAGACTGACGCCGCGCCCATCGAGATCCTCAGCGAGCTGTTCCGCAGTCCGATGCTCGGTGCCGCGATCGATGACACGCGCCATGAAGTTCGAGCGGCCCAATAGCCGATCGTCGTCGAACCCACTGCCCGCAGGGAGCGTGGCGAAGACCGTGACCGCGGGATGCGTTGCGGTCTGTTGGACGAGCACCGTGGATCCGGAGGCCAACCTGCGGCGAAGCGGCGAAAGTCCACGATGGATGAGCGTCGCCATCATGCGCTCCGCGGCAGCTCGTCCGAGAGTGGCTCGAACCAGCCGACCGTCCGATTCGACGGCACGAGACACTGACGAGCGACTCTCGCAACGTCCTCGAGCCTGACAGCGGCGAGAGCGGCCTCCAAGCCGTGATAGACATCGACATCTGCGACGGTATGGAAGTAGCCAATCTGGTGAGCAATATTCGTGACCGAATCTGCTTCGAACACGAGGCGGGCCCGCAGTTGGTGCCGCGCGCGTTCGAACTCCTGCGGCGTGATGCCGTTGTCTCGGACGTCCGCAAGCGCTTTGTCGGTGGCCTCTTCTATCGCAGCCAGAGGCGTGCCTGAGGTTGCGGTACAGGAGAGACTGTAAAGAAACGGCTGCTCCGTCGGGAGGAGCGCTCCGAAAACGCTCGACGCCAGGCCTGTATCCACGAGCGCGCGATACAGTCTCGTGCTCCGTTGCGGCGGATTTCGAAAAGACGCCCAGAGATTGATGCCCTTGGCGCCGGTGAGCGCGGCGTCGAGGACCAGCAAGGGGTGGAAATCGGCGCTGCGCACGTCGGGCGCTCGCCATGCGAGCTTCAGATAGGCCGTGGTCCCCGGTCGGGACACTTTGACTCGCCGCTCGCCGAACTGCTCCGGTTCGACAGTCGATACGCGCTTCGGGAGGCTCCCAGCCTGGATCCCGGCGAAATGCCGCTCCGCCTTCCGGAACGCATCATCCGCGTCGACGTCCCCGACGATGACGAGCGCGGCGTTGTTCGGCACATACCAGGTGCGGTAGTAGCCATAAAGGTCGTCGCGGGTCATCGACTCGAGATCGCTGCGCCAGCCGATGGTCGGGTGGTGGTAGCCGTGGGCCTTGAAGGCCGCGGCGGTGACCTCCGTGTCCAGCAGCTGTTCAGGATCGTTGTCGCCACCTTCCAGTTCGGAAATGATGACGGTCCGCTCGGATTCGCAATCGTCGGGGTGATAGAGCCCGTTCGACATGCGCTCAGCTTCAATGAAGAGCATGCGATCGAGGGCGCTCGTGATGGCGGTCTCGAGATACGTCGTCTGATCGATCCAGGTGTAGCCGTTCCAGCTCCCACCGAACTGCTCGATGATGCCTTTGACCTGCTCCCGCGGGATGTGGGTCGTGCCTTTGAAGTTCATGTGCTCGACCCAGTGGGACACTCCCGTCTGGCCGGCGCGCTCGTCCTTGGAGCCGACCTTGTACCAGCACCACACCGACGCGAGCGGCGCGGTGCGCATCTCCTGCACGAAGATCGTGAGGCCGTTATCGAGCTGTGTCCGACGAAGGGCAGGCACGCCTGCGAGCGCGGTTTCGGTGACAGGCATCCTTTCATTATATCGGCCGGGTTGTCCTCGGTTGATACGCTCCAGCGTCCGAAGCCAAGGACATAAAAACAATAAAATCAAATAGTTACAGGATCGACGGTACGGCGAGCGTCTTGCACCTACCCCAACCGAGAGGAGCACGATTAGCGATGAGAACTATTTCAAGGTTGGCGGCTGTGGTGGCTTTCGCCGCGGCGCTGGTGGTCCCGGTGCAGGCCGCGGTCGACGCCACGTTTGTCCTGCGCTCGGGCGAGCGCATCTCGGGCAGTCTGGTCGATTTCAGCGCGAGGGGTGTGACCGCCCGCGTCGGCGGTGATACTCGCACAATTTCCGCTGGGGACCTTGCGGTGATTGACTTCACGAACGCCGGATCGTTCCCGGCGACCGAAACGTCGCGCGTCGGCGGCGGCGTGAATGCGCTTGTCCTGCGCGATGGGTCTGTGATTCTCGGGCGGCTGTCGGATGTCGGCGGCACGAATCCGCTGCGAATTTCGTTCGTCGCGGACGGGACGACCCGGAATTTCAACTCCAACGAGGTGGCGCGCATCCACTTCGCGCGCGCGAACGACACCCGCGACAGCGGAGGCGGCGGGAATTTGCAGCCCGGCACCGGCCAGATCCGCGTGCCGGCGACGAGCGATTGGGTGTCGACCGGCCGGTTCGTGCGACAAGGGCAACGCGTCACCCTCCGCTCGTCCGGTCAGGTGCGGCTGAACAGCGATGGCTCGAACATCGCGAATCCGGCAGGATCGGTGAAGGGGAGCTATACCCCGGGAGCTCCGCTGCCGAACGCATTGATGGGCGCCCTCATCGGCCGCATCGGCAACAGCGCGCCGTTCGGAATCGGTGACCAGAGCAGTTTCACCGCGCCGGCGTCGGGCATGCTGTTCCTGCGAGTGAACGACGACAACCTCTCGGACAACGCCGGCGAATTCGCCGTCGATCTGATCGGCCGGTAATTCATTGCGATCGGCGGGGCTTGCCGCCCCGCCGATTCTCGCTAGCCAGGCACGTAGGGCACTCGTCGCACCTCCGGCACCCACCCGTCGCACCTCCAGCACGGAGGCGCACCCGCACCCGCCGCACCAGGTAGTACAATTACTGGTTCATGCCCGACTGGAAGAACACACTGAACCTGCCGCGCACGGACTTTCCGATGAAGGCGAACCTGCAAACCGCCGAACCGGAAACCATTGCGTGGTGGGACCGGATCGACCTGTACGGGCAACTACGCGCCCAGCGGACCGGACGCCGGCAGTACGTCCTGCACGACGGCCCGCCCTACGCCAATGGGCAGATCCATCTGGGGACAGCGCTCAACAAGATCCTCAAGGACCTGGTGGTCAAGTCCAAATCGATGGCCGGGTTCGACTCGCCCTACGTGCCGGGCTACGACTGTCACGGCCTGCCGATCGAGCTCAAGGTGGACCGCGAACTCGGACCGAAGAAGCGCGAGATGTCCACCGCCGATTTCCGGCGAGCCTGCCGTGCCTACGCCGATCGCTTCATCGGCGTGATGACGGAAGAGTTCAAGCGGGTCGGCGTCTTCGGCGACTGGCAGCACCCGTACTTGACGATGAACTTCCGCTACCAAGCGGCAATCGCGAGAGCGCTGGGGAAGATTGTCGAGCGGGGGCTGGTCTACAAGGGTAAGAAGCCGGTCCATTGGTGCATCCACTGCCGGACCGCGCTGGCAGAGGCCGAGGTCGAGTACGAGGCGCACACCTCTCCCTCGATCTACGTCGAGTTCCCATTGCACGCGTCCAGCGAGGCGGAACTCGCCTCGCGCGCGCCAGCGCTGGCGGGACGCAATGTCTCGGTGCTGATCTGGACGACCACGCCTTGGACGATCCCCTCGAATCTGGCCATCGCGTTTCACCCTGATTTCGCCTACGGCGCCTACGAGCACGACGGGCGCGTCGTGCTCATCGCCGAGGCATTGGCACCCCGCGTCGCCGCGGCGGCGAAGCAGACGCTCGACGGCCCAATCGCCGGACTCACGGGCAAGGATCTGGAAGAGCTCAGGTTCACGCATCCGCTGTACGACCGTACGGCGCTCGGAGTGCTCGCCGACTACGTCACGCTCGAGCAAGGCACCGGTGCCGTCCACACCGCTCCAGGCCACGGCGCGGACGACTACCTGACCGGGCTGAAGTACGGGCTCGACATTTATGCGCCCGTCGGACCGGACGGCCGGTTCACGGACGATGTCGGGCTGTTTTCGGGCGAGCAGGTCTTCGAAGCGAATCCTGCGATCGTGGAGGCATTGACGGAACGCGGCCGCCTCTGGCACTACGAGCCGTACGAGCACACCTACCCGCACTGCTGGCGCTGCCACAATCCGGTGATCTTCCTCGCCACGTCGCAGTGGTTCGTACGGATGGACGGCGAGCCAGCGGTGGCGCAGGGGGAAGGCGCGCCGCGCACGCTGCGCCAGGCCGCGCTTCACGCGATCGACGAGCAGGTCGAGTGGATTCCTGCCTGGGGCCGCGATCGCATCTACAACATGGTCGCGAGCCGCCCGGACTGGTGCATCTCGCGTCAGCGCGCCTGGGGTGTGCCCATTCCGGCGCTCGACTGCGCCGGTTGTGGCGAAGCGGTGCTGACCCCGGCGATCGTCGAACGCGCCGCGTCGGTCTTCGACGAGTACGGCGCCGACGCCTGGTACGAGCGGCCGTTGGCGGAGTTCGTACCCGAGGGCCTGGCCTGTGAAAAGTGCAGCGGGACTGCCTTCGAGCGCGAGAAGAACATCCTCGACGTCTGGTTCGACTCGGGATCGAGCCACGAAGCGGTACTCCCCTTCCGCAAAGACCTGACCTGGCCGGCGGACCTCTACCTCGAGGGTAGCGACCAGCATCGCGGCTGGTTCCAGAGCTCCCTGCTCGTCGGTCTCGGCACTCGCGGCGCGCCGCCGTTCCGGGCAGTCCTCACCCACGGCTTCTTCGTGGATGAGGAAGGCCGGAAGATGTCGAAATCGCTCGGCAACACCATCGAGCCGCAGGAGATCATCGCGAAGAGCGGTGCCGAGATCATCCGCCTGTGGGTCGCGATGGTGGACTATCGCGAGGAGATCCGGATCGGGCCAGAGATTCTGGCGCGCGTGGTCGAGGCGTACCGCAAGCTGCGGAACACCTGCCGCATCCTCGCCGCCAACCTTTTCGACTTCGATCCGTCGAAAGATCAGGTGCCCTCGTCCGCGCTCGAGCCGGTTGATCGCTACATCCTCTCCCGCTACGCGGAGCTCACGCTCGACGTGTTGCGGGCGTATGCCGCATTCGACTTTCAGCGAGTGGTCCATGGGTTAAACGCGTTCGCGACGGTGGACCTGAGCGCCTTCTATGTGGATGTGACCAAGGACCGGCTCTACACGCTGGGCACCCGATCGACGACACGTCGCGCCGCGCAGACTGCGATGTATCGAATGGTGGACGGACTGGCCCGCGTGATGGCGCCGATTCTGCCCGTGACCGCCGAGCAGCTCTGGAAGGCCCTGCCCGGCAAGCGCGAAGTTTCAGTCCACCTGGCGGAGTTCCCGGACACCGAGTCGCTCGACGCATTCGTCGATCCCGATCTGACGGCAGACTGGCAGCGGCTGCTCGCGCTACGCAACGAGGTCAACGTCCAGATTGAGGCGCGCCGGAAGGAAAAGCTGTTCGGCACGTCACTCGGGGCAGAGGTGGTGATCGCGGCGTCGGGCGAGGAATTGGCGCTGCTGCGAAAGTACGAGTCGAGCCTGCCGATGCTGTTCATCGTCTCGGACGTGCGCGTGCGGGACGGATCCGACCTG